>Ga0315902_10000079_pt1 | contig 153193 bp, 145 predicted proteins | sample LakEriMetagenome_9_FD_203523 | JGI IMG/M metagenome (GOLD analysis project Ga0315902, IMG submission 203523) | Freshwater fungal communities from buoy surface, Lake Erie, Ohio, United States - Buoy 12 MA117 | ecosystem: Environmental > Aquatic > Freshwater > Lake > Lake biofilm | place: USA...
CGCCATCACACCGGCAAACAGCGGGCTGCGCTGGTTCAGACCGGCCAGGTCAGAGATTTCTTCGCTCTCAAAGCCCTCGCGCGCCAGCAGCAAGATGATGCCGAAAGTGGCCAGCGTGGTGAGCACATAGGTCACGATGTAGAACATCGAAGCGCTGTAGGCCATATGGCCGTTGGCGGTGCTGCCGTTGACCACGCCCGCGGACAGACCCAGAAGCACAAAACCCATTTGCGCGATGGTCGAATACGCCAGCATGCGCTTGAGGTTGGTCTGAGCGATCGCTGCCAGGTTACCCACCAGGAGCGAAGCGACCGCCAGCAAGCCCAGCATCTGCTGCCAATCGATGGCCAGCGGGATCAGACCCTCCACCAACAGACGAATCACGATGCCGAAGGCCGCCAGCTCGGGGGCGGCGCCGATCATCAGCGTGACGGCCGTGGGCGCACCCTGGTAGACGTCGGGAATCCACATGTGGAAAGGCACGGCCCCCAACTTGAAGGCCAGACCGGCGACGATGAACACGAGACCGAACACCAGCACCTCGTGCTTGATGCGCCCGCTGCCGATGGACTTGAATACCTCGTCGATATTGAGCGAGCCGGTGGCGCCGTACATCATCGACAAGCCATAGAGCAGGAAGCCCGAGGCCATCGCGCCCAGAACGAAGTACTTCATGGCGGCTTCGGTGGCTTTCTCGTTGTCGCGGCGCAAGGCCACCAGGGCATAACTGGACAGCGTGAGCAGCTCCAAGCCCAGGTAGATCACCAGGAAGTTGCTGCCCGAGACCATCACGAAGATGCCCAGAAGCGAGAACATCGACAGGGTGAACAGCTCGCCGCCACGCAGCATGTCACGGTCGGCCGCATAGGGCCGGCTATAGACCAGCGTCACGCCCACCGCCAGGGCGGCAAAGGCCTTGAGCCAATTGCCCATGGGGTCGCTCACCACCATCTTGCCGAAGGCGTACTGGGTGCTGCCCTCCAGGGCGGCACTGGCGCACAGCCAGGTCACCACGGCCAGGGTCGCCAGCGTCAGCACATAGGTCAGGTCGCGAAGGCGGCTCTTGACACCCAGGTCCACCAGCAAGATGGCGCAGGCCATCACCGCCAGAAGGATCTCCGGGGCAACGACGAAGAGGCTTTGTGTGTCCAGCATGATCAATTCAGCTTCGAAGCCGCCACGTGCTTGAGGAACTCGGCGACGGAGACGTCCATGACGTCGGTGAAGGGCTTGGGATAAATGCCCATGTACAGGACCGCGATCGCTAGCAGCGACAGCATCAGGAACTCGCGGCTGTTGATGTCGGTGAGGGCCTTGACGTCCTCATTGGCCACCGGGCCGAGGTAGACGCGTTTGAACATCCACAGGGTGTAGGCGGCGCCAAAGATCAGGGCGGTGGCGGCGGCCAGCCCCAGCCAGAAGTTGGCCTTGGTGGCGCCCAGGATCACCATCCACTCACCCACAAAACCGGCGGTGGCCGGCAGGCCGCAGTTGGCCATGGCAAAGAGCAAGGCGAAGGCCGCGAACTTGGGCATGGTGTTGACCACACCGCCGTAGCTGGCGATCTCGCGCGAATGCACGCGGTCATAGAGCACGCCAATGCACAGGAACATCGCGCCCGACACAAAACCGTGGGCGATCATCTGCACCAGACCACCGGCCACGCCCAGGTCGTTGAAGATGAAAAATCCCAGCGTGACGAAGCCCATGTGGGCCACCGACGAATACGCCACCAGCTTCTTCATGTCCTGCTGCACCATCGCCACCAGGCCCACGTAGATCACCGCAATCAGCGACAGCGCGATCATCAGCCAGGCCCACTCGTGGGCAGCATCAGGGGCAATCGGCATCGAGAAACGCAGGAAGCCGTAGGCGCCGAGTTTCAACATGATGGCCGCCAGCACCGCCGAGCCGCCAGTGGGCGCCTCCACGTGCACGTCGGGCAGCCAGGTGTGCACCGGCCACATCGGCACCTTGACCGCGAACGCAGCGAAGAAGGCGAAGAACAACAGCGTCTGAGGCGCAGCCGCCAAAGGCAATTGGTGCCAGGCCTGGATATCGAAGCTGCCGCCGGCCTTGTTATAGAGGTAGATCAGCGCAATCAGCATCAGCAGCGAGCCGAGCAGCGTGTACAGGAAGAACTTGAACGCCGCGTAGATCTTGCGCGGGCCACCCCAGATGCCGATGATCAAGTACATCGGGATCAGCGTGGCCTCGAAGAACACGTAGAACAACATGCCGTCCAAGGCGCTGAACACGCCAATCATCAGACCCGACAGGATCAGGAACGCGCCCATGTACTGGTTCACGCGCTCGGTGATCACCTCCCAGGCCGAGATCACCACGATGACCGTGATGAAGGCCGTCAGCGGCACGAACCAGAACGAGATGCCGTCCAGACCCAGGTGGTAGTGGACGTTAAAGCGCGCAATCCAGGGCGCTTTCTCGACGAACTGCATGGCCGCTGTGGACGCATCAAAGCCGGAGTACAGGGGCAGCGTGAGCAAGAGGCTCACGACCGCGCCCACCAGCGCAAACCAGCGCACCACACGCGCCTGATCGTCCCGGCCCAGGGCCAGGAGCACCACGCCGAAGAAGATCGGCGTCCAGATGGCAAGGCTCAACACACCCATTTTTGTTCTTCTCCTACTTGCCTAGCCAGGCCGACAGCGGCGAGGTGAACCACGTGAGCAGCGCGAACAGGCCCAGGATCATGGCCAGCGCGTAGTGATACAGGAAACCGGTTTGCAGGCGGCGCGTGATCGCGGCGAACACAGCGACCACACGGGCGCTGCCGTTGACGGCGGTGCCATCGATCACGGCCTCGTCGCCGCCTTTCCAGAGCGCAAAGCCCAGGCCGCGGGCGCCGCGCGCCAGGATGTTCTCGTTGAACCAGTCCATGTAGTACTTGTTTTCCAGCAGCGTGTAGATCGGCATCACACCCCGCTTGATCGCCGCCGGCAAAGCCGGATTGACCATGTACATGTACCAGGCCAGCACCACACCGGCCAGGGCCAGCCAGAAGGGCGCGGTCTGCAGGCCATGCAGCGCCATCTGCGCCGCGCCGTGGAAGGACTGGGTCAGCGAGGCCATCGCGGGATGGCGGGCTGCGTCGACAAAGATCGCGTCCTTGAAGAAGTCGCCATGCACCAGCGGGCCCAGGGTCAGGTAGCCGATGACCACGGACGGAATTGCCAGCAGCAGCAGCGGCGCGGTCACCACCCAGGGGGATTCGTGCGGCTCGTGATGCTCGTCGTGATCGTCATGACCGTGGTGGGCATCCGGGTTCTGGTCAAAGCGCTCCTTGCCGTGGAACACCAGGAAATACATGCGGAAGGAATAGAAGGCGGTGACGAAGACGCCCGCCAGCACCGCGAAGTTGGCAAAGCCCGCGCCCCAGATGTTCGTGGCGTGGACGGCTTCGATGATGCTGTCCTTGGAGTAAAAGCCCGCAAACAGCGGCGTGCCAATCAGGGCAAGCGATCCGAGCAGCGAGGTGATCCAGGTGATCGGCATGTACTTGCGCACACCCCCCATCCAGCGAATGTCCTGGTTGTGGTGCATGCCCATGATCACCGAGCCCGCCGCCAGGAACAGGAGGGCCTTGAAGAAGGCGTGCGTCATGAGGTGGAACACCGCCACCGAATACGCCGAGGCGCCCAGGGCCACCGTCATGTACCCCAGCTGCGACAGCGTGGAATAGGCCACCACGCGCTTGATATCGTTCTGAATGATGCCCATGAACCCCATGAAGAGGGCCGTGATCGCCCCGATCACCAGAATGAAGGACAAGGCGGTGTCGCTCAACTCAAACAGCGGCGACATGCGGGCCACCATGAAGATACCCGCCGTCACCATGGTGGCGGCGTGAATCAGCGCGGAGATCGGCGTGGGGCCTTCCATCGAATCGGGCAGCCACACATGCAGCGGAAACTGCGCGCTCTTGCCCATGGCGCCGATGAAGAGGCAAATGCAGATCACCGTCACCAGCATCCAGTCGGTGCCCGGAAAGCCCAGCTTGCTCAACTCGCCGGTCTTGGCAAAGGTCTCGGCGTAGTTCAGGGTGCCGGCGTACGCCACGATCAGACCAATGCCCAAGATGAAGCCGAAGTCGCCGACCCGGTTCACCAGGAAGGCCTTCATGTTGGCGAAGATCGCCGTCGGCTTGTTGTACCAAAAGCCAATCAGCAGGTACGACACCAGGCCCACCGCCTCCCAGCCGAAGAACAGCTGCAGGAAGTTGTTGCTCATGACGAGCATCAGCATCGCGAAGGTAAACAGCGAGATGTAGGCGAAGAAGCGGTTGTAGCCCTCGTCTTCTTCCATGTAGCCGATGGTGTAGATGTGGACCATCAGCGACACGAAGGTCACCACGCACATCATCATGGCGGTCAGGCCGTCGACCAGGAAGCCGATCTCCATCTTCAGGCCGCCGATCACCATCCATTCGTAGATCGTGGCGTTAAAGCGCGCGCCGTCCAGCGCCACGCTCTTGAGGGTCATGGCCGACAGCACGAAGGCGATGAACACGCCCAGGATGGTCAGCGAATGCGACAGGCGTCGGCCGATCCAGTTGCCACCAAACTGGGTGCCCAGCACGCCAGCGGCGATCGCGCCCGCCAGGGGCGCGAGGGGCACGGCAAGCAGGGTCGATGCGGAAAGGGTCTGGCTCATATCGTGTGCGGGCTCAGCCCTTGAGCGTGTTGAGTTCTTCGACGTTGATGTTCGACTTGTTGCGGAACAACAGCACCAGGATCGCGAGGCCGATGGCCGATTCGGCCGCCGCCACGGTGAGGATGAAGAACACGAAGATCTGGCCGTGCATGTCGTTCAAGTAATACGAGAACGCGACGAAGTTCATGTTCACCGCCAGCAGCATCAGCTCGATGGCCATGAGCAGCACGATGAGGTTGCGGCGATTCAGAAAGATGCCTACCACCGACAGCGCGAACAGGATCGCGCCCAGCGAAAGGAAGTGGCCGAGGGTCAGGCTCATGTCGAGGCTCCGGGCGGGGTGTCAGGCGCAGGCGCGGGCGGCGCGGCCCGGGTGGGTTCGAGCTTGACCACCTGCAGGCGATCGGCGGCCTTCACGCGCACCTGATCGGACGGATCCATGTGGCGCGAATCCTTGCGTGCACGCAGCGTCAGGGCGATGGCTGCGACGATGGCCACCAGCAGGATCAGGGCGGCGATTTCCAGGGGGAACAAGTACTGGGAGTACAGCAGCTTGCCCAACTCCTTGGTGTTGGAGTAATCGGCGGCCAGGGGCGCGGCGGCCGCAGCCGCCTTGGTGCCTTCACCCACGCGAAAGCCCCCCATCAGCACGGCCGCCATTTCCAGGGCAATCAGTGCGCCGATCAGGCCGGCCAGGGGAAAGTTCTTCCAGAAGCCCGAACGCAGGCTGTCGATGTGGATGTCCAGCATCATCACCACGAACAGGAACAGCACCATCACCGCGCCGACATACACCAGCACCAGGGAGATGGCCAGGAATTCCGCGCGCAGCAGCAACCAGACGGCGGCCGCCTGCGAGAACGCGAGCACCAGGTACAAGGCGGCATGCACCGGGTTACGCGCCGTGATGACCCGGAACGACGCGAACAGCAGGATCGCGGAGAAGAGGTAGAAGAGACCGGTGACGATGTCCATGGTGGGGTGCTCGTGTGGGTCGCGTCAGCGATAGCGTGCGTCGGCCGCCTTGGCCGCCGCGATCTCGGGTTCATAGCGATCGCCCACGGCCAGCAGCATCTCTTTCGTGAAATACAGGTCGCCGCGCTTTTCGCCGTGGTATTCGAGGATGTGAGTCTCGACGATGGAATCGACCGGGCAGCTTTCTTCGCAGAAGCCGCAGAAGATGCACTTGGTCAGGTCGATGTCGTAGCGCGTAGTGCGTCGGGTGCCGTCGGCGCGCTGGTCGGACTCGATGGTGATGGCCAGCGCCGGGCATACAGCCTCGCACAGCTTGCAAGCGATGCAGCGCTCTTCACCGTTCTCATACCGACGCAGCGCGTGCAGACCCCGAAAACGCGGCGACAGCGGCGTCTTTTCTTCCGGGAACTGCACGGTAATAGCGCGCGAGAGGAAGTACTTGCCCGTGATACGCATGCCCTTGAACAGCTCCAACAGCATGAAGCTGGAGAGGAAGTCCTTGAGCGAGAACGCGGACGGGTTGGACAGGGTTTGCGTGGACATCACCTTGACTCGTTATTTCCAGATATTGAAAGGGGTCTGCATCCACAGGCCGACCACGACCAGCCACACCAGGGTGACGGGAATGAAGATCTTCCAGCCCAGACGCATGATCTGGTCGTAGCGGTAACGGGGGAAGGTCGAGCGCACCCACAGGAACACGGTGACGACTGCAAAGGTCTTCAGACCCAGCCAGATCCAGCCCGGAATCGCGGCCAGCAGCGGCGAGTCGATCGGGGGCAACCAGCCACCCAGGAACAAGATCACCGCCAGGATCGAGACCAACCACATATTGGCGTACTCGGCCAGGAAGAACATGGCGAAGCTCATGCCCGAGTACTCGATCATGTGACCGGCCACGATCTCGGACTCGCCTTCGACCACGTCAAAGGGGTGACGGTTGGTCTCGGCCAGGCCCGAGATGAAATACACCAGGAAGATCGGCAGCAGGGGCAGCCAGTTCCAGGACAGGAAGTTCAGCCCCATGTGCGCGAAGTAGCCCTGGCCCTGGCTCATGACCACATCGGTCATGTTCAGGCTGCCGGCCACCATCAGCACCACCACCAGGCAAAAGCCCATGGCGATTTCATAACTGACCATCTGCGCCGAGGCGCGCAGGGCACCGAGCAGCGCGTACTTGGAGTTGGAGGCCCAGCCCGCGATGATCACGCCGTACACCTCCAGCGAGGTGATGGCCATGATGAACAACAGGCCGGCATTGATATTGGCCAGCGCCACATCGGGGCCGAAGGGGATCACGGCCCAGGCGACCAGCGCCGGCATGATGGTCATGATCGGACCGAGGAAGAACAGGCCCTTGCTGGCCGCCGTCGGCCGAATGATTTCCTTGGTCAGGAGCTTCAGTGCATCGGCAATTGGCTGCAGCAGGCCCAGGGGGCCGATGCGGTTGGGACCCACGCGCACCTGGGTGTAGCCAATGGCCTTGCGCTCCCACAGCGTGAGGTAGGCCACCGCGCCCATGAGGGGCAGCACCACGGCGACGATCTTGATCAGGGTCCACACCACCGGCCAGCCCACGCTGGACCACCAGGGCGCGGCCAGCAGGCCGTAGCCGAATCCGTAAATCGTGTCGATCATGCGCTTACCCCCGGAGCCACTGGAGCGGCACCCGCGCGCGCGTCAGCCGTGCTTTGCAGCGACGGCGCGCGGCGCACGATGCCATCGAGCTGGTAAATCGCGGCACTGGCCGGGCGGCCCGCAGCGGGCGACAGGTCGATGGCGGCCGACGTGGCGTTGGACAGAACGTTGCCTTGCACGAAATCTTGCTGGACGTCTTGTGCACCGCGCACGGCCGCCAGCACTTCTTGCGAGGACGTGAACTCGAAGCCCGGCAGGCCCAAGGTGTTGCCCAGGACGCGCAGCACCTTCCAGGCCGGGCGGGTCTCACCCAGGGGCTTGACCACGGCGTGGAAGCCCTGGACGCGGCCCTCGGCGTTGACGAAGGTGCCCGGGGTCTCGGTGAACGGAGCGATCGGCAGCAGCACGTCGCTGATGTCGGTGTTGCACTTGAAGGGGCTGAGCGTGACGACCATGCCGCCTTGCCCGATCGGCGCCGCAGGACGCGCGGCATCAAAGGCGGGTTCGGTATTGAGCAGGATCAGGGCCTTCAGGCCCCCGGCCAGCATCTGACCGGCATGCAGACCGCCCGCACCGGGCAGCGCGCCCGCGAGCTGTGCGCCCACGGTGTTGGCGGCTTCGGTGAGGTAGCCGACGGTGGCACCGGTCTGCTCGCCGAGCCAGTTGGCAATCGCCAGCAGCGACGGGGCCTTGGCATGGTGAGCCGCCGCATTGCCCAAAAGAATGGACTTGCGCTCGCCAGACAGCAGCGACTTGGCCATGCCCGTCCAGCGCGCGGCGTGGGCTTTTTGCAGGGCCTGGACCGCGTCGGCGCTGAGGGCGGCCGGTACGGCAACGCCTTTTTCAGCGGCCACGGCCAGGGCTACGCAGGCCAAGGCCTGAGCCCAGTCGGCGGCGGGCACGACGGCCTTGTGGGCGATGGGCAGGGCCCAGTCGTCGTCGGCGTCATGGATCACGCTGACCTGCGCACCCTTGCGGGTGGCGGCGCGCACGCGCAGCGCGAACAGCGGATGGTCCTTGCGCAGATTGGAGCCGACCACCAGCGCGCGCTGCACCTCAGACAGCGAGGCAATCGAGGTGCCGAGCCAGCGCACGCCCTGGGGCGCGGCGAAGTCGGCATGGCGCAGGCGGCAGTCGATGTTTTGGCTGCCCATCGCACGCACCAGGGCACCGGCCAGGTACAACTCTTCGACGGAGCTGTGCGGGCTGACCAGGGCGCCGATGCTTTGCGCGCCGTGATCCGCCTTCACACCCTGCAGGCCCTTGGCCACGTAGTCCAGCGCGGTCTGCCAGTCGACGGCGATCCACTGACCGCCCTGCTTGATCATGGGCGTGGTCAGGCGCTCAGGGCCATTGAGGGCCTCATACGAAAAGCGATCGCGGTCGGCCAACCAGCATTCGTTGACGCCGTCGTTCTCCAGGGGCAGCACGCGCATGACCTGGTTGCCCTTGACCTGCACGACCAGGTTGGCGCCGGTGGAATCGTGGGGGCTGATCGACTTGCGGCGCGAGAGCTCCCAGGTACGGGCGCTGTAGCGGAACGGCTTGCTGGTGAGGGCGCCGACCGGGCACAGGTCGATCATGTTGCCCGAGACTTCGGAGTCGACGGTATCGCCCACCACGGTGGTGATCTCGGAATGCTCGCCCCGATGGATCATGCCCAGCTCCATCACGCCGGCCACTTCCTGGCCAAAGCGCACGCAGCGGGTGCAATGGATGCAGCGGCTCATTTCCTCCATGGAAATCAGCGGACCCACATCCTTGTGAAAGACCACGCGCTTTTCTTCCTGGTAGCGCGAGGCTGAAGCCCCGTAGCCCACCGCCAGGTCTTGCAGCTGGCACTCACCGCCCTGGTCGCAGATGGGGCAATCGAGCGGGTGGTTGATCAGGAGGAACTCCATCACCGACTGCTGCGCCTTCACGGCCTTGTCGGAATGGGTGCGCACCACCATGCCGTTGGTCACGGGCGTGGCGCAGGCCGGTAGCGGCTTGGGCGCCTTCTCCACATCGACCAGGCACATGCGGCAGTTGGCCGCGATGGACAGCTTCTTGTGATAGCAAAAGTGCGGGATGTAGGTGCCGGCCTTTTCCGCAGCATGCATGACCATGCTGCCTTCAGCCACTTCCACCTTTTTTCCGTCGAGTTCGATTTCAACCATGGTGTGCTTTCGCCGGCTGGGAGATCTTGGCCTCGAACTCGTGCCGGAAGTGCTTGATCATGGCGCGCACCGGCATGGCCGCCGCGTCGCCGAGCGCGCAGATGGTGCGGCCCTGAATGTTGTCAGCCACGGAATTGAGCAAGTCCATGTCAGAGGGCTTGCCGTGACCGTTGCAGATGCGATCGACCACGCGCCAGAGCCAGCCTGTGCCTTCGCGGCAGGGTGTGCACTGGCCGCAGGACTCGTGCATGTAGAAGTACGACAGACGCCGCAGTGATTCGGGCATGTCGCGGGTTTCGTCCATCACGATCACCGCGCCCGAGCCGAGCATGGAGCCGGCCTTGGCGATGGCGTCGTAGTCCATCGTGATCTCCATCATGATGGATGCGGGCAGCACCGGCGCCGAGGAGCCACCGGGGATGACGGCCTTGAGCTTCCTGCCACCGCGCACGCCGCCGGCCAGCTCGAGCAGCTTGGCAAAGGGCGTCCCCAGCGGGATCTCGTAATTGCCCGGGCGCTCGACGTCGCCCGAGATCGAGAAGATCTTGGTGCCGCCGTTATTGGGCTTGCCGCATTCGAGGTAGGCCTGACCGCCGTTGCGGATGATCCAGGGCACCGCCGCGAAGGTCTCGGTGTTGTTGATGGTGGTGGGCTTGCCGTACAGACCGAAGCTGGCCGGGAACGGCGGCTTGAAACGCGGCTGGCCCTTCTTGCCTTCGAGCGACTCGAGCAGCGCGGTCTCTTCGCCGCAGATGTAGGCGCCAAAGCCGTGGAAAGCGTGCAGCTGGAACGAAAAATTCGTACCCAGGATGTTGTTTCCCAACAGGCCTGCAGCGCGGGCTTCTTCGAGGGCCTCTTCGAAGCGCTCGTAGACCTGGAAGATCTCGCCGTGGATGTAGTTGTAGCCAACGGAGATGCCCATCGCAAAGCCCGCAATGATCATCCCCTCGATGACGATGTGCGGGTTGTACATGAGGATGTCGCGGTCCTTGCAGGTGCCCGGCTCGCCCTCGTCGGAGTTGCACACCAGGTACTTCTGTCCCGGGAACTGGCGGGGCATGAAGCTCCATTTCAGACCCGTGGGAAAGCCCGCGCCGCCGCGGCCACGCAGGGCCGATTCCTTGACGGTGGCGATCACCTGGTCCTGGGTCATGGGCTCGGCGCCGTCCTGGCCCAGGATCTTGCGCAAAGCGGCATAGCCGCCGCGCGCCTGGTAGTCCTTCAGACGCCAGTTGGTGCCATCGAGGCCGGCGTAGATCTGGGGGTTGATGTGGCGGCCATGAAAACAGGTCTGAACGCCCGTGGCCTCGAACTGCGCGAGAACTTGGCTGGCGTTCATCAGGAATGCTCCGCTTTCTTCAGACCCTCGACCAGCTGGTCGAGTTTGTCGTGGGACATGAAGCTGCACATGGTGCGGTCGTTCACCAGCATCACCGGCGCGTCGGCGCAAGCGCCCAGGCACTCGGACTGCTGCAGGGTGAACAGACCGTCGGCGGTGGTGCCGCCCATCTCGACACCCAGGCGCTGCTCCAGGTGGTGCAGCGCGTGCTGGCCACCGCGCAGTTGGCACGGCAGGTTGGTGCACACGTTCAACTTGTAGCGGCCCACGGGCTGCTGGTTGTACATGTTGTAGAAGGTCGTGACCTCGTGCACCGCGATCGCGGGCATGCCCAGGTGATCGGCAATCGCCTGCTCGCTGTCAGGGCTCACATGCCCCTGCTCCTGCTGCACGATGGCCAGGCACGCCATCACGGCGGATTGCTTCTGGTCGGCGGGGTACTTCGCCACTTCGCGGTCGAACCGCGCGCGCGTTGCTTCAGAAATTGCAGTCATCGATCGATCTCTCCGAACACGATGTCCATCGTGCCGATCACGGCCACGGCGTCGGCGATCATGTGGCCGCGCGACATCTCGTCCATCGCCGCCAAGTGGGCAAAGCCCGGGGCGCGAATCTTCAGGCGATAGGGTTTGTTGGCGCCATCGCTCACGATGTAGATGCCGAACTCGCCCTTGGGGTGTTCCACCGCCGCATAGGCCTCGCCCTCGGGCACACGGAAGCCCTCAGTGAACAGCTTGAAGTGGTGGATCAGTTCTTCCATGTTGGACTTCATGGATTCGCGATCCGGCGGGGCCACCTTGTGGTTGTCGGTGATGACGGGCCCCGGGTTGGCGCGCAGCCAGGCCACGCACTGCTGGATGATGCGGTTGGACTCGCGCATCTCCTGCACGCGCACCAGGTAGCGGTCGTAGCTGTCGCCGGTCTTGCCCACGGGGATGTCGAAGTCCATGCGGGCGTAGACGTCGTAGGGCTGCTTCTTGCGCAGGTCCCAGGCGATGCCCGAGCCGCGCAGCATGGGACCGCTAAAGCCCAGATTCAGAGCGCGCTCGGGCGAGACCACGCCGATGCCCACGGTGCGCTGCTTCCAAATGCGGTTATCGGTCAGGAGCGTCTCGTACTCGTCGACGTTGGCCGGGAAGCGCCGGGTGAAGTCTTCGATGAAATCGAGCAGCGAGCCCTGGCGGTTCTCATTGAGCTGGCGGATGGCGCGCTCGTTCTTGACCTTGCTCACCTTGTACTGGGGCATGGAATCGGGCAGGTCGCGGTAGACGCCGCCCGGGCGGAAATACGCGGCGTGCATGCGCGCGCCCGAGACCGCCTCGTACATGTCGAACAGGTCTTCGCGCTCGCGGAAGGCGTAGATCAAGACGTTCATCGCGCCGCAATCGAGGCCGTGCGCACCGAGCCACAGCAGGTGATTGAGCAGGCGGGTGATCTCGGCGAACATGACCCGGATGTACTGGGCGCGCTCGGGCACCTCGATGCCCATCATCTTTTCGATGGCCAGGCAGTAGGCGTGCTCGTTGCACATCATCGAGACATAGTCCAGGCGGTCCATATAGGGCAACGACTGGATGTAGGTGCGGCTCTCGGCCAGCTTCTCGGTGGCGCGATGCAGCAGGCCGATGTGCGGGTCAGCGCGCTGGATCACCTCGCCATCGAGCTCGAGCACCAGGCGCAGCACGCCGTGGGCCGCAGGGTGCTGCGGGCCGAAGTTGAGGGTGTAGTTCTTGATTTCTGCCATGGCTCGCTCGCTCAGGACCCGCGGTTGGCGGGGCCGATCCCGCCGTAGTTGTCTTCGCGGATGGTGCGCGGGATGATTTCGCGCGGCTCGATGGTCACCGGCTGGTAGATCACGCGCTGGCGCTCGGGGTCGTAGCGCATCTCGACATGGCCCGAGACCGGGAAGTCCTTGCGGAACGGGTGACCGATGAAGCCGTAGTCGGTCAGGATGCGGCGCAGGTCGGCATGGCCTTCGAACACGATGCCAAACAGGTCAAAGGCCTCGCGCTCGAACCAGTTGGCGGCGCTCCACAGACCGGTGACGGAATCCACCACCGGCAGATCGTCGTCAGGCGCGAACACCCGCAGGCGCACGCGCTGGTTCAGGCTGACCGACATCAGGTGCACGACCACCGCATAGCGCGCGCCATCCCAGGTGCCATTGCCGTAATCGGCGTAATCCAGACCGCACAGATCGATCAACTGCTCGAACTGGCAGCCCGGCGCATCACGCAGGGTCTGGGCGGCTTTCAGGTAGTGGGCGGCGCTCACCGTGACAGTGACTTCATCCAGGCGAAGCTCAATGCCTTGAGCCAAGGTGCCCAGCGTACCGGCGATCGTGGTTTTCAGCGCCTGCGGATCAACGGCGTAAACAGGGTGGGTCATCGTGTCAGGCCCGGGCGATGGTCTGGGTGCGGCGGATCTTCTGCTGCAGCTGGATGATTCCGTACAACAGCGCTTCGGCGGTGGGCGGGCAACCCGGCACGTACACGTCGACCGGCACGATGCGGTCGCAACCGCGCACCACCGAGTAGCTGTAGTGGTAGTAGCCGCCGCCGTTGGCGCAAGAGCCCATGGACAGCACCCAGCGCGGCTCGGGCATCTGGTCGTAGACCTTGCGCAGAGCCGGCGCCATCTTGTTGCACAGAGTGCCGGCCACGATCATCAGGTCGGACTGGCGCGGGCTGGGGCGAAACAGCATGCCGAAGCGGTCGATGTCATAGCGGGCGGCGCCCGCGTGCATCATTTCGACCGCACAACACGCCAGACCGAAGGTCATGGGCCACAGCGAGCCGGTCTTGGCCCAGTTGATCACCGAATCCACCGTGGTGGTGACGATGCCCTTGTCGAGGATGCCTTCGTTCGCCATAGCCTTTGATTCCCGATTACTTCTTGATATCGCTCATTCCCAGTCAAGGGCGCCCTTTTTCCACTCGTAGATGAAGCCCACGACCAGAATGGCCAGGAACACCATCATCGACCAGAAGCCGACGGGGCCAATCTCCTTGAGCGCCACGGCCCAGGGAAAGAGAAATGCGATTTCGAGATCGAAGAGGATGAAGAGGATGGCCACCAGGTAGTAGCGCACATCGAACTTCATGCGGGCGTCTTCGAAGGCTTCGAAGCCGCATTCGTAGGGAGAATTTTTGGCTGCGTCGGGTTTGTCGAAACCCACGGAAGATGAGAGAACAAAGCCCAGAAGTTGGGGAACAACCCCGACACCTATACCGACCAGGATGAAAAGGAGGACGGGGAGGTAGGGCTCTAGGTTCATCTGCGCTCCGCAACCGCTATCGCCATGGATCGAATCCGTGACTTTTCTTGTCTGGTGCCGTCGGCGAGACTCGAACTCGCACAGCTTTCGCCACTACCCCCTCAAGATAGCGTGTCTACCAATTTCACCACGACGGCGTTGTCGTTTTGTCTAATTTGTCCGGTTAGCGCGAGGCCTTTAAACCGCTCTCCGAACAGCCTCGGAGTTTACCTTGAAACAATGCCGCTTCCCGCTTCCCTTGCAGGCCCCACAGGGCCCTCGCCTCAACGCTTGGCGGGAATTTCGGCGGCACCAGAGGGCTTGGGCGCTGCAGGGGTAACCGCCGAGGCCGGCGCAGCGGCAGCCGAAGGGGTGGTGCTGCCCGGGATCTGGGCGGCTGCGCCCGAAGCCGCGGCCGCAGGCGCTGCGGGCGTGGTGCTGACCGCGCGTTCGAGGACGCTGCCGGTGTCGCTCGGACGGGCCGTGCCCAGATAGGCCAGCCCCAGGGTGCACAGGAAAAACACGGTGGCCAAAACAGCCGTGGTCCGAGAGAGGAAATTCGAGCTGCCGCTGGCGCCAAACAGGCTGCCCGAGCCGCCGCCGCCGCCGCTGCCGAAGGCCGCCCCCATGTCAGCCCCTTTGCCATGCTGGATCAAGATGAGGACGATCATGCCGAGCGCGGACAAAAGCTGGACGGTCAGGATCAGGTTGAACAGAAAACTCATGGAAATGGACTCCTAAAAGTGAGGCAGCGGCCTAGGCAGCACGGGCCGCAGCAATGATCTGGAGAAAGTCGGCCGCCTTGAGCGACGCGCCGCCAATGAGGCCGCCGTCGATATCGGGCTGGGCCAGCAAACTGGCGGCATTGGCGGCATTCATGCTGCCGCCGTAAAGCAAACGAATACGGTCGCTGCGGGCGGTGGCGGCCTGCAGCTGGCTACGCAGCACCGCGTGGACCTGCTGCGCCTGTTCGGGCGTGGCGGTCTTGCCGGTGCCGATGGCCCACACGGGCTCGTAGGCCAGCACGATTTCGCTGATGCAGTGGCCGTTGTCGTGGATCACGGCGGCCAGCTGGCGCTTGACCACGGCCTCGGTCTGGCCGGCTTCGCGCTCGGCCAGGGTCTCGCCCACGCAGACGATGGGCGTGATGCCCTGGGCGAGCGCGGCGCGGGCCTTGTGCGAGACGAGCGCATCGGATTCGCCGTGGTATTGGCGACGCTCGGAGTGACCGACGATGGCGTAGCGGGTGCCGAAGTCACGCAGCATGCGGGCCGACACCTCGCCGGTGTAGGCGCCCTGCTCGTGCTCGGAGACATCCTGTGCGCCCCAGGCCAGGGCGCTGCCCTGGCACAGCGCCTGCACCTGCGCCAGGTAAGGCGCGGGCACACACACGGCAGCATCACATGAGGATGCGTGGGCAGACAGCCCCGCCGCGATCGCGCGCACCAAGGCCTCGTTGGCCTCCAGGCCCCCGTTCATCTTCCAGTTGCCGGCGATGAGCTTTTTCTTCATGGCTGCTTGGGCGATGGGATGTGGCGGGTCACCAGGTCAGCACGATCTTGCCGATGTGCTGGTTGGATTCCATCAGCACATGGGCATCCGCCGCGTGGGCGGCTGCAAACGTGGAATGGATCACGGGCTTGATCTTGCCGGCGGCGATCAAGGGCCAGACATGCTGGCGCAGCGATTGCGCGATCGCCGACTTGAAAGCCACCGGGCGCGGGCGCAGGGTGGAGCCGGTGATCTGCAAGCGGCGACGCAGCACCAGGCCGGCGTTGAATTCGCTCTGGATCCCGCCTTGCACCGCGATGATCACCAGGCGGCCGTCCTCGGCCAGGCACTCGACCTCGCGTGCGACATATGCGCCGGCGACCATGTCCAGGATCACATTGACGCCGACGCCGCCGGTCAGGCGCTTGGCCTCCTGCGCGAAATCGTGCGTGCGGTAGTTGATCGCATGGTCAGCGCCCAGCGCCAGGCAGGCCTGGCATTTGTCATCGCTGCCTGCGGTGACCAGCACGGTCGCCCCCATGGCCTTGGCCATCTGAATGGCGGTCACGCCGATGCCGCTGCTACCGCCTTGCACCAGCAAGGTTTCGCCCGCTTGCAGGCGGGCGCGGTCAAACGCATTGCTCCAGACGGTAAAGAAGGTCTCGGGCAAGGAGGCCGCCTCCACATCGGACAAGCCGTCCGGCACAGGCAGGCACTGGCCCACCGGCGCGACGCAATACTGGGCATAGCCGCCACCGGCGACCAGCGCGCACACGCGATCACCCACCTTCAAGCCCACGCTGGCCATGGCCGCCGCATCACCGCTCTCGATCACGCCGGCCACTTCGAGGCCGGGGATGTCCGAGGCGCCGGGCGGCACCGGGTAATTGCCGGTGCGTTGGAGCACGTCGGGGCGGTTGACGCCGCTGGCGGACACGCGAATCAGCAGCTCACCCGCCGCCGCGACAGGCACGGGACGTTCGGACGGCTGCAGCACTTGCGGGGCGCCGTATTCGCGGATCTCAACAACTTTCATGTGGGCTTTTCGTCAAAAAGCCCGTGCCGGCAGGCACGGGCCATGGAGGAGGCAGGGAACGGTTTACTCGCCGTGTGCTTCGGGCTGCGGCTCGCGCGCGGGGCGATCGAGCAGCGCCTTCATGGACAACTTGACGCGGCCCTTTTCGTCGGTCTCGAGCACCTTCACGCGCACGACCTGACCTTCGGACAGATAGTCGGTGACCTTCTCGACGCGCTCGTGGGCGATCTGGCTGATATGCAGCAGACCGTCCTTGCCAGGCAGCAGATTGACCAGGGCACCGAAGTCCAGGATCTTGGTGATGGGGCCTTCGTAGACCTTACCGATTTCGACCTCGGCGGTGATCTGCTCGATGCGCTTCTTGGCCTCGTCGGCCTTGGCGGCGTCGGTGGCGGCGATGGTGATGGTGCCGTCTTCCTCGATGTTGATCTGGCAACCGGTTTCTTCGGTCAGCGCGCGAATGACGGCGCCGCCCTTGCCGATCACGTCACGGATCTTCTCGGGGTTGATCTTCATGGTGTACAGCTTGGGCGCGAAGTTGCTCACTTCGGCCTTGGCCTCGCCCATGGCGTCTTGCATCTTGCCCAGAATGTGCATGCGCGCCTCTTTGGCCTGGGCCAGAGCGACTTGCATGATTTCCTTGGTGATGCCCTGGATCTTGATGTCCATCTGCAAGGCGGTGATGCCGTGGGTGGTGCCCGCGACCTTGAAGTCCATGTCGCCCAGATGATCTTCATCGCCCAGGATGTCGGTCAGCACCGCAAAGCGGTTGCCTTCCTTGATCAGGCCCATGGCGATGCCGGCCACGTGGGCCTTCATCGGCACGCCCGCATCCATCATGGCCAGGCAGCCGCCGCAGACGGAGGCCATCGACGAGGAGCCGTTGGACTCGGTGATCTCGGAGACCACGCGGATGGTGTAAGGGAATTCTTCCTTGGTCGGCAGGCAGGCGACGAGCGCGCGCTTGGCCAGGCGACCGTGGCCGACTTCGCGGCGCTTGGTGGAACCCATGCGGCCGACTTCACCGGTGGCGAAGGGGGGCATGTTGTAGTGGAACAGGAAGCGGTCTTCGAACTCGCCGGCCAGGGCGTCGATGCGCTGGGCATCGCGCTCGGTGCCCAGGGTGGCAATGACCAGGGCCTGGGTCTCGCCGCGCGTGAACAGGGCCGATCCGTGGGTACGGGGCAGCACGCTGTTGCGGATTTCGATGGGGCGTACGGTACGGGTGTCGCGGCCGTCGATGCGCGGCTCGCCACTGAGGATCTGGCTGCGCACGATGTTCGATTCAATCGAGAACAGCAGGTCATCGACCTTGCCGGCTTCGTAGTCGGCGCCTTGTGCCTTCAGGCCAGCGTGCACGGTGGCCGAGGCCTCGCGCAGGGCCTGGGTGCGGGCTTGCTTGCTACGGATTTGGTAGGCGGCGCGCAGCGGGCCGTCGGCCAGGGCGGTGACCTGGGCGATGAAGGGCTCGTCCTTGGCGGGGGCCTGCCAATCCCAGGCGGGCTTGCCGCCCTGGCGCACCAGTTCGTGAATGGCGTTGATGGCGATCTTGCCCTGGTCATGGCCAAAGACCACGGCGCCGAGCATCACTTCTTCGGGCAGCTGCTGCGCCTCGGATTCGACCATCAGCACGGCGGCTTCGGTGCCGGCGACGACCAGGTCCATCTGCGAGTCCTTGCGCTGGGTCTGGCCCGGGTTCAGGACGTATTCGCCATTGATGTAGCCCACGCGCGCAGCGCCGATCGGGCCAGCGAACGGCACGCCGGAGATGGCCAGCGCGGCGCTGGTGGCAATCATGGCGGCGATGTCGGCATCGACCTCGGGATTGAGCGACAGCGTGTGGATCACCACATGCACTTCGTTCAAGAAGCCTTCGGGAAACAGGGGGCGGATCGGGCGGTCGATCAGGCGGGAGGTCAGGGTCTCGAGCTCGGAGGGCTTGGCCTCGCGCTTGAAGAAGCTGCCGGGGATCTTGCCGGCGGCGTAGGTCTTCTCGATGTAGTCGACGGTCAGGGGGAAGAAGTCTTGTCCCGGCTTGGCCGACTTGGAGGCGACCACGGTGGCCAGGACCACGGTGTCGTCGATGTTGACCAGCACCGCGCCAGTGGCCTGGCGGGCGATCTCGCCGGTTTCCATGGTGACCGTGTGCTGGCCCCACTGGAAGGTCTGAGTGACTTTGTTGAAGATGCTCATGGTTCGTGCTTTCTTGGCTACTAAGGTGATGGAGCCTTGGGGCGAACACGATGCCATTCCATCAGGGGCCAGGGCGCAGAGGCCGCTGGTGGAATGACACAGCGCGTATTCGTCGTGGGGTCTCCGAAGTAAAACGCGCCTGAGCTAGTGGGGACTAACTCAGGCGCGTTTCGTGGATTCAATAGTTACTTGCGCAGACCCAGCTTGGCGATCAGCGCGGTGTAGCGCTCAGCGTCCTTGTCCTTCAGGTACGACAGCAGGCTCTTGCGGCGATTGACCATGCGCAGCAGGCCGCGGCGACCGTGGTGGTCTTTGGCGTGGGTCTTGAAGTGGGGGGTCAGCTCGTTGATGCGAGCGGTCAGCAGGGCAACCTGGACTTCGGGGCTGCCGGTGTCGGCGGCGCCGCGGGCATGGGCCTTGACGACCTCGGCCTTGTTGATGGCGGTCATGTGATTCCTTTGAATGTTTGAACTTGCGTTGGAGGCTGGAACGCGGCCCCAACGTGTGCACGAAGGTGTGCGGTGTTGCCCCTCGTCAGAAGGACAACTTCGGAATTATAGCCGACCGGGCCCGGCCAGCCAGCCTTGTAGGCGCTGGACCCCCTGCCCCAGGCGCGCCAGGTCTTGGGAAGCGAAGCACCAGCGCAGCCAGCCCTCGGCCTCGGGGGCGAAGGCGCTGCCCGGCGCCAGGCCCAGACCGGCCTCGGACACCAGGCGTTTGGCCGTGGCCAGGGAGTCGGCGTGACCGGAAAGTCGGAAAAAAGCATACATACCGCCCGGTGCCGGGGCGACATCCACCTCGGGCAGGGCCTGCAGCAGGGGCACCAGGGTGTCGCGGCAGGTGCGCAGGTGGGCCACCACTCGGGGGGTGATCTCGTCGGTGCGGCGCACGGCGGCCAGCGCCCCGCGCTGGGTGAACACGCTGGCGCAGGAGGTGTTGAACTCGATCAGCTTGCCCATGGCGTCGACCATTGCAGGCGGCATCACGAGCCAGCCCAGGCGCCAACCGGTCATGAGGAAGCTCTTGGAAAAGCTGTGCGCGACGACCAGGCGGTCGTCGGGTTCGGCGACATCCAGAAAGCTGGGAGAGCTGGCATACAGCGCTTCGGAGGGAGGTAGTCCGGCGCCGGACCGCCCCAAGCCGGACGCCCCCTGGGGGGAGGCGCGCAGCGCTTCGGGGGGGTAGTACAAGCGTTCATAGACCTCGTCAGCCAGGATCCAGGTGCCGGTGCGGCGGCAATGCGCCAGGAGGGCGCGCTGTTCATCGACGCTGAGCGTCCAGCCGGTGGGGTTGTTGGGGGCGTTGACCACCAGCAGGCGCGTGGCCGGGGTGATGGCCTCGAGCAAGGCCGCCAGGTCCAGCGTCCAGGCGCCCTGCACCGGCCGCAGCGATACGGTGCGCACCCGCGCGCCCATGATCTGGGGCTGGGCGGTGAGGTTGGGCCATACGGGGGTGACCACCACCACCTCGTCGCCCGCCTCCACCAGCGCCTGCACCGCCAGCATCAGGGCATTGACGCCGCCGCTGGTGACAGCGATGCGCCCGGCATCCACCGGGCGGTGCAAACGCGATGTGTAGTCGGCCAGCGCCTGGCGCAACTCGGGCAGCCCCAGGTTATGGGCGTAGAAGGTCTCGCCCGCGCGCAACGATTCGATCGCGGCCTCACGCACGAAATCGGGCGTGACCTCGTCGCTCTCGCCGAACCAGAAAGCCAGCACATCGCTGCGGCCCAGGCCCGCATTGGCCACTTCGCGGATCTTGGAGGCTTCGAGGTTCAAGATGGCAGGACGCATGACGCAACTCGATGAAAGGTTTCAGGACGCTGGCCGAATCATGCGGCATGTGGTGGGCAATTGCGCGTCTTCAGCGGACACCACCTGGATCACGCGAAACCCGTAGCCCGTGCCTTCGACATCGAACTTGACACCCGGCGCGCCCTGGCGATCCATCACACCCACCACCAGCGTCTGCTGAAACTGGTGGTCGGCCGCGCGCATCGCGCCGCGCTGGCCAGACAGCTCGACGCGCGCACCGGCCAGCTGCGTCGCCACCGCCGCCGCCTCGGTGCTGCCGGCGCGCTCGATGGCCTGCGCCAGCGCCTCGATCATCAGTTGCATGCGCATGTGGACGTAGTCGTCCTGCGGCCTGGGAAAGCGCTGGCGAAACGCGCGGTAGAAGGCCTCGCTCTGTGCGCCAGGCAGATTGGGCAGCCAGTCGGCCACCGCGATCACGCGCCCGATGCCGGCATCGCCGATCGCGGCGGGCGCGCCCAGGGCGTTGCCATAGAAGGTGTAGAACTTGCCCTCGTAGCCCACCTCGCGCGCGGCCCGCACCAGCAAGGTCAGGTCATTGCCCCAGTTGCCGGTGATCACCGCTTGCGCGCCGCTGGCCTTGAGCTTGGTTGCATACGGCAGGAAATCCCGCACGCGCCCCAGCGGATGCAGCTCCTCGCCCACCACCTTGACGTCAGGGCGCTGCGAGGCGAGCTGGCGGCGCGCCTCGCGCAGCACCGCCTGGCCAAAACTGTAGTCCTGGCCGATCAGGTACACGCTCTCGACAGCGCGGTCGTCTTTGAGCACGCGCATCAGGGCCGTCATGCGCATGTCGGCGTGGGCATCAAAGCGGAAATGCCAAAAGCTGCATTTTTCGTTGGTGAGGATCGGATCGACCGCCGAGTAATTGAGGAACACGACCCGCCGCTGCGGCTCACGCTCGTTGTGCTTGTTGATCGCCTCGATCAGCGCCGCGGCCACGGCCGAAGAATTGCCTTGCACCACGATGCGTGCGCCATCGTCGATCGCAGCGCGCAGGGCCGACAGAGCCTCCTCGGTCTGGCCCTTGCTGTCATAGCGCTCGAGCACCATCGGGCGCATGACAGCGCCGACGCGCACGCCGCCACGCTGGTTCACCCGCTCCAGGGCCCAGGCCAGATTGCGGATCACGGCCTCGCCGGTGTTGGCAAAAGGCCCTGACAGGCCCTCGATCATGGCGACGCGTATCGGCGCGGCCGATGCGGGCGCTGGGGCTGACGCAACCTGCGCGCCGGCGGAAAACGCTGCGACGCTGGCGAACAGCGTCACGGTCAGACTTCTCAAGATACTGCGGCGTTGTTCTTGAACGCTCATAGATGCTCCCTGAAAAAAATCGATGCCGGACCCACGAACGTGATCCGGCTTTGCGCCCTCAAGACGCCAGCGCGTGCAGGGGCCAGCGGGGGCGCACGTCAAAGGCGTAGTCGGTCTGGGGCTGCTGCACGCCGGCCTGCAGGCGCATGGCGGCGGCCATCGCGATCATGGCACCGTTGTCGGTACACAGGTCCAGCTCAGGGTAATGCACGCGCACACCGCGAAGCGCGCACGCGGTGTTCAATTGCGCGCGCAGCAAGCGGTTGGCGCCCACGCCGCCGGCCACCACCAGCCGGGTCAGGCCCGTTTCGTCGAGAGCCGCCACCGACTTCTTCACCAGCACCTCAACGATCGCCGCTTCGGTGGACGCGGCGAGGTCGGCTTGGTGCTCGGGCAAGGCATCACCCAGCTTCTTGCATTGGGTAAGCACCGCCGTCTTCAGACCCGCGAAGGAAAAATCCAGATCGCCGCTATGCAGCAGCGGCCTCGGCAGCTTGAAAGCCTGGGCGTCGCCGTCTTGCGCCAGGCGAGACAGCGCGGGCCCGCCCGGATACCCCAGCCCCAGCAACTTCGCGGATTTGTCGAAGGCCTCACCCGCGGCGTCGTCGATGGTCTCGCCCAGGAGCGCGTAGCGGCCCACGCCATCGACCCGCATCAACTGGGTGTGGCCGCCCGAGACCAGCAAGGCCACAAAGGGAAACTCGGGCGCGTCGTCACTGAGAAACGGCGACAGGAGATGCCCCTCCAGGTGGTGTACGCCCATCACCGGCTTGCCCAGGGCCGCACCCAGGGCGCAACCCACACCCGCCCCCACGAGCAAGGCACCGGCCAGGCCGGGCCCGCGCGTGTAGGCCACCACATCGACCTGGTTCAGTGTGCAGCCGGCCTGCGCCATCACCTCGCCGGTCAGGGGCAGGATGCGCCGAATATGGTCGCGGCTGGCGAGCTCGGGCACCACACCGCCATAGGCAGCATGCATGCTCACCTGGCTGTACAGCGCGTGCGCCGCCAGGCGCGGCAGGTCCAGCCCGTCGGCGCGCACCAAGGCCACGCCGGTTTCATCACACGAAGATTCAATACCCAAGACCCACATGCCCCGAGTGTAGGGGGGCAAGTTCGCGATTCGCTGGCGTACGCGTGAATGAGCTTATCGCTGAAAGTCATGAGAGGTATTTGAGAATCGCGCCACTCACAGCATCGGCCGCGCCCTCATGAACCACCCGCCCTCACTCCCCCGCCCCGGCACCGTCACCCTGGTGGGCGCCGGCCCGGGCGATCCCGAGCTGCTCACGCTCAAGGCCGCCCGCGCCATCGGCGCGGCCAGCGTGCTGTTCGTCGACGACCTGGTCAGCGACGAGATCGTGGCCCTGGCCCCGACGGGCGCGCGCATCGTGCATGTGGGCAAGCGTGGCGGCTGCACAAGCACGCCGCAGGCCTTCATCGAAAAGCTGATGGTCACCGCCGCCCGCGCGGACGAGACCGTGGTGCGACTCAAGGGCGGTGACCCGTTCATCTTTGGGCGCGGTGGCGAGGAGGTCGAGCACCTGCAGGCGGCCGGCATCACGGTGCACGTGATCAACGGCATCACGGCCGGCCTGGCCGCTGTCACCTCGCTGGGCGTGCCGCTCACGCACCGTGACCATGCGCACGGCGTGGTGTTCGTCACCGGCCACGCCCGCCCGGGCGATGCCGGCCCCGATTGGGCGCAACTGGCCGTGACCGCGCGCGATGCCCGACTCACGCTGGTGATCTACATGGGCGTGAGCGGCATCGAATCGATCACACAGGGCCTGCTGCAAGGCCTGCCTGCTCACACGCCCGCCGCCGTGATCCAGCACGCCAGCCTGCCCCAGCAACGCCATGTGGGCACGACCCTGGGCGCGCTAGCTGCCACGCTGGTGCGCGAGGGCATGGGCAGCCCCGCGGTGATCGTGGTGGGGGATGTGATGACGGGTGTGGCGGCAGCGGCCCGCCCGCAGCAAGAACCTCGGCGACACGTGGGCTGAAGGCGCCGCAGGGCGCGGCACCTGCGGCTTACACTGCCCGCCCATGCACTCTTTTGACGCCGTCATCATCGGCGCCGGCGCCGCCGGCCTGTTCTGCGCCGGTGTCGCCGGCCAGCTGGGGCTGAAGGTTCTGGTGATCGACCATGCGGCCAAGGTGGCCGAAAAGGTACGCATCGCCGGCGGTGGCCGCTGCAACTTCACCAACCGCGACCTCGATCCGCGCGCCCCGCACCGGCATTTCCTGGGCGAGAACCCGCAGTTTTGTCGCTCGGCGCTGTCACGCTACACCGCGCAAGACTTCATCAGCCTGGTAAGCCGCCACCAGATTCCCTTTCACGAGAAGCACAAGGGCCAGCTGTTTGGCGACCGCTCCTCGGAAGATTTCATCCGCATGCTGCTGGCCGAGTGCGAGACCGGGGGCGTGCAACGCTGGCAACCCTGCGCCGTGCAAGCCGTGCGCACCTCGAGCGATGGCTACGCGATCGACACCGACCGCGGCACCGTGCAGGCCGGACAACTGGTGATCGCCACCGGCGGCCTCTCGATTGCCCCGATCGGCGCCACCGACTTCGGCTACCGCATTGCCCGCCAGTTCGACTTGCGGGTGGTCGAGCCCCGGCCCGCCCTGGTGCCCCTGACCTTCGATGGCCAGGCCTGGGCGCCCTACGCGCAGCTGGCGGGTCTGTCGCTGCCGGTGCGCATCGAGACCGGCGTCAAGAAAACGCGCACGGCCTTTGACGAAGACCTGCTGTTCACGCACCGCGGGCTGTCCGGGCCGGCGGTGCTGCAAATTTCCAGCTACTGGGAGCCAGGCACCCCGGTGCGGCTGGACCTGGCGCCGGGCGCCGACTTGCAGGAGGCGCTGATGCAGGCCAAGACCACCTCGCGCAAGCGCATCGCCAACGAGCTGGCGGCCCATGTGCCCGCGCGCCTGGCCGACGCCTGGACGCAGCAGGAGGCGGCCTGGCAGCGCCCGGTCAACGAGGCCTCGGACAAGGCCCTGGCGGATCTGGCGGTCCGCCTTTCGGCCTGGGCGCTGCAGCCCACCGGCACCGAGGGCTACAAGAAGGCCGAGGTCACGGCCGGCGGGGTCGACACCCGCGCCCTGTCCCAGCAGACCCTGGAATCGACTCAGCCAGGCCTGTATTTCATCGGCGAGGTGGTCGATATCACCGGCTGGCTGGGGGGCTACAACTTCCAGTGGGCCTGGTCCAGCGGCTGGGCCTGCGCCCAGGGCCTGGCCCAGCGGGCGGCCCGCCTGCCCCCCGCCCCGGGCTAGGCGCCTGGGGGGGCGGCTTGCCCCCCGGCCCGGGGAGGCTATAATCTGCGGCTTTGCTGGCAAACCCCCGGCGGCCTGATCAACTACAAAGCCGGGGCACCCCGCTGCAAGCCCGATCTTCTTGCAGCACCCAATTGGATCCAATAAACGCATGACGACCATCCGTGTCAAAGAAAACGAGCCGTTCGACGTGGCCCTGCGCCGCTTCAAGCGCACCATCGAGAAACTGGGCCTGCTGACTGAGCTGCGTGCCCGCGAGTTCTACGAGAAGCCCACCGCCGAGCGCAAGCGCAAGAAGGCTGCGGCCGTCAAGCGCCACTACAAGCGCGTGCGCAGCATGCAGCTGCCCAAGAAGCTGTACTAAGCTTCCCCGGCCGCTGCGCGCCATCAGGCCGCACGACTCCAAGCCCGCCTGGGGAATCCCATGCGGGCTTTTGATTTTTCAAGACGATCCATCCCTGAGAGGACCCCCACCATGTCCCTGAAAGAACGCATCACCGACGACATGAAGGCCGCCATGCGCGCCAAGGACAGCGAGCGCCTGGGCGCCATCCGCATGCTCACCGCCGCCATCAAGCAAAAGGAAGTCGACGAGCGAGTAGAGCTCGATGACACCGCAGTCGTCGCCATCGTCGACAAGTTGATCAAACAACGCAAGGACAGCATCGAGGCTTTCCAGAAGGCCGCGCGTCAGGACCTGGCTGACAAGGAAGTCGCCGAGATGGCGGTGCTGCAGGTCTACCTGCCGGCGCGTCTGTCGGCCGACGAGGTGGCGGCCGAGGTGCGGGCCATCGTCACTGAACTCGGTGCCAAGGGCCCCGGCGACATGGGCAAAGTGATGGGCGCGGTCAAGTCGCGCCTAGCGGGAAAGGCCGATATGGGTCAGGTGTCGGCCGCGGTCAAAGCCGCGCTCGCCGGTTAAGGGGTTCCCTGCGGGGCCACCGCGGAACCGGCTTTGCCGGGCCGCTGGTGCCGCCCCTTGAGGGGGAGGCGCTGAAGGCGCTTCGGGGGGGAGCCTTAACTCCCCGCCACCTTCATCCGGTTGATCAGGATCGAGCCCACGGTCTTGGCGCCGTAGTTGTAGGTGTCGGCACCCAGGGCCTCGAGCCCCAGGAACATGTCCTTGAGATTGCCGGCGATGGTGATCTCTTCGACCGGGTAGGCGATCCGGCCCTTCTCGACCCAGAAGCCACTGGCCCCGCGCGAGTAGTCGCCGGTGACGTAGTTCACGCCCTGCCCCATCAGCTCGATCACGAACAGGCCCGTGCCCAGCTTGCGCAGCATGGCGTCGAGGTCGTCACCCGGCTGGGTCAGGCGCGAGGTCAGGGTCAGGTTGTGAGAGCCGCCCGCGTTACCGGTGGTCTTCATGCCCAGTTTGCGGGCCGAATAGGTGGACAGGAAATAGCCGCCCACCTGGCCGGCATCGACCACCTTGCGCGCGGTGGTGCGTACGCCTTCATCGTCAAACGGCGCGCTGCCCTTGCCGCGGGCCACGTGCGGGTCTTCGTGCAGGTCAATGTGCGAGGGGAATACCTGCTGGCCCAGGGAGTCGAGCAAGAAGGTGCTGCGTCGGTACAGCGGCCCGCCGCTGGTGGCCTGCACAAACGATCCCAGCAGACCCGCCGCCAGCGGCGATTCGAACAGCACCGGGCATTCGCGGGTGGAGATCTTGCGCGCATTCAGGCGCGAGAGTGCGCGCTCGGCGGCGTAGCGGCCCACGGCTTCGGGCGAGGCCAGATCTTGCGCGCGGCGCATCGACGTGTACCAGGCGTCGCGCTGCATGTTGTCGCCGCGACCGGCGATGGGCGCCACCGACATGGAGTGACGCGAGGTGGCATAGCCACCGCGAAACCCCTGGGTGTGAGCGCTGAAGAAATGGCTTTGCTGCGCGGACACGCCCGCGCCTTCGCTGTTGGTGATCTTGCGGCTGGTCTTGAGGGCTGCGGCCTCGCAGGCCAGGGCCATCTGGGCGGCCTGCTCGCTATCGAGCGTCCAGGGGTGAAACAGGTCCAACTCGGGCTGCTCGTGGGCCCGCGCGACGTCGGCGGCGTCCGGCAGACCCGCCACCGGATCTTCGGCGGTGAAGCGGGCGATGTCGTAGGCGGCCTGCACGGTCTGGCGGATGGCGGCCTCCGAGAAATCAGAGGTGCTGGCATTGCCCCGGCGCTGTCCAACATAGACCGTGATGCCCAGGGACTTGTCGCGATTGCGCTCGACGTTTTCCAGTTCACCTTTGCGCACCGACACGCTCAGGCCACAGCCCTCGGAGGCCTCGGCGCCAGCGTCGGTGGCCCCGAGCTTTTTCGCATGCCCCAGGGCCATATCGACCAATTGCTCGAAATAGGCGCGGGTGTAGGCAAAGCCGCTGTCGGTGCGGGCGGGGAGGCTGGAGGCGGGTGTATTCATGGCGGGGCTATGATACTTGCGCCCCCCGTGCGGCGTTGTCCGCCCTCCCCATTCCCACCATGTCACGCAAACCCAAAAAAGGCTACTTCGTGCGCGGCCAGTTCGTTGCCGAGGGCAGCGAGCTGGATTTGCAGCTCAAGGCCGAACTCAAAGGCACAGACGTCAGCCGCACCGACCTGAAAAAGGAGAGCGCCGAGCTGCAAAAGCTGGGCGAGTCGCTGGTTACCCTGCGCGCGGACCTGCTGGCGGGCCTGGGCTTGTCCGAGAAGCTGCTCGACGCCCTGGCCGAGGCCGGACGCATCACGAACTTCGAGGGCAAGCGTCGCCAGATGCAGTTTGTGGGCAAGCTGATGCGGGGCTTGGACGAAACCACTTTGGAGGCCATCCGCGAGGCCCTGGCCGCCCAACACGGCGCCTCAGCCCGCGAGACCCTGGCCCTGCACGAAGCCGAGCGCTGGCGCGAGGACCTGATCACCCGTGACGAGGCGGTGGGCGACTGGCTCACGCGCTACCCGGACACCGACGGCCAGCAACTGCGCTCGCTGGTGCGTCAGGCACGCAAGGACCGGCCGGATGCAGACGCGATCTCGCGCGGGCTGGCGCCGCGCCAGGGGCGGGCCTACCGCGACATCTTTCAGCTGGTGCGCGAGCAGCTCGCAGTAGGCGATGGGTCTGCACCAGCAACTTCCCAGGAGAACGATCATGACTGAGCCCCGGTCCGCGCACGACAGCGTTCGCATCGGCATCGTGTCGATCAGCGACCGCGCCTCGTCCGGCGTCTATGAAGACAAGGGCCTGCCGGCGCTCCAGGACTGGCTCACGCGTGCGCTGCGCAACCCGATTACCTTCGAGGCGCGGCTGATCCCCGACGAGAAAGACCGTATCAGCGCGGCGTTGGTGGAACTGGCCGATGCAGGCTGCGCGCTGGTCCTGACCACGGGCGGCACCGGCCCTGCGCCGCGCGATGTGACGCCGGAGGCGACGCTGGCGATCGCCGACCGCGAGATGCCAGGCTTTGGCGAGCAGATGCGTCAAATCAGCCTGAAGTTTGTGCCCACCGCCATCCTGTCGCGCCAGGTGGCGGTGATCCGGGGCAAGAGCTTGATCATCAACCTGCCGGGGCAACCCAAGTCCATCCAGGAAACGCTGGAAGGTCTGCGAGATGACCAAGGGAAGTCCGTGGTGCCAGGGATTTTTGCGGCCGTGCCGTATTGCATCGATCTGATCGGCGGGCCTTATCTGGAAACGGACGACGCCGTGTGCAAGGCGTTCCGGCCCAAGAACGCAATTCGGGCGCCGCGAACGGCCTGAAGACGCGGCCGCCCGCGCGGCCTACTTGCCCACCAGCTGCGAGAGCTTGTCCGCCTCGAAGCTCGCCGTTTTGGCGGCGTCCAGCGGCACGCAATCGGCTTCGCGCAGCTCGTTCGAGAGCTTCTCGATCGCTTGCCAGAGCAAGGCGATCTGATGCTCCTGCGACGCCGCGTTGTCGATCAGACCGCGCATGGCCTGCGACAGCGGGTCGTCGTTCTCGGTGATGCCATAGGCCGAGAACCCCATCTTGCTGGCCACCGCCTCGCGGCGCAGCGAATCCTCGGCCTGGATGATGCGCGCCGGAATGCCTACCGCGGTCGCACCCGCGGGTACCGGCTTGATGACCACCGCATTGCTGCCGATCTTGGCGCCGTCCCCCACTTCAAAGCCACCGAGCACCTTGGCGCCGGCGCTGACCACCACGTTCTTGCCCAAGGTGGGATGGCGCTTGGCTCCTTTGTAGAGGGATGTGCCGCCCAGGGTCACGCCCTGGTAGATGGTGCAGCCGTCGCCGATGACGGCGGTCTCGCCAATCACCACGCCCATGCCGTGATCAATGAAAACGCCGTTGCCGATGGTGGCGCCCGGGTGGATCTCGATGCCGGTGAGCCAGCGCGAGACATGCGAGACAAAGCGCCCAAGCCAGCACAGGCCCCGGATCCACAGTCCGTGCGCGAGCCGGTGCATCACCAGCGCGTGCAAGCCCGGATAGCAGGTGAGGACCTCCCAGCGGCTGCGGGCAGCGGGGTCGCGCTCGAGGATGCACTGGATGTCGGAACGCAAGCGGTTGAGCATGGGTAGAAGTCTACGCCGAGGTCAATTTCCGCGCTTCGCGTCGCGCATCGCCTTGGCAATCCCCCGCAGGATGTGGATTTCTTCAGGGGTGAGGCGGGCGCGGTTGAACAACTGGTTCAGGCGCGGCATGAGTTTCTTGGGCGCAGCCGGATCCAGAAAGCCAACGTCCACCAGCGCCTCTTCCCAATGCGCCAGCAGGCCCGACACTGTACGGGCATCGGCCAGGGGGCTGGTAGGCGTCTCGGGGCTTGCAGGCACCGCAAAGCCGCCCAGGGCCTGGCGCCATTCGTAGGCGATCACCTGAATGGCTGCGGCCAGGTTCAGAGACCCATAGGCTGCGTCGGTGGGGATCTGCAAGGCCACGTGACAACGATAGACGTCGGCATTGCTCATGCCGAAACGCTCAGGACCGAACAGGAAGGCCACGCCAGCCTCGACCTCGGCCTCGGCTTCGGACGCGCCCGCCGCCTGCGCCAGGCCGGCCAAGTGCTCGCGCGGGGCCCGCGTGGGCGGACCGAAGTCGCGCGGGGTCATGGCGGTGGCGCACAGGTGGGACACGCCGTCCAGGGCCTCGTCCAGGGTGGCCACCACGCGGGCCCGCGCCAGGATGTCGGTGGCGCCGCTGGCACGCTGCAAGGTCTCCTCGCGCGTGAGGACATCAGGCCAACGCGGATCGACCAGCACCAGATCGTCAAAGCCCATGACCTTCAGGGCACGCGCGGCGGCGCCCACATTGCCGGCGTGGCTGGTCTGAATCAGGATGAAGCGGGTCTGCACGGGTGTCCTGGGGGCAAAAGTACAATAGCGCCATTGTCGCCGCCCGCATCGCCGGTGCGGACTCCTGCCCCAAGACCGGGGCGCGCTCTTGCCCTTAACAATCCATGTCGTCCAACCTGCACCCCATGCTGAACGTGGCCATCAAGGCCGCCCGCGCCGCCGGCGCCATCATCAACCGCGCCGCCCTCGACGTTGAAGCCGTGCGCGTGTCGCAAAAGCAGGTGAACGACTTCGTCACCGAGGTGGACCATGCGGCCGAGGCCACCATCATCGAGACGCTGCTGACGGCCTACCCCGACCACGCCATCTGGGCCGAGGAGTCGGGCAAGACGCAGGGACGGCAAGGCTCCGATTTCGTCTGGATCATTGATCCGCTGGACGGCACCACCAACTTCATTCATGGCTTCCCGGTCTATTGCGTGAGCATCGCTCTGGCGGTCAAGGGCAAGATCGAACAGGCCGTGATCTATGACCCGAGTCGCAACGACCTGTTCACCGCCACGCGCGGACGCGGCGCCTACATGAACGAGCGCCGCATGCGTGTGAGCAAGCGCACCGACCTGCGTCAGTGCCTGATCTCCACCGGCTTTCCCTTCCGCCCCGGCGACAACTTCAACAACTACCTGCGCATGATGGGCGAGGTGATGCAACGCACCGCCGGCCTGCGCCGCCCCGGCGCCGCTGCCCTGGACCTGGCTTATGTGGCGGCCGGCTTCACCGATGGTTTCTTCGAGACGGGCCTGTCGCCTTGGGACGTGGCAGCGGGTTCGCTGCTGGTGCAGGAAGCGGGCGGCTTGATCGGCAATTTCACGGGCGAAGCCGACTTCCTGGAACAAAAGGAATGTCTGGCGGGCAACCCGCGCATCTACGGCCAGCTGGTGCCGATCCTGCACAAATACAGCAAGTTCGCGACGGTGGCCGAGAAGATGCAGGTGCAAGAAGCTGCGGACGAAGCGCCTGGGTCGGACGCGCCCCAGGCCTGATACGGCGAGTCGCCAGGGGCTCAGCGCCCTCTGCGCAGACTCAGAGCCCCCAGGCGCGCAGGATCGTCTCGCGATCTGCCTTGATCACCGGGCCCGCTGTGCCCGGTGTGCGACTCAGGCGCGGCGCCGCAGCGGGCTGGACCACACCCTCGATCTCGACAAAAGTGTTCCGGGCCTGGTTGTGCGGGTGGCGCGGCGCCTCCTCCCAATCGAGCACCGGCGCGAAGCAGGCATCTGTGCCTTCCAGCAACGTGCACCATGCGTCGCGCGTGCGCGTACGGAACACGGCGGCCAGACGCTGGCGAAACTCGGGCCAGCGCGCGCGCTCGTTTTGCAGGGTGCGCAGCTCGGTGTCGTCGATGCCGCACAGGTCTAGGAGCAAGGCATAGAACTGCGGCTCGAGCGGGCCGATGGCGACGTACTTGCCGTCGGCGCAGGCGTAGGTGCCGTAAAAATACGCGCCGCCATCGAGCATGTTCTCTTGGCGGCCGAGCGTCCAGTGGCCCGCAGCACGAAACCCGTACATCATGGCCGACAGCAGCGAAGCGCCATCGGTCATCGCCGCATCCACCACCTGGCCCTGGCCCGAGCGCTGTGCCTCGAAGCTGGCGGCCAGCACGCCAAAGGCCAGCATCATCGCGCCCCCGCCGAAATCAGCGACTAGATTCAGAGGCGGCACCGGCGGTTGATCGGGCAGGCCGATCGCATGCAAGGCGCCCGTGAGGGCCAGGTAATTGATATCGTGGCCAGCGGCCTTTGCCAAGGGGCCTTGCTGACCCCAGCCCGTCATGCGGCCATAAACCAGAGATGGACGGCGCGCCAGGCAGATGTCGGGGCCCAGGCCCAGGCGCTCCATCACGCCGGGGCGAAAGCCCTCGATCAGAACATCCGCGGTATCGAGCATGCGCAAGACTGTCTGCACACCCTCGGGCGTACGCAAGTCCAGATCCAGCGCTGGACGCCCGCGCGCTGTGACGTCGTACGGGCTCAATCGGGCGGCGCCACCGGGTCGCTCGATGCGCACCACCTGCGCGCCCATATCAGCAAACAACATGGCGCAAAACGGCGCGGGGCCCAGGCCCGCCATTTCGATGACTTTCAGTCCTTCTAAGGGGCCCGGCATCGTGCGTCTCCTTGAAAATCAGGTGGGCCGCGAGACCGAGCCTCGCGTCGCCAGGTAAATACTGGGCAGGATCAAGGCGGCGCCCGCCGCATGAAACCACGCCGGTGCCTCACCCAAAATCCACCACGCATTGAACGCCCCGTACAGCGGGGCCAGGTACAGCATCACCGAGGTACGCGTGGCTCCCAGGACATTGAGCATGAAGCTATAGGCCTGATACGACAGGAATCCGGGCAGCAGGGCAGCGAGCACGATCAGCATCAGCGCCTTCCACGACAGGGGCGGCGTGGGCAGCAGGTAGACCTCCAGCGCGGTAAAGGGCAACAGCACCAACAGACCCCCGACCACGATGCAGGCCAGGCGCTGGCGCGCGTTAAGGGTGGTGGGCCAGCGCTGAAGCAGCACGGTGTAGGCCGCCCAGCCCGTCGCCGCGACAGCAATCCACACGTCACCAGGGACCAATTGGACGGCCAGCAAGCTGGCCGGATCGCCGCGGGAGATCACCACGAGCACGCCGAGCAAGGCGAAGGCCATGCCCAGACGCTGAGTGAGAGTCGCCTTCTCTTTCAAAAGCCAGCGACCGGCCAGCGCAATGCCCACGGGCGAGGCGGCATAGATCAGGCCGATGTTGATCGCCGAGGTGGTGATGGCGCCCTGGTAGACGAAGGCGCCACACACCCACATGCCCAGCGCGCCCAGCACGAGCATGCGTCCAGCCTCGGCCCGCCAGACGCGCGCGAGGCTGGCCAGATCACGCCAGACCCAGGGCAAGAGCATCAGCCCCACCAAGCCCCAGCGCCCCAGGGCCAGCACATGGGGGCTGACCACGCCCGAGGCGGCGCGGGCGATCAGGTAATTGGACGACCACAGCGCGGGCAGCACCCACACGAGGAGGCGCGCCAGGCGCAGGGCCTGCGCGTCTGAAGCGGGAGCGATCAAGGCTGGCGCGTCACTGCGGTTCGATCTTCGCGTCCTTGATGGCCTTGGCCCACTTGGCCGTCTCCAACTGGGTGCGGCGGGCCAGCGCCTCAGGGGTGCCAGGCTCGACGGCGAAGCCGATCGGCGCGAACTTCTCTTGCAGCTCCTTACTGTTCGCCGCGGCGTTGATCGCCTGGTTGAACTTGGCGACGATGTCGGCCGGCGTGCCCGCGGGTGCGAACATCGCGAAGTAGGCGATCAGCTCGTAGTCCTTCAGGCCCAGGGCCTCATTGACCGTGGGCAACTCGGGGATGGCCGGCGAGCGCTTGGTGGACGTGACCGCCAGCCCGCGCACCTTGCCGCCCTTGACCTGCGGCAGCATGACTGCAAAGTCGGCGGTGAACATGTTCACCTGACCGCCGATCAGGTCGGTCATGGCCGCAGGGCCGCTCTTGTAAGGCACGTTGGTCATTTGCACGCCGGCCATGCTGGCCAGCATCTCGGAGGACACCAGCTGCGAGGTGCTGGCGCTGGCGAAGGTGACATGACCGGGCTTGGTCTTGGCCAGGTTGACGAAATCGCGCAGGGTCTTGGCGGGCACATCGTTGTTCACACCCACGATCAGGGGCACCGAGCCCAGATAGCCCAGGGGCGCGAAGGCGGTGTCCTGGTTGTACGGCAGCTGCTTCATCAGGCTCTTGAGGGCCGCGTTGGTGCTGTTGGTGCCAATGAGGATGGTGTAGCCGTCGGGGGTGGCCTTGGCCACATCCGCGGCGCCGAGCATGCCGTTCACGCCCGGCTTGTTTTCGACCACGATGGACTGGCCCAGGGTCTTGGACATTTCAGCGGCGAAGGCGCGGCCGATCTGGTCGGTGGCACTGCCGGCCGCAAAGGGCACGATGGCCTTGATCGGCTTGGCGGGAAAAGCCTGGGCCTGGGCGGCATGCGGCGCGAGGAGGGCGACAGCGGCGAACGCCGCCGACAAGACGGCGCGACGGCGCGACAGATTGCTCGGGAATTGCATCAGATTCTCCTTATTTTGGGGGAATACGAGGGGGCTAACCTCCATTGTGCCCGCATCAAACGGCTAGGCGCCCCAGCCGCTTCCACGCCTGATTCATGTCAGCGATCAAGACGCTGAATTGCGCGGCCACCGTGGTCTCGCGCTCAATGCCAAACACACTCTGACCGGCCGCCTCGTAGATCAGGCGCGCGTCATCATGCTCGTGCATCGCCGCGAAGACATCGCCGGTCAACACCTGCTGGAGTGGCATGCCTAAAGGCGCGGGCGCATCGGGTGCGTCCCAGGCGTCGATCCAGTCGCTGCGCACCACACGGCACGGCTTGCCGCTGTGGGCCCGGGTGATGACGGTGTCCTCGCTGGCCGCTGCGATCAGGCGCTGCATCAGAGCCGGTGGCGTGTGGTTCTCGCGCGCGGCCAGCCACAGCGTGCCGAGCCAAGCCCCCTGCGCGCCCATGGCGATGCTGCCCAGGACCTGCGCCCCAGTGGCGATACCTCCCGCGGCCAGCACGGGCGCCTCGCCGGCCACCGCCAGGATCTGGGGCAGGAGCGACATCGTGCCCACCGGCCCGGTGTGCCCGCCCGCGTCATAGCCCTGGGCGACCAGCACTTGGACGCCCGCGTCTAGCGCCTTGCGCGCGTGGCGCACGGAGCCCACCAGCGAGAACGTGACCTTGCCCTGCGCATGCGCGCGTTCGATGAGATCAGCGCGCAGGCCGATGGCCGTGGCGACGCCGCGGCAGTTGGACGCCAACACCGCCTCGATCTGCTGCTCGAACAAAGCCTCCGAACGCACCTGCGAGGTAAAAAAGCTGGGCTTGCGCGGGGGCTGCACGTCAAAGCGCTGACGCAGGCCCTCGGTGAAGGCGACATGCGCCGGCGGCAGCGAAGTGCGCAGCGCCTCCAGGCTGGCCGCCTGCGGCACGCCCGAGGGCAGCATGAGGTCGATGCCATAAGGCATGGCACCCATGCGCTGTTCGACCTCGGCCAGCAAGGGCGGGATCTCGTGCGGCATCTCGCGCGCCAGACCCAGCACCGGAAAACCGCCGGCCTGCGCGATCGCCACGCACACGTCGACCGAGTGCGAGAAGCCGAAGATCGGGTGACGGATACCTAGGGTGTCGCAGATCGGCGTGCGCAGGCCCGCGCTCACTGCGGCTCGACCCCCGCTCGCTTCATCACGCGCGTCCACTTGGTGAACTCGCCGGCGACGAAGGCGTCAAATTCAGCAGGTCCCTGGGGCGTGAACTCCATGCCCAGGCCCTCGAGCTTGGCCTTGACGTCTGGCATGCCAATGATCTCGCGGATATCCGCAGAGAGCTTGCGCACCACAGGATCGGGCGTCTTGGCGGGTGCCACCATGCCAAACCAGGTGCCGACCTCGTATCCCGTCATGCCGGGTGTTTCGGCCACAGTGGGCAGCTGCGGCGAGGCGACCGAGCGCTTGGCCGTGGTCACCGCCAGGCCCTTGAGCTTGCCGCTGCGCATATGACCCAGGGCCAGGGCCGAGGTCAGGGGCATCAGGGTCACGCGGCCTGCGAGCATGTCATTGAGTGCCTCAGGCTGGCCCTTGTAAGGGACCGGGGTCAGCTTGATATCGGCGACTTGCGCCAGCAGTTCTCCCGCCAGATGGTTGGAGGTGCCCACACCCGCCGTGGCAAAGGTCAGGGGCTGGGCGCTGCGCTTGGCCATGGCGATCAGATCGGCCATGTCCTTGACGGGCAGGTCCGGATGGACAACCACGATATTGGGGACGATGCCAAAACCCTCGATGCCCCGGAAGTCGCGGGTGGGGTTCCAGGTCACGCCCTTGTTCAGGATCGGGGCCACCGCATGGCTGGGGCTCACGCACAGCAAGGTGTAGCCGTCGGCCGGCGCCTTGGCCACGAAGTCAGTGCCGATGGAGCCCCCCGCGCCCACGCGGTTCTCGACGATGACAGGTTGACCGTATTTGGTGGACAGCTTCTCACCGATCACGCGCGCCACCGAGTCCACCACACCGCCTGCGGTGAAGGGCACGACGATGCGAATGGGGCGGTTGGGAAAGTTGTCCTGCGCGAAGGCAGGCAAGGTGGCGGCCAGCAGCGTGACGGCCAGAGCAGTCGGAATCAGACGGCGGGTACGGTTCATGGTGTCTCCTTTGGTTTTCTAGCAATACGAGTGTGAATCAGAGGTCTTGTTCGGCCAGCGCAATGGTGCGTTTGGCGATGTTCAGAAGGTGGATCTGGCTGGTGCCTTCATACAGTCGAAACAGCCGCACGTCGCGGTAGAAGCGCTCGGCGACATTGTCGGACACATAGCCGCCACCACCGAACACCTGCACCGCGCGATCGGCCACGCGCCCGCACATCTCGGAGGCAAAGAGCTTGCACATCGATGCCTCCATCGTCACATCCTGGCCGTCATCGCGCTTGCGCGCGGTCTCCAGCACCAGCGCGCGGGCGGCATGGACCTCGGTGTTGCTCTGGGCAATCATCTCCTGCACCAACTGGAAGTCGGCCACGGGCTGGCCAAACTGGTGGCGACTGCGAGCGCGCCGGACCATTTCGTCGACCAGGCGAATCGCCGGCCCGACGCACAGACCCGCCAGGTTGATTCGTTGTTTGTTCAAGGCCTTCATGGCGGTGCGAAAGCCCTGCCCCTCAAGCCCACCCACGATGGCGCTGGCAGGCACCCGCACCCGATCCAGGATCACCTCGCCCACGGGCGAGCCGTGCTGGCCCATCTTGCGATAGGCCGGCGGCGTGGACAGGCCGGGCATGCCCCGCTCGATCAGGAAGGCGCTGATGCCGTTGGCACCCTTGCTGCCCGCGGGGCTGGTGCGCGCAAACACGGTGAACAGGTCGGCAATCGGCGCGTTGGTGATGTAGCACTTGGTGCCGGTGATGACGTAGTGGTCGCCCTCTCGTAGCGCCACGGTCTTGAGTGCGGTGGCGTCCGATCCTGCGTCGGGCTCGGTCAGGGCAAAGCAGCCGGTGACGCGGCCGCTGGCCAGCAGGGGCAGGTACTTGTCTTTTTGGGCGGGGGTGCCATCGACCACCAGCGACTCGGAGGCGATGCCAGTGTTGCCGCCAAACCGTGCGCGAAAGGTGGTGGCCGCCTGTGAGACCTCGATGTTCACCCGCGCCAGTTCCTCCGTGGTCAGGCCCGCGCCGCCATAGGCCTGCGGGATGCTGTGACCAAACAGGCCCAGCGCGCGCATGCGCGCCACCAGAGACTCGGGGATCTGGTCCTGTCGGTCGACTTCTTCTTCAAGGGGTATGCACTCGTTACGCACAAAGGCACGCACCTGTGCGATCAGGGCATCGAATGTTTCGGGGTCACGGATCATGACGGCTTCATTTCTAAATCATTGCGGATTGAGCAGGCGCTCGAGCTGTCGCACGGTGTCGAGCAGCTCCGGCGCCACCTCGCGCGCCATGCGGTCTTTGGGGATGCGGGTGGCGGCCAGCGTGCAGTTCATGGCCACCGGCATGTCGCGCAGGGGCACGCGTACCGGCACACCGATGGCATGCACCCCTTTTTGCCAATCGCCACGCGCGTGGCAGTAGCCCTGCGCTGCAAACAACTTCTGGTCGGCTTCCCAGGCGGCTTTGTGGGTATCGAACAGCGCGCGGTCATTCACCTTGAGCCAGTTGAGGATGGTGGTGCGCTCGGCCAGCGGGCATTGCAGGATCAAGGCGCGTCCGATGGCGGTGGCCAGCAGGGGACGGGTGCTGCCGATGTCGGGCAAATATTGGTTGCTGGTGTCGGCGCGCACGGAGTCGATGTAGACCACGTTGCCGCGATCGCGCATCCCCAGGTTCACCGTGCAACCCGTCTTGCGGGCCAGGTGCTCCATGAGCGGGCGCGCCAGCTGGCGCACATGCAGGTTCGCCAGCAGGGGGTGGCCCAGGGACAGCACGCCCGAGCCGAGTCGGTACTTTTGCAGCCCGGCGTCGCGCGTGAGGTAGCCGAGCAAGGTGAGCGTATAGGTCAGGCGCGAGACCGTGGGCTTGGGCAGTCCGGTGCGGTCGGCGATCTCGCGATTACCCAGCATCGGGTCGGCCGGTGTGAACGCACGCAAGACTTCCATGCCGCGCGCCAGGTTCATGGAGAACTGGCGGTCGGCGCTCAGGTCGTGCGGATCGACCAGCCCGGGCAAGGCGATGGCAGGCATGCGTGTGGTTCGTCGGCTTGCAACCATGATTGGGGCCTCGCAACACCCCGTCAACAGGGCGATCCTGTAGTTTCGCTGTGCGAAATAGTCTATTGCACCGTTTGAGGGCCTCTGGCACAAAAGGTGTCCTCACACCCCACCTCACCGCCATGCACACCGACGCTGCCTCCCCTGCCCTCGCCCGCGGCCCGCTGGCCGGCGTGCGCATCCTGGATATGGCCACCGTGCTGGCCGCGCCCATGGGGGCAACGCTGTGCGCCGATCAGGGCGCCGAGGTGGTCAAGCTGGAACTGCCCGATGGCAGCGACGCCCTGCGGGGCCTGCAGCCGGTGAAGGACGGCGTGGCACTGTGGTGGAAGGTCGCCAACCGGGGCAAGCGCGGGATCACCCTGGACGTGCGCCAGGCCGAGGGCCGCGCCTTGCTGCTGAAAATGCTGCCGTCTTTTGACGTGCTGGTGGAGAACTTTCGCACCGGCACCTTAGACAAGTGGGGGCTGGACCTGGCTACCTTGCACCGCGCCAATCCGCGCCTGGTGGTGGTGAGGCTCACCGGCTTTGGTCAGACCGGCCCTTACCGCGCCCGCCCGGGCTACGCGCGCATCTTCGAGGCCATGAGCGGCTTTACCAACCTCACGGGCGAGGCCGGCGGCTCACCCCTGCATAGCAACTTCCCGGTGGGGGATGCGGTGGCGGGCCTGTTTTGCGCCTTTGCGATTGCATCCGAGATGGTGCGCCTGCGCGCCGACCCACAGGCACTGGGCGTCGAAGTCGACCTGGCGGCGACCGAGGCCCTGTTTCGTCTGCTCGATCCGCTACCGGTGGAACACGAGCAGCTCGGACAGGTGCGTAAGCCCGAGGGCAATCGCGCCAGCTACACGGCGCCGTCCAATATGTACCGAAGCCGTGATGGCGTGTATTTCTCGCTGGTGGCGTCGTCCAATGCGATCTTTGCACGCGTGTGCGAGGTGGTCGGTCGCCCCGAGTGGGCCACGGATCCACGGTTTGCCAACAACCCGGCGCGCGTGCGTCACCTGCAGGTGCTCGATGAAGGCCTGGGCGCCTGGTTCGCAGCGCAGGCTTACGAGGCGATCGCCCCAAAGCTCGAAGCGGGCGGTATTCCGTTTAGCAAGGTGTACACGATCGAGGACATCGAGCGCGACCCCCATTACCAGGCACGCGAGGCCATCATTCGCCTGCCCGATCCGGATTGCGGCAGCCTGCCGGCGCCTTGCATCGTGCCGCGCGTGCCCGGGCGCGCGCTGCCGATTCCGCGCACTGGACCCGGCGTGGGCGAGCACAACGCGCAGGTCTATGCCGACTTCGGGGTGGACGCCACCGAACTGGCGCGCCTGAAGCAAGCGGGGGTGGTGTGATGACAACCCGCTTCCCCGCCCTGCGCACCCGCCAGACCGATGGCGGCGTGACCAGCCAGATCGAGCAGTTGACGGTGGACGACCTCAGTGCCGGCGAGGTGGTGGTCAAGACGCGCTATGCCGGCGTGAATTACAAGGACTGCCTGTCGATCCACGGGCAAGCCAAGATCATTGCCAGCTTCCCGCGCATCGCCGGCATCGAGCTGGTGGGTGAGGTGCTGGCGTCGGCCTCACCCGAGTTTCAGCGCGGGCAGTGGGTGCTGGTGCACGGCTTTCAGACGGGCATCGCCTTCGACGGCGGCTTCGCAGCCTGCGCCCGTGTGCCGGCGGCGCACGTGCACGCGCTGCCCGAGGGGCTTACGCCCCACGAGGTGGCGATTCTGGGCGTGCCGGCTTTCACGGCGGCCATGGCCCTGGAGCGCTTCGAAGCCTTGGGATTGACGCCAAACGACGGGCCCGTGGCCCTCAGCGGCGCCGGGGGCGCTGTAGGCCTGATGGGGCTCGCGCTGCTGGCGCGGGTAGGCTGGCCCAGCGCCGCGATCACGCGGCGCATGGAACACGCCCCGGCCCTGCAAGCCCTGGGCGCGAGCGAGGTGATCGACGCGGCCGTCCTGCAACAACCTCAACGCCCGCTCGAGAAAGCGCGCTTTGCGGCGGCCATCGACAACGTAGGTGGCCCCATGCTGTCGTGGCTGCTGCGATCCCTGCAAGACGGTGGCTGTCTGGCCAGCGTCGGCAATGCGGCGGGCAACACCTACGAGGGCAGCGTGCTGCCGTTCATCATGCGCCGCGTGCAGATGTTCGGCATCATGGCCAACGCGCCGTGGGCGCAGCGGCGACGCCTGTGGGCCCGTCTGGCCAGCGACCTCAAGCCCGATTTCAACCGACTGCTGCCGCACGTGCGGTCTATTCGGCTCGACCAGCTGATGGACCATGCGCGCGAGCAGCTCGATGGCCGCACGTCGGGGCGGGTGCTGGTGGTGTTTGAGGACTGAGGTCAACCCGTTATTGGCCAGCCTCTCGGCCGCGCATCTAGCGAACGAACTGGTCCACGTAGTCGCCGCCCAGCCCCACCGCCTCGTAATGGGCGCGGCACATGGTGATCTTGGTGAAAACGTCCTCGTAGCCCGTCTGACGTCCCTGTTCGTCGACGTAGACCATGGCGCCATGGATGTTGAACTGCGTGATCATCTCGGGCGTGCCAGCCACCTCGTCGACCACCAGGGTGTGGATCTCGCCCGGGGGTTCGTAGACGAAAGAACCTTCGGTGGCCACCCAGTCGTGTTCGAGGTAGCGCCAGGCACCGCGAATCACATAGCCCGTGACCCACGAAGGATGGATATGCCGCGAGAGCACGCCGCTCTTGCGCACGCGCAGCAGGTTGCACCAGCTGCCGGTCACGGTGTTGAAAAGCAGCGGCCGGAACCAGACGTTGGGCGCCTGTGGCACCCAGACGCGCTCGTCTGACGGAATGGCGGGCACAGCGATCTCGCGCTGGATGCCAGGATGCTGAACGATCTGGGTCATGACACGCCCTCCCCTCAGGCGATAAGGTAGCCGCCATCAACTGGCAGCACCGCGCCGGTGACAAACGCTGCGGCCGAACTGGCCAGAAACAAGACTGGACCCGCGACATCCTGCGGCGTGCCCCAGCGCGCGAGCGGCGTGCGCGCGAGGATGGGGCCCGAGCGCTGTGGGTCGTCCTGCAGGGCCTGGGTCAGCGGCGTGGCAATCCAGCCCGGCGCCACGGCGTTGACGCGGATGCCGTCCGCCGCATAGGCGATGGCCAGGCTCTTGGTCAGTTGCGCCACGCCGCCCTTGCTGGCGCTGTAGCCCGGCACCAGACCGCCGCCGAAAAAACTGAGCATCGAGGCCGTGTTGACGATGCAGCCTCGCCGCGCCTTCAGGCCGTCACGGGCCGCGGCACAGACCCGCATCGTGCCGGTGAGGTTGATGTCGATGACCTGCGCGAATGCCTCGGGGTCATGCTCCTGGCCGCGACGGATGATGCCGGCGCAATTGACCACCACATCCAGCGGACCCAGTCCTGTGACCCATGAGGACACAGTCGCGGCATCGCGCACGTCCAGCCGGGAAAACGCGATGGCGCTGTCGGTCGCTGCGGCGGAAGCGACCTCCGCATCGGTGGCGCCTGTGGCGTACACCTGGGCCCCATCCGCCGCAAAGGCGCGGGCGATACCCAGACCGATGCCGCTGGTCGCGCCTGTGACGAGTACGCGGCGTTGCGCGGGGGTCTCCGATGTACGCGTCATGCGATGGCCTCCCTTACCTGTGCGGCCGTCGGAATGGGTGCCACCGCCCCGTAGCCCTGAGTCGACAAAGCAGCCGCCGCCGCAGCATAGCGGCCCGCCTGCGCGAGACTGTCGCCTTGCAGAAATCGGTGCACAAAGGCGCCGCCAAAGGTATCACCCGCACCGGTGGCATCCACCGGCCGACAGGGATGGGGAGCGATACGGTGTCGCTGGTGGGCGTCAGCGACCAGCGCGCCCTGATCGCCCATCTTGAGCGCCACCACCCGCGCACCCAGACGCAGGCAATGATCGACCAGGGCGTCGGGATCGCTCAGACCGGTGATCGCCGCCACATCCTCAAGACTGGGCAGGCAGATATCGCAATGGGCGATCACGTCGTTCATCACGGCGCGCGCGCGATCGATGGACCACAGCTTCAACCGCAGATTGGTGTCAAAGGTGACGAGTCGCCCCGCCTCGCGTGCCACGGCGATGGCGGCATAGCAGGTGTCACAGGCCGCGGGCGAGATGGCCAGCGAAATGCCCGATAGATGCAGGGCTCGCGCATCGCGGATCCGCTGGGCCGGCAAGGTGTCGGGGGTCATGCGGCTAGCCGCTGACCCCGCGCGAAAGAAGCTGAAGTGATGGCCCTGCGCGTCGTGGCTGACGAAGTAGATCGCGGTGTAGGCATCGGGCCGAGTGGCCACATCGGCATGGTCCACGCCCTCTGCATCCCAGAGCTGGCGCAGCATCTGACCATAGGGGTCGGCGCCCAGCGCGCTCAGATAGCCGACGCGCGCACCCTGGCGAGCGGCGGCAATCGCAAAGTTGGAGGTGTCGCCACCAAAGCCTTGCAGGTACATGCGCCCGCGGTGGGCACCCTGGCCTTCATCGGTCTGGTTGAATTCGACCATCGCCTCGCCCAGGGCGAGGATGTCCAGCGTGGCGGGCGACGACATCAGATCCGTCCGTACTTGGCCAGGCCCTTGCGCAGCGACTTCTCAGCGATGATCAACTTGGCCTGTTCCAGTTCGCGGCGGTCAATGTCCTGGGCCATGGCCAGCACCTGTTCCGCCTTCTCATGGGGAACGACCACCACGCCATCGACATCGCCCACGATGATGTCACCCGGATTGACCACCACATCGCCCACACGCACTGGCACCTGCGAGGCCACCGTGCGATAGCGGCCCAGGGTGGTGCCGGGGCTCACATCACGCGCATAGATCGGGAAGCCGTAATCGCGGCGGATTTCGGTGAGATCACGCACCGCGCCATCGAGCACTGCACCGGCATGGCCATTGGCCACGGCACCGGCCGTCATGAGGCCACCCCACACCGCGACGTCGGGCTGACCGCCTTCGATGGAGATCACGATCACGCTGCCGCGCGGCGCCTCGTCGATCAGGTCGAGCGCATGCTGCGGCGGAACGAATTCCTCGGTGGCGGACTCCAGCACCGTGGCGGCAGGGCCGCAAATGCGTTTGTCGTTGATGCGGGGCTTGATCACGCTGCTCATGTAGCCGCGTTTGCCGCACACCTTGTCGACGGCGTCGGCGATGGAGGCGATCGCCACCTCGTTGAAGGCTTTTATCAGGTCGGTCATGGGTCTTGAGGGGTTCAGAAACTTCAAAAAAGGGTCACCAGCGATTGAGCCAATGCAGGGGCGCTTCGCCACGCAGCACTCGCACCGCTTCCTCGGCGGCCTTGCGTTGCAGATCGCGCATGGACTCCTGGCTGTACCAGCCGATGTGATTGGTTACCACCACATTGTCCAGGCCGAACAAGGGATGCGCCGGATCGGGCGGCTCGGGCTCGAACACGTCCAGCCCAGCGCCCAGGATACGCCGCTCGCGCAGGGCGTCGCTCAAGGCGTCCAGATCGATTAAGCCACCGCGTGCCGTGTTCACCAGGAGGGCAGTAGGCCGCATCAGGGCCAGGCGTCGCGCGTCGATCAGGTGACGGGTGGTGTCGTTCAGCGGCGCATGCAAGGAAATCAGATCGGCCTCGCGGCAGATCTCGTCCACGCTGGCCGCTTCGACGCCTGCGGGTAGCTCGGCGCGCGGATCATTCACCAGCACGCGTGCGAAACCGAAGGCTGCGAGCTTCTCGTGCGTCATGCGCGCGATCCGTCCATAGCCCACCAGACCCAGCGTACGTCCGCGCCAGCGGTACATGGGCTGCAGCACGCCGGTACTCCAGCGGCCGGCGCGCACCTCGCCATCGTGCAGGCGGATGCGGCGCGCCACGGCCAGCGCCAAGGCCACGGCCTGCGAGCTGACTTCGTCGGTGCCGTAGTCCGGCACATTGGCCACCATGATGCGGCGCTCGCGCGCCGCCGCCTGGTCGATGTTGTCCACGCCGATGCCGTACCGAATGATCGCGCGGCATCGCTGCATGGCCGCAATCACCGACGCGGAAACCGGCGATTCGCGCACCAGCACCACGTCGGCATCGACCACCGCACGCGCCGCCGCCGCCGCATCGCCGCGGCAGGGGCGCAGATCGAACTGCGCACCCTGCTGCGCCAGCAGCGCGGTTTCCTGGTCGTAGGCTTCGTAGCCGTCGTCCAGCGCCACAACGCGCATGGGCGCCGGCCTTACTTACGCGCCGCGTTGGCGGCGGTCAGGAGCTTGTCGGCCCACTCCTTGCTCACCTCGGCGTCCAGATAGGCCTTCACCGCAGGCTGGGCCTGGCGGCGGAAGCGGTCGACCTCGGCCGCGGTCAGCTCGGTGACGGTCATACCCTTCTCAGACAGCACTTTCTTGGCCGACAGGTCCTGCTCGCGGGTCATGTCGCGGTGGATCTTCTGTGCCTTGGTCACGCCCTCGTCCACCGCCTTGCGCTCGGCGGCCGACAGGCCGTTGTAGAAGCGGTCGTTGATCAAGTAAGCGTGCAGGCTGTAGACGTGGCCGCCCAGAGAGATGTGCTTCTGGTGCTGGAACAAGCTACCGGCCAGGATGTTGGTCACGCCGTTCTCCTGACCGTCGGCGGTGCCTTGGGCCAGAGCGGCGGGCAGCTCGCCCCAGTCGATGGCGGTGGGGCTGCCACCGAGCGACTCGACCAGCTTGACGAACACCGGGCTGGGCTGCACGCGCATCTTCAGGCCCTTCATGTCGTCGGGCGTGCGAATCGGGCGCTTGCTGTTGGTGAAGTGACGGATGCCGTTGTCCGCATAAGCGGCCAGGCGGATGCCCGTGCGCTTGCGCATGTCCTCGGCGAGTTCCTTGCCGAACTGGCCATCGAGCACGGCGTAGGCGTGGGCATGGTCGTTGAACACATAGGGCAGGCCGAAGATGTTGAAGGTCTTGTAGACGCCAGGAATGCCGCCGTCATGCACCACCGCCATCTCGACGGTCCCCATGCGCAGGCCTTCCATCACCTGCTGCGCGGGTCCAAGCTGGCCCGCGGGATAGATCTCGACCTTGAGCGTGCCGTTGCTTGCCTTCTCCACGTGCTCTTTGAAGGCCACGGCAGCAGCGTGTTTGGGCTGGTCGTTCTTGCCTGGCTGGTAGTGACCGTACTTGATCACCTTTTGTGCCATGGCGGGCATGGCCAGGGTCGCGGCAGCCGCCGCGATCGCGGCCAGGAAAGGCAGTCGACGAATTTTCATGGTTGTCTCCTCTTGGTGGTGAAAAAAGCGGAAGAAAAATCGGGGGTCTCAATTGCGATAACCCAGTACACCGGGCAGCCAGGTGGACAGGGCGGGCACATAGGTCAGGAGCAGCAGCACCAGCAGCAAGGCCACCAGCATGGGCCGGGCCTCGCGCACCATCGACCCCATGCGCACGCCCGAGACCACAGAGGTCACAAACAGCAAGCCGCCCACGGGCGGTGTGACCATTCCCAGTGTCAGATTGAAGATGACGACGATGGCGAAATGCAGCGGATTCAGGCCGGCCGCATCAGCCAGCGGCGCCAGAATCGGAACCATGATCATCACGCCCGGCAAGGGCTCGATGAAGATGCCCACCAGCAGCAGCAAGACGTTCACCGCCATCAGCAGCGCGATCGGCGACAGATCCATGCCGGCGATCCAGCCGGCCACCTGCTGCGGGATCTGACCCACCGTCAGCACCCAGGCAAACACCGCCGACGTGGCCACGATAAACAAGATGGACGCACTCATGAGGGCCGTGCGATACAAGATGGCCGGCAGCATGTTCCATTGCAAGGTGCGATAGACAAAGCGCCCGACCAGCACGGCATACAAGACCGCAGCGGCCGAGGCCTCGGTGGGCGTGAACACACCGAAGTGAATGCCGCCCAGGATGATCACCGGCAGCATCAGGGCCGGCAGCGCGCGCACGAACAGCGGCAAGATCGCCGTCTGATCCAGCATGTGCGGCGGTGTGCGATAGCCGCGGCGCGCGCTCACCAGATGGTTCACGCAGGCCAGGGCCAGCGCGATCAAGAGGCCTGGCACCACGCCGGCCAGAAACAGACCCGTGACGGTCACGCTGTTATCGGTCAGCGCATACACGATCATGATGATCGAAGGCGGGATGATCGGCCCGACGATGGCGGTGCAGGCGGTCAGGGCGGCGGCGTACGAGTCGGCGTAACCGGCCTTCTTCATCATGCGGATCATCATCGCGCCGGGGCCGGCGGCATCGGCCAGCGCGGAGCCGCTGATGCCGGAGAAGAAGGTCAGGGTCAGGATGTTGGCGTGCCCCAGGCCGCCGCGTCGCGCGCCCACCAGGCGCGCAGCGAATTTGAGCAGCACGTCGGTCAGCGCGCCTCCGGACATCAGTTCCGCGGCGAGGATGAAGAACGGAATCGCCAGCAGCGGAAAGCTGTCCAGGCCGCTAAACAGGTTCTGCATCACCACCAGGGCGGGCAGCCCCTTCATCCACACCGCCACCAGGCCGGCCACCACCATCGCGAAGGCGATGGGCAGGCCCAGCGCCATGGTGGCCAGGAAGGTGAATCCAAGGATGGCGGTCATCGTCTGCTGCGCGTCACAGCGCCTGGGGGTCGAAGCCCTCGGCGCGCTCGAATTCGCCGGACAAGATCCAGCCGCGGGCCACGGCTGCCAGGTGGGCCAGGGTCAGGGTCAGCCCGATCGGCAAGGCGAGATAGACCTTGCCCAGCGACCAACTGAGAACCGGCGACTCCTGGTACCAGGCGAACTCCGCGTAGTCGATCCCCAGCCAGATCAGGACCATCAGGAGAGCGGCAATGACAGCGACGATCAGCGCGCGCAGGGCGCGAGCGGCCGGCGGCGGCAGGGACTGGCCCAGGGTTTCGATGGCGATGTGCCCGCCCACGCGCAGCGCCGGGCCGGCGCCCAGAAAGGCCGCCCAGATCATCATGTAGCGGGTTGCTTCCTCCACCCAGGGGAAGGAATGGCTGAAGACGTACCGTGCAAAGACGTTGACGATCACCAGCGCCGACATCACGGCCAGCAAAACGATCAACGCCCAGCGATTCGCGAACACCAGCGTGTGGTCGCAACGCTGGAGAAAGGTACGCGGCGGAGAGTCACTCATCGCTCAGGGTGGGTACTGCGTTGGACGCCGATCGTATCTGAGATATTAGATATTTGATGCAGGGAAACCCTATACTTGCCGCATGACCACCGAGGCCCCTCCGCTGGAACGCCCCCAGTTGCTCACCGACATCGTGTGCGACCGGCTGCGCCAGGCCATCGTGGACGGCGAGCTCAAACTCGGCGAGCAGGTCTCGGAGGTGCAGTTGGCCAACTGGCTGGGCGTGAGCAAGACCCCGGTGCGCGAATCGCTGCTGCGGCTTAAGGCCGAAGGCCTGGTCGACATCCAGCCGCAACGCGGAACGCTCGTCTTCCAATTGGACGCGCGGCAGGTGGCCCAGTTGTGCCAATACCGCGCGATGGTCGAGACCGCGGCCCTGCGCTCGGCGATGGCCCACCATCGCAAGGCCTTGCTGGCGGGCATGCAAGCCTGCGTCGAGGCGATGCGCGAGGCCGAACAAGCCAGCGACCTGGCGGCGCTCTCACGCATCGACATGGATTTCCATCACCAGTTCTTTCTGCATTGCGACGATCCTTATTTGCATGCGGGCTACGCAGTGATTCGCTCGCAGCTGGTGGCCCTGCGTCACCGCGCACCGATTGCCAATGCGGTCAGCAGCCATCAGGTGCTGGTCAATGCCGTGCGGGCCAATGCCGTCGAGAAGGCCTGTGCCTTGCTGCGCGAACACGTGCTTGAAAACGAGGCCCGTTATCGCGCCGCGTGCGCCGTCAACTAGGCCCGGGCTTCGTGGCGACGCGCACCTCTCGAATTGTTCTGGGCCTGCTCGCCACCCTCAGCGCGGGGGCCGTCATCGGCTGGTTCAGCCTCGATAAAGAAACGCGCGGCCTGCTGGCGACGCTCCCCACCAACCGCGACCTCCTGTTCTGGTCGCAGCCGCAGCGCGATGCCGCGTTTCGTGCGCTGGACCGCTTGCCCGTGCTGGCTAAGGCGCGCACCGTCGCGGCCAGCCCCACACCATCTCCGCTGCCGCCGGGGCCGCCCCTGCCGCCTCAGGTCGATGTCGACACCTTCATGGCCAGCCAGCGCGCTGCTGCGGTGATCGTGCTGCACCGAGGCCAGGTGCGGCTGGAGCGCTACGGTCTGGACTTCGATCCGCAAGGCCGATGGACCAGTTTCTCGGTGGCCAAATCGATCACGTCTACCCTGGTCGGAGCGGCCCTGAAAGACGGCCATATCCGCAGCATGGACGACAAGGTCAGCGACTACATTCCGCAGATGAAGGGGTCGGCCTACGACGACGTGACGATACGCCAGCTCCTGACCATGACCTCGGGTGTGCGCTGGAACGAGGACTACGCCGATCCAGACTCGGACGTGGCGAAGTTCAATAACCACAAGCCTGAAGAAGGCGTAGAAGCCATCGTGAGCTACCTGCGCCGTCTGCCCCGCGAAGCACCGGCCGGCACGCGCTGGCACTACAGCACGGGCGAGACCAATCTGGTGGGGATCCTGCTGTCGCAAGCCACAAAAAAACCGCTGGCCACTTACCTGTCCGAAAAGATCTGGGTGCCAGCCGGCATGGAGCAACCCGCCACCTGGATCTTGAGCAAGACCGGCCAGGAGATCAGCGGCTGCTGCATCCAGGCGACCACCCGCGATTTCGCGCGCTTCGGACAATTCATTCTCACGGGCGCGCAGGCCCAAGGGGCCTCCATCGTCCCCGAAGGCTGGCTGGCACAGGCCACGCGCGAGCAGGTGGGCATCGGCCAAGCGGGGCGGGGCTATGGCTATCAATGGTGGACCCAGGCCGACGGCAGCTTCCATGCGCGCGGCATCTTCGGACAGGCGATCTACATCGACCCACGACGCCAACTCGTGATCGCCCTGAACGCCAACTGGGCCGGCGGTGCGCGCGACCCGGTGGCGACGCGGGCACGCGAGGAGTTTGTGCGGGCGGTGCAAGGGGCAGTGGACGCGGAAGGGGCTGCGCCGGTAGCGCCGAGGTGAATTGGGCCGACCCCACAGAGCCCGTTAGCATTGCAGGTTGAACCGCGGCCCCTGGGGCTGCCAAGCCCCATGCCCCAGACCCCTGCCCCCACCGCCAACGACCTCATCGCCAAGGGCCACACGCCCATGATGGCGCAGTACTTGGCCATCAAGGCGGACTACCCCGAGACGCTGGTGTTCTATCGCATGGGGGATTTCTACGAGCTCTTTTTCGCCGACGCCGAAAAGGCCGCCCGCCTGATGGACGTCACCCTCACCCGCCGCGGCCAATCGGCCGGTGAGCCGGTGGTGATGGCGGGCGTGCCGTTCCACTCGGTGGACACCTACCTGGCGCGCCTGATCAAGCTGGGCGAATCGGTGGCGATCTGCGAACAAGTCGGTGAAGTCGGCGCCAGCAAAGGGCCGGTGGAGCGCAAGGTGGTGCGCGTGGTCACGCCGGGCACACTGACCGATACCGCGCTCCTGAATGACAAGTCCGAGGCGCTGCTGCTGTCTGTGCACCAGGGCGCTCGCCATCGTCTGGGGCTAGCCTGGCTGTCCGTCACACAAGGCGCGCTGCAACTGGCCGAGTGCGACGCGGGCGAGCTGGAGGCCTGGGTCGCGCGCGTGGCCCCCACCGAGCTGGTGTACAGCGCCGACGCCACGCCCGCCTTCGAGCAGCGCCTGAAGGATCTGCGCGTAGCCACTGGCGCCTTGTCCTTGACGCTGCGCCCCGCCTTTCAGTTCGACGCGGGCCTGGGTCAGCGCAAGCTGCAGGAACAACTGCAAGCCGCGAGCCTAGAGGCCTGGAGCGCCAACGACCTGCCCGAGGCCCATGCCGCCGCCTCGGCCCTGCTGGCCTATGCCGAACACACCCAGGGCCGCGCCCTCACCCATGTGCGCAGCCTGCAGGTGCAGCGTGGCGACGACCTGATCGACTTGCCCCTGGCCACGCGCCGCAACCTGGAACTGGTGCAGACCCTGCGCGGCGAAGACGCACCCACCGTGTTCTCGCTGCTCGATACCTGCATGACGGGGATGGGCAGTCGAATACTCAAACACTGGCTGCTCACGCCGTGCCGCGAGCGCACCCAGGCCCTAGCCCGCCACGACGCGATCGCCGCTCTGCGTGAAGGCCCCTGGCAGGCGCTGCGCGATCACCTCAAGGGCAGCAGCGACGTCGAGCGCATCACCGCCCGCATCGCCCTGCGCCAGGTGCGCCCGCGCGAGCTGGTGGGTCTGCGCCACTCCTTGGCGAAGGCCGCGGCTCTGGCCCCGGCTCTGACCGGTCAGCCTGGCCTGCTCGCGCGCATCGGCGCCGACCTCGTGCCGCCCCCGGGCTGCGACGCGCTGCTGGCGCGCGCCCTGATGGAAGAACCCGCCGCCATGGTGCGCGATGGCGGCGTGTTCGCCACCGGCTTCGATGCCGAGCTCGATGAACTGCGCGCCATCCAGAACAACGCCGACAGCTTCCTGGTCAAGCTCGAGGCGCAGGAGCGCGAACGCACCGGCATCGCCAACCTGCGGGTTCAATACAACAAGGTCCACGGCTTCTACATCGAGATCACCCAGGGCCAGTTAGACAAAGTCCCCGACGACTACCGCCGCCGCCAGACCCTGAAGAACGCCGAGCGCTTCATCACACCCGAACTCAAGGCCTTCGAAGACAAGGCCCTGTCAGCGCAGGAGCGCGCCCTCGCCCGCGAAAAATGGCTGTACGAGCAGCTGCTGGACCAACTGCAAGACCCTGTGCCCGCACTCACCCGCCTGGCCCAGGCCCTGGCCTCACTCGACGCCCTGTGCGCCCTGACCGAGCGCGCCCTCACGCTGAACTGGTGCCGCCCGCAATTCATGAAAGAGCCGGGCATCGAGATTGCAAAGGGCCGCCACCCGGTGGTGGAAGCGCGCCTGGCCGAGACCACCGGCGGCAGCTTCATCCCGAACGACACGATGCTGGGTCCGCGCCAGCGGATGCAAGTGATCACCGGGCCCAATATGGGCGGCAAATCCACCTATATGCGCCAGGTCGCTTTGATCTGCCTGCTCGCCTCCATGGGGTCTTACGTGCCCGCATCAGCCTGTCGCCTGGGCCCCCTCGATGCCATCCACACCCGCATTGGCGCCGCCGACGATCTGGCCAATGCCCAATCCACGTTCATGCTGGAGATGACCGAAGCGGCGCAGATCCTGCATGCGGCCACGCCCCACAGCCTGGTGCTGATGGACGAAATCGGCCGCGGCACCTCGACATTTGACGGCCTGGCCCTGGCCTCGGGCATTGCCGCCCACTTGCATGACAAGACGCAGGCCTACACCCTGTTTGCCACCCACTATTTCGAGTTGACCGAGTTTCCGGCGCGTCACCATGCGGCGGTGAACTGGCATGTGAGTGCCACCGAGGCCGGCCACGACATCGTCTTTCTGCACGAGTTGCAGCCCGGGCCTGCCAGCCGCAGCTACGGCATTCAGGTGGCCCGTCTGGCCGGCATGCCTGCCGCCGTGGTGAATCACGCCCGCCACGCCCTGGCCGCTCTGGAGACGCAGCAGACCCAAACGCGGGAGCAGGTAGACTTATTCGCAGCCCCGCCCGAGCCGCCGCAAACCCCCGCCAGCGCGGTGGAAGCGGCCCTCGATGCACTGGATCCCGATGCCCTGAGCCCGCGCGATGCCCTCGACGCGCTCTATCAACTGAAAAAACTGAAAAGCAAGTCATGACCTACTGCGTCGGCATCAAGCTCAATGCAGGCCTGGTGTTCCTGTCCGATTCGCGCACCAATGCGGGCGTGGACCACATCAGCACCTTCCGCAAAATGATTGTGTACGAGCGCCCGGGCGATCGCTTCATGGTGCTCCTCTCGGCGGGCAATTTGTCGATCTCGCAATCGGTGCGCGAGATCCTGCAGGTCGAACAACTGAAGAACCACGAAGGCGGCGACCCCATCACCATCTGGAACGCCAAGAGCATGTTCGATGCCGCGCGCGTGCTGGGTCAGGCCGTGCGCCGCGTCTACGACCGCGACGCCGAATCGCTCAAGCACGCGGGCGTGGAATTCAATGTCTCCCTGATTTTTGGCGGCCAGATTCAGGGTGAAGGCATGCGCCTGTTCAATGTCTATTCCGCGGGCAACTTCATCGAAGCCACCGCCGAGTCGCCCTACTTCCAGATTGGTGAATCCAAGTACGGCAAGCCGGTGCTCGATCGCGTGCTCACGCCCGACACGCCCCTGGACGAAGCCGCCAAGTGCGCGCTGGTGTCGATGGACTCCACCATGAAGTCCAACCTCTCGGTGGGCACGCCGCTGGACCTGGTGGTCTATGAAGCCGGTCGGCTCCAGACCGACAAGATGGCCTGCATCGGCACGGACAACCCCTACTACCGCATGCTGCACGCCACCTGGGGCCAGAAGCTGCGCGAGGTCTTTGACAGCCTGGACGACCCGATCTGGGACAGCGGCACCCCCACCGACACGCCCCTGCGCGTGCAAGACGAGCGCAGCCAACCTCTGCGCAAAATCACGCGCCCCGAGGACAAGCTCATTTGAGCCTCCTGGTCTTCTCGCACGGCAACAGCTTCCCGGCCGCCACCTACGGCGTGCTGTTCAAGCACCTGCGTGCGCGCGGCTTCAAGGTCAAGGCGTTGGACAAGTTCGGCCATGACCCTCGTTTCCCGGTCACCAACAACTGGACGAACCTGGTCACCCAACTGCACGAATTCGCCGAGCGTGAAGCCGTCGAAGCCGGCGAGCCTGCCTACCTGGTGGGTCACTCCCTGGGCGGGTTCCTGAGCGTGATGTGCGCGGCCCGCCATCCCGAAGTCGCACGCGGCGTGGTAATGCTGGATTCGCCCTTGCTCGGGGGCTGGAAGGCCACCGCCGTCAGCGCCGCCAAGCACACGACCATGATCGGTGCGGTGTCGCCCGGCGCGGTCAGTCGCCACCGGCGTGAGCGCTGGCCCAGCCTGCAGGCGGCGCTGGAACATTTCCAGCACAAAAAGGCTTTCGCCCGCTGGGACCCGCAGGTGCTGCACGACTACGTCACCCACTGCACGCATGCGGCCGACGGCCAGCGTGTGCTCTCCTTCGATCGAACGATCGAGACCGCGATCTACAACACCCTGCCCCACACCATCGACCGTTTGCTACAGCGCCATCCGCTGAAATGCCCGGCCGCCTTCATCGGCGGCACCCAGTCCACCGAGTTAAAGCAAGTGGGCCTGGCGCTGACCGAGAAAGCCACGCACGGGCGCGTCACCCTGCTGGACGGCACCCACCTGTTCCCGATGGAAAAGCCGGCCGCCACGGCGGCGGCCATCGAGGCGGCGCTGCTAGCGTTCTAACGCAGCCCGCCGCCAGGGCTTCAGGCCTTCCAGGCCACCAGGCCGCTCCACGAGGTGCCCAGCACGATCACCCCAAAGGCGATGCGATACCAGGCGAAGGGCACAAAGCTGTGGGTCGAGATGTAGCGAAGCAGCCAGCGCACGCACAACCAGGCACTGGCGAATGAAAAGACCAGACCGACCGTGAACATCGGCAGATCCTGGAGTGACAGCAGGGCCCGGTCTTTGTACAGGCTGTAAGCGCCCGCACCGATCAGGGTGGGGATGGCCAGATAGAACGAAAAATCGGTGGCGGCCCGCCGTGAGAGTCCCAGCATCATCCCTCCGATGATGGTGGCCCCGCTGCGGCTGGTGCCCGGGATCATGGCCAGGCACTGCACCAGACCCACCTTCAGGGCGTCCCAGGGCGTCATCGCATCGACGTCGTGGATACGGGCCTCAGACTGCGGCCGCCGCTCGACCCACAAGATGATCAGGCCGCCGGCGATGAAGGCACTGGCCACCACCGCGGGCGTGAACAGGTGCGCCTTGATCGCCTTTCCAAGCAGCAGCCCCAACACCACGGCGGGCACAAAGGCAATCAGCACATTGAGCACAAAGCGCTGCGCCTGGCGCTCGGTGGGCAGGGCACGCACCGTGTCGCGGATTTTTTGCCAGTACACCAGGATCACCGCGAAGATCGCACCGGTCTGGATGGCGATATCAAAGACCTTGGCCTTCTCGTCATCAAACCCGAGCAGCGCACCGGCCAGAATCAGGTGGCCGGTGCTGGAGATCGGAAGGAATTCGGTCAGGCCCTCGACCACGCCCATGATGGCGGCCTTGACCAGCAAGAGGATGTCCACGCGCGCTCCCTGAAAACGGATCCGCGATTATCGCCGTAGCCTCAGCTGCAGCGGCCTCACTCGTGGCGCAAGGCTTCGATCGGCAGCAGGCGCGAGGCGCGCCGCGCCGGATAGAAACCAAAAAACACGCCCACCAGCGCCGAGAACCCCGCGGCCAGCGCGATCGAGCTGCCAGACATGCTCACTTGCCAGCCGGCGAAATAGACCACCGCCCAGGTGGCGATGCCGCCCAGAGCCACGCCAATCGCACCGCCAATGAGGCTCAGGGTGACGGCCTCGATCAGAAACTGCGCCAGGATGTCGCGCCCACGCGCCCCCACCGCCATGCGCAAGCCGATCTCGCGCGTGCGCTCGGTCACGCTGACCAACATGATGTTCATGATGCCGATGCCGCCGATGATCAGGCTGATACCCGCCACCGCCGCCAGCAGCATGGCCATCACCCGGCTGGCGGACTCCTGGGCCTGCAGGATCTCGGTGAGGTTGCGAACGGTGAAGGGATCGTCCGCCCCGGGCTGCACCCGAAAGCGCTGTCGCAGCAGGTCGCGGATGCCCTCCTCGGCGGCTTTCATGTCCTGGCCTTCGCGCACCTTCACGCTGATCGAGCCAATGCGCTTTTGCTTACCGCCCACGCCGCCCTGAATGCGATTGCGATAGGTGCTGATCGGAACCAGCACCATATCGTCCTGGTCCTGGCCCAGGGAGTTCTGGCCCTTCTTATCCAACATGCCAATGACGGTGACTGGAATCTTCTTGACCCGTATCACCTGGTCGATCGGGTCGGCATCGCCAAACAGCTGCTGCGCCACGGTCTGGCCGATGATGGCCACCTTGGCCGAGCCCTGCACCTCGGCGGCCTCGAACCCGCGACCCGCCGCCAGCGGCCAATCGCGGGCCTCCATGTAATCGTTGGTGGTGCCGAAGATCGAGGTGCTCCAGTTGGTGTTGCCCACCACCACCTGGGCCGCGGTGCGTGAGGTGGGCGCCGCCACCTGCACCTGCGGCACTTCACGCGCGATGGCGATGGCATCTTCTTCGGTCAGGCCCTGTCCGGTCTGCGCCCCCAGGCGCACGCCACCAGCGGTCACACCCCCGGGCAGCACCAACATGATGTTGGACCCCAGCCCCTTCATCTGCGCCTGCACCCGCTCGGTGGCACCGCGACCCAAGGCAATCATGGTGATCACCGCGGCCACGCCGATGATGATCCCCAACATGGTCAGCACGCTGCGCAGCTTGTTGGCGGCCAGCGCGCGCAGGGCCGAACGCAGGGCGGCCAGCGTGTTCATGCAGCCACTCCGGTGCGCTGGTCTTCGACGATGGCGCCATCGCGAAACACGATGCGCCGGCGCGCCCAGGCCGCCACGTCCGCCTCGTGCGTCACCAGCACCACGGTGATGCCCTGCGCATTGAGCTGCGAGAGCAGCCGCATGATGTCCTCGCTGGTCTGCGAATCGAGCGCGCCCGTGGGCTCGTCGGCCAACACCATTACCGGCTGGTTCACCAATGCGCGCGCGATCGCCACCCGTTGTTGCTGCCCGCCGGAGAGTTCGGCGGGTGTGTGCTGGGTGCGTTCACCGAGGCCGACCTGCTGCAGGGCCTCCAGGGCGCGCGCGCGGCGCGGCGCGGCTGCGATGCCGGCATACAACATGGGCAATTCCACGTTCTCCTGGGCGCTGGTGCGAGGTAGCAGGTTGAACTGCTGGAAGACAAAGCCGATCCGGCGATTTCGGATCGACGCCAAGGCGTCGGGGTCCATGCCCTGCACCGCTTCGCCTGCCAGGCGGTACTCACCTGCGGTGGGTCGGTCCAGACAACCCAGGATGTTCATCAAGGTGCTCTTGCCCGAGCCGGAGGCGCCCATGATGGCCACGAACTCGCCGGCCTCGATGTCCAGCGACACCCCGCGCAAGGCATGCACGGTCTGGCCTCCCAGGGCATAGACCTTGGTGAGGTTGCGCGCTTCGATCAGGGCCACAGGCGATGCCTTGCGCGCGCTTAGAACGACATGCGCGGGCCCGCCGGCGGGCGGCTTGGGGCCGGCGTGGGGCTGCTGGTGCCAGTGATCACCCGCGTGCCCGCCTGCAAGGCCTGCGCCTCGGGCGAGCCCGGCGCCACCAGCAGTTCGGTGGCGGTGCCGTCGGTGATACCGAGTCGCACGCTGTAGGCGCGGGGTTGACCGTCCTCGCCCTGAACATACAGGCGCCCGCGCGTCACCACACGCCCGGCCGCCTCCATCACCAGCGCCGTATAGCGTGGCTTCTGCTCGGGGGTGAGTACGTCGCCGATGCGGGCACGGATCTCGGCGGTGATGCGCTCGCGGGCCTTGGGCCGCTCGTCCGGGGACAGCTCGCGCAGTTGCATGAAGCGCGGACGGGCGTCGGCATAAATCGCATCGACCTTCTCGATCTGTTCGGGCGTGAGCTGCAGCTCGGTCACCAGGCGGTTACGGAACTCGCTGCCCGGACCTGCGCGCCCGCCAGCGGCGGATGCAGCGGGTGCGGCGGCAGCGGGGGCCGTCGGATTGGGCGCAGACGCCGACGATGCGGCAGACGCCGCAGCCGACGCGGCCGGTGCCGGTGGCTCAACCCCCGCAATGCGCACGCGCAGCGCCGCGTTGGGCACCTTGAGCACGCTCTCGCGGGCATCGGTGATCACGCGCACATTGGCCGTCATTCCGGGCAGCAGCCGGCCGCCAGTGTTGGTGAACGCCACCACCGCGACATAGGTCACCACATTGGAGACGTTCTGTGCGGCCTTGCGCACCTGACGGATCTCGCCCTCAAAGCCCTGGCCCGGGAAGGCATCGACGGTGAAGGTGGCTTTCTGGCCGGGGCGGATGCGGCCGATGTCGCTCTCGTCGACGCTGGCCTCCACCTGCATGTCTTGCAGGTTCTGCGCGATCACGAACAACTCGGGCGCCTGCAGGCTGGCCGCCACGGTTTGGCCTTTTTCCACCGCGCGCTTGATCACGATGCCGTTGACCGGCGAGACGATGCGGGTGCGCGCCAGATCGACTCGGGCCTGCGCCAACCCCGCCTGGCGCTGGGCCACGTTCGCCTGTGCGCTCTTGACCTGGGCATCCGCCACACCCAACTGGGCCTGCACGGACTTGAGCGCTTCGGCGCTGGTATTGACCAAAGCCTCGGCCTTCTCGGCCTCGCTCTTGGCGATGAACTCGCGGGCCACCAGCATGCGCTTGCGATCGAGGTCGCGGCGCGCTTCGCTGAGGTCCACCTGGGCGCGCGACACCGCAGCCCGGGCGGCTGCCCCATTGGCCTGCGCGGTCAGGACGGCGGCCTGGGCGGCGTCCACATCGGCCTGGGCCTGGCGCACGCGGTACTCAAAGGTCTCGGGGTCGATCAGGGCGATCAACTGCCCAGCCCGCACCTCGCTGTTGAAGTCCACGAGCAGGTCCTTGATCTGGCCCGAGACCTGGGTGCCCACCGAGACCTGGCTCACCGGATTGACCGTGCCGGAGGCGGACACCGTCGCCTGCAAAGGGCCCTGTTCAATCAGGCCGGTGCGGTAGGTGACCGCGGGCGTCTGGTCCTGCATCCACCACGCCACGCCGCCCGCCACCGCCAGCGCCAGGACCACCAACAGGACCCACAGCTTCCAGGAGAACGTGTTCTTCATCTACGCATTGTAGAAAGGGGACGAAGGCCCCTGCACGCCCGGCCCATCAGGCCGTGTTGGGTCGGGGATGTGTCCTACGGGTCACCGGCGGCAGGACAATGACGGGACTTAGCGCTTGTAGGAATCGTCGATACGGTCCACACGGCGCACGAGAGCGTCAAAAACATCCTGGCCGGCGCCAAAACGCGTATCCCACTGCAAGGCGTCGCCGGTGGTCTTGCGCACGATGTCGTCCGAAATAGCAAGCGCGGGGCCCAGGGCCGCCTGGGCGACCTGGATCTCGCAGGCACGCTGCAGGGTCCACAAGCGGGCCAGCGTCAAGGGCAAGGTCTGGCCCCAGGCCAATAGCCCGTGATTACGCAAAATCATCAGGGGGCGGTTGCCCATATTTTTCAGCAGGCGAGGCGCCTCCTCGGCGTGGACGGTAATGCCTTCGAAATCGTGATAAGCCACCATGCCACCGAGCTGTGCGGAGTAGAAGTTGTTCTGGGCCAGACCCGTGGCGGTGCAGGCCACCGCCAGGCCGGCGGTGGTGTGCGTGTGCATCACGCAGTGCGCCTGGGGAATGTGCTCGTGGATCGCCGAGTGCACAGTGAATCCGGCGGGATTGGCGCCCCAGGGGCTGTCATCGAGCTTATTGCCCTGGACATCGATCTTGAGCAGATTACTGGCCGTGACCTCGCTGTAATGCAGGCCGAAGGGGTTGATCAGGAAATGTTTTTTTTCACCGGTGACGCTATCGGGCAGACGCAGCGTGATGTGGTTGTAGATCATCTCCGTCCACCCCAGCATGTCGAAGATGCGATAGCAGGCCGCCAACTGCACGCGTGCAGCGTGTTCTTCGGGGTGCAATGTCCCAAGGGATGTCATGGGGCGGTCTCCTTGTGCCGGCGAATGCTTTTGCGAGGGTCTTAAGCCCCAAACTTGTACCACAGCCCTTGCGTTCACTCGGCCCGCCTAAAATCGGAGGCTTATGACTGCCCCCACAGACTCCGCGTCCACTCCGGAAGGTGCCAAGATCAGCAACTTCCTGCGCCAGATCATTGATCGCGATCTGGAGCAGGGCACCTATGCGCAACGCCATTGGGCGGGCCACCCGGCAGACGCCGACACCCACCAGGCGGGTGCCCCCGACCCCGCCCGCATACGCACCCGCTTCCCGCCCGAGCCCAATGGCTACCTGCATGTGGGCCACGCCAAGAGCATCTGCCTGAACTTCGGGCTGGCCCGCGACTACGGCGGGGTGTGCCACATGCGCTTTGACGACACCAATCCCGAGAAGGAAGACCAGGAGTATGTGGACGGCATCCTGGATGCCGTGCGATGGCTCGGGTTCTCGTGGGACGCCCACGGCACCTCGCATCTGTATCAGGCCAGCGACTACTTTGACTTCATGTACCGCGCCGCCGAGTCCCTGATCGAGGCCGGACTGGCCTATGTCGACGAGCAAACCCCCGAGCAGATGCGCGCCCATCGCGGCGACTTCAGCAAGCCCGGCACGGACAGCCCCTATCGCACCCGCACACCACAGGACAACCTGACACGCTTTCGCCAGATGCGCGATGGCTTACTGCCCGATGGCGCCGCCGTGCTACGCGCCAAGATCGACATGGCCAGCCCCAACCTGAACATGCGCGACCCAGCCCTGTACCGCATCAAGCATGCCGAGCACCACCACACGGGCAACGATTGGTGCATCTACCCGATGTACACGTTCGCGCATCCCATCGAAGACGCGCTCGAGAACATCACCCACAGCATCTGCACCCTCGAATTTGAAGACCAGCGCCCCTTCTACGACTGGCTGCTCGATCGCCTGCGCGAAAGGGGCCTGATCAACGCGCCGCAGCCGCGCCAGTACGAATTCGCCCGCCTGAACCTCACCTACGTCGTCACCAGCAAGCGCAAGCTCAAACAGCTGGTCGACGAGCGCCATGTCAGTGGCTGGGACGATCCGCGCATGCCCACCATCGTCGGCCTGCGCCGACGCGGCTACACGCCCGAGAGCCTGCAGCTGTTTGCCGAACGCATCGGCGTGACCAAGGCCAATGGCTGGATCGACTTCAGCACCCTGGAGATCGCCCTGCGCGACGACCTCGACCCCCGCGCCGCCCGCGCGATGGCGGTGCTCGACCCCGTCCGGCTCGTGATCGACAACTGGGACGAGGTGATGGGCGCAGACCACCTCGAGCCCTGCGTCGCCCCGGTGCACCCGCACCATCCCGAGCGCGGTCAACGTGAATTTCGCTTTGGCCGCGAACTGTGGATCGAGCGCGGCGACTATGAGGCCGTACCGCCCAAGGGCTACAACCGCCTTTTCCCTGGCAACAAAGTGCGCCTGAAGTACGGCTATGTGGTCGAGTGTGTGGGCGCCGACACCGATGCAGGCGGCCAGGTGCAGACCGTGCACGCCCGCCTGATCCCCGACACCAAGAGCGGCACCCCGGGCAGCGACAGCGTCAAGGCCAAGGGTGTGATCACCTGGGTGGGCGCCAGCGACGGCGTGCGCGCGCAAGTGCGCCTGTACGACCGCCTCTTCACCGTGCCCCAGCCCGACACCGGCGAGCGCGATTTCCTGCAGGAGATCAACCCCGACAGCCTGAAGACGGTGAGCGCCTGGGTCGAACCCTCACTGGCCCGGGCCCAGGCCGATGACAAATTCCAATTCGAGCGGCACGGCTACTTCGTGGCCGACCGCGTCGATCACAGCGCCCAGGGGCTGGTGTTCAACCGCACCACCGGCCTGAAAGACAACTGGGCGAAATAAACGCTCAGGTCGGGGGCCTCAGTGCCCCGCGCGCGCCAGCCGCAGTTCGTTCTCACCCTGCGCGTTGCCACCGCCAGGCACCGTCTCCTGCGCGCGATCGAGCACCTGTGACAAGCGGGCCGCTAGTTGTTCGTCGGCATCTGGGCCGGTGCCCACATACACACCGTGCGTGAGCGTGATGTGCGCCGCTTCGAAGGCGCCCGCACCGGCGCACAGCGTGGTGCGCGTGGGCGCATCCTGACTGGCCAGCACCAGCATGGCCGGCACCACGGCCTCGGGGCCGAAGGCCTGCAGCATGTCGGGCGGGAACAGGTCCTGCGTCATACGCGTGGCGGCGGTGGGGGCCAGGCAGTTCACACGGATGTCGTGCTTGGCGCCTTCGAGCGCCAAGGTCTGCATCAGGCCCACCAGGGCGAGCTTGGCCGCTCCGTAATTGGTCTGGCCGAAGTTGCCATACAGGCCCGAGGACGAGGAGGTCAACACGATACGGCCGTATTTCTGGGCCGTCATGTGCGGCCACACCGCCTTGCAGCAATGCACAGCCCCCATGAGATGCACGTCCAGCACTTGGCGGAAGTCGGCCAACTCCATCTTGGCAAAGCTCTTGTCACGCAGGATGCCGGCATTGCTCACGACGATGTCCACGCGGCCCCAGGTGTCCATGGCCTGCTGCACCATCTTTTGCACCGCATCGAAATCCGTGACCGAGGCCCCGTTGACGATGGCCTCGCCGCCTCGGGCGCGGATCTCGTCCACCACGGCCTGTGCCGCGCTCACCGAGCCGCCCGCGCCATGCACGTCCCCGCCCAGATCGTTGACCACTACCTTGGCGCCACGCGCGGCCAGGGCCAGCGCATGCTGGCGACCCAGGCCCCCGCCTGCACCGGTCACGATGGCCACGCGGGCCTTGAAATCGAGTGCCATATTGCCTTGCTCCTTTTGTTTTTTGCGCGCCAGACTCTACGCCGGTCGGTGCAAAGCGCCTGTTCCTCAGGGGACAGACGCCGGGCCGCGCGCGCTTACGGCGACCCCAGGGAGGGTGCGATTGCACCGCGCGACAAACCCAGGCGTTGGGGCGCGATGTATTGCTGCCGGTAGATCTCGAAGGGCATCGAATCGTTCGCCTCGATCCTTTGCTGCTCCTGGATCGACTGCGCGCTGAGTGCGCCAAAGCGGGCCTGCAGGCTCTCATCCCAGGGCAATCCGAGCAGGTGATCGCGCGCAAGGCGCGAGCGCTCGAGACCGAAGCCCAAAAAGGAATGACTGTCGCGGTTCATGGCCTCGAGCACACGGGCCGACGGCAGTCGCTGCGGCGCCTTGAGCAGATCACGCGCGTCCTGTACGGCGCGTAGGTGCGCTTCATCGCCCGCGGCCTCATCGAGCACACCGGCGATGGGCTCCATTGCGTCCAGCAATTCGCGCCCCCACTCGGACAAGCCCACCCAGCCCTGTCCGCGCTCGAGTTGCAGCCCCGGCTGGCGCCCGAAGGCCGCCGTCTTGTGCTGGTTGCGGCCGATCTGCGCGATCTCCTGCGGCGTATCCAGCGGGCTCTCGGACAGCAGGCAATGCAGCAGGAAGACATCGATCAGACGCATGGCTTGGACGTGGATGCCCACCGGCTCGAAGGGATCGAGATCCAGCAGCCGCACCTCGACGTACTCGACGCCGCGTTCGCGCAGCGCGTGCAGTGGACGCTCGCCAGGAAAGATATTGCGTTTGGGGCGGATGGTGCCGTAGAACTCGTTCTCGATCTGCAGCAAGGTGGTGGCCAGCTGCTGGTAGCGGCCCTGCGCGTCGCGTACGCCGATCGCCTCATACGGCGGATAGGGCCGCGTCAGCGCCTCGTGCAGCGAGGCGGCATAGCCATCGAGGTCGTTGTAGCTCACGGCCAGGCGGGCCTGGGCATCGCTCTGATAGCCCAGACGCCCCATACGCAGCGACGTGGCATGCGGCAAATAGAGGGTGTCGGCCGACAGGGCCTGCAGCTCGTGGGGACGTCCGTCTATGAAAGAGGCGTTGAGCGCCGGCGAGGCGCCCAAGAGATACAGCAGCAGGAAGGCATGCCGACGGAAATTGCGGATCAGGCCAAAGTAGTCCGCATTGCCCACACCCGGCATCGACCAGTTGTAATGAATGCCCGAGATCGTCTGCATGCGCCGGCCATAGCGGTGCGCCAGCCCCATGCGATACACGCTCTTGGCCTGGCCCACATTGGAGCTACCGTACTGCCCGATCGGGATCTCGTCTTCGGTCGGCAGTCGGCACGGCATGCTGGAGGCCCACAGCATCTCCGGGCCCAGGGCCCGCAGCGTGAACTGATGGATCTGGGCCAGTTCGTCCACGCAAGCCTGCGGGGTGGCGTGCACGCCGGTGATCAACTCCAGCTGCGCTTCGCTGTAGTCGGTGGTGATATTTGGATGGGTGAGAGCCGATCCCAGCGCACTCGGATGCGGGGTCGTCGCCAAAGCGCCGTCGGAAGTCGCCCGCAAGCTCTCCTTCTCGACGCCGCGCCGGATGCCCCGCAGCTGCTGACGGTCTAGGCGCGCCAAGACCGGTGGTGGAATTCTCATGCTCTCTCTTCGGGGCGTCGCCCAATGAACAGGGGAACTTAACACCTTTGCCGAATTTTTGCCGACGCGGCCCGTCGACCGACAAGCCCGCGCACCGCGCGGGCCCTGTCAGGTGGGCCGACTTCAGTTGCGATCCGCGCGCTGCGTGCGAGGCGCGCTCTGGCCGGCGTCGCTTTCCGTGCCGAGACCTGACCCCATGCTGCCACTGGCGCCCGTGGTGCTGGAGGTGGTGCCCGTACCGCTGGACCCCATGGGCGCGCCCGCACCGCTGGTCCCGGTATCGCGGCCCGCGCCGCCCGGCGCAGTGACGGCGCTGCCACCCGGACCCGCCGTGCCGGGGCTGGCACTGGTGGCGGGGCTGGTGCCCGTACTGCTGCTGCCCGTGCTGCTGCTTCCCGTGCTGCCACTGCCCGCACCCATGGTGCCGGTGCTCGCGCCCGGGGCGACACCCGGGGCGGGGCTGGAGGGCGCGGTCTCGGCGCCCGCGCTGTCAGCACCCGGGTACGTCGTGCTGCTTTGGGCGAGCGCGACACCACAGGCAGCGGTCAAGGCCAGACTGGCCAGCGAGGTGCGTAAGAGAGGGGATCGATTCATGTCGGGAACTCCTTGAAATGCGGGAGACGATGAACAACGCTGGCATTGATGCCAGCTGCGACCAGCCTAGTGATCCGCAAACTCGCTTCCGTCGGTGACGGCCCGTAACCCGTGTCGGACAGTGCCCGCGTCGCGTGCACTCGCAGGTCGCGAGGGTGGGCCTGCTTCGGACATGCCAAAGACATCGCGGTGCGTGCGAATCTCCGGCAACACGTAAACCACCGCGCCCGCGCGCGCATGCGGCGCTAACACCGCTTCGTAGAAGTGACGCGGCAGGTTGATGCATCCATAGGAGATCCGGTTGTCCTGCGGCGTGGGCGAGGCCAGACGCTGCAGCCGTCGCTCGGCCTGCACGCGGGTGCGCACGCGGTGCATGGAAACCGCCGCGTCATAGTCGACCCACACGATGTCCTCGCCCTGCGCATTGACCCCAGCTTCGGCGATAAACCGACCTGCCGGTGTCGTTCGCTCCTCGGGTCGGATCTGCGACAGCGGTCTCTCGCCGATGCCGGGCACGGTGTCGTCGCCGCGCGCGCTGCCAAGCAGAACAGGGGCTGCTCCGAGCAATCGACCGCTCGCATCCAAAACGAATATCCGCGCCTGCTTCTTGTCGACAATGACCCATGCGCGCCCGCTCGCATCGCCGGTGCGCAAGACCCAATCGGCCACCTCGCGCACTTCCCGCGAGGGGCGTGATGGGCCAAAGTCGACGGTCACACCCGCGGCGGCTGCAGTGGCACCGAGAGCACCCGAGACGACCAGCCAGACCCCGACCGCCCAGCGCGCAGGCGATCTCGACCCGACCCAGCGTTCAAGCAGATACATGGCAGGCGATCCGAGGGCAAGCGACCCGAACCAGAGCGTAGCGTGCACGCCGGGCGATCGATCTCGCGTGGTCCCACACCACGAGGCGCTGTAGGCGGGTCGGCTCAGGCCCTCAATCGGCGCGCACGAGTCGCCACAGCGAGGTCACCTCGCGCGCGCGCGCCGCCGCCAGCGGGTCGTCGGGATCCGTCGCCTTGGGGTGGCGCGGCGCAATGTCCAGGCGCGCATGCACGGCCAGCCCGCCTGCTGCGATCCATTGCAGGAGCACATCGCGCGTGCGCAGGCCCAGGTGTTCGGCGAGGTCGGACAGAATCAACCAGCCCTCGCCGCCTGGAGCCAGGTGAGTGACCAGACCGGCCAAAAAGCCACGCAGCATCTGGCTATCGGGGTCGTAGACGGCGCGCTCGAGCGCGGACTGGCCGCGGGCCGGCACCCAAGGCGGGTTGCAGACCACCAGCGGCGCCTGGCCGGGGGGAAACAGATCGACCGCCTGCAGCTGCACCCGCTCCTGCACGCCCAGGCGCGTCAGGTTGTCGCGGGCGCAGGCCAGGGCACGTTCGTTGGTATCCGTCGCCACCACACGCTCCACCCCCCGCCGCGCCAGCAGTGCGGCGATCACGCCCGTGCCGGTGCCGATGTCAAAGGCCAGCGAGTGATCGGCTGGCAACGGCGCGCGCGCCACCAGGTCCAGGTACTCGCCACGCACCGGCGAGAACACGCCGTAGTGCGGATGGATGCGGTTGGAAGGCGCGCTGCCCAGCGCCGCAATCTCCACCCCTTTCTTACGCCACTCGTGCGCACCCACCAGCCCCGTCAACTCGCGCAAAGCCACCACCACCGGCGCGCCTGCAGACGGGCCCCAGGCCTCCTGGCAGGCCTGGCGCAGGTCGGGCGCGCGTCGCAAAGCGATGGTGTAGTCGGGGGCGAGTTCGATCAGCAACATGGCCAGCACGCGGGCGCGACGGCCCTGGGCCTGACGATGGCGATAAAACAGATCAGCCGGGGCGACAGGCGCTGGTGTGGCGGACTTGCGAGGCTTGCGGTCCACGCGCCGCCCCAGGGCTTGCAGCAACTGGCGTGCGTTGTGAAAGTCACCGCGCCACAACAAGGCAGTGCCCTCGCAGGCCAAGCGATACGCCACATCGGCAGGCAGTTGGTCATCGACGATCTGCACCCGCGTCGGGGCGGTCCAGCCGGCCTCGCTTTGCCAGCGCGCGCTGCGCGCAGCGTCCGCCTCGGTCCATTGCAGCAGCGTGTCGCTGTTGGCGTCGGTCATGGGTGTACGGCGTGCGAGAGGGCGAGCGGGTGATGACCCACGATTATCGACGCAGCCCGTGCGATGGCGCTGCAGGAAAAACGGGCATGATCCCGTCTGTGAAGTTTCTGCTCGTGATGATGCTTGTCGTGGCCACCCGCTGGAGCCACGCCGCCCCTTTCGAAGACACCCTCGCGCAACGCACACTGGCCTGCACCGCCTGCCACGGCGCCCAAGGGCGCGCAGGGCCCGATGGCTACTACCCGCGCATCGCCGGCAAGCCCGCGGGCTATCTCTACCACCAGCTGCTGCATTTTCGGGAAGGGCGTCGCCACTATGGCCTCATGACGCGCCTGCTCGATCCGCTGTCCGACGCTTACCTGATGGAGATCGCGCAGCACTTTGCCAGCCTCGATCTGCCCTATCCGCCGCCCGCATCCGCTCGCGCGCCGCAGGCCACTCTGGAGCGCGGTCGCACCCTGGCCCTGCAAGGCGATCCCGCACGCCAACTGCCCGCCTGCGCGCAATGCCACGGCGCATCGCTCACCGGCGTTCTACCCAACACACCGGGCTTGCTCGGGCTACCCCGCGATTACCTGAACGCGCAAATGGGCGCATGGCGTAGCGGCGAGCGGCGCGCGCACGCGCCAGACTGCATGGCGCAGATCGCGCGCAGGCTCGAGCCCGACGACCTCAATGCCGTCACCGCATGGCTGGCGTCGCAAGCACTGCCCGCCAACCCGAAACCCCTGACCCGCCTGCCCACCGCGCCCAGCATGGTGTGTGGCAGCGTGAGCCTGCCAGCAACGACCGGGGCCAAGCCATGAAGCGCCGCACCGCCTGGACGCTGGCGCTTGCAGGACTGGTGATCGCTTCGGCCTGCGCCTGGTTGTATGCGCTCAGCGAAGCACCGGGGCACAACGACGTGGCCGCTGCAGCGTGGCCCACCCCCGCGGGCGCTGACACCGTCGCGCGCGGCGAGTACCTCACGCGCGCCGGCAATTGCATGGCCTGCCACACCGACCGGGGCGGCGCGCCCTGGGCGGGCGGACGCGCGCTGGCCACGCCCTTTGGCACCGTCTACGCCGGCAACCTCACCCCCGATGTGCGCACCGGCCTGGGCGCCTGGAGCGGTGAGGACTTCTGGCGCGCCCTGCACCACGGACGCTCGCGCGACGGACGCATGCTGTATCCGGCCTTCCCCTACACCCACTACACACGCATCACGCGCGCAGACGCCGATGCGATGTATGCCTACTTGCGCACCCTGGCGCCGCAGGATCGCCCCAACAACCCGCACGCGCTGAACTGGCCGTACAACACCCAGGCCGCTCTGGCGGTGTGGCGGGCCCTGTACTTTCGCCCCGGCGGCCACCGCGAAGAAGTGGAGCGCGGGCCGCAATGGAACCGCGGCGCCTATCTGGTGCAGGGCCTGGGGCATTGCTCGGCCTGTCACAGCGCCCGCAACGCTTGGGGCGCCAGCGAGGTGCTGGATCTCTCGGGCGGCATGATCCCGATGCAGGCTTGGTATGCGCCCTCGCTGACTTCATCATCGGAGGCCGGTGTCGCCGACTGGCCCCTGGCGGACATCGTGAGCTTGCTGCGCACGGGCCAATCGCCCTCGGCCAGCACGCTCGGCCCGATGGCTGAAGTCGTTCGTCACAGCACCCAGCATTTGGGCGAGCCTGACCTGCAGGCGATGGCGGTGTTTCTCAAGTCCGTGCCGCAGACGCAGGCGCCACGCCCGTCCACCGCACTGCCCGCCACCGCCAACGCGGTGCAACGTGGCGCACGCATCTACGGCGAGCAATGCGCCCAGTGCCATGGCGAGCGTGGCGAAGGCGTCGCCGGCGCCTACCCGCGTCTGGCCGGCAACCGCGCCGTCACGCTACCCGTCACCGCCAACCTCGTGCAAGTGACCATCCACGGCGCCTACGCACCCGCCACCGCCGGCCACCCCCGACCCTTCGGCATGCCGCCCTATGCCTTGGTGCTCAGTGACGCCGACATCGCCGCGGTCCTCACTTTCGTGCGCGGCGCCTGGGGCAATCAAGCGGGTGCAGTCAGCGAGCTAGACGTGGCGCAGCAACGCAGCACACGGTATTGAGCGACAGCGCGCGTCTCAGCGCCCGTCCCAGCGCACCAGGGGCTGTGTGGCGACGGCAGCCCGTTGTTCCGATGTGACGCGCTGCGGCGCCACCTGCGCCAGGGGCACCAGCACAAAAGCACGTTGCGTCCACCGGGGATGGGGCACGGTCAGCGCGGGGCTGTCGATGCGCGCGTCGCCGTACATCAGCAGATCGAGATCGAGCGTGCGCGGTGCATGGTGCCAGGGTCGCTCACGGCCTGCGGCCTGCTCTAGGCCCTGCAAGGCTGCAAGCAATTCAGGGGCCGTCAGACGCGTTTCCACGGCCGCGACCCCGTTGATGAAATCCGGCCCCTGGGCCTCATGCGGCGCGGTGCGATACAGATCCGATGCTGCGAGCAGTCGGGTGTGAGGCAGCAGCCCGAGATCGCTCAGGGCCTGGCGCACGGCGGCGGCGGGATCGCCCAGATTGGCCCCGAGGCCCACATAGGCGGTGACTGGATCGCGCAGCATGCTCCCTCCAGCGCGCAGCGAACCGCGCCTAGCCCTCGCCGCCAGCGTCGCCCGCCGGCGCGGCACCACCACCCCCCGAGGGCTTGCGACGGCGACGGCGCTTGCGAGCGGGGGACGGCGCAGCGCCCTCCTCCGGCAGATCGTCACGCGGTCCGGCGTCACGCGGCGCGGCATCCTCGTCAGACGCAGCCGCCGCAGGACGCACCGCGCGCACGCGACGCGCGCCGCCTCGGGGCTGCTCCTCGCGCACCTGCGCGATCAGGTCTTCACGCACCGCATCACTGGCCAGGCTGAACTCCTGCCACCAGTCGGCCAGCACCACATCGACCTCGCCCACATCGGCGCGCAAGCGCATGAAATCGAACCCGGCGCGAAAGCGCGGTTGTTCCACCAGACCAAACGGCGTGCTGCCCACGCGCTTGTCAAAACGCGGCTGCATCATCCAGATCTCACGCATATCAGCCGCGAGCTTGCCGCGACCCGACACATCGCCGATGCGCGCGTTGAACACGTCGTCGATCGCATCTTGCAGGGCCGGGAAAGGCGCCTGGCGATTGGCCTGGCGCTGCGCCCAGCCTTCACGCACATCGGACCACATCACCGCGGCCAGCAAAAAGCTGGGCGCCACCGGCTTGCCTTCGCCCACACGGCGATCGGTGTCCTGCAAGGCGGCACGCACAAAGGGCTGGTCGGCGCGTTCCACCACAAGTTCGAGCAGCGGATAGATGCCGCGCTCCAGCCCCAGCGATTTGAGCTGCGCGATCGTGGCCAGCGCATGGCCGGTTTGCAGCAGCTTGAGCATTTCGTCGAACAAGCGGCTTTGTGGCACCTCGGCCAACAACTTCTTGCAGGACTGCAGGGGCGCAGCGGTCTTGGCTTCGATCTGAAAGCCCAGCGGATTGAGCTTGGCGGCAAAGCGCACCGCCCGGATGATGCGCACCGGGTCTTCGCGGTAGCGGGTGGCGGCATCGCCGATCATGCGCAGACGCTTTTTCTTGGCGTCTTCCATGCCGCCGTGGTAATCCACCACCACCTGCGTGTGCGGGTCGTAATACATGGCGTTGACGGTGAAGTCGCGTCGCGTGGCGTCTTCGTCCTGAGGTCCCCAGACGTTGTCACGCAGCACGCGGCCACTGGCATCGACCGCATGCTTCATGCCGGCCAGCTCGCTCTTGCTGGTGCGCTCGTTGCCCGAGACGGCCTCGGCCGCTGCGTTATCCAGGTAGGCGCGGAAGGTCGAGACCTCGATCACCTCGTGCTCGCGCCCGCGCCCGTACACCACGTGCACGATGCGAAAGCGCCGGCCGATGATGAAGGCGCGGCGAAACAGGCTCTTGACCTGTTCGGGCGTGGCGTCGGTGGCCACATCAAAGTCTTTGGGACGTAGCCCCAGCAGCAGATCGCGCACCGCACCGCCGACGATGTAGGCCTCGTAGCCGGCATCCTGCAGGGTGCGTACCACATTGATCGCGCGCTCGTCGACCAGGGACAGGTCGATGCGGTGCTCGCTGTGAGGGACTTCACGCCGCTTGCCAAAGCGCTGCTTGCCCGCGGAGCCGGTGCCAAGCAGCCGGTCGATGAATTTCTTGATCATGGGGAATTGCCAAACAGGTCGAGTATGCGCCAGCCCCGCTCGGCGGCCACCTGGCGCAGCCGGGGGTCGGGATTGGTAGCCACCGGGTGGCGCACCTGTTCCAGCAGGGGCAGGTCGTTCATGGAGTCGGAATAAAAGGTGGCGTCGACATCGGCCCAGTCCAGGCCCCTCTGCGCCAGCCACTGGGCCATGCGCGTGACCTTGCCCGCGCGCATGGAGGGCACGCCCTCGATCTCGCCGGTGATCCAGCCGCTGGCATCGCGCTGCAGGTTCACCGCAATCAGCTCCTGCACGCCAAAGCGCTCGGCGATGGGTCGGGTGACGAATTCGTTGGTGGCGGTGACGATCACCACCTGATCGCCAGCGTCGCGGTGGCGCGCCACCAGATCCAAAGCCTGCGGCTGGATGGCGGGTGCGATCACGCGTTGCAGAAACTGCTCGCGCGCCGCCAGGGCCTGCTGCTCGCCGCGCAGGCGGATCGCCTCGGTGGCAAAGCGGACATAGGCATGCACGTCTAATGTGCCGGCCTGGTAGTGGGCGTAGAACTCGTCGTTGCGAGATTTGAAATGACCGGGGTCACACCAGCCGATCTCCAGGGTGAACTCGCCCCAGGCGTAGTCGGAGTCAATCGGCAGCAGGGTGTGGTCGAGGTCGAACAGCGCGAGTTTCACTCGTTCTCCAACATGGAGCGGATCAAGGGGATGGTGATGGCCCGCTTGGTTTGCAAGGCATACAGGTCCAGGTGCTCCAGCAGCTGCATGAGGCTGCCCAGATCGCGCGAGAAGCGTGTGAGCATGTAGTCCATCACCTCATCGCCCAGGAAGACCCCGCGCGCATCCGCCGCCTGGCGCAGCACCGCGCGCCGCTCGGTCTCGGACAGCACCTGCAGGTGAAACACATGCCCCCACCCCAGTCGGGTGCGCAGGTCCTCGCGCAGCTTCAGGTCGGCCGGCGGCAAGGCGCCGGCGGCGAGCACGCCGCGCTGCAGGGTCTGGGCATTGACGAACCAGTTGAAGGCCGCATGCTGCTGCACGGCGGTGTACAGGTGGGCGTCGTCCAGCATCACCCCCGCCCAACGCTCGTCGAAGGCGGGTGGCTCGGACACCGAGGCGTCGAGCCAGCCGACCGAGGCGCCCTGGTCGCGCAGGGCTTGCGCCACGGCCTTGAGCAGGTGGGTCTTGCCGCTGCCGCTGGCACCCCAGAGGTAGGTGGGCACCGGGGAGCGGGTCGGGCTGCCGCACCACAGCTTCAGGTGGGCCAGCGCCGCGTCATTCGGGCCTGCGCAAAAGCCCTCCAGCGTCGGGCCGCGGGTCAGGCCGATGTCCAGCGCGATCTGCTTCATGGCCGGCGGGGGCGGCAGCCGGCTGCGGCGGGCACGGCGAGCGTGCCTACCAGCGCGGGATCCGGCGCATGAATCGGGAACATTGGAGAGGACAGGCCGCAAAGTAAAATCCAGCAAATTCTATCGGGCCCGCCCATGACTCAAGCCCCCCTCTCGTACAAGGACGCCGGCGTCGATATTGACGCCGGCGACGCGCTGGTCGAACGTATCAAGCCACTGGCCAAAAAGACGATGCGCGAGGGCGTGCTGGCCGGAATTGGCGGCTTTGGCGCGCTGTTCGAGGTGCCCAAACGCTACAAAGAGCCCGTGCTGGTCTCCGGCACCGACGGCGTGGGCACCAAACTCAAGCTCGCTTTCGAATGGAACATGCACGACACCGTCGGCATCGACCTGGTGGGCATGAGCGTCAACGACGTGCTGGTGCAAGGCGCCGAGCCCCTGTTCTTCCTCGATTACTTCGCCTGCGGCAAGCTGCATGTGGACACGGCGGCGGCGGTGGTCGGCGGCATCGCGCGCGGCTGCGAACTTTCAGGCTGCGCCCTGATCGGGGGCGAGACCGCCGAAATGCCCGGCATGTACCCCGAGGGCGAGTACGACCTGGCGGGCTTTTGCGTCGGCGCCGTCGAAAAATCCAAGATCCTCACCGGCCGCGACGTGCGCCCCGGCGATGTGGTGCTGGGCCTGGCCTCGCATGGCGTGCACTCCAACGGCTTCTCGCTGGTACGCAAGTGCATTGAGCGCGCCGGATCCCATCTGCCCGCCACCCTGGACGGCAAGCCCTTTCGCGAGGCCGTGATGGCCCCCACGCGCCTGTATGTGAAACCGGTGCTCGCCACCTTGGCCCAGCACCCGATCAAGGCCCTGGCTCACATCACCGGCGGTGGCTTGCTGGAAAACATCCCCCGCGTGCTGCCCGAGGGCACGGCCGCCCACCTGAAAAAAGGCAGCTGGCCGCAGTCCGAGCTGTTTGCCTGGCTGCAAAAGACGGCCGCCATCTCCGACCACGAGATGAACCGCACCTTCAACAACGGCATCGGCATGGTGGTGGTGGTCGCGGCCGCCGACGCAGCGGCCACGGCGGCCACCCTGCGCGCGCAGGGCGAGACGGTCTACGAGATCGGTGTCATCGCGGCGCGGGGCACCGGCGCGCCCGTGGAAGTGAACTAAGCGCGCCTTAGTTGCGCGCCCGGCGCAAATTGGCCAGGTGGTCGGCCACCGCGTCGATGTCCAAAGCGTCTTGCGCATTGCCCAGATAGGTTTCCAGGTCACGCACCGCCAGCTCGGTCTGGCCGCGTGCGGCGTGGGCCAGACCGCGGTCGCGGTATTCCGACCAGGCTTCGGGCATCAGGGTCACCAGGCGGTCTTGCACCGCGATCAGGCGCGGCCAGTCCGACTGCGCGCGGTGGATTTCCTTCAGATTGCGCAGCATGCGGGCGATGATGTCGCGCGGCGGCGCCGACTGCAGGTACAGGCCCAGCGGGACCTCGAATTCGCCGGTCAGGCCGCTGCGACGCTTGTAGGGTTCGAGCCGCTCTGACAGCTCCTCGCGCGAGAGCGACTGCCCGGTGAAGGGATCGATCACCACCTGCCCCTTAGGCAGGTTCACCTTCACCATGAAATGCCCCGGAAAGCACACGCCACGGGCATGCAGCCCCAGCCCCTGGGCCAGCTCCAGCCACAACACGGCCAGCGAAATCTGGATGCCGCGCCGCGTGCGCAGCACCACGTTCAGGTAGCTGTTGTCCGGGTCGCTGTAGTCGTTGATGTTGCTGCCGAAACTCAGGTCCTGAAAGAAGAACTGATTGAGCATGCGCAGGCGCTGCAAGGCCGGGGCGTCGGCGGGCAGGCGGCGCTTGAGACGCGCCAGCAGCTGGTCGACATCGCCCAGCACCTGTTGCACGTCCAACTCGGGGTATTCGTCCTGGGCCAGGCTGGCCGCGGCTTCCAACAGGGGGAAGTGGTCATCGCTCTGGACCAGGGAGCGGAAGTACGCCAGGGGCGTGGGCGCCGAGAAATCGAGCTGCATTGGAAGCTTTGTAAGCGCGGCCTGCGGGGCGCGTCAAGGAGGCTGCATCGCCGCAGCGGTCAGCGCGCCACAAACTGGCGCAGCTTCACCCCCGCAGCCCAGAGGGCGCCAAAGTAAATCACCGCCGCCGCGACCAGCATCGCCGCCAAAAGCCCCACCCGCTGCAAGGGCTGCGCGCGCAGATCGATCCAGGACACCGCCCCCGCGCTCCAGGACAGGAACACGGTCAAAAGGGCCGTAGCCCCCACCACCTGCAGCAGAAAGCGCACCCAGCCCGGCGAGGGCTGCCAGCTGCCTTGCTTGCGCAGGCCAATCAACAGCCAGGACGCATTGAGCAAGGCGCCCAAGCCGATCGACAGCGCCAGACCGGCGTGCTGCAGCAGCGGCACCAGGGCCACGTTCAGCAACTGCGTGACCACCAGCACCACGATGGCGATGCGCACGGGGGTACGCATGTCCTGGTTGGCGTAGTAGCCCGGGGCCAGCACCTTGATCGCCACCAGCCCCAGCAAGCCCACGCCGTAGCCGGCCAGGGCGGTGGAGACCTGCATCACATCCCGGCCGGTGAAAGCGCCGTAGTGGAACAAGGTGGCCACCAGCGGCGTGGCGAACACCAGCAGGGCCACCGAGCTGGGCACCGCCAGCAGCACCACCAGTCGCAGCCCCCAATCGAGCATGGCCGAATAGCGTGCGGTGTCGTTGGCGGCATGGGCCGAGGCCAGCTGGGGCATCAGCACGACCCCCAGGGCCACCCCCAGCATCGCCGTCGGAAACTCCATCAGGCGGTCGGCATACCCCAGCCAGGTCACGCTGCCCGTGGGCAACCAGGACGCGATCTGGGTGTTGATCAAGAGGGAAATCTGGGCCACGCCCACCCCCAGCAAGGCCGGCAGCATCAGCGCGCCGATGCGGCGCGTACCCGCATGGCCCCAAGCGGTGCGGATACGGGTCCAGCCCAGGCCAATGCGTGGCAAATGCCCCAGGCGCAGCAGCACCGGCACCTGCACGCCCAGTTGCAAGACGCCTCCGACCATCACGCCAGCGGCCATGGCGTAGATCGGCTCGATCCCCATGGACGCGAACCAGGGCGCCCCCAGCCAGGCGGCCCCGATCATGGCCAGGTTCAGAAGCACCGGCGTGGCGGCCGGGGCGGCATAGCGGCGCCAGGTGTTCAAGATGCCCGCGGACAAGGCCACCAGCGACATGAAGCCGATGTAGGGGAACATCCAGCGGGTCATGAGCACCGCGGCCTCCAGGGCCTGGGGGTCTTTTTGTAGCCCACTGGCCAGCGCCCACACCAGCACCGGGGCGCCGGCCACGCCGATCACACAGGTGACCAGCAGGGCCCAGGCCAGGACCGTGGCCACACTGTCGATCAGGGCCTGGGTGGCAGCCTCGCCCTCACGCTCCTTGACGTGGGCCAGGGCCGGCACGAAGGCCTGGCTGAAGGCGCCCTCGGCAAACAGGCGGCGAAACAGATTGGGGATGCGAAACGCCACGTTGAAGGCGTCGGTGAGCGCGCTGGCGCCAAAGGTGGACGCCATGAGCAGGTCGCGCACCAGACCCGTCACCCGCGAGGCCAGGGTCAGCAGCGAGACGGTCGAGGCGGCTTTGAAAAGGCTCACCCAGCGAGTTTAGCCGCGCCCTGCTGGGCTCCACGGGCCGGTACGTGCTTTTGGCGTACAATGGAGGGCTTTGCTGGCAACATCCTCAGACACTTAAGGAACACAGATATGGCATCCGCCAAACCCAAGAAAAAGAACCCGCGCCTGGCGTCGGGCCGCAAGCGCGCCCGCCAGGACGTCAAACTCAACGCCGCCAACACCTCGCTGCGCTCCAAATACCGCACCGCCGTGAAGAACGTCGAAAAGGCGGTTGCTGCCGGCGACAAGGCCAAGGCCACCGAACTCTTCGCCAAGGCGCAGAGCGTTCTGGACACCGTGGCTGACAAGCAGATCTTCCACAAGAACAAGGCCGCTCGCGACAAGAGCCGTCTGTCCGCCAAGGTCAAAGCCCTGGCCACCGCCGCCGCCTGACGTCTTCAGGTAACCGCCCGGGCCCCCTGTTTCGTGCATCAGGGCCTGCCGTTTGAAACGGGTGCGCTGCCAGCAAAGCAAAAAGCAAGAAACCGCCTTCGGGCGGTTTTTTCGTTTCGGGGAAAGATCAGCCCGCCCGATCCGGGATCAAGCAAGCCTCACCCACCTGCAAATCGTTGTCCCGGGCGAAGTTCATGACGAAATCCCAGGCCATGGGCTCGTAGTCACGCAACTCGATGTTCACCACCACGCATTTGACGTTCCCGATCACCGTGGGCACGCACCAGGGTGAATAACTCAGGTGGCTGCCGGGCTGGGCGCCACCGGGGCGAAAGGGACTCATGACCCCGGCAAGCCGCTCCGCCCAATCACTGGGCCGGAAGGTACGTCCCTGGCTGGTGATGCCCTGGATGAAGACTTCTTTGGGGGAGCTGGAGGCCATCGGCGGGTACGAGGGTAGACAGGGCGCGTCGACCAGGGATCGCCTCGGGTCGCAGCGCGCAAGTATTATATCTTATATAAGACTTGAGACCCCGAAAAAGCCCGATAGCTGACAGGCCCGATGCCCGGTGACTCTCTCTGGCCTGCGCCTAAAATCAGCCCTTTTTCGCGGCCCACCTGCTTGGGCCGATTTTTCTTTCCTCAAGGACCGCCATGGCGCTGATCGAAGCCGCTTCGCCCCACACCATGAACACCTATGGGCGGGTGCCCATTGCCCTGTCGCACGGACAAGGCGTGTACGTGTGGGACGTCAACGGCAAACGCTATCTGGACGGTCTGGCCGGCATCGCGGTCAACACCCTGGGACACGCGCACCCCAAGCTGGTGCCGGCCCTGCAAGACCAGGTTGCCAAGCTGATTCACACCAGCAACTACTATCACATCCCCCTGCAGGAGCAGCTCGCCGCCGCCCTGGTCGAACTGTCAGGCCTGACCAATGCCTTCTTTTGCTCCACGGGCCTGGAGGCCAATGAGGCGGCCCTGAAGCTCGCGCGCAAGTACGGCCACGACAAGGGCATCGAGCGCCCCGAGATCGTGGTCTACGAAAAAGCCTTCCACGGCCGCAGCATTGCCACGCTCTCGGCCACCGGCAACACCAAGGTGCAGGCTGGTTTCGGGCCGCTGGTCGAGGGCTTTGTGCGCGTGCCGCTCAATGACATCGCCGCCCTGAAGAAAGCCACCGAAGGCAACCCCAATGTGGTGGCCGTGTTCTTCGAGACCATCCAGGGCGAAGGCGGCGTCAACCCCATGCGCGCCGAGTACCTGCGCGAAGTGCGCGCCCTGTGCGACCAGAAGGACTGGCTGCTGATGATCGACGAGGTGCAGTGCGGCATGGGCCGCACCGGCAAATGGTTCGCCCACCAATGGGCCGGCATCCTGCCGGACGTCATGCCCCTGGCCAAGGGCCTGGGCTCGGGTGTGCCGATTGGCGCCGTCGTGGCCGGCCCCAAGGCCGCTCACATCTTCCAGCCAGGCAACCACGGCACCACCTTTGGCGGCAACCCCCTGTCCATGCGCGCGGGCGTCGAGACCATCCGCATCATGAAAGAGGAAGGTCTGCTCGAAAACGCCGCCCGCGTGGGCGCACACCTGAAGGCATCGCTGGAGCAAGCGCTGGCCGGCGTGAAAGGCTTCAAGGAAATCCGCGGCCAGGGTCTGATGCTTGGCATCGAACTGGATCGCCCCTGCGGCGCGCTGGTGGGCCGCGGCGCTGAGGCGGGCCTGCTGTTTAGCGTGACCGCAGATACCGTGGTGCGCCTGGTGCCCGCCCTGATCCTGACGCAAGCCGAAGCCGACGAGATCGTGGCCCTGCTCGTGCCCTTGATCAAGGCCTTCCTGGCGGAATGACCATGGCAATCCGCCACTACCTGCAGTTCACCGACCTCACGGCCGATGAATACGCCTGGCTGTTCAAGCGCACGGCCCTGATCAAGCGCAAGTTCAAGACCTACGAGAAATACCACCCACTGGCCGATCGCACGCTGGCCATGATCTTCGAGAAGGCCTCCACCCGCACCCGCGTGAGCTTCGAGGCGGGCATGTACCAACTAGGGGGCAGCGTGGTGCACCTGACCACGGGCGACAGCCAGTTGGGACGCGCCGAGCCCATCGAAGATTCCGCGCGCGTGATCAGCCGCATGGTCGATCTGGTGATGATCCGCACCTTCGGCCAGGACAAGATCGAGCGCTTCGCCTCGCATTCCCGTGTGCCGGTGATCAACGGACTGACCAACGAGTTCCACCCCTGCCAGATCCTGGCCGACCTCTATACCTTCCTCGAGCACCGTGGCCTCGATGCCCAGGGCCAGCCCGATCCGAGCGCGCTGCGAGGCAAGGTGGTGGCCTGGGTGGGCGATGGCAACAACATGGCCAACACCTGGCTGCAGGCGGCCGACCTGCTGGGATTTACCGTGCATGTCAGCACGCCCTCGGGCTACGAGGTGGACCAGGCGGTGGCGGGCATTCGAAGCAGCCAGAGCTACAAGGTCTTTCAGGATCCCAAAGAAGCCTGCCTGGGCGCAGACCTGGTGACCACCGACGTCTGGACCAGCATGGGCTTCGAAGCCGAGAACGAGGCCCGCAAAAAGGCCTTCGCGGATTGGTGCGTCGACACCGACATGATGTCGGTGGCCAAGCCCGATGCCCTGTTCATGCACTGCCTGCCCGCGCACCGTGGCGAGGAGGTGCAGGCCGAGGTGATCGACGGCCCACAGTCTGTCGTCTGGGACGAGGCTGAAAACCGCATGCACGTGCAAAAAGCGCTGATGGAGTTCCTGCTCCTGGGGCGCGTGGCCTGACCCTGCGCGTGGCGCAAGCCGAACATCCCTGCCTGACCTGCGGCGCGTGCTGCGCCAGCTTTCGGGTCGACTTCGCGGTTGACGAACTCGATGACAGGGGCGGGTGGGTGCCGGCCGGTCTGGCGGTGCAAGTCAATCACAGCACCTGCCGCATGCGAGGCACCGACCATGTACCGGTGCGCTGCGCCGCCCTCACCGGCAAAGTCGGCGAGCGGGTGGCCTGCGGGATTTACGAGTGGCGACCGGCGCCGTGCCGGGAGTTCGAAGCGGGCAGCCACGCCTGCGGCATCGCGCGCCTGCGGCATGGGATGCAGCCGCTGGAGGGGACGATCCTCTAAGTCGGGCGTCGCGGCCTGGTTCGTGCGCTCAATGTGCGTACAGCCAGGGCAGATCCATCACCCGGGACCCCAGCGCCCCCAGCACCTGATCCCGCGCGAAGCGCAACGCACCGGTGGCATGGAAGATCGTCGCGTTGCGCAACGAGCGTCGCTGCACCCGCGCTACCCGCTGCCAGCGCTCACGCGCATACCGCTGCAGGGCAGCTTCGATATCCCAGTTGCTTTCGGTCAAAGCGGCCAGGCGCTGGCCCAGCGCGTGCGCGTCCTCCAGCGCCATCGACGCGCCCTGGGCGAGATACGGTCGCATCGGGTGGGCCGCGTCCCCCAGCAGGGCAATGCGACCCCGGGCCATTTGCTTGGCTTCGGCCACTGGCGCACGGTCATGCAGGACCCACAGGCCCCAGCTGGGCGCGGCCTGCACCGCCGCCTGCAAGGGCGGGCACACATCGCCCAGCGCCGCCTGCAGACGCTGCGCGGTCCCTGGCAAGTCCCAGCCGCTACGCGGACCCGCCACCGGCTGGCGCACCACACACACCAGATTGAGCAGGGCCCCGCCCCGCACCGGGTAGGTCACAGCATGCAAGTGGGGTCCCAGCCAAGCTGTGACCTCCTGCGCCTGCCAGGCAACGGGCAGGCGGTCCATCGGAATCAGGGTCCGATAGGCCACATGCTCCGAGGGCGCCGGCAGCCCGTCGGCCACCACATACGCACGCACCAGGCTCCACAGACCATCGGCGCCCACCAGGGCCTCGCCCTCGAGAGCCCCACCCTCGGCGGTCAGCGCCCGCACGCCCTCGGACATGTCCTGAACGGCGACCAGACGGCAATCCGATTGCAGATGAACCTGCAGCCCCTGCAAGCCTTGCATCAAGGCCGCATGAAGGTCGGCACGGTGCACCGTGAGATAAGGCGCGCCATAGCGCACCTCGAAATCAGGTCCTAGCGGCAGGATCCCCAGCGCGTCACCCCGTAGCGCATCGCGCGCCACCAACCGTTGCGGCACACAGGCCGCCTGGCGCACCGCGTCCAGCTGGCCCAGGTCACGCAGCACGCGCGTGGCATTGGGTCCCAACTGCACGCCTGCGCCCACCTCGCTGAAGACAGCGGCCTGCTCCAGCACCTGCACCTGCCAGCGGGCGCGCGCGGCAGCCAAAGCAGCGGCCAAGCCACCAATGCCGCCGCCGGCGATCAGCAGCCGGCGCGCCATGAACGTTCCTGAAATCCCTGCATGCACACCATCGAGTTTTAGCGAGACAACAGCTGCCTCAGCACAAACGGCAGGATACCGCCATGTCGGTAGTAGGCCGCTTCGATGGGGGTGTCGATGCGAAGCTGCACCCCCATCGCCTGGCGGCTGCCGTCGGCGCGCACGACGGTCAGAGTGGCCTCGCTTTGCGGGCGCAGCTGCGGGTCGATCGCGATATCAATCTGCTCCGAGCCGTCCAAGCCGAGAGACTGCCAGCTGTCACGGCCCTTGAATTGCAGGGGCAACACGCCCATGCCCACCAGGTTGCTGCGGTGGATCCGCTCGAAGCTGCGGGCGATCACGGCCCGTATGCCCAGAAGCCGCGTGCCCTTGGCCGCCCAATCGCGCGATGAGCCGGTGCCGTATTCCTCGCCGGCAAAGACCACCGTGGCCCGGCCTTCGGCCTGATAGCGCTGGGCCGCGTCAAAGATCGACATCCTCTGGGCGGCGCCCGTGTCACCGCGGTACAGGGTGTAGCCGCCCTGCTCGCGCGCGCCGTCGGCTCGCGGCGGCAACATCAGGTTCTGGATGCGGACGTTGGCGAAGGTGCCACGCACCATCACCTCATGGTGACCCCGCCGCGCGCCATAGCTGTTGAAACTGGCCTTGTCCACGCCGTGCGCCAGCAGCCACTGGCCAGCGGGCGAGCTCTCGGCGATCGAACCCGCGGGCGAGATGTGATCGGTGGTGATCGAGTCGCCAAACAGCGCCATGATGCGCGCGCCCTGTACGCCCTGCGAATCGTCGCCCGTGGGAGGTGCCAGCGTGAAATCGTCCAGGAACGGCGGCTGCGCAATGTAGGTGCTGGCCGGCCAGTCATAGGTCTCACCCTGGCTGCCCTCAATGTGCTCCCACAGCCTGCCTGGTTCGGATTGCACTTTCTCGTAGTTGGCGCGGTAGGCCTTGCCGTTCATCGCATGCTTCATGAGGGCACGCACCTCCTCGGCGCCGGGCCAGAGGTCTCCCAGCCAAACGGCTTGGCCGTCTCGGCCCGTGCCCACCGGCTCGGTCATAAGGTCTCGCAGCACGGTGCCGGCCAGGGCATAGGCCACCACCATCGGCGGGCTGGCCAGGAAGTTGGCCTTGAGGTTGGGGTGGATGCGCGCCTCGAAATTGCGGTTGCCCGAAAGCACCGCGGCACACACCAGGTCGTGGGTCAGGATCGCCTCGTTGATTTCGGGCGCGAGATCGCCCGAGTTGCCGATACAGGTGGTGCAGCCGTAGCCTGCCACCGTGAAACCCAGTTGCTCCAGATACGGCAGCAGCCCCGCTTGCGCCAGATACTCGGTGACGATGCGCGATCCAGGCGCCAGTGAGGTCTTGATATGAGGCTGCACGCGCAGACCCGCCTGCACCGCCTTCTTGGCCAAGAGGCCTGCGGCCAGCATGACGCCGGGGTTAGAGGTGTTGGTGCAACTGGTGATGGCGGCAATCAGCACGTCGCCATGCCCGATCGTCACCTCCCCCACACGATGGCGTGTGTGCAGCGTCGCAGCGGGTTGATGAAAGCCATTGTCGGCCGCGGGCTGGCTCAAAAGCGTCTCGAACTGGTGGGCCACCTTGCCGATCTCGATACGGTCCTGCGGCCGCTTCGGGCCCGCGAGGCTGGGGGTCACGCTGCCCAGGTCCAACTTCACGACCTGCGAGTAATCCACCTGCCCCGGCAGCGGCACGCCAAACAGATCCTGCGCCCGGAAGTACGCCTCGAGCGCCGCCACCTCGGCGCGGCTGCGGCCCGTGCCCTCGAAATAGTCCAGTGTCTTGTCGTCCACCGGGAAGAAACCCATCGTCGCGCCATATTCGGGCGCCATATTGGCCAGCGTCGCGCGATCCGGCACCGACAGCGTGCGCGCGCCCTCGCCAAAGAACTCGACGAACTTGCCCACCACCTTGTGGCTTCGAAGCAGCTGCGTCACCGTCAGCACCAGATCGGTGGCGGTGCAGCCTTCGCGCAACCGGCCTGTGAGCGACACGCCCACCACGTCGGGGGTGAGAAAGTACACGGGCTGCCCCAGCATCGCCGCCTCGCCTTCGATGCCGCCCACCCCCCAGCCCACCACGCCCACGCCGTTGATCATGGTGGTGTGGCTGTCGGTACCCACCAGGGTGTCGGGGTAATAGACGCCGTCGGCGCGCCGGTGCACGCCACGCGCCAGGTATTCCAGGTTCACCTGGTGCACGATGCCAAAACCTGGCGGCACCACGCCGAAGGTGTCAAAGGCCTGCATACCCCACTTCATGAAGGCATAGCGCTCGCGATTGCGCTCGAACTCCAGCCGCATATTTTTCTGCAAGGCGTCGCGTGTGCCGTAGTGGTCCACCGTCACCGAGTGGTCCACCACCAGATCCACCGGCACCAGGGGCTCGATCGCAGCGGGCGGCTGGCCCAGGCGCGCCGCCGCACTGCGCATGGCGGCCAGATCGGCCAGCAACGGCACGCCTGTGAAATCCTGAAGCACCACGCGCGCCACGGTGAAGGGAATCTCGTGCACGCGCGGTGCGTTGGGCGCCCATTGCGCCAACTGGCGCACATGCTCGGGCGTCACTTTCACGCCATCGCAATGGCGAAGCACCGACTCCAGAACGATGCGCAGCGACACCGGCATGCGGGCGACGCCCGGGAATTCTTCGGCCAGTACCGGCAGGGAGTAGAACCGACCGGTCTTGGCGGTACCGATCTTCAGGGGACGCAGGGTGTGGGCATAGGCGTGAGTCATGCCGCGATGGTGCATGCGGACATGCCCCAATAGCAACAAACACCCTAGCCCGTCTGGGCCATCAGGCGTGCTGCGCCTCGAATTCCTTCAGATAGCCCACCAAGGCCTGCACGCCCTCGAGCGACATCGCGTTGTAGAGGGACGCCCGCATACCGCCCACGATGCGATGGCCTTTGAGTTGCAAGAGGCCGCGCGTCTGCGCGCCTTGCAGAAAGGCCGCATCGAGCTGAGCGTCCTTCAGCCAGAAGGGCACATTCATCAGCGATCGGTCCTCGGGTGCGATCGGATTGCTGTACAGACGGCTGGCATCCAGCGTGTCATACAGTAGCTTGGCCTTGGCGCGGTTGCGTGCCTCCATGGCCTGCAGGCCACCGAGCGCCTTCACATGTTTGAACACCAGCCCGGCGATGTAGATCGCGTAGGTGGGCGGGGTGTTGTACATGGAGTCGGCGTCGGCCTGGATCTTGTAGTTGAAGACGTCAGGGGTGATGGGGAGCGCGTGCCCGAGCAGGTCCTCGCGCACGATCACCACCGTCAGGCCTGAGGGGCCGATGTTCTTTTGCGCGCCGGCGTAGATCAAACCGTAGCGGCTCACGTCGATCGGACGCGAGAGGATGTTGGAGGACATGTCGGCCACCAGTGGCACCTGGCCGGTGTCGGGCGTCCAGAAAAACTCGACGCCACCGATGGTCTCGTTGGAGCACATATGCACGTAGGCCGCCTGCGGATCGAGCTTCCACTCGGACTGCGTGGGCGTGCGCAGGTAGCGGCCGTTCTCTTCGCTGTTGGCCGCAATGCGGATCTGACCGAAATGCGCGGCTTCCTGGGCGGACTTCTTGGACCAGTCGCCCGAGATCACGTAGTCGGCGCGGCCGGTTGGGCCGATAAGGTTCATCGGCACGAACGCGTTCTCACCGATGCCGCCGCCTTGCAGGAACAAGACCTTGTAGTTCGAGGGAATCGCCATCAGCTCGCGCAGCGTGGCCTCGGCCTCGGCATAGATCGAGATGAACTCCTTGCCCCGGTGGCTCATTTCCATCACCGACATGCCGCTGCCATGCCAATCGAGCATCTCGTCGGCGGCCTGGCGCAGGACCGCCTCGGGCAAGGTGGCAGGGCCGGGGCTGAAGTTGAAAACGCGGGCCATGGGGCGAGGACTCCTGGAAATCGGGGGCGAAAACGGACAGGGCGAGCCTGTGCCGGGCAGCCAGCATACAAGAAGCCGACTGTCCCAGGACTTCAGGCGGGTTCAGCGGGCGACAGGTCGGTCTTGGCGTGCTCGTCGATCTGGCGCTCGAAGGCGCGCAGGCGCTTGTAGACGGAAATCAGTTCGACGATGGTGCCCCAACTCAGGACCAGATATTGAAAGGCCGCCTCCACCCGATCGAAGGCCCGGGTGATCTGTTGCAAGACCCCCAGTGTGATCACCCCCGCCACCACCGTGGGCGCCAGCGCAATCAACGGAATCAGCACCGAGAACTGCAGGTACGACCACTTGGCCACATCGAAGTACAGGTAGTGGAAAAACAGGCGAAAGTAATTGCGACGCACGTCCGCGAACAGCTGCTTGGTCGTGGGGGGCTGTGCCCGTGTGGGGTCGTCTTCGCCCAGTACCAGCTCCTTGCGGTAGGCCGCCTCAACGCGCTGGTTCTGAAACTCCAGCCCCGGCAGCTTAAAGCCCACCACCGCCAGCAGCACGGTGCCGAAAAGCGCCGACAAGATGGCCACCCACACCATGGAATGGGACACCGGACCGATCCAGGGCAGCTCGGTCACTTTCTCGGACAGCGTCCACAGAATCGGCAGGAAGGCACCCAGGGTCATCATGCTGCGCATGAACTCCACCCCCAGGCCCTCCATGATGCGGGCAAAGCGCATGGTGTCCTCTTGGACGCGCTGGGCCGCGCCCTCGATGGTGCGCAGCTTGTCCCAATGCGCCATGTAGTAGTCGTTCATCGCCGTGCGCCAGCGAAAGATGAAGTGCTTGGTGAAGAACTCGATGAACACCGCGATCGTCACGTACAGCATGGCAATGCGCAAAAAGGTGGCCAGTTGGGTCCAGAACTCGGGCAGGGTCACGCTGCCCTTCTCGCCCAGGGCCTTTTGCACCAGGTCGTAGAAGCTGCCAAACCATTCATTGACCTGCACGTCCAGGCTGACGCGGTACCAGGTGGTGTAGAGAATCAGGACAGACCCGAGCAGCGACCAGGGCCACCAGCGGCGCGAAAAGAAAAAGGACTTGAACATGGGCGTGACCTCGAGCAGGGGTGGGCGGGAAGGCGAGGATGGTAGCGTGCAAGGTGCGTCGGCTCCGGGCTACAGGACCGCCCGAACCGGGATGACACCTGCGCCAGACCAGACAGGAAAGATGTGCGGCCATGGCCACTCACTCCCCCTCCCCTGCCCACCAAACCCTGTGGGATCTGATCAAGGAAATGCGCTTTGGCATGATGACCCACCGGCACCCCGATGGCTCGCTGCATGCCCACCCCCTGACCACGCAGAACCGCTCGCTCGATGAGGGCGTTCTGTATTTCTTCGTCTCACGCGCGACCGAGCTGGGCCAGCGCATCGCGCTGGACGGCGATGTCAATATCACCTACTGCGACACGCACAAGGACCATTACGTCTCGGTCACCGGCTATGCCCGCCTGAGTCACGATTTGGCCCTGCGCCAGCGCCTGTTCAACGCCATGAGTCGGGCCTGGTTCCCCGCAGGGCCGACCGATCCCAACCTCGAACTGGTGGCGGTGCAGATCCTGCACGCGGAATACTGGAACATCTCCGAGAGCAAGGTGATCCAGTTGTTCAAGCTCGCGACCGCCGCCGTCACCGGTCAGCCCCCGCGCATCGGCGAGCACCAGGCAGTGCATTTCAGCTAAGGGGTGCGCGCGCGCAGCGCGCGCGCAATTGGCGCAGGTCAGGCAAACGGGCACTCCGGCTCGGCTACGCCCTGCGCACCCGGTCGCAAAACGATGAGCGCCCCATCGAGCGCAGGGTCAAAGCCCGGCGCAGGCTTGGCCGGCAGGATCGAGGTGACGAACAGCCAGGACAGGTCCGGGCCGCCAAAGCTGCACATGGCCGGCTTGCTAAAGGGCACGGCAATCGAGCGATCCAGTCGCCCGTCGGGCGTGAAGCGGTGCACCAGTCCGGCATCGTTACCACAGATCCAGTAGCCGCCTTCGGTGTCGATCGCCGCGCCATCGGGGCGTCCAGGCAGCGGCCGCATGTCCACGAAGTCGCGGCGGTTGCGCGGCACGCCGTCGTCGCCCAGGTCGAATTGCCAGATACGTTGCACCGTGGGGTGCGTGTCCGCCAGGTACATGCGACGCCCGTCGGGGCTGAAAGCCAGGCCGTTGCCCGTCACCAGACCGGTGACCAAGGGCGCCGACAGACCCTGTGCATCAAAGCGAAACAGCGCGCCATCGGCGGCGGCCAGCGAGCCGTCCATCACCATGGTGCTGGCCCACAGACGCCCCTGGCGGTCCAGGCGGCCGTCGTTAAAGCGCATGCCGGCGCGCGGGTGCTGCACCGCCTGCAGCAGCCGCGTGTGGGCTGCGCCGCCGCCGGGCGGCAGGTCAATCGCGAACACGCCTGACTCCATGCCCCCGACGAAGCCACCGCCCGCGCGCAGCGCGATGGAGCCCACGCGCTCGGGCGTCTGCCAGGAGGTGACGGCCCGCGTGGCCCAGTCGAGGCGGCGAATGGCGCGGCCTTCGATGTCCACCCAGTAAAGCGCCTGCTCGCGCACCGACCACAGCGGGCTCTCGCCCACGCGGTCACGCGTGGAACCCAGAACCTCCCAGGGGGTGTCGGCAGACGCGTTCGACATGGCGAGCCAAGGCAGTGCCGTCCAAGACGCTCAGGCCGTGACCTTGTCCGCCACGTCTTTGAAGTCCGCGATCTTGTCGAAGTTCATGTACTGATAGATCGTGTCGCTGTGGGCGTTGAGCACGCCCATATCGGCCATGTACTCCTCGCGCGTGGGGATGCGCCCCAGACGCGAGCAGATCGCCGCCAGTTCCGCACTGCCCAGGTACACATTGGTGTTCTTGCCCAGGCGGTTCGGGAAGTTGCGGGTGCTGGTGGACATCACGGTGGCGCCTTCGCGCACCTGCGCCTGGTTCCCCATGCACAGCGAGCAACCGGGCATCTCCATGCGCGCACCGGCCGTTCCGAGCACGCCGTAATGGCCTTCCTCGGTCAGCTGCTTCTGGTCCATCTTGGTCGGCGGCGCCACCCACAGCTTCACCGGGATGTCGCGCTTGCCCTCGAGCAGCTTGGACGCTGCGCGGAAGTGACCGATGTTGGTCATGCACGAGCCGATGAACACTTCGTCGATCTTGGCACCGGCCACATCGGACAGCGTCTTCACATCGTCCGGATCGTTCGGGCAAGCCACGATGGGCTCGTGCACGTCGGCCAGATCGATCTCGATGACCGCGGCGTAGTCGGCATCCGCATCGCCTTTGAGCAGCTGAGGGTTTTTCAGCCAGGCTTCCTGGGCGGCGATGCGTCGCTGCAGGGTGCGCGCATCGGCATAGCCGTTGGCGATCATCCACTTCATCAGCGTGATGTTGCTGTTGATGTATTCGATGATCGGCTCTTTATTGAGGTGCACCGTGCAACCGGCGGCCGAGCGTTCGGCCGAGGCGTCGGACAACTCGAAGGCCTGTTCCACCTTCAGATCCGGCAGGCCCTCGATCTCGAGGATGCGGCCCGAGAAGATGTTCTTCTTGCCTTTCTTTTCCACGGTCAGCAGACCCTGCTTGATCGCGTACAGCGGGATCGCGTTGACCAGATCGCGAAGGGTGACGCCGGGCTGCATCTTGCCCTTGAAGCGCACCAGCACGCTCTCGGGCATGTCCAGCGGCATCACGCCGGTAGCCGCCGCAAACGCCACCAGGCCCGAGCCGGCCGGGAAGGAAATGCCGATCGGGAAACGCGTGTGCGAATCACCGCCCGTGCCCACGGTATCGGGCAGCAGCAAGCGATTGAGCCAGGAGTGAATCACGCCATCGCCCGGGCGCAGCGAGATGCCACCGCGGGTGGAGATGAAATCGGGCAGCTCGTGGTGCATCTTCACGTCCACCGGCTTGGGATAAGCGGCGGTGTGGCAGAAGGACTGCATCACCAGATCGGCCGAGAAGCCCAGGCAAGCTAGGTCTTTGAGCTCGTCGCGGGTCATGGGGCCGGTGGTGTCTTGCGATCCCACCGACGTCATCCGCGGCTCGCAGTAGGTGCCGGGGCGGATGCCCTTGCCTTCGGGCAGGCCGCAGGCGCGCCCGACCATCTTCTGGGCCAGCGAGTAACCTTTGCCGCTGTCCTTGGGCGCCTGGGGCAGACGGAACAGGGTCGACGCCGGAAGGCCCAGGGCCTCGCGCGCCTTGGCGGTCAGGCCACGACCGACGATCAGCGGAATGCGGCCACCGGCACGCACTTCATCAAACAACACCTCGGACTTGACCTTGAACTCGGCGATCACCTGGCCGTTCTTCAAGGCCTTGCCTTCGTAGGGGCGCAGTTCGACGGTATCGCCCATCTCCATCTTGCTCACGTCCAACTCAATGGGCAAGGCGCCGGCGTCTTCCATGGTGTTGTAGAAAATCGGCGCGATCTTGCCGCCCAGGCACACGCCACCGAAACGCTTGTTCGGTACGTAGGGGATGTCTTCGCCGGTGAACCACAGCACGCTGTTGGTGGCCGACTTGCGCGATGAGCCCGTGCCCACCACGTCACCCACATAGGCCACCAGGTGGCCCTTGGCACGCAGATCCTCGATGAACTTCACCGGACCGCGCTTGCCATCTTCCTCGGGCGTGATGCCGGGGCGTGCGTTCTTGTGCATCGCCAGCGCGTGCAAGGGGATGTCAGGGCGGCTCCAGGCGTCCGGGGCCGGCGACAGGTCGTCGGTGTTGATCTCGCCCGCCACCTTGAAGATCGTCACGGTGATGCTCTGGGGCACTTCGGGGCGGCCGGTGAACCACTCGGCATCGGCCCAGGACTGCATCACGGCCTTGGCGTGGGCATTGCCCTTGTCGGCTTTGTCCTTGACGTCATGGAACTGGTCGAACATCAACAGGGTCTTCTTCAGGCCGTTGGCGGCCACGGCCCCCACTTCCTTGTCATCGAGCAGATCGATCAGCGGGCTGATGTTGTAGCCGCCCAGCATGGTCCCGAGCAACTCGGTCGCCTGGGCGCGGGAGATCAGTGCGCACTTCTCGGTCCCATGGGCCACGGCGGCGAGGTAGCTGGCCTTGACCTTGGCCGCATCGTCCACGCCCGCAGGCACGCGGTGGGTGATCAGATCCACCAGGGTCTTTTCCTCGCCCTTGGGCGGGTTCTTCAGCAGCTCGATCAGCTCGCCGGTTTGCTGCGCCGACAGGGGCAGGGGCGGGATGCCGAGCTTGGCGCGTTCGGCGACATGGTCACGGTAGGCGGTCAACATGGTTTTTTCTCCGTACAAGAACTTGAAATAAGGGGGTCGTTATTTGGGCGCGGGAGCATCCAGGATGCTGGGCGGCGGATTGGTCTTCAGGGCCTCGGCCACCTCGACCTGCTGCGGGCTCTGGCATTCATCGGCCAAGCGCTGCCCCAGCTTCTGGCTCATGAGCATGGACTTGTTCCCCAGTTGCAGCCACATGGCGCCGCGCTTGGGGTCTTCCAGGCGGATCGCGCCGGTGCGGCTTTCGGCCGGGTGCATCCGGAATCGGTGGTTCTTGGTGGCGACGATGAAAAAGCCCTCACGCCGCCCGGGCGTGACGGTGACGCTGGCACCCAGCTCACAGCGCATCGTGCCCACATGCACGGCACGCGCGATCTCGAGCTCGGCGGGCGAGAGCTCGTGCATCGGCTCGTCCTCGATGGGCTTGCGCTCCTCCACCGCCTTTTGCGCACCAGGCGCCAGACTGGCATTGCGGGCCGGTGCGGGCTTGGTGGGCGCGGGCTTGGCAGGCGCAGGGGACTGGGCCCACGCGATCGCGGGCAGGCAGACAGCCAGGACGGCGGCGGCGAGAAACTTCATACAGCTGTCTCCTTGAACCATGCACGCACATCGGCCGGCAGGGGCCGGCCTGTCTGGTGGGCGCGCTCCAGCACCTGCCAGTGAAACCGGTAGCTGGCCCGGTCCTCCAGTTTGCCACCGTGGCTGATTGGCGCCCAGTGGGCGCGCGCCGCCGCCAGCAGGATGTCGCTGGCCACCGCGATGTCGCGTTCGTCGGGGGCGAAAGCCTCGAGTACGCCACGGATCTGGTCCGGGTGAATGCTCCACATGCGGGTGTAGCCCAAGTCGCGAGCCGCCCGGCGCGCCGCAGTCTGAAAAGCCGCTGCGTCCTTGAACTCAGTCACCACGCAATGCGAGGGCACCTTGCCGTGCGCGTGACAGGCCGAGGCGATCTCCAGCTTGGCCCGCAGCACCAGCGGGTGGGTGAACTGCCCCTGTACGCCCATGGCATCGGCCGGAATCGCACCGCCATGCGCGGAGATGAAGTCCATCAGGCCAAAGCTCAGAGATTGCACGCGCGGATGCGCCGCGATGTCGAAGGCGTGATGCACCGCGGCGGCCGATTCGATCAGGGCGTGCAGCGGCAGCTGCGCCGCGCCCACCGCGTCGAGGGCGCGCACCGCGCGTTCGATATCGGCCACGGACTCGACCTTGGGAATCATCACGTGGCACAGGCGGGACGCCGCCCGTGCGGCGATGGTGGCGATATCGGCCTCGAAGGCCGCATGGTCCACCGGATGCACCCGCACCGCCACCCGCGCGCCTGGCGCGCTGGCCAGCGCCAGCTCGGTCACCAGGGCGGCGTGCTCGGCTTCGCCGCCCACCGGGGCGCCGTCTTCGCAGTCGAGGGTGACATCGAACACGCAGGCGCCGAACTCGGCCTGCATCTGCGCCTGCAACTGCAAGCTTTTGCGCATGCGCGCCTCGACGCCGCTGTAGTGGTCGCACACCGGCAGAAAGCCGGTGCGCGCCTGGGCGCCAAGAAGGACCTGTCGAGGGTGCACGGCGCGCAGAGCGTCGAGAGGCGTCGGGTTACAGCAGGTGGGCCACGCCGGCCTGTTCGTCCTGCAGTTCCTTCAGGGTCTTGTTGATACGTTCCTGGCTGAAGGCGTCGACCTCCAGGCCCTTGACGATCTCGTACTTGCCGTTCTGGGTGATGACGGGGAAGCCGAACATCACGTCCTTGGGAATGCCGTAGTCGCCGTTGGAGGGCACGCCCATGGTGACCCACTTGCCATTGGAGCCCAGGGCCCAGTCACGCATGTGGTCGATGGCGGCGTTGGCGGCCGAGGCAGCCGACGACAGGCCACGCGCGTCGATGATGGCGGCGCCACGCTTGCCCACGGTGGGCAGGAACACGTCGGCGTTCCAGACCTGGTCGTTGATCATGTCCTTGACGCCCTTGCCACCCACGGTGGCAAAGCGGTAGTCGGCGTACATGGTGGGCGAGTGGTTGCCCCAGACGATCAGCTTCTCGATCTCACCGACCTTGCTGCGGGTCTTGGCGGCGATCTGCGAGGCAGCGCGGTTGTGGTCCAGGCGCAGCATGGCGGTGAAGTTCTCGCGCGGCAGGCTGGGGGCGCTCTTCATGGCGATGTAGGCATTGGTGTTGGCGGGGTTGCCCACCACCAGCACCTTGACATTGCGCGAGGCCACCTTGTCCAGGGCCTTGCCCTGGGCGGTGAAGATCTGGGCATTGGCGGCCAGCAGGTCGGCGCGCTCCATGCCGGGGCCGCGCGGGCGGGCACCCACCAGCAGCGCGTAGTCGGTGTCCTTGAAGGCGGTCATGGGATCGGCGTGGGCTTCCATGCCGGCCAGCAGCGGGAAGGCGCAGTCTTCGAGCTCCATCATCACGCCCTTGAGCGCCTTCTGGGCCTTCTCGTCGGGGATCTCCAGCAGTTGCAGGATCACGGGCTGATCCTTGCCCAGCATCTCACCCGAGGCGATGCGAAACAGCAGGGCGTAACCGATTTGACCGGCGGCGCCGGTGACGGCAACGCGGACGGGCTTTTTGCTCATGGGAAATCTCCGAGTGAAGAAGGTGATCAGGTGTCTTATTCGGCAGCAAGCCGATGGCGCGGGTCGTCCGCGACAGCCCACAAGTGTAGCGCCGAAAGCGACCTGACTCAATTTGTCTTATGTCTTATATAAGATATGATTCACGCACCTTTTGAGTCGCCGATGGCCACGATTTCCAATCCCCACGCCGACGCCGCTACCGCTGCTGCGGAAGCAGGCACGCCGGCGTTCAGTCCGCTGTACCAGCAGATCAAGGGCCTCATCCTGCAAAGCCTGCAGGCCGGCGAATGGAAGCCCGGCGAAGCGATTCCCAGCGAGATGGACCTGGCCGCGCGCTTTCGCGTGAGCCAGGGCACCGTGCGCAAGGCCATTGACGAATTAGCTGCCGACAATTTGGTGGTTCGCCGACAGGGCAAGGGCACTTTTGTGGCCACCCACGCCGAGCAGCACGTGCAATACCGTTTCCTGCGCCTGAAGCCCGATTCCGGCGAAGAGTTCAGCGAAGGCCCGGCCCAGCGCACCATCTTGGAGTGCCGCCGCCTGCGCGCCACCGCCGATCTGGCGCGCCTGCTGGCCCTGCGGGCCGGCGACGCCCTGGTGCAGGTGCGCCGCGTGCTGTCATTTGACGACGCGCCCACCATCCTGGAAGACATCTGGCTGCCCGGCGCCGCCTTCAAGGGCCTGTCCGCCGAACGCCTGGACGGCTGGCGCGGCCCCACCTATGCGATGTTCGAGAACGAATTCGGCGTGCGCATGGTGCGGGCCCAAGAAAAGATTCGCGCGGTCGCCGCCGACCCGGAACAGGCCGCCCTGCTCCAGGTCGCGCCCGGCAGCCCGCTGCTGTCAGTCGAACGTGTTGCCTTTACCTATAACGACGTGCCGATGGAGCTTCGACGTGGTTTTTATTCCACCAGCACCCACCACTATCGCAATGAACTTAATTGACGTGCGCCGGGTGCGCGCCATAACGCGAACAGGGCTGAAGGTTCCGCGTCAGCTTGCCCCATTGAAATAGAATCCGCGCCAGTCCACGAAGCCCCTTAGAGTGATCTTTCAAACATCCCCTGCGACATGACCGAATCCGCTCCAAAACGGCCCGAGTTCCGCAACATCAACGCCCTCACGGACTTGCCCTCCTACCGCCTGCCGGCTGCAGGCATCGTGTCCATCCTGCATCGCATCAGCGGCGTTCTCATGTTCCTGCTGCTGCCATTCATCATCTGGTTGTTCGACACCTCCGTCTCCTCTGAAATCTCGTTCGGCCGCTTCACCGCGGCGTTCACCGCTGGCATCGGCTTCGTACCCGGCTTTTTGATCAAGCTGGTCACCCTGGCCCTGATCTGGGCCTATTTGCACCACTTCATCGCCGGTGTGCGCCACGTCTGGATGGACATGAGCCATGCCGCCGTCACCAAAGCCCGCGGCGCTGCCTCGGCCAAGGTCGTTCTGGCCTCCAGCGTGCTGCTCACCGTGGTGCTGGGCGCCAAGTTGTTCGGCCTTTACTAAATCAACGCAGGAGCAAACCGAATGTCCGTGAATTACGGCTCCAAGCGCATCGTCAGCGGCGCCCACTACGGCCTGCGTGACTGGCTCGCCCAGCGCGTCACCGCCGTCCTGATGGCCCTGTTCACCCTGATCGTTCTGGCCCAGGTGATCTTCTCGCGCGGTCCCATCGGCTACGACAAATGGGCCGGCATCTTCGCCAGTCAGTGGATGAAGGTCCTGACCTTCTCCGTCATCGTCGCCCTGGCCTACCACGTGTGGGTGGGCGTGCGCGACGTCCTCATGGACTACGTCAAACCCGTGGGCCTACGCCTGGCCCTGCAGATCTTCTCCATCGTCTGGCTGGTCGGCTGCGCCGGCTGGGCCCTCCAGGTGCTGTGGCGCCTGTGACCCGGAGACTCCCCGCATGACCTACTCCTCCAAGAACATCACCAAGCGCAAGTTCGACGTCATCATCGTCGGCGCCGGCGGCTCCGGCATGCGCGCGTCGCTGCAGCTGTCTCGTGCCGGCCTGAACGTGGCCGTCCTGTCCAAGGTCTTTCCCACCCGCTCGCACACTGTCGCGGCGCAAGGCGGCATCGGCGCCTCCCTGGGCAATATGTCCGAGGACAACTGGCACTACCACTTCTACGACACCGTCAAGGGCTCCGACTGGCTCGGCGACCAGGACGCGATCGAGTTCATGTGCCGCGAAGCACCCAAGGTCGTCTACGACCTCGAGCACATGGGTATGCCGTTTGACCGCAACCCCGACGGCACCATCTACCAGCGCCCCTTCGGCGGCCACACCGCCAACTACGGCGAAAAGCCCGTGCAGCGCGCCTGCGCCGCGGCCGACCGTACCGGCCACGCCATGCTGCACACCCTGTACCAGCAGAACGTCAAGGCCAAGACCAGCTTCTTCGTCGAGTGGATGGCGCTCGATCTGATTCGCGACGCCGACGGCGACGTGGTGGGCGTGACCGCCCTGGAGATGGAAACCGGCGACCTGCATATCCTCGAGGCCAAGACCACCTTGCTGGCCACCGGCGGCGCGGGCCGCATCTTTGCTGCCTCCACCAACGCCTTCATCAACACCGGCGACGGCCTGGGCATGGCGGCGCGCGCCGGCATCCCGCTCGAAGACATGGAGTTCTGGCAGTTCCACCCCACCGGCGTGGCTGGCGCGGGCGTGCTGCTCACCGAAGGCTGCCGCGGCGAGGGCGCCATCCTTTTGAACAGCAACGGCGAGCGCTTCATGGAGCGCTATGCCCCCACGCTCAAAGACCTCGCCCCGCGCGACTTCGTCTCGCGCTGCATGGACCAGGAAATCAAGGAAGGTCGTGGCTGCGGCCCCAACAAGGACTATGTGCTCCTGAAGCTGGACCACCTGGGCGCCGAGACCATCCACAAGCGTCTGCCCTCGGTCTACGAAATCGGCGTGAACTTCGCCAACGTCGACATCACCCGCGAGCCGATTCCCGTGGTGCCCACCATCCACTACCAGATGGGTGGCATCCCCACCAACATCCACGGCCAGGTCGTGGTGCAGACCCCCAACGACCACAACGCGGTCGTCAACGGTCTGTATGCGGTGGGCGAGTGCTCCTGCGTCAGCGTGCACGGCGCCAACCGCCTGGGCACCAACTCGCTGCTGGACCTGCTGGTGTTCGGTCGCGCCGCGGGCAACCACATCGTTGAATTCAACGACAAGCACAAGAACCACAAGCCCCTGCCGGCCGATGCCGCGGACCTCACCCTGGAGCGCCTGAATCGCCTGGAGAGCGCCGCCTCGGGCGAATACGCCCAGAACGTGGCCAACGACATCCGCGCCGCCATGCAGCAGCACGCGGGCGTGTTCCGTACCCAGGCCAGCATGGACGAGGGCGTCACCAAGATCGCCGCCCTGCGCGAGCGCGTCAACGCCATCGGCCTGAAAGACACCTCCAAGGTGTTCAACACCGCCCGCATCGAAGCGCTCGAGGTCGAGAACCTGATCGAATCCGCCCAGGCCACCATGGTGTCCGCCGCCGCGCGCAAGGAGTGCCGTGGCGCCCACACCGTGAACGACTACGAGCGCCCCGTCGACGACCCGGTCACCCCCATGGGCCGCAACGACGCGCAGTGGATGAAGCACACCCTCTGGCACAGCGCCAATAACAGCCTGACCTACAAGCCGGTCAAGCTCACGCCGCTGACCGTCGAGAGCGTGCCGCCCAAGGTCCGCACCTTCTGAGTGCTAGGTTGTCTTACGTACTTCACGCCACGTCCCGCCCCCTCTAGATTCAGAGCCTGTCATGCAAAAACGCACCTTCCAGATCTACCGCTACGACCCGGACAAGGACGCCAAGCCCTATATGCAAACCATCGAGATCGAACTCGATGGCAACGAGCGCATGCTGCTGGACGCCCTGATGAAGCTCAAGGCGCAAGATCCCTCGCTGTCGTTTCGCCGCTCCTGCCGCGAGGGCGTGTGCGGCTCCGATGCGATGAACATCAACGGCAAGAACGGCCTGGCGTGTCTGACCAACATGAACACGCTGCCGGGCACCATCGTGCTCAAGCCGCTGCCCGGTCTGCCGGTGGTGCGTGACCTGATCGTCGACATGACGCAGTTCTTCAAGCAGTACCACTCAATCAAGCCCTACCTGGTCAACGACACCATCCCGCCCGAGAAAGAGCGCCTGCAATCCCCCGAGGAGCGCGACGAACTCAACGGCCTGTACGAGTGCATCTTGTGCGCCAGCTGCTCCACCAGCTGCCCTAGCTTCTGGTGGAATCCCGACAAGTTCGTCGGCCCGGCCGGCCTGCTGCAGGCCTATCGCTTCATCGCCGACAGCCGCGATCAGGCCACTGCCGACCGTCTGGACAACCTCGAAGACCCCTACCGCCTGTTCCGATGCCACACCATCATGAACTGCGTGGACGTCTGCCCCAAGGGCCTGAACCCCACGATGGCGATCGGCAAGATCAAGGAAATGATGGTGCGCCGCGCCGTCTAAACACGACGCTTGCACCCACGAGGCCATGCCCGAACTCGCCGCACCCGACGACCTGCTGGACGAGCGGTCCCTGAGCAAGCTCAAGTGGCGATGCCGCCGCGGCCTGCTCGAAAACGACCTGTTCATCGAGCGGTTCTTCCAGCGGCACGAGGCGAATCTCACTGTCCGCCAGGCGCAGGGGCTGAACACGCTCATGGACCTGTCCGACAATGACCTGCTGGATCTGTTGCTGCGGCGGCGGCAACCCGAAGGCGAACTCGCCACCGCCGATGTGAACGACGTGCTCCAGATGCTGCGCACCTGATTTCAAGAGAGAACCGAAATGAAACTCGCCAACAACAAAGCCACCTTGTCGTTCTCCAACGGCAGCCCCGCGGTCGAACTGCCTGTGTACGCGGGCTCGGTCGGCCCCGACGTGATCGACATCCGCAAGCTGTACGCGCAGACCGGCATGTTCACCTACGACCCGGGCTTCCTGTCCACAGGTTCGTGCCAGTCCAACATCACCTACATCGACGGCGACAAGGGCGAATTGCTCTATCGCGGCTACCCCATCGAGCAACTGGCCACCCAGTGCGACTTCCTCGAGACCTGCCACCTGCTGCTGTACGGAGAGCTGCCCGACGCCGCTGGCAAGGCCGACTTCACCAAGCGCGTGACCATGCACACCATGGTCAACGAGCAGATGCAGTTCTTCCTGCGCGGTTTCCGTCGCGACGCCCACCCGATGGCCGTCATGACCGGCCTGGTGGGCGCGCTGTCGGCCTTCTATCACGACAGCACCGACATCAATAACCCGGAGCACCGCGAGATCTCCGCGATCCGCCTGATCGCCAAGATGCCCACGCTGGTGGCCATGGCCTACAAGTACAGCGCCGGCCAACCCTATATCTATCCGAAAAACTCCCTGTCCTACACCGGCAACTTCATGCGCATGATGTTCGCCACGCCCTGCGAGGACTACGAGCCCAACCCGGTGCTGGTGCGCGCCCTGGATCGCATCTTCATCCTGCACGCCGACCACGAGCAAAACGCCTCCACGTCCACCGTGCGCCTGTGCGGCAGCTCCGGCACCAACCCCTTCGCCGCCATCGCGGCGGGCGTGGCGTGTCTGTGGGGCCCCGCGCATGGCGGCGCCAACGAGGCCGCACTGAACATGCTCTATGACATCCAGAAGCAAGGTGGCGTCGAGAAGATTGGCGAGTTCATCAAGCAAGTCAAAGACAAGAACTCCAACGTCAAGCTCATGGGCTTCGGTCACCGGGTCTACAAGAACTACGACCCGCGCGCCAAGCTGATGCAGGACACCTGCAAAGAGGTGCTGACCGAGCTGGGCCTGGAGAACGATCCCCTCTTCAAGCTGGCCATGGCCCTAGAGAAGATCGCGCTGGAAGACGAATACTTCGTCTCGCGCAAGCTCTATCCGAACGTCGACTTCTACTCCGGCATCGTGCAGCGCGCCCTGGGCATCCCGGTGAGCCTGTTCACCGCGATCTTCGCGCTGGCCCGTACCGTGGGCTGGATCGCGCAGCTCAACGAAATGATCGGCGACCCTGAGTACAAGATCGGCCGTCCGCGCCAGCTGTACACCGGCGCAGTCCGTCGCGACGTCCAGCCGATCGCGCAGCGCTAATCAGCCCCGATTCTCGTACACGCCCAACTTGCGGTGCAGGGGCGATTCGTCGGCGACGAACAGGAAAGCCGGCTGATCGGCCGACGGATTGCGCAGCGTCACCGCGGTGTAGCCGGGGGCGCAGCAGGTATCGGCCTCGGCCATCATGAAGGGCGCGTGGCCCTCCACGCTCACCTCGGCGCGCCCCTCGATCGGATGGAACACCTGCGCCGGTGAGCGTGCCGGCAGGCGCAGCGTCTGGCCCGGGCGCAGCATCAGCGCATAAAAACCCAGGATGTTCTCGGCGTCCTCGCCGGTCTCGGGGTTCACGTAGGTCACTTGCACGCAGTCCAGGTCGGGCCGGTCGGCGGCCAGCGACTCCAAGGCCGCACGCGCCTGCACCCAGGGGTAATGCAGCATGGGATAGCGCTTGTCCGAGCGCTTAAACACCGGCGTGGGCGCAACACCGCCGCGGGCATAGGCGCGATCGCCGCGACCGGGCTTGACGGCCTGCCGCTCGCCGTTGATGTGATAACTGGCCTCCATGTAATAGACCAGCGGCAGGTCCAGCACGTCCAGCCACACCACGGGTTGATCGCCATCATGGCCATGCTCGTGCCACAGGCCGGTGGGTGTGAGGATCAGGTCGCCCCGGCGCATATCGCACTTTTCGCCGTCCACATTGGTCCACGCGCCCTCGCCCTCCACCACCATGCGCACCGCATTGGGTGTGTGGCGATGGCTGGGGGCCCACTCGCCGGGCATCAACAGCTGCAGGCCCAGGTAGATGGCGGCCGAGGCCTGCATCTTTTCCAGGCCGTGGCCAGGGTTGGCCAGCACCAGCACGCGGCGCTCGGCCTTCTCGATCGGGGTCAACTCGCCGGCCTTGAGCAGCAGCGGCTTGATGGCCGCATAGGGCCAGTGCGTGACCTGCGTCTGACGCGTGGGCACCTTGGGCGGCAACACGCCACGCAGACTGGGCCACAGCGGCACCAGGTTCAACTTTTTCAGATCGTCGCGGTAATCCTGGGGCAGATCTTCCAGGCGTCCGAGTTCGTGCATGAAGGTCTCCGTGTGTCAGTGCGGCGTGGCCGGCATGGTAGCCGACCCATCTCCTGGCCCAGGCCCGCTCCCAGCCTCCTCGGCCCCCTTGATCCCCAGCCGATAAAATGAAGGGTTGCACAAGGACCACCCCATGGGACGCACCCTCTACGACAAGATCTGGGACGAACACGTCGTCCACACCGAAGAAGACGGCACCGCCATCCTCTATATCGACCGCCACCTGGTGCATGAAGTCACCAGCCCCCAGGCCTTCGAGGGCCTGCGCGAAGCCGGTCGCAAGGTCTGGCGCACCAGCTCCATCGTCGCCACCGCCGACCACAACACCCCCACCACCGGCTGGGAACTGGGCTACGACGGCATCACCGACCCGATCTCCAAGGAGCAGGTCGTCACGCTGGACAAGAACATCAGCCAGTTCGGCGCCGCCGCCTACTTCCCGTTTCTGAACAAACGCCAGGGCATCGTCCACGTCATGGGCCCCGAGCAGGGCGCCACCCTGCCGGGCATGACGGTGGTCTGCGGTGACTCGCACACCTCCACCCACGGCGCCTTCGGCGCGCTGGCCCACGGCATCGGCACCTCCGAGGTCGAGCATGTGATGGCCACTCAGACCCTGCTGGCCAAGAAGGCCAAGAACATGTTGATCAAGGTCGAGGGCCAGCTGGCCCGCGGCGTGACCGCCAAGGACGTGGTGCTGGCCATCATCGGCCGCATCGGCACCGCCGGCGGCACCGGCTACACCCTCGAATTCGCCGGCTCCGCCATCCGCGGCCTGTCGATGGAAGGCCGCATGACCGTCTGCAACATGGCCATCGAGGCCGGCGCGCGCGCGGGCCTGGTGGCGGTGGACGACAAGACGATCGAGTACGTCAAGGGCCGCCCGCTGGCCCCCACCGGCGTGGAGTGGGACCAGGCCGCCGCCTACTGGCGCACCCTGCATTCGGATGCTGACGCCAAGTTCGACACAGTGGTCGAACTCGACGCCGCGCAGATCCTGCCGCAGGTCACCTGGGGCACCTCGCCCGAGATGGTGCTGGACATCGCCGCCCGCGTGCCCGATCCCGACAAGGAAAAGGACGCCAGCAAGCGCAGCGCCATCGAGCGCGCCCTCACCTACATGGGCCTGGAGCCGGGCAAGCTGGTGGCCGACATCCATGTCGACAAGGTGTTCATCGGCTCGTGCACCAACAGCCGCATCGAAGACATGCGCGAAGCCGCTGCCGTGGTCAAGAAGCTCGGTCGCAAGGTGGCACGCAATGTGAAGCTGGCGTTGGTCGTCCCCGGCTCGGGTCTGGTCAAGGAACAAGCCGAGCGCGAAGGCCTGCACGAGATCTTCCGAGCCGCGGGCTTTGAATGGCGCGAGCCCGGTTGCTCGATGTGCCTGGCCATGAACGCCGACCGCCTCGAGCCCGGAGAGCGTTGCGCCTCCACCAGCAACCGCAACTTCGAAGGGCGCCAGGGCGCCGGGGGCCGCACTCACCTGGTGTCGCCCGCGATGGCTGCGGCCGCTGCGGTGCACGGTCACTTCGTCGACATCCGCCAATTCGCCTGACAGGAGCGCCCCATGGACAAGTTCACGATCCACAAGGGACTGGTCGGCCCGATCGACCGCGAGAACGTCGACACCGACGCCATCATCCCCAAGCAGTTTCTCAAGTCGATCCGCAAGACCGGCTTCGGCCCCAACCTGTTTGATGAATGGCGCTACCTGGATCCGGGCGAGCCCGGCCAGGACCCTGCCTCGCGCAAGCCCAACCCCGACTTCATCCTGAACCAAGCGCGCTATCAGGGCGCCTCGGTGCTGCTGGCGCGCAAGAACTTCGGCTGCGGCTCGTCGCGCGAACACGCGCCTTGGGCCCTGCAGCAATACGGGTTTCGCACCCTGATTGCGCCGAGCTTCGCCGACATCTTCTTCAACAACTGCTTCAAGAACGGCGTGCTGCCCATCGTGCTGCCTGAGGCCCAGGTGGCCACGCTGTTCGATGAAGTCGCGGCCTTCCCCGGCTACGCATTGACGGTCGATCTCGAGCGCCAGGTCATCGTCAAGCCCCAGGGCGAAGAGCTGCCCTTTGACGTGCAGCCTTTCCGCAAGTACTGCCTGATCAACGGCTTTGACGACATCGGCCTGACCCTGCGCCAGTCCGACAAGATCAAGGCCTTCGAAGCCCAGCGCCTGGCCACCAAGCCCTGGCTCGCCCACACCCTCCACGGATAAAAATTCTCATGAAGATCGCAGTCTTGCCGGGCGATGGCATCGGCACCGAAATCGTCGCCGAAGCCGTCAAAGTGCTAAAGGTCCTGGACCTGAAGTTCGAGATGGAAACCGCGCTGGTCGGTGGTGTCGCCTACGACACCCACGGCCATCCCCTGCCCGAGGCCACCTTGAAGCTGGCCCAAGAGGCCGACGCCGTGTTGTTTGGCGCCGTAGGTGACTGGAAATACGACCAGCTCGAACGCCAGTTCCGCCCCGAGCAGGCCATCTTGGGTCTGCGCAAGAACCTGGGCTTGTTTGCCAACTTCCGCCCCGCCATCTGCTACGAGCAACTGGTGCACGCCTCCAGCCTCAAGCCCGAGCTGATTGCCGGCCTGGACATCTTGATCATCCGCGAGCTCACCGGCGACATCTACTTCGGTCAGCCCCGCGGCCGCCGCATCGCCACCGACGGCCACTTCCCCGGCGCCGAGGAAGCCTTCGACACCATGCGCTACTCGCGCCCCGAGATCGAGCGCATCGCGCACGTGGCCTTCCAGGCCGCCCGCAAGCGCAACAAGCGCGTGACGAGCGTCGACAAGGCCAACGTGCTCGAGACCTTCCAGATGTGGAAGGACGTGGTCACCGAGATCGGCAAGCAATACCCCGACGTCGCCCTGGACCACATGTATGTCGACAACGCCGCGATGCAGTTGGTCAAGGAACCCAAAAAGTTCGACGTGGTGGTCACCGGCAATATGTTCGGCGACATCCTCTCGGACGAAGCCGCCATGCTCACGGGCTCGATCGGCATGCTGCCCTCGGCCAGCTTGAACGCCAGCAACCAGGGCTTGTACGAGCCCTCGCACGGGTCGGCCCCCGACATCGCGGGCAAGGGCGTGGCCAACCCGCTGGCTACAATCTTGTCTGCTGCCATGATGCTTCGCTTTTCCTTGAACCAGCCCCAGGCTGCCGACCGGATCGAGTCGGCGGTCAAGCACGTGCTCGCTCAAGGCCTGCGCACGGCGGACATCTATTCGACCGGCACCACCCGCGTCGGCACCTGTGAGATGGGTGACGCGGTCGTGGCAGCCATCACCCAAACCACCATTAAGAGCTGACCCGGCTCCGGTTCGTCGCGCCCTCCCCGGCCCTGACGAGCCGGGGATACCGGCCCCACGAATTCATAGAGAAAGGGCAATCACGATGACTTTCAAACACCCTCCCCTGGTCGGCCTGGTTGGCTGGCGCGGCATGGTCGGCTCGGTCCTGATGGACCGCATGCAGGCCGAAGGCGATTTCGGCCTGATTGAGCCGGTGTTCTTCTCCACCTCGAACGCCGGCGGCAAGGCCCCGGCCCTGGCCAAGAACGAGACCGCCCTCCAGGACGCCTACGACATCGAGGCCCTCAAGAAGTGCGAGGTGATCCTCACCGCCCAGGGCGGCGACTACACCACCGAGGTCTTCCCCAAGCTGCGCGCCGCCGGTTGGAGCGGCCACTGGATCGATGCCGCGTCCACCCTGCGGATGAAGGACGACGCGATCATCATCCTGGACCCGGTGAACATGCCGGTGATCAAAAATGCGCTGGCCAAGGGCGGGCGCAACTGGGTGGGCGGCAACTGCACGGTTAGCTGCATGCTCATGGGCGTGGGCGCGCTGTACAAGGCGGGCCTGGTCGAGTGGATGTCGTCCATGACCTACCAGGCCGCTTCCGGCGGCGGCGCGCAACACATGCGCGAGCTGCTCACGCAATTTGGCACCTTGAATGCCGAGGTCAAGTCCCTGCTGGACGACCCCAAATCGGCCATCCTCGAGATCGACCGCAAGGTGCTGGCGCGCCAGCAATCGATGTCGGCGGCCGAGACCGCCAACTTCGGCGTGCCGCTGGGCGGCTCGCTCATTCCCTGGATCGACAAGGACCTGGGCGACGGCATGTCCCGCGAGGAATGGAAAGGCGGTGCCGAGACCAACAAGATCCTGGGCCAGGGCCCCGGCTTTGACGCACCGGCGGTGCCGGTCGATGGCTTCTGCGTGCGCATCGGCGCCATGCGTTGCCACAGCCAGGCGCTGACCTTCAAGCTCAAGAAAAACGTGCCCGTGGCCGACATCGAGGCCCTGATCGCCGCCGACAACGCTTGGGTGAAGGTGATCCCCAACACGCGCGAAGCCACGCTGGCCGGTCTGACCCCGGTGGCTGTCACCGGCACCCTGGGCATCCCGGTGGGCCGCATCCGCAAGCTGGCCATGGGGCCCGAGTACGTGGGCGCCTTCACCATCGGCGATCAGCTGCTGTGGGGCGCCGCCGAGCCGCTGCGCCGCATGTTGCGCATCCTGCTGGACGCCTGAAACCGTTGGGCTGCTTCGCCTTGTCACCCCCATGCATTGCTGTTATGGTGATTTCAGTTAATCCTGTATCAAGGCGAATCCCCGCATCATGAGTCCACCGCTGCCCGCGCACCGAGCAGTGCGATCCCCTGCACTGGCCGGGCCGCGAGCCTGGCGCGCAAGCGCCGTCGCGCTGGCTGTCGCGTTCACCCTGGGCCTGTCCGCGCCGGATGTGCATGCCCTCTCGCTGGGGCGTATCGCTGTGCAGTCTGCCCTGGGCGAGCCCCTGCGCGCCGAGATCGACGTCCCGCAAATCACCCCCGACGAAGTCGCCAACCTGCGCACCGCCCTGGGCAGCCCCGAGGCCTTCCGCGCCGCCGGCATGGAGCGCAACCCGGCGCTGGCCGACTTGCAGATCAGTCTGCAGCAGCGCCCCAACGGCACCTACTTCATCCGCCTGGCCAGTGATCGGGTGGTCAATGAGCCCTTCCTCGACCTGATCCTCGAGGCCAGCGGCCCGAGCGGGCGCATCGTGCGTGAGTACACGCTGCTGTTCGATCCGCCCAGCCTGCGCCAGGCCCCCGCGCCGGCCACGCCGATTCCCGCCCAGATCACAGCCCCGGCCGCGCCTGCCGCTGCCAGCACGCCTGAACCAGCGGCCGCTGCACAGGCGCCCGCCCCAGCACCTGCCCCCGCATCTGCAGCCTCGGCCCCTGCACCGGCACCCACCGCTGCGCCGGCCGCCCGCAAGGTCACGGTACAAAACGGACAAACCGCCGGCGCGATTGCTGCGGCCAACAAGCCGGCCACCGTGTCGCTGGACCAGATGCTGGTCTCGTTGCTGCGCACCAACCCCGATGCCTTCATCGGCGGCAACGTGAACCGGCTCAAGGCCGGTGCCGTACTCGACATGCCCACCGAGGCCCAGGCCGCTGCCGTGGCCCAGCCCGAGGCCCGGCAGACGCTGGTCGCACAAAGCAAGGATTTCAACGCGTTCAAGCAACGCCTGGCCGAGGGTGTCCCCGACCGCGCACCCACCACCAACCCGGCAGGCCGCGCGGCGTCGGGCCAGGTGCAGACACAAGTCGAAGAAAAGAAGCCCGCCGCAGCAGCCCCCGACAAGCTCACCCTGTCCAAGGGCGCAGTCGACGCCCCCGCCGGCGACGGCAAGGCCACCGAGGACCGCATCGCACGCGAGCGCGCCCAGCGCGATGCCGTCGCCCGCGCCGCTGAGATCGACCGCAACATCGCCGACCTCAAGCGCCTGGGCAGTGAGTCCGCGGCCCTGGCCACCCCGGCGGCCTCCGCCGCTTCCGCCGTAGCCAGCGGCACCGCCGGCATTCCGGTTGCGGCGGCCGTGCCCACCCCTTCGGCCGAGACGGCTTCCGCCCCTGCGGCCGACGCCGCCTCTGCCGCTTCTGCCGCCGCCTCTGCGGCTTCTAAGCCTGCCTCCGCGGCTGCGGCCACAGCCCCGGCCGCAGCCGAATCCGACACCAGCGCCCTGCTCGAGAACCCAGCCCTGCTGGGCGCGGTCGGGGGTGTGCTCGCGCTGCTATTGGGGTGGGCGGTATACCGCCGTCGTCGCCAGGCCCGCGCCGAGACGTCCGAGCCAGCCACACACGATCGCCTGCCGCCCGACTCCTTCTTTGGCGGCAGCGGCGGCCAGCACATCGACACCGCCGAGGCGGCCAGCTCCATGCTGTATTCGCCCAGCCAGATCGATGCCGCGGGCGATGTCGACCCGGTCGCTGAGGCCGACGTCTACCTGGCCTACGGCCGCGACCTGCAGGCCGAAGAAATCCTGCGCGAAGCGCTGCGGACCACGCCGCAACGTGTGGCCATTCACGCCAAGCTGCTGGAGATCCTGGCCCGTCGCAACGACCCACGCGCCTTTGAGCCACTGGCCCGCGAGGCGCAGGCCCTGACCGGCGGTAGCGGCCCGGTGTGGGAGCAGATCGCCAGCCTGGGGCAGGAGATCGATCCGGGCAATCCGCTGTACGTGCAAGGCCCACCCGAGGCGGCGCCGGAGCTCGACCCCTTGCGGGCCGAGCTGGATGCGGCCCCCGCCCCCGAACCCGCGACCGCTCCGACCCCCAAGCCTGCACCCGCTGTGCCCGCCGGGCTCGACCTGGACTTCGCCTCCTTCCCGCCCCCGCCCGTGGCCGCCCCCACCGAGGAGGCCGCAGGCAGCCCCTTCGATTTCGGCGAGGAGCCCGCGCCCGCACCCTCTGCCGCCAAGGCCGACGCCAACACCCTGGACTTCGACCTGGCGGGCCTCTCGCTCGAACTGGAAGAGCCCGCCCGTGCCACGCCTGCGGGCGCTGCGGGCCATGAAGCCCTGGCCACCAAGCTGTCGCTGGCCGAGGAATTTCAGGCCATCGGCGACGCCGATGGTGCCCGCAGCCTGATCCAGGAGGTGATGGCCGAGGCAGACGGCGATCTGCGGAGGCGGGCCGAACGCATGCTCGCCGAGCTGGGTTGAATCCGCAGCCGTCCACAGCCGCTGCCGACGCAGACCGTCAGGACCTGCAACGCTGGGCCCTGGGCATCAGCTACAACGGACAAGGGTATGAAGGCTGGCAAAGCCAGCCCTCGGGCCGCACCGTCCAGGACCACCTTGAAGCCGCCCTCTCGCAGTTTGCCGCCGAGCCTGTAGCCACAGTCTGCGCCGGCCGCACCGATGCGGGCGTCCATGGCCTCATGCAGGTGGTGCATTTCGACACCGCCCTGCAACGCGAGGCTTTTTCCTGGGTGCGTGGCACTAACAGCTTCCTGCCGCCCGATATCGCGGTGCAATGGGCCCATCCCGTGCCCACGCAATTTCATTCGCGCGCCAGCGCCAGCGCCCGCCGTTACGCCTATGTGCTGCTGGAGTCGGCGGTGCGCCCCAGCGTGGAGGCCGGGCGCGTGGGCTGGGTGTTTCGGCCCCTGGAGGCACAGGCCATGCAGACCGCTGCGAATGCGCTCTTGGGCGAGCACGACTTCACCTCGTTTCGCGCCTCGGGCTGCCAGGCCCGCACGCCGGTCAAGACGATGCGGCGGATTGAAATCTCGCGCCGAGGCCCCTACTGGCGCTTCGAGTTCGAGGCCAATGCCTTCTTACACCACATGATCCGCAACATCATGGGCTGCCTGGTGGTGGTCGGCCAGGGCCTGCAGCCCCCCGGCTGGATGGCCCAGGTGCTGGCCGCGCGCAGCCGCGACGCCGCCGCCCCCACCTTCTCGCCCGACGGCCTGTACTTCCTGGGCCCGGTCTACGACACGGCCTGGGGCCTGCCCAGCCAAACGCCCCCCTATCAATGGTTGCCGTAAGTAACCCCAAACCCACCATGGCCAGCCCAAAGAACCATCCACACCAGGGCCCGCGCGGATCCGGCTCTGCCGGTCCGCTGGGGGCGCCCCCCTGGGGGGGAGGCGCCGCAGGCGCTTCGGGGGGGGGCCATACCCCCATCAAGATTTGTGGGCTCACGCGCGAGCAGGACGTCGATGCGGCCGTCGAGGCTGGCGCGGACGCGATTGGCTTCGTCCTGTACGACAAAAGCCCGCGCTACGTCTCCCCTGCCCGCGCCGCCGAACTCGCGCGCCGCCTGCCCGCCTTCGTCACCCCGGTAATGCTGTTCGTCAATGCACCGGCCGCTGATGTGATGGCCGCCTGCGATCAGGTACCCGGCGCCTGGGCCCAGTTCCATGGCGACGAGACCCCGGCCGACTGCCTGGCCGCCACTGGGGGCGGCCAACGCCCCTTCCTGCGCGCCGCCCGTATCCCCCTGGACGCGGATGCCGGCTTCGATTTGCTAGCATTCGCCTCTGATTTCTCCTACGCTCAGGCCATCTTGCTCGACGCCCATGTCGAGGGCTTCGGCGGTGGCGGCAAGGCATTCAATTGGTCACTTCTTCCTCCAAACGTCAACGCTCACCTCGTCTTGTCTGGTGGGTTGACACCTGCAAATGTGGGCGACGGTATCGCGCAGGTGCGGCCGCGTTGTGCAACGCTGGCCGTTGATGTGAGTTCTGGCGTCGAGATCTCCAAGGGGATCAAAGACGCTGCCCGGATCCACCAGTTCGTCGCCGCTGTCCGTGCGGCCGACGCGCTCCTTGCAGGCAAGCAGCCATGATCACCTATGACCAACCCGATGCCGCGGGCCATTTCGGCATGTACGGCGGCAGTTTCGTCAGCGAGACGCTGACCCACGCCATCGCCGAATTGCGCGAGGCCTACGCCCGCTACCAGCACGATCCCGAGTTCCTGGCCGAATTCCAGTACGAGCTCAAACACTTCGTCGGCCGGCCCTCGCCGATCTACCACGCCGCTCGCACCAGCCGCGAGATGGGCGGCGCGCAGATCTACCTCAAACGCGAAGACCTCAATCACACCGGCGCACACAAGATCAACAACGTGATCGGCCAGGCCATGCTCGCCAAGCGCATGGGCAAGCCGCGCGTGATCGCCGAGACCGGCGCCGGTCAGCACGGCGTGGCCACGGCCACCATCTGCGCGCGCTATGGCCTCGAATGCGTGGTGTACATGGGCGCCGAAGACGTCAAGCGTCAAAGCCCCAACGTCTACCGCATGAAGCTGCTGGGGGCGACGGTGGTGCCGGTCGAATCGGGCAGCCGCACGCTCAAAGACGCGCTCAATGAGGCCATGCGCGATTGGGTAACGAACGTCGAGAACACCTTCTACATCATCGGCACGGTGGCAGGCCCGCACCCCTACCCGATGATGGTGCGCGACTTCCAGAGCATCATCGGCAAGGAGTGCCTGACGCAGATGCCCGAGATGACAGGTCGCCAGCCCGATGCCGTGATCGCCTGCGTGGGCGGTGGCAGCAACGCGATGGGGATTTTTCATCCCTACATCCCGCATGAGGCCACGCGCCTGATCGGCGTCGAGGCGGCGGGCGAAGGCCTGGACAGCGGCAAGCACTCGGCCTCGCTGCAAAAGGGCAGCCCCGGCGTGCTGCATGGCAACCGCACCTACATCCTGCAAGACGAGAACGGCCAGATCACCGAGACGCACAGCGTGAGCGCGGGCCTGGATTACCCCGGTGTCGGCCCCGAGCATGCGTGGCTCAAGGACATCGGCCGCGCCGAGTATGTGGGCGTGACCGACAGCGAAGCGCTGGACGCCTTCCACTACCTGTGCCGCACCGAGGGCATCATCCCCGCGCTGGAATCGAGCCACGCCATCGCCTACGCCATGAAGCTGGCCAAGACGATGCGCACCGACCAGAGCCTCCTGGTGAACCTGTCCGGCCGCGGCGACAAGGACATCGGCACCGTGGCCGATTTGTCGCAAGCCGACTTCTATTGCCGCCCCAGCTGCCGCGGGCAAAGCGTCAAGGGCGAAGCGCACGTGGTGGAGTTCAAGAAATGAGCGCGCCGGCCTCACGCATCGCCGCCACCTTCGCGCGCCTGCGGCAAGAGGGCCGCAAGGCCCTGATTCCCTACATGACCGCTGGCTTCCCCTATGTCGACATCACGCCAGCCCTGATGCAAGGCATGGTGGACGCGGGCGCCGACGTGATCGAGCTGGGTGTGCCCTTCTCCGATCCCATGGCCGACGGTCCGGTGATTCAGAAGGCGGGCGAGCGCGCCCTCGCCGGCGGCGTGGGCATGACCCAGGTGCTGGCCATGGTGCGCGCCTTTCGCCAGGGCAATGCCACCACGCCGGTGGTCCTCATGGGGTATGCCAACCCGGTGGAGCGCTATGACCTGCAGCATGGCAAGGGCGCCTTCATCCGCGATTGCGCGGCCAACGGCGTCGACGGCCTGCTGATCGTCGACTACCCGCCCGAGGAGTGCGAGCAGTTTGCCGCCGACCTGCGCGCGCACGGCCTGGACCTGATCTTCCTGCTGGCCCCCACATCGACCGACGCGCGCATGCAGCAGGTCGCGCGTGTGGCCAGCGGCTATGTCTACTACGTCTCGCTCAAGGGCGTGACCGGCGCGGGCCACCTGGACACCGACGCGGTCGAGGCCATGCTGCCCCGCATCCGCCAACATGTCACGATTCCGGTGGGCGTGGGCTTTGGCATCCGCGACGCACAGACGGCCCGCGCGATTGGCCGGGTGGCCGATGCGGTGGTGATCGGCACGCGCCTGATCCAGATCGTGGGCGAGCTGCCGCGCGAGCAGGTGGTGGGCGCGGCGGGCGCGTTTTTGCGCGAGATCCGACAGGCGCTCGACGCGTAAAATTCTGGCTCTAAGGAGTTCCCTATGTCCTGGCTCGAAAAGCTCCTCCCCCCCAAGATCCAGCCCACGGATCCCACCGAGCGCCGCAGCGTGCCCGAGGGCCTGTGGATCAAGTGCCCCAGCTGCGAATCGGTGCTTTACAACACCGACCTGGCCCAAAACCAGAACGTCTGCCCCACCTGCAGCCACCACCACCGCATCTCGGCCCGCAAGCGCCTGGACGCCTTTCTGGATGCCGAGGGACGCTACGAGATCGGCCAGGAAGTGCTGCCGGTCGACCCCCTGAAGTTCAAGGACAGCCGCAAGTACCCCGATCGCCTCAAGGAAGCCCTGGAGAACACCGGCGAGACCGATGCCCTGATCGTGATGGGCGGCGCAGTCCACAGCATCAACCTGGTGGCTGCGGCCTTCGAGTTCGACTTCATGGGCGGCTCCATGGGCAGCGTGGTGGGCGAGCGCTTCGTGCGCGGCGTGCAGGCGGCGATCGACCAGAAGGTGCCTTTCCTGTGCTTCACCGCCACCGGCGGCGCGCGCATGCAAGAGGGTCTGCTGTCGCTGATGCAGATGGCCAAGACCAATGCGGCCCTCACGCGCCTGGCGCAAAAGGGCCTGCCCTATATCAGCGTGCTGACCGATCCGACCATGGGCGGCGTGAGCGCAGGTTTTGCGTTTGTGGGTGACATCGTGATCGCCGAGCCCAAGGCCCTGATCGGCTTTGCCGGCCCGCGCGTGATCGAATCCACCGTGCGCGTCACCTTGCCCGAGGGCTTTCAGCGCGCCGAGTTCCTGCAGCAAAAGGGGGCGGTCGATTTCATCTGTGATCGGCGCGAGCTGCGCAAGACCGTGGCCCACGCCCTGGCCATGCTGCAGCGCCAGCCCGGCGACGCCGTGGCCTGATCAGCGCAACACGCTCGTCTGCACCGCAGCGAGCACGATGCCCGCAATCTGCAGCACCAGCAGCAGGGCCAAGGGCGACAGATCGATCCCGCCCACCATGGGCAGCATCCGACGGAAAGGCCGCAGCAGGGGGGCGGCCAGGCGGTCCAGCACGTCGGCGGTCATCGATGTGCGCCCCTGACTGCCCTGGACCCACGACAGCAGCGCGGACACGATCACCAGTACCGTGAGCGACGAGATCGCCAGACGGGCCAGGCCAAAGACCGCCACCACAGGCAGCAACACGGCGGCAGCACCGGCCCCCGCCAGCACCCACAGCAGCACAACCTGCAGCAGCTGCAGCAACCAAGCACCTACAAGGCTGGCCGTGTCCCAGCGGCCCAGCGCGGGCAGCACCCGGCGCAGGGGCAGTACGATCCAATCGGTGACGGCAAAGACGAAACGGCCCAGCGGGTTGCCAAAAGGTACACGCTGGTGCTGCATGTAAAGACGCAAGAGGCAAGCGCCCCCGATCAGGCCGATGACGACGTCCAGCAGCAGGGAAACGATCTGGTAGAGCATGTACAGGGGGGTGGTCAGCTCGTGGGATGATAGCGGCCAGCCTGTGGTGCATGACGTGAACGCTGCCTTGACCTTGCAATCCCTCCCCCTGTTCCCCCTGGGTACCGTGCTCTACCCTGGCGGCTTGTTGCCGCTGCGGATCTTCGAGGTCCGCTACCTGGACATGATCCGGCGCTGCCAGAAGACTGGCGCGCCCTTTGGCGTCGTCTGCCTCACGCAGGGCCAGGAGGTGCGCCAGCCCGGAGCGGGGCAGGAAGGCTTTGCGGCGGTCGGCACCCTGGCCACGCTGGCCGAGGTGGAGAGCCCGCAGCCGGGTCTGATGATGATCCGCGCACACGGCGCCCAGCGCTTTCGCATCCAGTCCAGCGAGCAGCTCAAACACGGTCTGTGGGTGGCCGATGTGACCCAGATCGACGACGACCTGCCGGTGCCGGTTCCCGACGATCTTCAGGCCACGGCGGACGCCCTGGGTCGGCTGCTGGAGACCCTAGAGGCGCAGACACAGGAAACCGGTGGCGATGTGCCGGTGCGCACACCCTGGCAGCTGGAAGACTGCGGCTGGGTCGCCAACCGCTGGTGCGAGATGCTGCCCCTGGCCACGAACCTGAAGCAGCGCCTGATGGAGTTGGACAACCCGCTGGTGAGGCTGGAGTTGGTGGGCGACCTGCTGGCCCGCAACGGGATCACCCAGGGCTGAAGGGGCCCCCGCCGCCTAACGCGGTGGCTGGTACTCCGGCACGTAATCACGCAGCCAGGCGCGCAGATCCTGATCGGACGGCGCGGGGCCTGCGGTCTCGACCCAGCGCACCACCGCCTCGACATCCATCTGCAGCTGCCCCGACGCGCGGGCGATCCGCAGCTTGGGATGCGGCGTGGGCAAGGTGGTCTCATCGTCGGCGAGCAATTCCTCGTACAGCTTTTCACCGGGACGCAGGCCGGTGTAGGTGATGGGAATGTCCTGCTCGGTGCGCCCCGACAGGCGTATCAGCAGGCGCGCCAGCTCGGCGATCTTCACCGGCTCGCCCATGTCCAGCACAAAGATCTGCCCCGAGCGCCCCATCAGGCCCGCCTGCAGCACAAGCTGGGCCGCCTCGGGGATGGTCATGAAGTAGCGAACGATGTCCGGGTGGGTGACAGTGATCGGGCCGCCGCGCGCGATCTGCGCGGTAAACAGGGGCACCACCGAGCCACTCGATCCCAGCACATTGCCAAAGCGCACCGACACATAGTCGGTGCCCGGGAACGACGCCGCCACGCCCTGCACCACCAGTTCGGCCAGTCGCTTGCTGGCGCCCATGACGTTGGTGGGATTGACCGCCTTGTCGGTGGAGACCATGACGAAGCGGCGCACGCCGTGGGCGCCGGCCACACGCGCCGCGTTCAGGGTGCCCAGCACATTGGTGCGCACCGCCTCGATCTCATTGAGCTGCTCCATCAGCGGCACATGCTTGTAGGCCGCCGCATGGAACATGACCGAAGGCCGCTCACGCGCCACGATGGCGCCCAGGCGGTCCGCCTCGCGCACATTGGCCGTGTAATAGATGCCGCGCATTTGCGGGTGGGCCTCGCGCAGCTCCTGCTCCAGCTGGTAGATCGCGTACTCCGACACGTCCACGCACACCAAGCGCGCCGCGCCCAAACGGGCAATCTGGCGACACAGCTCCGAACCGATGGAGCCGCCCGCGCCCGTGACCAGCACGGTCTGGCCCGAGATCATGGCCGACAGGCCCGCCACGTCCAGTTGCACCGGCGCGCGCCCCAGCAGGTCTTCGAGCTCGATGCGACGGGGGGCGTTGCCATCCCCCTGGCCCTGGATCCACTGGTCGGGGCGCGGCAGGGTCAGCAGCGTCAGGCCCGCCACATTCACATTGAGCAAGGCCGCGCGCCGCGCGGGCGAGCCGGGCTCGCTGGCCACCAGCACGGTGTGGACGTTTTCGTCCTGGCAGATGTCGGCGATTTCGTCCAGGGTGCCCAGGACATGCACGTCCTGCAAGGTGCGCCCCACATCGGCGGCGGCTGGCGACACCATGCCCACCGGCAGCCATTGGGTCGATCCTTTGAGAACACGCAGGGCCTCAGCCGCCTCGGTCAAGGTACCCACCAGCAGCAAGCGACGTCCGCCCACCGCGGCACGCTGACGCTCGTGCAAACTGCGTTGGACGGCGCGGGCGGCGGCCATCAGGGCTAGCGCGATCAAGGGATGCAGCAGCAGCACCGAGCGCGGGAACTGCGGCACGCGCAGCATCAACACCGCCGCCGCAGTCAGCAGGCCCGCCACCGCCACGCCACGCGCGAGCAGGCGCAGCTCGTGCAGGCCCGTGAAGCGCCAGACCTGGCGCGGCACGCGCAAGACGGCTAGGGTCAGGCCATACAGCGCCAGGGCGATGGGCGCGGTGGTCCAGGCCATGTGCGCGAATTCAGGGGGGACGTCGAGGTTGAACCGCAGCCAGAACGCCATCTGCCAGGCGACGATCGCCAGCACCAGATCGGCGGCCAGAACGCCCAGGGTGTGCTTACTCAGTCGCATGCGAGGCTAAGGACTGCGGCAAGAGGCGGCGCAGGTGGTCGATGACGCGCGCGATCTCGGCGTCGGTGAGGTTGGAGCCTGAGGGGAGGCAGACGCCGCGCTCGAACAGGCGCGCCGACACGTCATCCCCCGCCACATGCGCAAAGTACGGCGCGCCCTCGAACAGGGGCTGCAGGTGCATGGGCTTCCACACCGGCCGGGCCTCGATGGCGTGGCGCTCGAGGGCGCGCAGCAGGCGGTCGCGACGCGCGGGGCCGTCTGCGCCTGCCAGCGTGAAGCAGGTGAGCCAACGGGTGCTGTGATAGCCGGAGGGCTCGGGCATCCACTGCACCTCGGGCAGATCGGCCAAGGCCTGGCGGTAGATCTCGAACACGCGGCGACGCTGCTCGACGCGCTGCGCCAGCACCTTCAACTGGCCGCGGCCGATGCCAGCCAGCACATTGCTCATACGGTAGTTGAAGCCGATCTCCACATGCTCGTAATGCGGGGCGGGCTCGCGCGCCTGGGTGGACAGCTTGCGCGCACGCACCATCAAGGCGGGATCGTCGGAGACCAGCATGCCGCCGCCCGAGGTGGTGATGATCTTGTTGCCATTGAACGAGAAGATGCCCACGCGCCCGAAGGTGCCGCTGGGGCGGCCCTTGTAAGCCGCACCCAGCGACTCGGCGGCGTCTTCCAGCACCGGCACGCCGTAACGCGCGCAAATCGGCAGCAGGGCGTCCATGTCGGCGCTCTGGCCGTACAGGTTCACGATGATCACGGCCTTCGGCAAACGGCCCTCGGCTTTCGCCCACGCGAAGGCGCGTTCCAGGGCGGCGGGCGACATGTTCCAGGTCTCGGGCTCGGAATCAATGAACACCGGCTGGGCCCCGCAATAGAGCATGGGGTTGGCGCTGCCCACGAAGGTGAGCGAGGAGCAGAACACCGTGTCGCCGGGCTTCACGTCCAGCAGGATCAGGCCCAGGTGGATGGCGGCAGTGCCGGAGCTAACCGCGGCGGCATGGCCGATGCCGACATGCGCGGCGAGCTCGCGCTCGAAGCCATCGACATGCGGGCCCAGCGGGGCGATCCAGTTGGTGCGAAAGGCCTCTTCGACGAAGGCGCTTTCTTCCTCGCCCAGGTGGGGCGAGGACAGCCAGATGCGGCTGGCCAGTTCGCGCGCCGAGACCAGGTCAATCGGTCGGCCGGCGGCATCTACCACCGGCACATGCAGGATGCCCAGCGCATTCATGCGTTGCTGCAATTCGGCGGGGGTGGCGTTTTCATCCGCGACCAGGGGTTCGCGCCCCGGCAGATCGGCCAGGGTCTTGCTGGCGGCCACATCACCCAGTACTGCGCGACGCAGGTCACCGTCGGTGATGGTGCGCACCAGGCGACCCTGCGTGTCGACCGCGAGCAGCACGCCCTGGGCGGTGTCGTCCATGACCGTGAGCGCCTGTTTCCAGGGCAGGTTCACGGGCACGCGCAGGGCATTGAAGGTATCGGCGTTCATGGCATGGCGTATCAGTAGGTGTTGACCTTGTTCATCAGGTCAGGCGCAAAGGGCTCGTTCGCCAGCAGGTCAACGATGCGCTCGCCGGCACGACCATCCCCGTACACATTGGCGGGCGCATAGGGACCGTGCGCGAGCTGGGCCCGCAAGGCGGATTCGATGGCATCCAACTGCGGATCGCAATCGTGGGTGTTCGCGTTGCGCTGGCGCGCGTTCTGGCGACTGCCCACATTCACCACGGGCGTGCCCAGGCTGGCGGCCTCAATGATGCCCGAAGAGGAATTGCCCGCGAGCAAGTCGGCATGGCGCAGCGCCGCCAGGTAGTGGGCACGCGCCAGGTGGCGGATGCGACGTACGCCGGCGCCGTCCAGCGCCTGAAGGATGCCGCCACCGCCGGCGTCGGCGTTCGGATCGAGCCAGACCACCTGGCGGCCGCTGGCGATGACAGTGCGCTCCAGGGCCTGGCGCAGGGCCAGGGTCTGGTCGTAGGCCTCTTGGGCTTCTTGCACCACGGGATGAAACAAGACCAGCGCATAACGCGCGCCTGCCTCCAGGCCCAAGGCCTGCAAGGTGGCTTCGCGCGAGAGGCTGGCCTCGGCCACGATGCCGTCGAGACTGGGCGCGCCGGTGACCCACACCTGTTCGGGCCGCTCGCCCATACTTACCAAGCGATCACGCGATTCTTCGGTAGCCACGAAATGCCAGTGACTGAGTTTGCTGATCGCGTGGCGCACCGGTTCGTCCACGGTGCCGGAGCGCTCGCCGCCATGCAGGTGGGCAATGGGAATGCCGCGGTGCAAGGCCGCGATCGCGCCCGCGAGCATCTCGCCGCGATCGCCCAAAAGCAAAACGAGATCGGGTGCGTGTTCGCGCAAGGCGTCGGTCAGGCCGATCACCGCCTGGCCGATGCCGTGGGCCATGGCGTCGGCGCTGCGTTCGTCGACCCCGGTGGGGATGCGCGCGACGATCGGCAGGCCCGCCGCTTCGATCTCTTGCACCGTGAGGCCGTAGGCGGGGCTCAGGTGCATACCTGTCACCGCCACCTGCAGCGACAAGGCGGGATGGGTCGCCATGCGCGCAAGGGTGGACGCCATCAGGCCGTAATCGGCCCGGGTCCCGGTGACATACAAGACCTTGCGCATCGCTCAGGCGCCTTCCAACAAGTCCCAGTTCAGGGTGGTGTCGGCAGCCACATCGGCGGCCAGGCGCCGACCGGGCAGCGACGCCAGGTGCTCAGGCTGGATGCCGGTGCCGGGGCGGCGCAGGACGAGGTCGGCCGCCGTGAGCACATGCCCGCGCGGACGCGCCGCCGCCAACACCACGCTGCGCCGCGCAACGTCGCGGGTGTTGGCTTCGACCGGCGTGGGCCGCTTGATGCCGTCTCCGCGCATGGCCTCGACCAGGCGAATGCCGCGCACCATGGCGGCAAATTCCTGCGGGTCGGCCGAGGCCCGATGGTCAGGACCGGGTAGTGCCTTGTCCAGGGTCAGATGCTTCTCGATCAGGGCCGCGCCCAGAGCGACGGCGGCCAGAGCCGCCTCGACACCCTGGCTGTGGTCGGAATAGCCCACGGGCAGGCCAGTGGCCTGCGCCATGGTCTGGATCGCCAGGAGGTTCAGGGCCTCGGCGGGCGCGGGGTAGGCGGAGGTGCAATGCAGCAGGTGCAAGGTGCGGGCATCGGGCGCTGCGTGGCCCGCAGCCAGGCGCGCCTCGCGCACCCATTGCACCGCCTGCTGCACCTCGGCCAGCGTCGCCATACCCGAGGACATGAGCATCGGCAGGCCGGTGGCGGCCGCATGCTGCAACAGGGGCTTGTTGGTGATCTCACCCGAGGGGATTTTCAGGCGCTGCACGCCTAGGCGCACCAGCAGGTCGACGGCCGGCTCGGAAAACGGCGTCGAGAAAAACTCGATGCCGATGCGCGCGCAGTGCGCAGCCACCTGCGCATGACCGGCCTCGTCCAGCTCCAGGGCCTTGATCATGTCGAACTGGCTGGTGGCACCGGTGTTGGTGCGCTGGTAGTCGGCGGTGGCGGCGCTGCGCGTGACCACATCCTCGGCGCGAAAGGTCTGAAACTTGACCGCGTCGGCGCCCGCTGCATGGGCGGCATCGGCCAGTTGCAAGGCCATGGCGACGTCGCCGTTGTGGTTCACGCCGGCTTCGGCGATGACAAAGACCTTGCCGTGATTCATGTCGGTTTCTCGTGAGAAGGAGGTGTGACCGCGCCGGTACGTCCGCTGGCGTAGAGCCACTCGGCGGTGTCGAAGTCCAGGCGGTCGTCGATGTCGATGGAGCGCTCGCGCGGCATCACCAGGGGGCACATGTCCACGCTCCAAAAGCCATCGCGCACGGCGCGGGTCAGCGCATCACGGCGCCAGACATAGATCGCGCCATTGAGCCCCCAGACCTCGGGCACTGCCTGGCGGGCCACGGCCTGGCCCGAGGCCAGGGGTTTGGACAGGCGCAGCCCCCCTTCGGGCGTGGCTTCGACCAGCGTGTAGTAGGGGTTGTGCGAGGGCTGTGTCACGCTGACCACCAGGCCCGCACGATCGCGCAGCGCCAGGGCCGCTTCCAGGTCCTGCGCGCTGCGCAGGGGCGAAGTGGGCTGCAGGTCGACGATGGTGGCGATCTGCGCGCCACCGGCTTCGAGGTGGGCCGCCAGGTGTTCGATGGCGGGCAGCTTGCCGGCGCTGTCGGTGGCGAGTTCGGCGGGGCGCAGATACGGCACCTGCGCGCCATGGGCGCGGGCCACCTGCGCGATTTCTTCATCGTCGGTGGACACGTAGACGCCGTGAATCTGCGGGCAGGCCAGGGCCTGGCGGATGCTGTGCGCGATCAGCGGCAGACCCGCGAAGGGCAGCACATTCTTGCGAGGCAGCCCCTTGCTGCCGCCGCGTGCGCAGATCGTTGCGATGAGCGTGCCCGACGTGCTCAAGCCGCGTCCTTCCTCGCGATGATCACCCACTCGGCGTGGACCTTGCTGCGGTTTTCCAGGGTGCGCGAGACCTGCTCGATCTGCAGCACCTTCCAGGGCTTGAACAAAGCAGCGAGGTCGGCCTCGGAGGCGAATCGCACGATGCCGGTGCCCGCAAACGGGCCTTCGCTGCAACGCCAAGCGTTGTGGCCATGGGCTTCGCCGGTGCCGTCGCCCCAGGTGCCGGCGGCGGGGGTGCGCACATAGAGCCAGCCGCCGGGACGGGCCACGCGGTGCATCTGGGCATAGACACGGCAAGCGCTGTCATGGTCCACGCAGGTGACGGCGTCGTTGTCGATCACCGCATCGAAGCTGTCATCGGCCCAGGGCAGCGGCTCGCACATATCGCCCACGCGCAGGCGCTCGGTGTCGCCACGATTCCAGCCGGGAAGCTCGGTGTCCAGGCGCTGGCGGGCCTGGGCCGCACCGGCCTCGCTGCCTTCCAGGCCGTGCACGCCCAAGCCCTCACGGGCGAAGTACCAGAGGTTGGCGCCGGTACCAAAGCCGACCTCGAGCAACTTCACGTCGCTGCGAGGCTGGTGGGCGTAAAAGCGCTGGGCGCAAAAGCGAATCAGATCTTCCGGGGGATAGCGGCCCCAGGCACGGGTGCTGAAGATCTCTTCCCAGAGGGCGTCACGGCTCATGAGGCACTTTCAGTCAAGTAGAAGTCGGGCCGGCGGATGCGCGCGGTCAAAACCGAGCCGGGCTGCCGCCGCCCAATAGCGATTGTCGTCGTGGATGGCCTCCCCCACCGAGAAAGGCAGGGTACGGCGGGAAAAGCCCAGTTTGTAGAACAAGAGGGGATTGTCCGGCGCAGGGTCGGTGCCGCCCGCGAGGTACAGGGCCTGCGCGCCCTGCGCCTGCCCCCAGGCGGCTGCCTGCGCCTGCAGCAGGCTGGGGGTGCCCAGGTCCTTGCCCTCGGGGCTGCTGGCGCCCAAGTGGTATTCGAGCAGGCCGGCTTCGAGCAGATACACCCCCGCCGACAGCCATTGGCCCTCGCGCTCGCACACCAGCAGGTGGGCGTAGGGCAGGCGCGCCAGCGCCTCGAAATAAGCGTCGGGGAAGAAGTAGAACGCCGCAGCCTGCACGTCTTGCATGGCCTGGCGGTAGAACGGCGCGTAGCGGCCCCAGTCGGCCGCCTCGCGGGTCCAACGGGTTTGCACACCGGCCTGCTGCGTCCGGCGGATCTTGCGGCGGGTGAGGCTGTTAAAACCCGCGGTCACATCGGGCACGCCCAGGTCGACCGAGACGGTGGCGCGGTTCTCGCGCACCGTGCCCCCAAAGGCCAGGGGCGACGACGGCAATTGCGGATGGAAGCGGCAGAACTCGGCGAGCACACCTTCCTCGCGGCACCAGGCCTGCCAGGCCGCCCAGGCCTGCGCGCGCAGGGCCGGGTCGGTGACCGAGGTGATGGGGCCGCCATAGCCATAGGGCGAGGTGGCGCCCCACTGCCCCGACTGGCCGTTCAGAGGACGCAGGTGGACGTTGTGGATCCACTCGAAGCCAGCGCCCTCCAGGCAGGCATGCACGCAGCGCAGTGTGGGATCGCGCTGGGTGTCCGCCGCCGCGAATGCCGGACTCAGTGACGCGATGCGCAGCGCGGGCGGCAGACGCTCGAACCGCGCCTGCGCCTCGGCAGTGGGCAGGGCCACGATACGTGCCATCAGGCGGCTCCTGCGTGGGCCACGCCTCGGGCCACCGCCAGCACACGCGCAGCGGCCTGGCCAGGGGCGGCGTCGGCAGCCTGCGCGGTAGCGGCGGCCGGCTGCGCCAGTTGGCGGGCCATCTCGTCGAGGGTCAGCTCGCGCTGCGCGATGCCCATCGCCGAATAGGGGCTGAGGCCATCGAGGATGGAGCCGCGCACCTGGGTCACCTCACGCCCGGCCAGATTCGCCTCGACGCCCACGGTGGACACCGTCACCACCACCTCGTCGCAGGCATGCAAGTAAGGATGCAGCGGCCCCTGGGCAACGCGGATGCGGGGATGACCCGCCGCCTCGATATCGTCGGCCGGTGCCTCGCTGGGATGGCGTCGTACCCACAGGGCCAGCGAAGGATCGCGCTGTACCGCCTCGATCAACTGCGCCTCGATGCGCCGTGGCCAGGCGGGATCGCCTCGCCCGGTGATGCCGGTGACCTCTTCGGGTTCCGGCGAAGACGCATAGAACACCACACGCTGAGTCGCCCAGCCCGCCTCGCGTCGCAAGGCCTGGCCCTGCGCGATCACGGCAGGATCGTGGATGCTGTCGAAGGCGGGGTTGCCCGTGACGTGAACATGATCGGCTGGACGGCCTGCCGCCACCAGACTGGCTGCCACCTGCGGATTGAGCACGCACAGCGCGTCGGCATAGTCAGGTCGGACCAGCCAGTCACGCTCCCACAAACCAAAGAGATCCAGCAGGCACACGCTGGGGACGCACTGCCGGCGCGCCGCCAGCAAGGCCGCACGCTCGGCGCGCGGCGAATTGGTGGTCAGCACGCACGCAGGCTGCCAACGTGCAATCGCGCGCTCGAGCACACGCACCGGCAGAAAGGCCTGGCGACCGTACTGCGCATAGCGCGCCGCGGCCTCAGCCGCGCCCACATCGGCTTCGAGCTCGGCATACGACAAGCCCAGGTAGGCGACCGACTCTTCACGCTGCGCCGCCTGTACCGACAGGGTCTGCACCAGACGCTCGCCGTGCTGCAGGGCCTGCGTATCCGAGGGCTCGAGCAGGTCGGCAAAACCGTAGGTGGGAACGCCCGCCTCGCGCGCCGGTGCAGCGGCCGTGGTGAGCGCGAGAAACACCACACGCGCCAGCCCCTGTGCCTGCGCCTGCTGGGCCACAGGCAGCAAGGCCTTCACATGGCCGCCGCCATAGGCCACGAAAAGCCACACCGGCGCCGCACGCGTCATGCGCCGACCCCGACGTCGAATCCTTGCTGCGCGATGCCCCGCTCCCAGATCGCCAGCGCCGCCAGCGCGCGCAGCTCGCGGGTGTGGTTGGCCGTCCCTTCGCGATGGCGCTCCAACAGGCCCGTGACTGCCTGCGGCTGAAAAAGCTGCGCCAACAAGGCACTGCCTTGCAGGGTCTGCGCCAGCCAGTCGTAGCTTTCCTTGCGGAACCACTCGCCCACCGGCACGGTGAACATCTGCTTTTTGCGATACGCGAGGTCCTGCCCGATCAGGGGGATCACGGCCTGCTTGTACCAATGCTTCTTATCGCCCGCGGGCGAGAGCTTGGTCGCGCCGCGCGAGCGGAAGGCGAACTCCATCATTCGCCAATCCAGGAAGGGCGTGCGCGCCTCAATCGACACCGCCATCCCCATGCGATCGGGCTTGACCAGGTTGTTGCCCGAGAGCAGCAGCTGCATGTCCAGGTACAGGGCCTGGTTGATGCGGCCCATATGCTGAGCCTCGTCGAACCAGGGCTTGGCGGCCACGTCGAAGCTGTCCACCCCTGCGAGCCGCGCGGCGATGGCCGGCTGGTACAGGGCCTGCTTGTCGGCCGGCGAGAACAAGGAAATCGAATCGAAGTAGCGCGTGCGAAACGCCGCGTCGCTGAGCGTGGCCGCCTCGGGGCGGGCGAAGAATTGCTCGTACTTTTCATAGCCGGCAAAAAGCTCGTCGCCGCCATCTCCGGTCAGCACCACCTTGACATGCCGCGCCGCCAGCTCGCTCACACGCAGGGTGGGCATGAAGGACGCATCGCCATGCGGCTGGTCCAGGTGATGCAGCACCTGCGGCCAGCGATCGAGCATATTCAGCTCGGCGATCTCCAGGGTGTGGTCACACCCGAAGCGGCGCGCGGCATCGGCCGCATAAGGCGATTCATCAAAGCGCGGGTCGGCAAAGCCGATGCAAAAGGTCTTGACCGGCTGGTCCACATGGCGCGCCATCAGCGCCACGATGGTGCTGGAGTCCACGCCGCCTGAGAGGAAGGCGCCCCAGGGCACATCGGCGCGCAGACGGATGCGGGTGGCATCGTCCAGCAGGTGCATGAACTCCTGCGACCAGTCGTCGAACGCCATCGGACGTTCGCGCTGGTCGGCCAGATTCCACCAACGCTGCGTCTGCACGCCGGTGCGCGTGAACTTCATCCAGGTGCCGGGCATCACATGGCGTATGCCTTGCCAGACCGTCCAGGGCGCAGGGATGTAGTTGAAGGTCAGGTAGTGGTGGATGGCCTCCAGATCCACCTGGGGCGACTGCCCGGTGCTTTTCAAAACAGGCAGCAGCGCCTTGATCTCCGAGCCGAACACCATGCGCCGCCCGTCGTCGTGCACATACAGGGGCTTGACGCCAATGCGATCGCGCACGAGGTAGAGGGCATCCTCGCGTGCGTCGTCAATGGCGATGGCGAACATGCCGTTCAGACGCTTCAAGCAGGCAATGCCTTCGCGCTCGTACAGGCGCAGGATCACCTCGGTGTCCGAGCCGGTGTTCAGGCGTACGCCCTGGGCGCGCAGTTCGGCCGCCAGTTCGATGTGGTTGAAGATCTCGCCGTTTTGCACGACGGCGATCTGTCCGTCATCCGACACAAAGGGCTGGTGGCCGCCACCGATGTCGATGATGGACAGGCGTCGGTTGCCGATCGCGACGCCGCGCTCGGGCACCTGCCAAATGCCTTCGTCGTCAGGTCCGCGATGCACCAGACTGCGGGCCATGGCCGCCAGCGCGGCCTCGGGCAGGGCCTGCCGGTCGCGATGCCAGTAGCCGAAGATGCCGCACATATCAGCCTCCGCCGAGCCGCCTCAAGGAGGCTGAAGCCCCCTCGGGGGGGCGTGAAGTACACGCAGTGACAAGCGTGGGGGTCCACATATCAGTTGCTCCCGCGACCAGTGAGGCGCCCTAAGGTCCAAAACACGATGCGCAGGTCCAGCCACAGCCCGTGTTCACGCACGTACTGCAGGTCCAGTGCCAGACGCTGCGACTCGGTGGCCGCCGAACGCAAGCGGGCCTGCGCCAGACCGGTGATGCCGGGGCGCACGCTGCAACGCAGATCCCAGTCAGCAGGCGCATACAGCGCGCGTTGCGCGGGCACGTCCGGGCGCGGGCCCACCAGACTCATATCGCCCAACAGCACATTGAACAACTGCGGCAGTTCGTCCAGACTGGTGCGGCGAATGAAGCGCCCCACGCGGGTGATGCGCGGGTCGTCGGCGCTGGTGTGATACGGCCCGATGGCCGCCGCGTTGGTCACCATACTGCGAAACTTGTACATGCCGAACTCACGCCCGCCCTGCCCCACGCGCACCTGGCGAAACAGCACGGGGCGGCCGCCCTCCAGCATCACCGCCAGCGCGGTGGCTGCGAGCACAGGAGACAGCAGGAGCAGCGCCACCAACGACGCTGCGAGATCGAGCGCGCGCTTGATCATGGAGCGGCCGCCATATCGACCGCGATCTTTCGGATCTGATCGGCGGTGTTGCGGGCATCGGCTTGCACCTGGGCCGGATCGCGCGCCACCAGCGTGCGCTCGGCCTCACGCAAAGCCTGCACACTGGCCTCAAAAGAAACTTCGGCATCGGGACGATGAAAAGTGCGCGAGAGGATGACCGCCTGCGAACCCAGACGCAGGTGCTCCCCCAACACAGCGCGCCCGGGCAGCAGCCCCTCGTCCAGCCGCGCGATGCCGCCAAACCCAAAGCGCAGCCCGCGCGCGCGGGTGGCGGCGGCCAGACCTTCCAGGAGACCCCCGGCCAGCGGCTCGAACATGAAACGCAGGCCCAGCGAGATATGCAGATCATTCAGGCCCACATACACCTCCCACAGGCCCGGTGTGTCGATCCAGTCGTTTGCGCTGCGCAGGGCGTCAGCGGTCTCGACCAGCGGCACCATCGGCCGGCGACCGGCCACGATGCGCGCGAACTCGCGCAACATAGCCGCGTCGGTGAACATGGGGAGCATCAACAGGTCGGCGCCCTGTGCGATCGCATCGTCGACTTCGGCCGAGGTGCCGGCATGCAGCGGATTGACCCGCACCATCAGGCGCGCGCGCCGCAGCTGTGACTTGATCCGGCCCACATCTTCGAGGGTGTGGGCGCTGATGAAGGTGTTGCGCCCCGCCTGGCGTTCGGCCTTGCCCAGACGCTCGAGATCGACCACCAGACGCAGGCCCTCCAAGGCGTCGCAGCGGCGGGCCAATACGGGGTCGTTGGTGAACTGAAGCAGGTCGAGCATGAGGCGGGCCGCGGGGCGCGTAATTATCGCCGCAGGGCCCGTCGCATCGCCCCTGCGCCGTGCCAGGCGGCGGCGAGCACGACCAGGCCCGCGAGCACGGCGAGCACCAGGGCCGCCGCCATCGGCAGCCCGCCCGCGCCCCCCGTGGCACGCAGCAAGGCCGCCACCAAGAGCAAGGCGCCCAGGGGCCAGACCATGGCGCGCACCGGCAGGCAGCGGGCTGCACCGGTGCCCAGAGAAATCAGCAGGCCCAGGGCCACGAACATGAACACCGCGTTCAAAACCGCCATCAGCGCCGCGCCATCGCGGGGCTCGGCCGCGGCCAGCCCCAGGAGCACGAGCAAAGCCACCCCATAGAGGCCCGCAGCCGGCCGCATCCGCCCCTGCGAGGCCAAGACCGTGAGAGCCACCGCAGCCACCGCCTGGGGCAGCAGGCCCATGGCCGCCACCCGCCCCCATTGCGCCACTTGCAACAGCGCGGACTCCGACATCCGACCCCACCCAAACAGCAGACGCGCCAGGGCATCCGCCCCCACCAGCAGGCCGGCGGCACAGGCGCAGGCCAGGGCAAAGGCCAGGGCGAAGGCGATACGTACGGGCTCGCGCGCCGCCGGGTCGTGCAGGCCCTGCGTCACCGCGCGGGCGACCGCCGGAAACGCCAGCGTGGCGACCAATTGGATCGCCAACACCAGAGGCAGCTCCACGAGCTTCCAGGCGTAGTTGAAGGTCGCCAACGCGCCCTCTCCCCCTTGCGAAGCGAGCGAACGCGCCAGAAAGGGCAAGGCCAGGGGCAGGCCGGCGCTCAGGATCGCCCAGGTCCAGACCGAGGTCGCAGGCAGCGCAATCGCCTGTGGGGCATCGGCCACCGCAACGAGGGGGCGAGCAGGCAACCGCCACGCCTGCCAGGCCAGGCGCAAGGCCATGGCCCCCAGCAGGCCGGCGCCCAGCGCCACAACCGCATCACCCGCCGCCATCGCCTGGCCCGCCACGACGAGGGCCACGATCAACACGCCATTGACCACCAGGTTGGCGGCGTACAGCCCCACGAAATCGCGTTCATGCTGCAAGCGCGTGCCCCACAGGGCGGCCAGCAGGGCCAGCGGAAAGGCGATGGCGCTCCAAACCAGGGCCTGGGCCGCGACCGGACCCAGATCGGCCGGCAGGCCCGCCGCCAGGGCGCCCACCAACGGCCCGTGCAGCGCCAAAAGGGCCCAGACCAGGGCCGTACCCACTCCCATCGCCATCAGCACCCGCGCCACCTGCCGCTGCAGGCCGGCGACGGCCACTGGATCGCGCCCGGCCCAGGCCGGCACCAGCACATAGGCCAGGGCGCCACTGGCGGCGACCCCCGTGAGCCAATCGGGCAAGGTCAGCATCAGGACGGCGACGTCCGCCAGGCCCGAAGTGCCTAAAGCGGCCGCTTGGACAGACTCGCGCCCCAGCCCCAGCAGCCGACTGGCCAGGAGCAGGGCCAGCGAGAGGACACCGGCTTTCAACAGCATGGGCGGATTATCCGGGCCCCCCGGCTCGGAAACCTAGAATGCGGGGTTTGGCCGGAACCGATCCGGCTCCACCTGCAAACACCCCATGTCCGACACCGCCCCCCAAGCCTCCGCCCCCGCCGCCGACGAGAACCAGCTGATCGCCGAGCGCCGCGAAAAGCTCAAGGCCCTGCGCGAGGCGCAGAAACAGGGCGGCCCGGTGGCCTTCCCCAACGACTTCAAGCCCACCCACCAGGCCCACGCGCTGCTGCAGGCGCATGGCGCCAAAGAGGCGCCGCAGCTGGAGGCCGAAGGTCAAAGCGCCTGCATCGCAGGTCGCATGATGCTCAAACGCGTCATGGGCAAGGCCAGCTTCGCCACCTTGCAGGACGCGACCGGGCGCCTGCAGATCTACGTCACCCGCGACAGCGTGGGCGAAGAGATCTATGCCGCCTTCAAGCACTGGGACCTGGGCGACATCGTGGGCTGCGAGGGCACCCTGTTCAAGACCCGCACCGGCGAGTTGTCGATCCACGCCACCCAGATTCGCCTCCTGACCAAGAGCCTGCGTCCGATGCCGGACAAGTTCCACGGCATCCACGACCAAGAGGTGAAGTACCGCCAGCGCTATGTCGACCTCATGACCGACGAGGCGGCGCGCCAGCGCTTCATCGCACGCAGCAAGGCCATCACCGGCATCCGCGATTTCATGGTGGCCCACCAGTTCCTGGAGGTGGAAACGCCTATGCTCCACCCGATCCCGGGCGGCGCCAACGCGCGACCTTTCGAGACCCACCACAACGCGCTGGACCAGCAGATGTTCCTGCGCATCGCGCCGGAGCTGTATCTCAAACGCCTGATCGTGGGGGGCTTTGAGCGCGTGTTCGAGATCAACCGCAACTTCCGCAACGAAGGCATCTCGGTGCGTCACAACCCCGAGTTCACGATGATGGAGTTCTACGCGGCGTACTGGAACTACCGCGATTTGATGGACTTCACCGAAGCCCTGATCCGCGATGCAGCGATGAAGACGGCGGGCACGCTGCAACTGACCTACAACGGCAAGCCGGTCGATCTGGCCGCGCCCTTTGAGCGCCTGACCATCCGCGAAGCCATCGCCAAGTACACCGAGGCCGGTGCAGGCGCCGACGACCGCGAATGGCTGATTCCGGCGCTGCGCAAACTGGGCCTGAGCGAAGAAAAGAACCGTCTATCGGCCCGCTCGCTGGCCGGTCTGCAGGTGATGTACTTCGAAGAGACGGTGGAAGACAAGCTGTGGCAGCCCACCTTCATCATGGAGCACCCCACCGAGATCTCGCCGCTGGCCCGCGCGAATGACCAGCGCCCTGAGGTGACCGAGCGCTTTGAGCTTTACCTCACCGGGCGCGAATTCGGTAACGGATTTTCCGAGCTCAATGACGCCGAAGACCAGGCCGCGCGCTTTGCGGCGCAGGTCGACGCCAAGCACGCAGGCGACGACGAAGCCATGTACTTCGACCACGACTTTGTGCGCGCCCTGGAGTACGGCATGCCCCCCACCGGCGGCTGCGGCATCGGCATCGACCGGCTGATGATGCTGCTCACGGATTCGCCCAGTATTCGGGACGTGATCTTGTTTCCCGCGCTGCGGCGCGAGAGCTGAGGTCAGCCCAGGCTGGCGGAGACGAGATCGAGCGCCCGCATATACCGCGGCTCCGCCATCAGCGCATCCCACGACACCGCAGGCCGCTGCGGCAGAAGCTCCAGGCGGCGCAACTCGCTGGCCTCACTGGGCCGCCACTTGGCCTGCCTGCGTGCTTTCTCCAGGCCATCCAGCAATTCATCCACCGCCGCGCCACCCTCGGTCTCTACCGACTGGTTGCAAAGCAGCACCAGGTCGCAACCCGCGTTCAGGGCCACGGTCGCCGCCTCGGTGTAGCTCACCTCACGCCCATCGATCAGACGCGCCCCCGCCATGCTCAGGTCGTCGCTGAAGATCGCGCCCGTGAAACCCATTTGTCCGCGCAGGATGTCGTCGAGCCACTTGCTGGAAAAACCGGCGGGGCGCGAATCGACCTTGGGATAGATTACATGCGCCGGCATCACGCTGGTCAGCGTGGCGCTGAGCCACGCATAGGGTGCGGCGTCGTCGGCCAGGATGGCCTTGAGTGAACGCTTATCCACCGGGATCTCGGTGTGTGAGTCCGCCTTCACAAAACCATGCCCGGGAAAATGCTTGCCGCAATTAGCCATGCCCGCCTGCAGCAGGCCGTGCATCACGCTCTTGGCCAACACGGTCGCCACACGCGGATCGCGGCTGAAGGCGCGATCGCCGATCACGCCACTCTCGCCCCAATCCAGGTCCAGCACCGGCGTGAAGCTAAAGTCCACGCCGCAGGCGCGCAGCTCGGACGCCAGCACATAGCCCGCCGCCGTCGCGGCATCGGTGGCCTGCATCGCGCTGGCCCCCTGGCCACCGTCTTGCATCCAAAGTTCCCCCAGCGCGCGCATCGGCGGCAGGTGGGTGAAGCCATCGGTGCGAAAGCGCTGCACCCGTCCGCCCTCATGGTCTACGCATATGAGCAGGTCGTCTCGCACCGACTTGATATCGGCGCACAAGGCCGCCAGTTGCTCGCGGTTTTGCCAGTTGCGGCCAAACAAGATCATCCCGCCACACAGCGGGTTGGCCAGCCGCTTGCGGTCAGCGTCGGTCAGAGCCAGTCCGGCCACATCCAGAATCACGGGAGCCTGTGCGTTCATTCGGTTTTCTCTTTCTTTTCCACGACGACAAAGCTCGCCGCGTAATCGGTTTCGTCGGTCACGCTCACATGGGCCGACAGGCCCTGGGCGTCGAACCATTCCTTGAGCCCCCCATGTAGCACGATCACCGGCTGGCCGGAGGGCAGCTTGGCGATCTCGCACTGCGTCCAGGTCATGGGCATGCGCATGCCCAGGCCAATGGCCTTGCTAAAGGCCTCCTTGGCGGAAAAGCGCGTGGCCACATAGCGCACGCCCCGCTCGGGCCAACGGGCGCTGCGCGCCTTCCAGGTAGCGAACTCGCCCTCGGCCAGCACCTTGCGCGCAAAACGCTCGCCATGGCGCTCCAGCGAGGCGCGGATGCGACGCACATCGCAGATGTCGGTGCCGATGCCAAAAATCACGCGCCGCCCTCGGTCAGACAAATGCGCGATCGATCGCGGCCAGATAAGTGCGCACCGCGCCCTCGTAGCCGCGCTCCAGCGCGTCGGCGATCAGCGCATGGCCGATCGACACCTCTTGTACCCCCGGCACGGCGCGCAGGAAATCGGAGAGGTTGTCCGCGCTCAGGTCGTGGCCGGCATTGATGCCCAGGCCTGCTGCCTGCGCCGCTTCGGCGGCTGCGGCGAACCCGCGCAGTACCTCGCCCTGGCGCGGCGTGCCCCAGGCGCTGGCATAGGTCTCGGTATACAGCTCAATGCGATCAGCCCCCACGGCCTTGACCGCCGCCATCATCTCGGGACGCGGATCCATGAACAGACTCACCCGCACACCCAGCGCACGGCACTCCGCGATCAAGGGCCGCAAGCGCTCCGCATCCGCCGGAAATTCCCAGCCATGGTCGCTGGTGAATTGGCCTTCGCTATCGGGTACGAAGGTCGCCTGATGCGGGCGCAGCGCGCGCACAAAGTCCATCAGGTTGTGAAAGGGATTGCCCTCGATATTGAATTCCACGCCGGGGTGGGCGGCCGCCAGGGCGTGCAAATCATGGACATCGCCCGCGCGGATATGGCGCGCATCGGGGCGCGGGTGCACGGTGAGGCCTTGGGCGCCGGCCGCCAGGCACAGCGTGGCCGCACGCGTCACGCTGGGGATGCCCAGGTGGCGGGTGTTGCGCACCAGGGCGACCTTGTTCAGGTTCACCGACAGCGCGGTCTTGTGGGTGTTGGAAGTCATGGCTAGAGGGCCTGCAAGTCCTTCATCAGCTGGCGTGTGCGCAGCGTCTGGACCCCGCAATGGTAGTGGAGCAAGGCCCGCAACTGGGGCTTGAGCCAGGCGTTGACGTCGACCACCGCGCGCATCACCGGGCCGAAGGGCGCCGCCTGGTCCAGGGCCTCTTGCAGGGCCCGCCACTGCGCCCCCGACAGGCTGGAGCGGCCATCGCCCGTCTGCGCCCGCACCAGACCGCCCTCGGGCACCAGGCTATAGGCCTCGTCATCGACCAGGGGCGTCATGGCCAGGGTCTGCGCGTCCAGCGCGGGCAGAAATCCCGTCTCTCGCAGCAGCAAAAGCTCAAACGCCCGCAGCGCCGGCTGCAGCGCCTCGCCATGCTCGGAGGCCAGCACCCGCACCGCCGCGCCATAGGCATCAAACAGCTGCGCGTGCGCGTCGTCGCGCGCCAGAAGGCGCATCAAAAGCTCGTTGAGGTAGTAGCCCGAAAGCAGGGCGTCGCCGGTGGGCATCACCTGCCCACCCACCCACTCGGCTTCTTTGAGCGCGCGAATTTCGCCCTCGCCGCCAAAGCTCACACGCAGCGGCTGCAGCGGCAACAGCACCGGCCTGAAATTCGAACTGGGCCGCTTGGCACCCCGCGCCACCAGCGCGATGCGTCCGTAGTGACGGGTGAACACCTCCAGCACCAGGCTGGACTCGCTCCAGTCGTAGCGATGCAGCACAAAGGCCGGCTCCTGGGAAATACGTCGGGTCGCCACGGCCAGCCGCCCGGATCACTCGTAGCCGAAGCTGCGCACCCGTGCCTCGTCGTCGGCCCACCCCGTGCGCACCTTGACCCAGATCTCCAGAAAGACCTTGGCGTCCATGAGCTTCTCGAGTTCCTGGCGCGCCTCGGTGCCAATACGCTTCAAGCGCTCGCCCTTGTCGCCAATGACCATGGCCTTGTGGCTGTCTCGCTCCACGATGATGGTCGCGGCGATGCGCACCATGCGCTTATGTTTGGGGCTGGGTTCTTCGTCGAACTTGTCGATGACGACGGTGGACGTGTAGGGCAGCTCCTCGCCTGTGAAGCGAAACAGTTTCTCGCGCACTGTCTCGCTGGCCAGAAACTTCTCGCTGCGGTCGGTCAGTTCGTCCTCGGCATACCACCAGGGCTGCTCGGGCAGGTATTTCTCGCAAATTCCGAACAGACGCTCGACGTCCTTGGCGTTCTTGGCCGACATGGGCACGAACTCGGCGAAATCATGGCGCTGCTGCATCTCACCGAGCCAGGGCGCGATATCGCCGCGGCGATGCACTTCATCCAGCTTATTGGCCACCAGCAGCGCCGGAATGCCCGGCTTGAGCAGCGACAGCACCTTGGCATCGGCCGGCGTGAAACGCCCCGCCTCCACCACGAACAGCACGAGGTCCACATCGCCGACCGCACCCATCACGGTCTTGTTCAAGGACTTGTTCAGGGCAGTGGCATGGCGCGTCTGGAAACCGGGGGTGTCCACAAACACGAACTGGGTGGCCCCGCGTGTGCGGATGCCGGTGATGCGATGGCGCGTGGTCTGCGCCTTGCGCGAGGTGATGCTGATTTTCTGGCCCACCAACGCATTGAGCAGGGTGGACTTGCCCACATTGGGCTTGCCGACGATGGCCACCAGACCGCAGTGCTGGCCGGGCACGGCCTCGGGGGCGCCCGCCACCGGCGGGATGGGAGGCAGATCGGGGAATTCGTTCATGCGCCGCCCTGGGCCTTCAGGGCCATCAGGATGGCCGCTGCTGCAGCCTGTTCGGCGGCCCGGCGCGACGCGCCGATGCCGCGCTCCGTCTGGCCCAGGTCCGGGATCTCGCACTCGACCTCGAAGGTCTGCTTGTGCGCCGCGCCCAGCGTGCCGGCCACGCGGTACACCGGCAGCTTCATGCGTCGCCCCTGCAGCCACTCCTGCAATTCGGTCTTGGGATCTTTGGCGGCGGCCTGCATCTGCGGGGTGATCTCCACCTCCTGGAACAGGCGGCGCACCAGGGTCTGGGCCGGGGCAAAGCCCTCGTCGAGGTAGACCGCGCCAATCACGGCCTCGAGGGCGTCGGCCAGGATGGAGGGTCGCTTGCTGCCGCCGGAGCGGGCCTCGCCCTCCCCCAGGCGGATCGCCTCGGACAGGCCCAGGCCCAAGGCCAGTTGGTGCAGGGTCTCTTGCTTGACCAGGTTGGCCCGCACGCGCGAGAGATCACCCTCGGCCTGATCGGCCAGGCGTTCGTAGAGCAGGCCCGCCACTGCGAGGTTCAAGACGGAATCGCCCAGGAATTCAAGCCGCTCGTTGTGCTCGCTGGAAAAGCTGCGATGCGTCAGGGCCTGCACCAGCAGGCCCGGGTCGCGGAAGGTGTGCTGCAGCCGCTGCTGCAAGGCGGCGAGAACGGCGGGCGTCATGCCTGCGTCGCTCCCGTCCTGCGGGGCCACTCAATCGAAACTGCCAATGCGCTTGATGTCGCCAAAATTCATCCAGACGAAGAAGGCCCTGCCGACGATGTTGCGGTCTGGGACGAATCCCCAGAACCGCGAATCCAGCGAATTATCCCGGTTGTCGCCCATCATGAAATAGTGGCCCGCGGGCACCTTGCAGGTCACGCCCTCGACGGTGTAGCGGCACTGGTCCTTGAAGGGAAAGTCCTCGGCACCGGGAATGAAAGCCGGACGGTCCTCGTCGTTGAGGACACGATGGCGCTTGGGGCCCAGCGCCTCCTCGAACTGCTTCGAGTAGCGCATCGCGTCCTTGTCGAAGAAATCCGGCAGGGCCTGAGTCGCCACGGGCTGGCCGTTGACGGTCAGGCGCTTGTTCAGATAAGCCACCTCGTCACCAGGCACACCGACCACGCGCTTGATGTAGTCCAGGCTGGGGCGCGGCGGGTAGCGAAACACCATCACGTCGCCGCGCTGGGGCGGCGTGCCCTCTGTCAGCTTGGTGTTGATCACCGGCAGGCGCACGCCGTAGGTGAACTTGTTCACCAGGATCAGGTCGCCCACCAGCAGCGTCGGGATCATGGAGCCCGAGGGAATCTTGAACGGCTCGAAAAGAAAAGACCGCAGCAGGAACACCACCAGGATCACCGGGAACAAGCCTGCGGTCCAATCCAGCCACCAGGGCTGGGCCAGGATGCGCTCGCGCGCCGCGGACAGGTCGACGTTGTCGGTCTGGGTAATGCCCTGGGCCGCCAGGGCAACGCGGCGCTGCTCGGCCTGCGCCTGCATGGTGTCGGCAGCCTGCTGGCGACGCGGCAGGAACCAGAAACGCTCGGCCACCCAATACACGCCGGTGACCACTGTGGCCAGAAACAGCAGCAAGGCGAAGTTGCCTTCAATCAGACCGAAGTACCAGGAGGCGGCATAGCCGACAAAGGCGGCCAGGACCGCGCTCGTGAAGGTCTGCATCACTCTTCCACCTGCAAGATGGCCAGGAACGCTTCCTGCGGGACTTCGACCGATCCGATCTGCTTCATGCGTTTCTTGCCTGCCTTCTGTTTCTCGAGCAATTTGCGTTTGCGGCTGATGTCGCCGCCGTAGCATTTTGCCAGCACGTTCTTGCGCAAGGCCTTGACAGTCTCGCGCGCGATCACGTTGGCGCCGATGGCCGCCTGGATGGCCACATCGAACATCTGGCGACTGATGATCTCGCGCATCTTGGCCACCACCGCCCGCCCCCGGTACTGGGACTGGGTGCGGTGCACGATGATCGACAAGGCATCGACCTTCTCGCCATTAAGCAAGATGTCGACCTTGACCACATCCGAGGGGCGGTACTCCTTGAACTCGTAGTCCATCGAGGCATAGCCGCGGCTGACGGATTTGAGCTTGTCGAAGAAGTCCAGCACGATCTCGCCCAGGGGCAGCTCGTAGGTGAGCATCACCTGCCGCCCGTGATAGGCCATGTTCAACTGCACGCCGCGCTTTTGGTTGGCCAGCGTCATGACGGCGCCCACGTAGTCCTGGGGCATGTACAGGTGCACGGTCACGATGGGTTCGCGGATCTCCTCGAGCCGGCCCTGATCGGGCATCTTGGCCGGGTTTTCCACCATCACCACCTCGCCGTCGGCCTTGACCACCTGGTAGACCACGCTGGGCGCGGTCGTGATCAGGTCCTGGTCGAACTCACGCTCCAAGCGCTCCTGCACGATCTCCATGTGCAGCAGACCCAGAAAGCCGCAGCGAAAGCCAAAGCCCAGGGCCTGGCTCACCTCGGGCTCGTAGTGCAACGACGCGTCGTTGAGTTTGAGCTTCTCCAGGCTGTCTCGCAGCGAGTCGTACTGGTTGGCCTCGGTCGGGTACAGGCCCGCGAACACCTGGGGCTGGATCTCCTTGAAGCCCGGGAGCGCCTCGGTGGCGGTGAAGGCCGCGCCGCCGCTGCCCGCCTTGATCAAGGTGATGGTGTCGCCCACCTTGGCGGCCTGCAGCTCTTTGATGCCGGCAATGATGTAGCCCACCTCGCCCGCCTCGAGCGACTCGCGCGGCTGGTTGGCGGGGGTGAACACACCCAGGTTGTCGGCGTTGTACATGGCGCCGGTGGCCATGAGCTTGATGCGTTCGCCCTTGGCCAGGCGGCCATCGACCACCCGCACCAGCATCACCACGCCCACGTAGCTGTCGAACCAGCTGTCGATGATCATCGCGCGCAGCGGACCTTCGGGGTTACCCCGGGGCGCCGGCACCTTGGCGACGATGGCCTCCAGGATCTCGTCGATGCCCATGCCGGTCTTGGCCGAACACGGGATGGCCTCGGACGCGTCGATGCCGATCACGTCCTCGATCTCCAGCTTCGCGTTATCAGGGTCGGCCTGCGGCAGATCCATCTTGTTCAACACCGGCACCACCTCCACGCCCAGATCGAGCGCGGTGTAGCAGTTGGCGACGGTCTGCGCCTCTACGCCCTGACTGGCATCGACCACCAGCAGCGCGCCCTCGCAAGCGGAGAGCGAACGCGAGACCTCGTACGAGAAGTCGACGTGGCCCGGCGTGTCGATCAGGTTCAGGTTGTAGACCTGGCCATCACGCGCGGTGTAGCGCAGTGCGGCGGTCTGCGCCTTGATGGTTATCCCACGCTCTTTCTCGAGATCCATGGAGTCGAGCACCTGCTCCTGCATCTCTCGGTCGGACAGACCGCCGCAACGCTGGATCAGGCGGTCAGCGAGCGTCGACTTGCCGTGGTCGATGTGCGCGATGATCGAAAAGTTTCTGATGTGATTCATCAACGGGAAGACTTAAGTGATTGAATTCAAACGGCCGCGGGCAAGAAAAAAGGGCGCGTCGAGATGCGACGCGCCCTGAACCAACAAGCAATGGCAACTGCGGTAGTTGGAGCTTCATTGTAGGCAAAAAGCCCCGCCCGTACAGGCCCACCGACCGTGCCAAGCCCGAGTTGCAGGGCAGCAACAGGATTTTTATACACAGGTTATCAACATATTTGGTGCGCGACTCTTGGGACAACATGTGGGCGATCTGTGGACGAGCGGTGGTTATCCCAAGCCCATCCCGCATCGTGATCCGCAGCCCTCTTGATATGCGTCCAAACGCGCAAAGAAGCGGCTGATTCTATCGAAAAGTCCCTAAGGGGCATTTGCGAGTGAGTACCCGCCCACGTTTTTGACGGCCGAGAAAACTCGTAAAAAATTCCCATCCCGCCCCAATCCCGACCCGGCGCCAAGGGCTTTTCCGGGTCCGCAGGGGGCCGAAAGCGGGTCAGCGGGTGGCCGGGCGGATCAGAAGATACGTCGCCATCTCGCCGCGGCGCAGCAAAACGGGTATGGGCTTGCTGCGATCCACGCGGGCCACCACCGCTTCGAACTCGCGCACATTGGCCACCTCGGTGTTGCCGATCGCCAGAATCACATCGCCTTCACGCAGCCCTGCGCGCGCGGACGCTTCGGTGGCCGATTCGACCCGCACGCCGCCGGGCACCTTCAACTCCTTCTTCTGGGCGTCCGACAACTCGGACACCGCCAGGCCCAGGGCCTGCGCCGCGGGGGACGCGCGGGGTGGCTCCTCGGGGGCCGCCACGCGGCGGGTGGGCCGCTCCGGCTCGATCTCGGCGATCTGCACCGAGAGCTCGCGCTCGCTGCCACGACGGAACACGGTGAGGGTGGCGCGGCTGCCGGGCTTGGTGTTGCCCACCATGCGGGGCAGATCCGAGGAACGCTCGATGGTGCGGCCGTCGAACTTGGTGATGATGTCGCCCGCCTCCACCCCGGCCTTCTCTGCGGGCGAGCCGGCCTGGACACTGCGCACCAAAGCGCCCTGGGGCCGGCCCAGGCCGATCGATTCGGCCACGTCCTTGGTCACCTGGTCGATGGACACGCCGATGCGACCACGGGTTACACGGCCCGTGGGCCCGCGCAGCTGGTCGGCCACTCGGATCGCGTCATCGATCGGGATCGCAAACGAGATGCCCATGAAGCCCCCCGAGCGCGAGTAGATCTGGCTGTTGATGCCCACCACCTCGCCGCGCAGGTTGATCAGCGGACCGCCCGAGTTGCCGGGGTTGATGGCGACGTCGGTCTGGATGAAAGACAGGTAGTCGCCGGTGTCACGCTGCTTGGCGCTGACGATGCCGGCGGTCACGCTGTTCTCCAGGCCAAAGGGCGAGCCAATCGCCATCACCCACTCGCCCACCTTCAGGCGATTGACATCGCCGATACGCACCGAGGGCAGCCCGGTCGCCTCGATCTTGAGGACGGCGACGTCGGTGCGCTTGTCCGGGGTGCCCACCACACGGGCGCGGAACTCGCGCTTGTCCGCGAGGGTGACCAGCACCGCCTCGGCGCCCTCCACCACGTGAGCGTTGGTCAGCACGAAGCCGTCGGAGCTGAGGATGAAGCCCGAGCCCACACCACGCGGCTGTGGCTCCTCGGAGGGCGCATTGCGCGGCCCCTGCTGGCGCGGCGCGCCGGGCAAGGGCTGGCCGAAGAAGCGACGGAAAAACTCCTGCATTTCGTCGTCGGTACCAGGCCCCTGGGGCGCCACACGGGCGCGCTCCAGGGTGCGGATGTTGACCACCGCCGGCCCGACCTGGTCGACGAGCTCGGTGAAATCGGGCACGCCGCGCTGCGGCGCGGACTGGGCCCACACACCCGGTGCCGCCAGACCGACGGCGCAGGCCACGGCCAGCGCACCACACACGGCGCGGGCGCGCACCCAGCAAAGAATGGAATTCATGCTCACCTCTGAGAAGAATCGGAACAATCGGAGAAGTCTCTGAAGATAGGGCCTTCTGCTCGCCGCTCAAGGGCCCGCGTGAATGCCCGTAGCAGCTGCGGGGACACCTCGCCCGCGGCCCTGGCGCCTACCAGCGCTTGCCCGACTGACTGGCCAGCAGCGGCTTGACCCGCAACGAGATCGCCTCGCGCGCCCGAAAGATGCGCGAACGCACGGTGCCGATGGGGCAGCCCATGACCGCAGCGATGTCGTGGTAGCTCAGGCCGTCGATCTCGCGCAGGGTGACTGCCTGCCGCAGGTCCTCCGGCAGCGCCTGCATCGCCTCGTGGACCGCCGTGGCAATCTCTTTGGCCGCCAACAGGGTCTCGGGGGTTTCCTCGGTGCTGGGTTCGCTCTCCAACGCCAACGCTTCATCCTCGTCGCCTCGACTGCGCAGGCGGGTTTCGGTGACCAGGGGATCGCGGCGCAGGTCGCCCAGCGCCTTCTTGGCTGTGTTCACCGCAATCCGGTAAAGCCAGGTGTAGAACTGCGACTCCCCGCGAAACTGGGCGAGCGCGCGGTAGGCGCGGATGAAAGTTTCCTGGGCGATGTCGGGCACGAGGTCGGTGTCGCGCACCATGCGGCTGATCAGCCGCTCAATGCGCCGCTGGTACTTGATCACCAACTGCTCATACGCCCGAGGATCACCCGCCACTGTGCGCTGAACCCACACCAGGTCGGTGTCCCGCACAGCGGGAAGGTCAGCGGGCAGCGGGCGGGGGCTCATGGTGGCAGCGTCGGCAAGACTCCTGCCCGCTGCGGCGGGTCTTGAGGCGCGCTTTGAAAATAGAGCGCACGACGCACCGCCAGCCCGTGCTGAGCCCCGCCGCGGGGCGCAAGCCACAGCCATTGCACGCCCGAGCCGTCGGCAGGCTCGAGCCTCACCAGCAGCCAACGCTGCAGGTCGCAGGTCACGGCCACGCGGGCCTCGCAGGCGCCCTGGGCGGTCGTCCAACACCAGGTCTGGCCATTCCAATCGAGCAGGCCGCGCGCCGCGCGACGCTGGCTGTGCCAGGCCCAGGCACCGCACACCCCCAGCAGCCCCGCCATCGCGAGCTGCGCAGGCGACACGCCCGCCCACGCCGCGGGATCGGGCACCTGCGTCCACCACGCGCCCCACAGGGCCAGGCCCGCGCCCCAGGCCAGCGCGAGTGCGCAGGCGCCAAAACGCGAACGCCCCACCGGAATCAGTACCGATGGGGCGTTGCGCATGAACGGGAACGCGCTCAGGCGCGCTTGAAAACCAGGGTTCCGTTGGTACCACCGAAGCCGAAGTTGTTTTTCACGGCCACGTCGATCTTCAGGTCGCGCGCGGTGTTGGCGCAGTAATCCAGGTCGCACTCGGGATCCTGGTTGACGATGTTGATCGTCGGCGGGCTTTTCTGGTGGTGGACGGCCAGCACGGTGAACACCGATTCGATGCCGCCGGCGCCACCCAGGAGGTGGCCGGTCATGGACTTGGTGGAGTTCACCACCGTCTTGCGCGCATGGTCGCCCAGCGCCAGCTTGATGGCGTTGGTCTCGTTGATATCGCCCAAGGGCGTGGAGGTGCCGTGGGCGTTGACGTAATCGACCTGGTCGGCGTTGACGCCGGCGTTGGTCAGTGCGCTGACCATGGCACGGCGCGGGCCGTCGACGTCCGGCGCGGTCATGTGGTGGGCGTCCGCGCTCATGCCGAAACCGGCGAGCTCGGCGTAGATCTTGGCGCCGCGGGCCTTGGCATGCTCGTACTCCTCGAGCACCAGCACGCCAGCGCCTTCACCGAGGACGAAGCCATCGCGGTCTTTGTCCCAAGGGCGCGAAGCGGTCTTGGGATCGTCATTGCGGGTGGACAGGGCGCGCAGGGCGGCAAAGCCACCGACGCCCAGCGGCGAGACGGTGGACTCGGCACCGCCGGCGATCATGACGTCGCAGTCGCCGTACTCGATCATGCGGGCCGACAGGCCGATCGCGTGCAAGCCCGTGGTGCAGGCCGTGACCACGGCAATGTTCGGGCCCTTGAACCCGTGCAGCATGGACACGTGGCCCGAGATCATGTTGATGATCGAGGCGGGCACGAAAAAGGGCGAGATGCGCCGAGGTCCGCGCGCGGTGTACTCGATGTGGGTCTGCTCGATCATCGGCAGACCGCCGATGCCTGAGCCGATGTTGCAGCCTATGCGCACGGCCAGATCGGGCCGAGCGGCCAGGGCTTCACGCGTGGGCAGGCCGCTGTCGGCCACCGCCTGCGCCGCGGCCGCGATTCCCAGATGGATGAACCGATCCATGTGCCGGGCTTCCTTCTCGGGGATGTACTCCCCGATGTTGAAGCCTTTGACCTCGCCGGCGATGCGGCAGGCCATGGCGGCGGGATCGAACTGGGTGATCAGGTCAATGCCCGACTGACCGGCCAACAACTGCGACCAGGACTGGGCCACCGTGTTGCCCACGGGGGTGACACAGCCCAGGCCGGTCACGACAACACGGCGACGAGACATCGGCAATCAGGCTTTCTTGTGCTGCAGGGCGTAATCGATGGCCTTTTGCACCGTGGTGATCTTTTCGGCTTCCTCGTCGGGAATCTCGATGCCGAATTCATCTTCCAGGGCCATGACCAGTTCCACCGTGTCCAGGGAGTCGGCGCCCAGATCAGCCACGAAGGCTTTTTCGTTGGTCACTTGAGACTCTTCGACGCCGAGTTGCTCGGCGATGATTTTTTTGACACGTGCTTCGATATCGCTCATGGGTCCCTCAAAGGGTTGTAAAGGAATCTAGGATTTTAACGGGCAGCGGCTCAGGCCATGAACATGCCGCCGTTGACGTGGAGTTCCTGCCCGGTGACATAGCCGGCCTGCGGCGAGGCCAGATAGGCCACAGCATGGGCGATGTCTTCGGGTTTACCCAGGGCTCCCAGCGGAATCTGCGCCAAGAGGGCCTTTTGCTGCTCCTCGGGCAAGGTGGACGTCATGTCGGTGGCGATGAAGCCCGGCGCCACACAGTTGACGGTGATGCCACGGCTGCCCAGTTCGCGCGCCAGGGCGCGAGTCATGCCGGCCACGCCGGCCTTGGCAGCGGCGTAATTGGCCTGGCCCGGGTTGCCCGAGGCGCCCACCACCGAGGTGATGCTGATGATGCGGCCATAGCGCTGTTTCATCATGGTGCGCATGACCGCGCGGCTCATGCGAAACACCGCCTTGAGGTTGGTGTCCAGCACCGCATCCCAATCGGCGTCCTTCATGCGCATGGCCAGGGTGTCGCGCGTGATACCGGCGTTGTTCACCAGCACGTGCAGCGCGCCGTGCTCGGTGACGATGGCGTCCACCAGGGCCTCGCCCGCGGCGGCATCGTTGACATCCAGGCGCGCGCCACGGCAGCCGGGGAAGGCCGCCAGGGCCTGCGAAATGCGCTGCGCGCCGTCGTCGGTGGTGGCGGTGCCGATCACCTTCAGACCGCGGGCCGCGAGTTCCGCGGCCAGGCTGGCGCCGATACCGCGCGAGGCGCCCGTGACCAGAGCGACCTGGCCTGCAAATTGATCTTGGCTCATGCGAGTTGGCCTTTCACGTCGGCGAGGGTCGCGGGGTCCAACACCGACAGCCCGGTGAGGGCGGCATCGATGCGTTTGGTCATGCCGGCCAGCACCTTGCCGGGGCCGCATTCGACCAGGGTGTCGATGCCGCGCGCCTGGATGGCACGCACGCACTCGACCCAGCGCACCGGGCCGAAGGCCTGGCGGTAAAGGGCGTCGCGGATGCGATCGGCATCGGTTTCCACGGCGACATCGATGTTGTTCACCACCGGGATGGTGGGCGCAGCGATGGCGGTGGCCGCCAACTTCTCGCGCAGGCGGTCGGCGGCGGGCTTCATGAGGCTGGAGTGGAAGGGAGCCGACACGGGCAGCGGCAGCGCGCGCTTGGCGCCTGCGGCCTTGAGCACTTCGCAGGCCTTGTCGACGGCGGCCTTGCTGCCGGCGATCACGGTCTGGGCCGGGTCGTTGAAGTTCACGGCCTCGACCACTTCTTGCGAGCCCGTGCCGAACGAGGCTGAGGCCTCGCGGCAACCGGCGATCACACCGGCCGCGTCCATGCCCAGAATAGCCGCCATGGCGCCCACGCCCACGGGCACGGCCTCTTGCATGGCCTGGGCGCGAAAGCGCACCAGCGGCGCGGCCTGCGCCAAGGTCAGCGAACCGGCAGCCACCAGCGCCGCATACTCGCCCAGCGAGTGGCCGGCCACCACCGCGGGCAGCGCACCGCCCTCAGCGCGCCAGGCGCGGTAAGCGGCGATGCCCGCCGCCAGCATCACCGGCTGGGTGTTGGTGGTCAGGGCCAGGGCCTCCTTGGGGCCTTCGTGAATCAGGTGAGCGATGTCCTCGCCCAGGGCCTGCGAGGCCTCGGCCAGCGTCTCGCGCACCGCAGGGTGATCACCCCAGGCATCGAGCATGCCCACGGCTTGCGAGCCTTGGCCAGGAAAGACAAAAGCGAACGGTTTCATGGTGAATCTCAGGTCGTCGGCTGGAAAAAACGAATGCGGCCGCCGCAGGGGCCGCGCGGGTCAGAAATCGAGCAGCACCGCGCCCCAGGTGAAGCCGCCACCCACACCTTCGAGCATGACGGTGTCGCCGCGGCGAACCTTGCCCTCACGCACTGCGGCGTCCAGGGCCAGCGGGATCGAGGCGGCCGAGGTGTTGCCATGCTGATCGACGGTGACGACCACCTTGTCCATCGGCAGCTTCAGGCGCTTGGCCGTGCCTTGCATGATGCGGATATTGGCCTGATGCGGAATGAGCCAGTCGATGTCGGCCTCGGTGCGGCCGGCCTTGGCCAGCGTGGCACGGGCGGCGTCTTCGAGCACGCCCACGGCCAGCTTGAACACGGCCTGACCATCCATGCGCAGCAGGGGTTGACCCAGCACCTGGCCGCCGCTGACGGTGCCCGGCACGCACAGGATGTCGACATACTTGCCGTCGGCGTGCAAGTCGGTGGCCAGGATGCCGGGAGTGTCGCTGGCCTCCAGCACGACGGCACCAGCGCCGTCGCCAAACAGCACGCAGGTGGTGCGGTCGTTGAAATCGAGGATGCGCGAAAACACCTCAGAGCCGATCACCAGGGCCTTGTTGGCGGCGCCGGTCTTGATCATGGAATCGGCCACGGTGAGCGCGTAGACAAAGCCGCTGCACACGGCCTGCACGTCGAAGGCGGGGCAACCGGCCATTGAGCCTTCCGCACCCAGGGCGATGCCCAGCTTGTGCTGCAAGATGGCCGCCGTCGAGGGGAACACCATGTCGGGCGTGGAGGTGGCCACGATGATCAGGTCGATCTCACCGGGCTGCACGCCCGCGGCCTCCAGCGCGTGGCGCGCAGCCTGCACGCCCAGGTCGCTGGCGGCCACGCCCTCGCCCACAAAGTGGCGGGCGCGGATGCCGGTGCGCTCGACGATCCAGTCGTCGGAAGTTTCCAGACCGCGCTGCGCCAGTTCGGCGGCCAGGTCCGCGTTGGTCACGCGCCGCGGCGGCAGGTAGCTGCCGGTGCCGGCAATCCGGGAGTAGCGTGTCATGGAGGTCCGATTCAGCTGGCCGTCGTCGCGTCCGCAGGCTGCGAGGACCCAGCTGCCAACAAGGGTGCAGCGTGGGCGATGCGGACCTGCACCCGCTCGAGCAATTGATTTCGGGCCGCATCATACGCGCGGGCCAGGGCCTGACTGAACGCAAACGCATCGGCTGAGCCGTGGCTCTTGAACACCAGCCCGCGCAGACCCAGGAGGGCCGCGCCGTTGTAGCGGCGGTGGTCGACGCGGCGCTTGAAGGCCGCCAGCACCGGATAGGCGACGAGGGCCGCCAGCCAGGCGTAGGGGTTGCGCCGGAACTCCTGCTTGAGGAAGCCGCCGATCATGGTGGCCAGGCCCTCGCTGGCCTTGAGGGCCACATTGCCGACGAAGCCGTCACACACCACGATGTCGGTGGTGCCCTTGAAGATGTCGTTGCCTTCGACGTTGCCGTGGAAATTGAGGTCGCCGGCGTTGGCAGCAGACCGCAGCAACTCGCCGGCGCGCTTGATCACCTCGCTGCCCTTGATGGTTTCTTCGCCGATATTGAGCAGGCCGACGGTCGGCGCCTCGACGTTGCGCAGCGCCGAGACCAGGGCCGATCCCATCACCGCAAACTGCAACAGGTGCTGCTCGGTGCAATCGACGTTGGCGCCCAGATCGAGCACGGTGGTGGCGCCGCCCTTGGCATTGGGCATGGGGTAGGCGATGGCGGGGCGGTCGATGCCGTCTTCGGTCTTGAGCAGGTAGCGGGCCAGCGCCATCAGGGCGCCGGTGTTGCCCGCCGACACAGCGGCCTGTGCGTGACCGTCCTTGACCTGCGCGATGGCCACGCGCATGGACGAATCTTTCTTGCGACGCAGGGCAGTCTCGACCGGATCGTCCATGGCCACCACCTCGGAGGCCGCGACGATGCGCGCGCGGGGGTGATGGAAAGACTGCAGGGCCTGCGGCAGCCCCACGAGCAGGAGTTGGACGTCGGGATGGTCGTCCAGGAAGCGGCGGCAGGCAGGCAGGGTCACGGACGGACCGTGGTCCCCCCCCATGCAATCGACAGCCAGAATGGTCATGGGCTCAAATGTAGAGCGGTTTGCGAGGCCGACCGACACTCGCAAAAACAAGGGCCCGTGCCACGCAAGCGGCTCGGGCCCCTGGCCAGATCCACGCGCAAGGGCGTCAGATCAGGCGTCGTTTTTGGTCTTGACAACCTTGCGGCCACGGTAAAAGCCGTTGGGGCTGATGTGGTGGCGCAGGTGGGTTTCGCCCGTGGTGGGCTCGACGGCGATGCCCGGAACGTTCAGGGCGTTGTGCGAACGGTGCATGCCCCGCTTGGAGGGCGACTTCTTGTTTTGCTGGACGGCCATGACGGTCTCCTGAAAAAGGAACGCGCTGCAGCGGCTGCAGCCACGAAAAAAAGGGGTGGGTGAACGCGCGATCAGAAGGCGGCTATACCGCACAACGGGTTGCGCAAAAGCCCACGAGTATAGCCCAAGCCGCCGGCCCCGGCGACTCAGCCCGGTCTGCCCTTGAGTCGGCCCAGCACGGCGAACGGGTTTTCCTGAGGACTTTCGTCCTCAAAATCCGGGTCCGCCACACGGAGCTTGACCGGCTGCGGGCAGGTCTCGTGCAGGGGCACCAGGGGCATTTCCATCAGGAATTCATCCTCGATCAGGGCCGGCAACGCGAAGCTGCGGCTGATCACGAGCAGATCTTCCTCGGACGCATCGTCCTGGGCCTCGGCGGTGGCTTCATCGGCCACGAAGCGAAAGTCGCGCTCGATCGTCACCGGCACCGACACCGGCGTGAGGCAACGCTGGCAGGTCAGGGGCAAGACCGCCTGCGCCTGCAGGTGCAGCCAGACATCGGGCTGGACATGACGGGGATTGCGCAAGTCGCCGCGCGCCGACCAGGTCAGGGGCAGGTCCGCGCCGCGGCCTTCGGTCTCGGCCATCAGACGCTCGAATTGGCCCAGTGTGCTGGCGCCCGCGATGTCGGCGCCCGCTTCGGCGAAGGCCTTGACATCGAGCGCGTGGGCGTGGAACTCCTTGGGCATGCGGGCAGTGTAAGAGAATCGCCCCATGTCCAGCCCCTCGCTTTCCGCGCCGAACCGCCCCGTGGTGCTGGGGTCAACCTCGGTGTACCGGCGCGAGCTGATGGCGCGCCTGCGCATTCCCTTTGATGTGGCAGCGCCCGATGTGGACGAGACTCCGCAGCCCGGCGAAACGCCGCAGGCACTGGCCGGCCGGCTGGCCCTGGCCAAGGCCCGCGCCGTCGCTGCGCGCTACCCGCAGGCGGCGGTGATCGGCTCCGACCAGGTGGCCGATCTCGACGGCGAGCCCCTGGGCAAGCCGGGCACGCACGCGCGGGCCGTGCAGCAGCTGCAACGCATGCGCGGTCGCATCGTGGTGTTCCAGACCGCGGTGGCCGTGGTGTGCCTGGACAGCGGCTTCGAACAATCGGACATCGCGCCCGTGCGCGTGCGCTTTCGCGATCTGAGCGACGACGAAATCGAGGCCTATCTGCGGGCCGAGACGCCCTATGACTGCGCGGGCAGCGCCAAGAGCGAGGGCCTGGGCATCAGCCTGCTCGAGTCCATCGACAACGACGACCCGACGGCCCTGGTCGGTCTGCCCCTGATACGAACCTGCCGGATGCTGCGTGCCGCCGGCGTGAGGCTGCTGGCATGACCCCACCGGGCCGCCTGTTCCTGGTGCCCGCACCCCTGGATTTCGGCTGCGACACGCAGGCTCCGATCGGTGATGTGCTGCCGCAGGCCACGCTCTCGGCCGCCGCCGCCCTGACCCACTGGATTTGCGAAAACGCCAAGACCACACGCGCCTGCCTCAAGCGCATCGGCGAGTTACACCCCCTGGCCGCACCGCTGCAACAGCAGCAGCTGGTGGAGTTGCCGCGCGATCTGCACAAGAAAGGCGATAGCGGCACCGGTCACGATGTGCGCGCCTTGCTGCAGCCTGCGCTGGACGGACACGATATGGGGCTCATGAGTGAGGCCGGCATGCCGGCGGTAGCCGACCCCGGCGCCTCGGTGGTGCGCGCGGCGCATGCGCTGGGTCTGCAGGTCGTGCCGCTGGTGGGGCCTTCGTCGCTGCTGCTGGCGATGGCGGCCAGTGGCCTCAATGGCCAGAACTTCGCATTCGTGGGCTATCTGCCGCAGGACGCGGCGCAGCGCCTGCAGCGTCTGCGCGAGCTCGAAGCCCTGGCCATGCGCACCGGGCAGGCGCAGTTGTTCATCGAGACGCCCTACCGGAATGCGGCGATGCTCGGCGCCCTGCTAGAAGGCCTGCAAGGCACGACGCAACTGGCGATCAGCACCGGCCTCACCATGGCCGACGCGCGCACCCGCAGCGCGCCGGTCAAGGCCTGGAAGCAGTCAGGTGACCCCGCCATCGGCCAGGGGCCTGCGGTGTTCGGCATCGGGCGCTGAGCGGGCGCCCCGGCGCGCTCAGCGCAGTTGAAAGCCGCCGGCCTGGATGGCGCGCACAGCGCCCTCGCCCATGGCGGCGCCGAACTTCTTGGCCAGACGCTCGGCCACGTTGTCGCGGCGCGTGTAGTCCACCAGGTCTTCGGCCTTGATCACGTCGCGGGCGACCAGGTCGATGCTGCCCAACTGGTCGGCCAGCCCCAGGTCGATGGCCTGCTGGCCGGTCCAGAACAGACCACTGAACAACTCGGGGGTTTGCTTCAAGCGGTCGCCGCGGCCGGCCTTGACCACCTCGATGAATTGACCATGTACCTGATTGAGCATGCTCTGGGCATAGGCCTTCTGCTGGGGGGTCTGCGGGCTGAAGGGATCGAGAAAGCCCTTGTTCTCGCCGGCCGTCATGAGACGACGCTCGACACCGAGCTTGTCCATCAGGCCGACGAAACCGAAGCCGTCCATCAGCACGCCGATGCTGCCCACGATGCTGGCCTTGTCGACAAAGATGCGGTCGGTGGCGGCAGCGATGTAGTAGGCCGCCGAGGCACAGGAGTCCTCGACGACGGCGTACACCGGCTTTTTATGCTTTTCCTTCAAGCGACGGATTTCGTCATTGATCATGCCCGCATGCACGGGGCTGCCGCCGGGAGAGTTGATCAGAAGCACCACGCCTTGCGAGCCGACGTCTTCGAAGGCGGCGCGCAGGGACGACACCAGGAACTCGGCGCTGGCTTCCTGACCCGCACCGATCTCGCCGCGAATCTCGACCACCGCCGTGTGCGGATGCGCCTTGTCGGTGTGCGACGGCCCATACGACCCGTCGCTCTTGAAAATGAGCCAAGCCATCGCGACCAAGAAAGCCAGCCAGGCCACACGGAGGGTGCTGCGCCAGATGCGCGCCTGCCGTTGCTCCTTGAGGGTGGCGAACATGAGGCGCTCGAGCGTGTCGCGCTCCCAGTGGGCACCGCGTTCGGATGCGTCCGGCTTCGAGGGCGCAGGCTCGCGCGGTGGGGTGTCGTCGATCATGGGCGTGTGTGAGGAAGGTCGTCAAAAGACGACAGGTTGCAGGTTCCAGTCAGTATGCCAGCGGACCACGCCCTCGTGCTCGCTCATGGCGATCTTGACCAGACCGCCGCGGCAAGGCCCGCCGACACATTCGCCGGTGTCGGGCCGGTAGGTCGCACCATGGGTGGCGCACAGCAGCCACTGGCCACTGTCATCAAAAAAGCGATCGGGCTGGTAGTCCATCTCCATCGCCACATGGGTGCAGCGATTGAGGAAGGCATGCACCTGCCCCTCAAAGCGGATGGCAAAGGCGCGACACGTTTGGCCAGCATGGACCACGTCAAAGGGGACGGCCTGGCTGCCCTCGACCAGGTCGCCGGAATTGCAAAGGGGAATGGCTTGTTCCTGCATATCAGGTCCTCGTGCCGGGTGTCAGGCGTGTTGCAGCAGCCAGTCGTGCAGGTCGCGCACCGAATGGGCGATGTGCCTCGGGCCGAGCACTTCAAAGCCCTCGGGCTCGTGCGCGCCGTAGCTCACGCCGACACTGGCGCAGCCCGCATTCAGCGCCATCTGCAGGTCGTGGGTGGTGTCACCGATCATGAGGGTGCGCTCGGGCTCGACGCCGAACTCGCGCATCAACTCGTGCAGCATGCGCGGATGCGGCTTGCCTGCGGTTTCATCGGCGGTGCGGCTGCCGTCGAACACGCCCTGCAACTCCACGGCGTGCAAGGCTTCATCCAGGCCCCGCCGCGACTTGCCGGTGGCCACGGCCAGCCAGTGATGTCGACCTCGCAGGTCATGCAGCAGGGGCAGCACGCCCTCGAACAAACTCAGGTCGTCCTGGTGGCGGGTGTAGTGGTGACGGTAGCGGGCGCCCAGCTCGGGGTATTTTTCGGGCGGCACGTCGGGCGCGGCATGGGCCAGGGCCGAGCCCAGGGCCATGCCGATCACGTAGGCAGCCGCCTGCTGCGTGGGCCGGGCACCGCCCACATCGACCACCGCATCCTGGATGCATCGCACGATGATGGCGGTGGAGTCGAACAGGGTGCCGTCCCAGTCGAAGGCGATCAGATCAAACTGGCGCGGGCGCATCGTGAGGGGCAAAGCCGTTCAGGTCGGGGGGCAGGGGCGCGAGCAGCTCGATGCGCTCGCCGGTGGCAGGGTGGTCGAACTGTAACCGCCAGGCGTGCAGGAACATGCGCGCAAGACCCGCCTTGTGCAGGGCCTTGTTCACAGAGAAGTCACCATACTTGTCGTCGCCCGCAATCGGGTGGCCCTGCGAGGCCAGATGCACCCGGATCTGGTGGGTGCGACCCGTCTTGATCGTCACTTCCAGCAGGCTGGCATCCGGCAGATATCGGGCCACCCGCACCAGGGTGATCGCGCGCATGCCATCGGGATCGTCCACGGCCACCACCCGCACCCGGCGCTCGCCGGCGCCCGGTGTGCCGTCGGCGCCGGCCAGCAGGTATTTGTGTAGGGGCGCGTCGATCACCTTGCGCTTGGCGGGCCAATGGCCGTTAACCAGGGCCAGGTAGGTCTTGCCGGTCTCGCGCTCGCGAAACTGCGTTTGCAAGCGTGTCAGGGCGGAGCGGCGCTTGGCCACCAGCAAGATGCCCGAGGTTTCGCGATCCAGCCGGTGCACCAGCTCCAGGAACTTCGCCTGCGGGCGGGCCTGACGCAGTTGCTCGATCACCCCGAAGCTGACCCCGCTGCCGCCGTGGACGGCGACGCCGGCGGGCTTGTCCAGGGCGATCAGGTGCTCGTCTTCGAACAAGATCGGAAATTCGCGGGGGGGTGCGGGTCGCTCCTTTTTGGCCTCGACCCGCTCGGACAGGCGAATCGGGGGCACCCGCACCGCATCGCCGGCCGCGACCCGGGTGTCGGCGGCGGCGCGGCCCTTGTTCACCCGCACCTCGCCCGAGCGGATGATTCGATAGACGTGGGTCTTGGGCACGCCCTTGAGATGGCGCACCAGGAAGTTGTCCAGGCGCTGGCCGGCGGATTCGTCGTCGACCTGCAGGGTCTGGACCGGGCTTGTGGTGCCCGGCTCCTTGTCCCCTATAATGTGTTTCACTAGCCCAACGCTGTAAGTGGTTGATTTTCCATGGAAGTTTAGTCCACCACCACAAGCAGCCAGGCTGGTAGGTCGATGCCACCCGCGTCAGACCGGTCAGGAGCGTCACAGGCCAGAGCCTGGGGCGGCCCGACGTGACGCAGGCGACGGCAAGACTTCGAAGCACACGAAACGGAATACCCAAGCCAGGCAGCCCCCGCGCTGTTTGGCGGATTGAGACGAGAACACCTGTGTTGATGGCGATTTGGCAAATCCTGTGGCTGGCGCAAAGACGCCTGGCCCCCGGCGTGCCAACGTCCGAGACCCGCGCCACCCGCGCGAGACCTGCCGCAGCCTGCGCTGCGGCGCCACAGGGGCACCCCACAGGCCGCCACCCTCTCGTGACCTTCCACGCGCCTTGGCCACCTTCGCTGAGTTAAATCTCGGCGTCTGCGGTCACTCCGGCAATTCCCTCTCGCTTCGAAGCCTCGCTCGGCATCGTGGACCCGCATGGGTCATGTTGATGTTTAGAGAAATGAAGGTCACGCGATGAAGCGGATGCTAATAAACGCCACCCAGGCTGAAGAACGCCGGTTGGCCATCGTCGACGGGCAAAAGCTCCTCGACTACGAAATCGAGATCGAAGGGCGCGAGCAGCGCAAGGGCAATATCTACAAGGCGGTCGTGACGCGGGTCGAGCCCTCGCTCGAGGCCTGCTTCGTCGACTACGGCGAAGACCGCCACGGCTTCCTGCCGTTCAAGGAAATCTCCAAGCAGTACTTCCAGCCCGGCGTATCGGCCTCGCAGGCCCGCATCAATGAGGCGATCAAGGAAGGCCAAGAGCTGCTGGTGCAGGTCGAAAAAGAAGAACGGGGCAACAAGGGCGCGGCCCTGACCACCTTCGTCTCGCTGGCTGGCCGCTACGTGGTGCTGATGCCCAATAACCCGCGCGGCGGCGGCGTGAGCCGGCGCATCGAGGGCGACGACCGGGCCGAACTCAAGGAGGCGATGGACCAACTGGAGTACCCCAACGGGATGTCCATCATCGCCCGTACCGCCGGTATCGGCCGCAGCGCCCCCGAGCTGCAATGGGACCTGAACTACCTGCTCAAACTCTGGACCGCCATTGACGGCGCGGCCAAGGGTGGCAAGGGCGCCTTCCTGATTTATCAGGAGTCGTCGTTGGTGATTCGCGCGATCCGCGATTACTTCAACAACGACATCGGCGACATCCTGATCGACACCGACGACATCTACGAGCAGGCCCACCAGTTCATGGCGCACGTCATGCCCGAGCATGCTGCCCGGGTCAAGCGCTATCGCGATGACGCACCGCTGTTCTCGCGTTTCCAGATCGAGCACCAGATCGAGTCGGCCTATGCCCGCGAGGTCAAGCTGCCCTCGGGCGGCGTGATCGTGATCGACCACACCGAGGCCCTGGTCTCGGTGGACGTCAACTCGGCGCGCGCCATCAAGGGCGGCGACATCGAGGAGACCGCCACCCGCACCAACCTGGAAGCCGCTGACGAAGTGGCGCGCCAGATGCGCCTGCGTGACCTGGGCGGCCTGATCGTGATCGACTTCATCGACATGGAGGAATCACGCAACCGCCGTGAGGTGGAGAGCCGTCTGCGTGACGCCCTGCGCCAGGACCGCGCCCGCGTGCAATTTGGCACCATCAGCAAGTTCGGCCTGATGGAGATGAGCCGCCAGCGCCTGCGCCCGGCCCTGTCCGAAGGCGCGTCCATCCCCTGCCCGCGTTGCGGTGGCCATGGCCACATCCGCGACACCGAGAGCTCGGCGCTGCAGATCCTGCGGATCATCCAAGAAGAGTCCATGAAGGACAGCACTGCCGCCGTGCATGTGCAGGTGCCCGTCGAAGTCGCTTCGTTCCTGCTAAACGAAAAGCGCACCGAGATCGCCAAGATCGAGCTCAAGCAACGTATCGGCGTGATCATGATCCCGAACAAGTCGCTGGAGACGCCGAACTACCGACTGGAGCGCCTCAAGCACGACGATCCGCGCCTGGACAGCCTGGCGGCCAGCTACCACATGGCGGTGGAGGTCGAAGACCCGACGACGGTGACGCGCCGCTCGCAGGAGCGCGCTAACAAGCAAGAGCCGGTGATCAAGGGCGTGCTGCCCGACGCACCGGCGCCCATCGCCCCGCCCAAGCCCGAGCCTGAGGCGCGGCCTGAACCGGTACGCAGCGGTGTCGGCCGCGGGGGCAGCAAGGCTACACCCGCACCCGCCCCGCAACCCGCCTCGGGCGGTTTCATGGGCTGGCTGCGTGGCCTGTTCGGTTCGCCGGCTCCGGCGCCCGCGCCGGCACCGGCTAAAGAAGAAAAGCGTGAGGGTCGTGAGGGCCGTGGTGAACGCGGCGAGCGTGGCGAACGCACAGAGCGCGGAGAACGCGGTGAGGGCCGTCGCGGTGGCCGCGGCGGTCGTGGCGGACGCGGTCGTGACGGTGAGGCACGTCGCTCCGAGGGCGCAGGTGCCGAGGGCGGCGAAGGCCGTAGCCGCGGTGATCGCGCCGAGCGGGGTGAGCGTGGCGAACGCCAGGAGCCCCGTGAGGGACGTGAGCCGCGTGAGCCCCGTGAGGCACGCGAACCGCGCGAGGGCCGGGCTCCGCGTGAAGGCCGCGAAGGTCGTGAGCCGCGCGAGGGACGTGAGCCCCGTGAGCCGCGTGAAGCGCGTAACCGTCGCGACGAAGCGCCAGCCGACCTGTCTGGCGTGAGCGAGGGTGCCGAGGTTCAAATGGCGCCCGAGTCGCGCGGCGAACGCGGAACGCGCGGCGAACGCGGTGAAGGCCGTCGTGAGCGGGGCGAAGGTCGCCGCGAGCGTGGCGGCGAGCGTCGTACCGAGGGTTTGCGTGAAGAAGGCGCGCCATCTGGCGAGTCCACCGGCGCCTTGGCTGGCAACGGTGTGGCGGGCGAATCGACGGGCATGCTCGAGTCGGACGGCTCGGCGCCGCGCGAGCCGCGTGCGCAGGGTGAGAACGGCGAGGGCCGTCGTCGCTCGCGTGACCGTTATGGCCGTGACCGTCGCGAGCGCGGCGATCGCCCGGGCCGCGACGAGGGCATGGCCCCCGAAGCCCTGAGCGAAGGCCAAGAGGCCGGCGCCATGCCCGCGCCGACGGCGGATGCGAGCCAGGATGAACCGCGTCGCCCGCGTTACCCGACCGGGTTTGCGAGCGACAGCGACACCCCTGCAAACGACACGGCTGCAGCACCCGGGATCGTGGCGGAGACGGTGGCACGCGCGCCTGTTGCGGCGCCTGTTCCCGCACCTGCCCCGGCGAGCACCCCGCAACGCGCCGGCCTGCCTCGCGTGCAAGGCTTCACCCTGCCGCTGACCCAGTTGCAAGAGATCGCCGAGGGTTCGGGTCTGCAATGGGTGAACTCCAACGCCGACAAGGTGGCCGCGGTGCAGGCCGCGATCGCCGCCGAGCCCAAGCCGGTCCATGTGCCGCGCGAGCGGCCGGCACCGGTGGTGATCGACGAAGGTCCGCTGGTGCTCGTGGAAACGCGCCGCGACCTTAGTCAAGTCAAGCTGCCGTTCGAGACGCCTAGCGCGAGCTAATCAGCGGTTGCCGAATAGAAAGCCCCCGGTTGTCGAGACCGGGGGCTTTTTCTTTGGGTGTTTTTTTTCGTTGATGTGGCAACGCGGCGAGCGTGCGGCGGGGGCCCGGGGGCTTCACTGCGCAGGCCCTTCGGGCTTCCTTGCGGTGCTCGTGCCAGGCGGGAAGCCGTTCGAGAACCAGGGAGCACGGGGTGCGTGGGGTGGGTT
>Ga0315902_10000082_pt1 | contig 150397 bp, 154 predicted proteins | sample LakEriMetagenome_9_FD_203523 | JGI IMG/M metagenome (GOLD analysis project Ga0315902, IMG submission 203523) | Freshwater fungal communities from buoy surface, Lake Erie, Ohio, United States - Buoy 12 MA117 | ecosystem: Environmental > Aquatic > Freshwater > Lake > Lake biofilm | place: USA...
CTCCCGCAGGTCCATCGACAGCGCCTTGCTCATCCCTCCCGGCCTCCATACCCGGTCGAAAGGGTGAATCAGAAACCGCTCCTCATGGGAATCCCCAACGATTCAATCAGATCAGGAAACGCTCTAGACGCCGCCGCCCGAGCCCGCCGTCAGGCCATCTCCCGCCGGGCTCGCCTAAAGTACTGCCAGCCGGTCCAGACCGTCACGATGGCGGCCATCCAGATCAGGGTGTCGGCCAGCAGCTGGAACGCCGGAAGGTGGTCGAAGCTGAGGCCGAAGCCGTCCCAGTTCCGCGCGAACAGCTGGGCCCCGAGCGCCAACAGTTGCAGCGTGGTCTTCCACTTGGCCAGGGTGGTCACCGGCAGCGACACCTGACCGGCGATCGTCTCGCGCAGGGCCGAGACCGCGAACTCGCGGAACAGGATCAGGCCGCAGGGGATGGCGATCTGCGGCACCGAGCCCGAGGTCAGCACCCCGAGAATGGCCCCGGTCACCAGCACCTTGTCGGCGATCGGGTCGAGAATCGCGCCCCAGCGGCTCTCGGCGTGCCAGCGCCGGGCCAGATAGCCGTCGACCCAGTCCGTCGCCGCCGCGATGACGAAGATGTAGAAGGCCGTGCGGTAGAGGCCGAACTGGTCCTCGGGGCTCAGGTAGGCGGACAGCACCGGCACCCCGCCCGTGGCTCCGGCCAGGATCAGGAACATCACCACCCCGGCGATCAGCCGGATGCTGGTCAGGATGTTCGGAATCGGATTGGCAGCTCGGGTCATCAGGGGCTCCGTCCGGCCCCGATGTGCCACTGTTCGTGGCTTCTGGCGAGGTGCCCGATCGACGGCGACGAACGCCAGGCCGACGTGTGCCACCGCTTCCCCATCAGCAGAAGGCCCGAGCTGCGGACCATGGCTGGGCGATACTCAGGTGTAGAGACTGGCTCTATCCAGGGGCAGACCGCTGGGGCCGGCACGTCTGCGCTGCGCCACCGTCTGATAGACCAGGATCGACCCGCGCTCGAAGCCCTGGGCGCACATCGCGAAGAAGATCAGCCAAAGTCGCGTCCGTGCCTCTCCAACCAGGGCTTCTGCCTCCTCGCGCCGGGCCATCAGGCGGCGCGACCATTCCGCAGTGGTGTGCTGGAAGTGCTCGCGCAGGTTTTCTACGTCCAGCACCTCGAAGCCGAGTCGTCCGAGGTTGGTCACGGTCATGCCGATTGTGTCCAGTTCGCCACCGGGGAAGATGAAGCGACTGATCGCTCGCGTCGCATGGGTCTGGGGCGCGACATTTCTCGAATCTTTTCCACCTCGTCGCACCGAAGCCTGATGGAAATAGAGACCGCCCGGCTTGAGCAGGCGCTTCATCTCAAGAAAATGACGTTCGTGGTTGGCAAATCCAACGTGTTCGAACATCTCTACTTGGCTTATGGCGTCGAAATGCTCTGACATGTCGAGGTCGCGGTAGTCACGAAGCTCCAGGGTGACCTGGTCCGAGAGACCCAGCCGCTCGACCTTGGCCAAACCGAACGCAAGCTGTTCTTCCGACAGGGTCACGCCGTGCACTGTGACGCCGTAGTTCCTGGCGGCCCAGCAAGACAGACCGCCCCAGCCACAACCGACGTCGAGCAACTTCTGGCCCGGTTTCAGGCGCAGCTTCCTGCAGATCAGGTCCAGCTTGCGGGTCTGCGCTTCCTCCAACGAGGTCTCGTCATCGGCGAAACATGCGCTGGAGTAGACCATCTCCGGGTCAAGAAAGAGTCTGTAGAAGTCATTGCCGACGTCATAATGGAACGAGATGAAATCCTTGTCCCGTCGCGCGGCCTTGTCCTGGCGCTGGCCGGCCATGCCCTCGACGTCATAGGCGGCGTCGCCTGCGCTCCCGGCCTTTGCCCCTGTCAGGAAGGGAATCAGCTCGCGCGCGATCAGGCCCTTGTCGACACGGCTGGGAAGATGCACTGCGCGGCCGTGGTCCCAGCGCTGGGCGGCCTCCAGCGGGCTGCCGCCCTCGATGAGCACGTCGCCGGCACCGAAGAGTTCGAAAAGCGTCATCAGGCTGGGCCGGAGAATCAGCCGCCTGACCGCGCCGGGATGCGTCAGGACGATGCGGATGTCGTCGCGCGCCCCGGGTCCGAGCGGAAGGACCTCGCCGGTCCATAGCTGGAGCGACAGGTCAGCCTTGAGGTGCTGGCCGATATGCGTGGCGATCCGACGCGCAGCTTCAATCCTGCGATCCTCCAGACGAAAGCTGTCCATGATGCGGGAGATCGGCTTGGGGCGCTCTGCGCGCGACATAGGGGAACCCTCAGGACTGTGAAGCGGCAGGCACCATACTCTGCCTCGCAAACCAGACGGTGGGTCAATCGATGGTTTCGAAGCGGGGCTTGTCCGTCAATACTCGGAGCACGCCGTCGGCGATCCCGAAGTGGATGCCGCTCAGGGCCAAGGTCCCGGCGGCCTCGCGCTCGGTGATCCAGGGGAAGGTGCGCAGGTTTTCCAGCGACAGCCGCACGACCGCCTCCTCGGTCATCTGCTCGACTTCGTCCGGGGCGCACGCCTCGGCGACGCGGCGCACCACGGGCGCACCCTGCTGCACCCAAGGCGCGACAAAGTCCTGGCAGTTGGCCGGTGCCCCGTGGACCATGGCGTTGACCCCGCCGCAGCCGGCGTGGCCCATGACCACGATGCGCCTGACCCCGAGGACCTTGACCCCGAATTCCAGCGCCGCCGAGACGCCGTGCAGTGCCCCGTCCGGCTGGTAGGGCGGAACCAGATTGGCGACATTGCGCACGACGAACAGCTGGCCGGGCGCGGTGTCGAAGATCAGCGCCGGGTCCGCCCGGCTGTCGGAACAGGCCACGACCAAGGTGTGGGGCTTCTGCCCCTCGACGGCAAGCGCCTCGTACTGGGCGCGGGCCTCGGGCCAGTGGTCTTCGCGAAATCGGCGATAACCGGCGAGCAGGGCGGCCTGGGAATGCTGTGGCATGGGACAGGTATAGCGAAGCGCGGGGCACCATGGGAACGGCCAGACGCCGCCTCTCGTTCATCGACGGTACTCTAGCGCCGCGTCTGCGGATGGAAAAAGGCGTGGATGCGTTCGGCGAGGGCCTGGTTGACGCCGTCGACCTTGAGCAGGTCGGCGACGCTGGCGCGGCTGACCCCCCGGGCCGAGCCGAAGGCGTGCAGCAGGGCCTTCTTGCGCCCGGGGCCGACGCCGTCGATCTCGTCGAGCGGGTTCTTCTTCACGTCCATGGCGCGGCGGGTGCGGTGGGCGCCGATGGCGAAGCGGTGCGCCTCGTCGCGCAGCCGCTGCAGGTAGTAGAGCGCCGGCGACTTCAGCGGCAGCATGAAGGGCGGCTTGCCGGGGATGAAGAAGCGCTCCAGCCCGGCGTCGCGGTCCGGCCCCTTGGCGACGCCGACGACCGGGATGTCGTGCACGCCCAGCTCGGTCATGATCTTCACCGCCTCGGCCAGCTGGCCGGTGCCGCCGTCGATCAGCACCAGATCGGGCCGCTCCACGTCCTCGCCGGCCTCCTCCTCCTTGACCAGGCGCGAGAAGCGGCGGCGCAACACCTCGCGCATCATCCCGTAGTCGTCGCCGGGGGTGAGCTCGTCGCCGCGGATGTTGAACTTGCGGTACTGGGTCTTCCGGAAGCCCTCGGGCCCGGCCACGATCATGCCGCCGACCGCATTGGACCCTTGGATGTGCGAGTTGTCGTAGACCTCGATCCGCTCGGGACGCCCCTCGAGCCCGAAGGCCTCGCAGACCTCGTCGAGGATCTTCACCTGCGCGGTGCCTTCGGCCATTCGCCGGCCCAGCGCCTCTCTCGCGTTGGTGAGGGCGTGACCGACCAGGTCTGCCTTCTCCCCCCGGCGGGGCAGGGCGATCTCAACCCTGCGCTCCGCCTTCATCGAGAAGGCCTCTTCCAGCAGCTCGATCTCGTGCGGCCGCACGTTCGACAGGATCAGCCGCGGCACGGGCTTGTCCTCGTAGAACTGGCCGAGGAAGGCCCCGAGGATCTCCGCATCGCTGTCGGCGCGGTCCACGCGCGGGAAATAGGCGCGTCCGCCCCAGTTCTGGCCGGCGCGATAGAAGAACACATGCACGCAGGCCTGCCCGCCCTCGCTGAACAGGGCGAAGATGTCGGCTTCCTCGACGGTCTGGGGATTGACCGACTGCTCCATGGTGATCGCCGACAGGGCGCGGATGCGGTCCCGCACCCGGGCGGCGCGCTCGAAGTCGAGGTCGTTCGAGGCCTGCTGCATCTCGGCGGACAGGCGAGAGATCACCGCGCGCGACTTGCCGCGCAGGAACTGGTTGGCTGCGTCGACGAGCGCGCCGTAGTCCTCCAGCGAGATCAGGCCGGTGCAGGGGGCCGAACAGCGCTTGATCTGGTGCAGCATGCACGGCCGGGTGCGACTCTCGTAGACGCTGTCCGGGCAGGAGCGCAGCAGAAAGGCCTTCTGCAAGGTGTTGAGCGTGCGGTTGACCGCCCAGGTCGAGGCGAAGGGGCCGAAGTAGTCCCCCTCCAGGGTGTGGGCACCGCGGTGTTTGCGCACCTGGGGCGCGCGATGGTCGCGCCGGATCATCAGCTCGGCGAACGACTTGTCGTCGCGCAGCACGACGTTGAAGCGGGGCTTCAGGCGCTTGATCAGGTTGGATTCGAGCAGCAGCGCCTCGGTCTCGGAGGCGGTGACGACCAGCTCCATGGACCGGGTCAGGCTGACCATAAGCCCGATGCGCTGGGTGTGGAAGCGGCCCTGGGCGTAATGCAGGATGCGCTTCTTCAGGCTGCGCGCCTTGCCGACGTAGAGGCAGGCCCCGTCCTCGCCGTACATGCGGTAGACGCCCGGCTTGTCCGGCGCGCGCCGGGCCTCGTCGCGGATCAGGTCGGCGGCGGTGAGGGTGGGCGGGGCGTCCGTCATCGTCGCCCGGATATAAGGGGGAATCAGGCCGCTGGCACGGCCTCCCGCTGCCTCAGGGCCGTCGCACCAGCAGCACCCCGGCCAGCACCAGCGCCACGCCCGCGATGCGGGTCAGGCTCAGCGGCTGGCGCGGCACGCCCAGCCAGCCGAAGTGGTCCAGCACGAGGCTGAGCGCCAGCTGACCGGCAATCATCAGGGTGATGGTCGAGGCCACCCCCAGCCGCGGCACGGCGAAGGCGGCGGCGACCACGAACACCGCCCCATAGGCCCCGCCCAGCCAGGCCCAGAAGGGCAGGGCGCGCGTCGCGTCCATGTCCGGCGGCGTCCGCAGCGCCGCCGCCAGCGCCGCCAGCACCAGGGTCCCGACGGCGAAGGAGATCAGCGCCGCATTCACCGGCGAGGCCACGGCCCCGGCCAGCCGGGCGTTGGTCGGCCCCTGCAGGGCGGTGAAGGCCCCGCCGACGATCACGGCGGCGACAGCGAAGGCGGTGGCGTTGCTCAGGGTCATCAGGTCACCATTCCGGCGTCGGCGGCGCGCCGTCGAGGGCCTCGCGGATGCGGTCGCGGCTGGCGCGGTTCATGGGCTCGGGCAGGGCGTCCGGGGCGAACCAGCCGATGCGGGCGATCTCGCCGTCCGGCTCGAAAGGCTCGGCGGTGAAGGCGTCGATGCGGAACACCAGCACATGGTCGCCGGGGAAGAAGGCCTCGTTGGAATGGACCGAGACCAGCCGGGGCGGCGCGAGCACCCGCACCCGCGCCTCCTCCCATACCTCGCGGATCACGGCGTCATGGGCCGTCTCGCCGCAGTCGACGCCGCCGCCGGGCAGCCACCAGCCGGGCAGATAGGTGTGCTCGACCAGCAGCACCCGGCCCTCGCCGTCGACCACCAGCCCGCGCACGCCCAGCGTCATGCCCCGGCTCAGCCGCGACCAGGCGAAGAACAGCGGCCGGGTGAAGGGCTCCATCCGCCGACGCCAGCTCATCCGTCTCTCCCGTCTGCGCCGCGCGGGCGCCGATCCGTCACCCCTATGCGTCGCTGCGCGCCTTGAACAGCGGGCGAGGCCGGACTATCCGGGGACCAATCGCTCCGGAGTTCTCCATGCTGGCCCTCTACATCATCCTCGGCTTCGTCGCCGTCGTCGCCGCCGTCAACTTCTTCGAGTTCGGCCGGATTGACTGATCCGGCCTCCGGGGGCGGCCCGCACGCCTGCCCCCGCCTCGCCGCGCTGGTCACCGGTGCCGGCAGGCGTATCGGTCGCACTATCTCCCTGACCCTGGCCCGCGCCGGGTTCGACGTCGCCGTGCACTACGGCGACTCGGTCTGGTCGGCGCGCGAAGTGGTCGGGGAAATCGAATCTCTCGGGCGTCGCGCCGTGGCACTGCAGGCCGATCTCGCCGACGAGACTGCCGTGCGCGGCCTTGTCCCTGCGGCCAGCGCTTCGCTGGGCTCGCTGTCCGTGCTGATCAACAATGCCTCGGTGTTCGAGGACGACCGGGTTGGCGGCCTGGCCCGCGCCAGCTGGGACCGGCACCTCGACACCAATCTTCGCGCCCCGATCGTGCTGGCCGAGGCCTTTGCGGTGCAGGCACCCGCCGGGGCGGCCATCGTCAACCTGCTGGACCAGCGCGTGCTCAAGCCGGACCCGCGGTTCTTTTCCTACGCCCTGTCGCGAAATGGCCTGTGGTGGGCGACCCGCACCCTCGCCCAGGCGCTGGCTCCCGGGATCCGCGTCAACGGCGTGGGCCCGGGACCGACGCTGAAGTCGATCCACCAGAGCGAGGCCGAGTTCGCCGCCGAAGCTGCCGCGGTGCCGCTGCAGGCCGCGGCCACGCCTCAGATGATCGCCGATGCGGTGCTCTGGCTGATTGACGCTCCCATGGTCACGGGTCAGATGATCGCCGTCGATGGCGGCCAGCACCTCGCCTGGAAGACCCTCGACATCCTGGAGTGACCGTGTCCCTGCCCGAGCCGCTGGCACCCTTTTCCGTTCCCGCCGCAGCGCGCCGCGAGGGGCTGAGCGTGTTCGTGCGCGGCCTCGAGGTGCAGGCGGGCATCGGCGTGCACGCCCATGAACAGGGGGTGCTGCAGTGCCTGATGCTGGACGTGACGCTGGAGCTGGGTGCCCGCCCGGTCGACCGGCTGGCCGATACCGTCAATTACGAGACGGTCGCTGAAGCTGCGGCGAAGCTGGTCGCTGAAGGGCACATCGGCCTGGTCGAGACCTTCGCCGAGCGGCTGGCCCTCGCCTGCCTTGAGGATGTGCGGGTGCGGCGCGTTAAGGTGCGCGTCGAGAAGCCCGGCTGCCTGCCGGGTGCCGCGGCCGCGGGCTGCGAGGTCGTCTACGGCCGCTGAGGGTGGGCGGCGGACGGTTGCGCCGGATCGCCGCGCTCGCCATTGTCCGCGGGAGTGAGGAGGGCCGATGGCCACGTCTGACATGTCCGACGGCAAGACCCCGGCCGGGGAAGATCCCTGCGATGCGCTGGATCGCCAGATCGGCTTCGCCTGCCCGGAGGCCCTGAAGGGGGTGCCGGTCCCGGCTGCGCCGCCGGATCCGTCCGTCGGTGCGCCGCGTTCAGCTGCCGTGACTGACGCGCCACCGCCGCTCGTCGAACCGCCCCTGCCGGAGGCGGCACCCGCAGATCCGCCGACCGCTGCGCCCGTCGCCGTCAAGACCGTCGCCGCTCTGACCGCCGCCCTCCAGACCGTCGCTGCGGCGGGTGGAGCCCGGGCACCGGCACCGCTGACCCGTTCAAGCGATGTCCTGGCCGACACGCCCGATGGCATTCGCGCCGTCACACTCTACGCCCTGATCCTGTTCGCCGTGCCGACGCTCGGCGTCTCGGCCATCGTCGGCATCCTGGCGGTGATGGGGCGGGATCCGCCGGCCGATCCGCTGGCGGCCAGCCACTTCGTGTTCCAGAAGCGCACCCTTTGGGGCGCGGCCATCGCGGCGGTGGCGGGGATTATCCTGATCGTGGTCAATCTGGGCGTCTTCGTCCTCTTTCTCGCTGCCCTTTGGACCCTCTTGCGTGGCGTGTTTGGGGTGATCCGCCTGAGGGCCGGTCACGCCCTCGCCGATCCCCTCACCCTGCTGATCTGAAGGAGTCCGCCGTGACCGAGCCGCGCTACGATCCAAGCCACGAGGCCGCCGGCAAACCCGCGGCGGCGGTCGCCTGGCTGCTCTACATCCTGTCCATCCCGTCGGCGAACCTGCTGGTGATCGTGGGCCTGCTGGTGGCCTATGCGGCCCGCAGCGGCGCGACCGGCGTCGCCCGCCAGCACTTGGACACGCAGATCCGCTTCTTCTGGTCGGTGTTCTGGTGGACCATCGGCCTGTGGATCCTGATGATCGTGAGCTTCCTGTCGGTCATCGGCATCCTGCTCGGCTTGGTATTCCTCGGCCTGCTGTTCCTCCTGTCGCTGTGGTTCACGGTGAAGAGCGTCCTCGGGCTGCTCAACCTCCTGCAGGACCGCCCGGCGTGAGTGCGATCGGACCGCTGGTCGACCTCGCCGAGGCGAAGCGTTTCGTCCAGCCGTTCGAGGGCGGGTCGGTGGTCTGTGACTACGCCGTCCGCGGCGACGTTCGCGCGCTTCTGCATGTCGAGGCGGACCCGGCCCTGCGTGGCTCCGGGGCTGCGGGCGCGTTCATGGCGGCCCTCGTCGAGCACGGCCGCGCCCACGGCCTGACCTTCACCCCGGTCTGCAGCTACGCCGTCGCCTGGTTCCGCCGCCACCCCGACGCGGCCGACGTCGTGGCGTGAAATCTCCTCCCCCATAGCGAAGCGTATGGGGGAGGGGGACCACGCGCAGCGTGGTGGAGGGGGCGACCGCAAGCGCTGCGCTTCGTCCCTCGCCCCCACCACCCCGCCGCCGCCCGGCCCCGGCGGTCCCTCCCCCCCCCCCCGCCCCCGGGTGGCGGGGGGGGGGCGCGGCGGCGCGCCGGCCCCGGGCCCCCCCCCCCCCCCCCGCAAGCGCTGCGCTTCGTCCCTCGCCCCCTCCACCGCTTCGCGGTCCCCCTCCCCCGCATGCGGGGGAGGAGTAAGGCGGCGCTCTCTCCGCGGTCAGTCCAGAGCCCAGACGCGGGTGCGCTTGACGGCCAGGTCCTCCAGCTCGCGGGTGGTCGGCACCTCGTACTCCGCCAGCAGGGTCAGCCCGGCCTTCGGGACATAGGCCCGGCCCGGGTCGCCGACCAGCACGCGGGTTCCGGCCGCGCGGGCCTGTTGCAGCCAGGCCAGCACCCGGTCGGCCATGGGCTGTTCGTAGAAGACATCGCCGGCCACGATCAGCTCGACCGGCGGGGGCGGGGCCTCCAGCAGGTCGTCCGCGGTGAAGGCGATCTCGACCCCGTTGGCTTCGGCATTGAGCGCCACGGCCGCGCCGCAGAAGGGGTCGATGTCGGCCGCCAGCACCTGCCGCGCGCCGGCCTTTGTCGCCGCGATGCCCACGAGGCCCGAGCCGGCGGCGAAGTCGACCACCGCGCGGCCTGCCGACTCCTCCGGGTGGTCCAGCAGCCAGCGCGCCAGCCCCTGGCCGCCGGCCCAGGCGAAGGCCCAGAAGGGTGGCGGCAGGCCCATCTCGCCCAGCTCCTCCTCGGTTAGCCGCCACAGGGGCGTCACCTCGTCCGCCACCCACAGGGCTATCTCCGGCGCGTGGGGCGTCGGCGTCAGGCGGGTATTGGCGAGAATGAAGGCGCGCGGATCGGCGATGGTCATGACCGCCGACTGCGGCCGGCACCGGGCAGGCGTCAAGCGTGGCGCGCCATCAGGCCGCGCACATCGACCCGCGCCCCCAGCCGCGCCGCCAGCAGATACATCCCGCCCAGCTTGCGCTGCACGAACAGCACATCCGGCGGCGGAGCCTTCCACACGTCCCGGTCCTCGGCAAAGGCCATGCTGCGCTCGCGCAACCGCCGGACCACCTCCGGGTCGGCAAAGTCGAATGGTCCCGACTGCGACAGGGGCTCGAGCACCAGGTCGAAGATCTCGTCCACCGCCGTCCCCTGCCGCGCGATCAGGCGCTCGTCGAAGAATCCCACGGCTCGGGCTGCCGCGATCGCGGCGGTCCGGTCGCCCGACAGTCCGGCGCGCAGAAGGCCGCGGTAGGCTTCGGTCGTGTCCGCGCCGATCTCGCGCGCCGCCCCGAAGTCGAGCAGGCCGATGCGCCCGCCGGGCAGGGCCAGATAGTTGGCGAAGTTGGGATCGGTCTGCATCCGCCCGAAGACGAACAGCTCGCGCAGGGTCAACTCCAGAAGAGTCGAGATGGCCGCATCTCGAGCCGCCTGGGGCGCAGCGATCAGCTGCTCGATCGGTCGACCCTCCAGCCAGGTCATCGGCAGGACGTCCGGCCGCAGCAGCGGCGCGTGCGGCCGGGGCGTAACGAAGCGCGGATCGTCGGCCAGCAGGTCGGCGAAGGCGCTCATCTGGGCGGCCTCGCGTTCATAGTCCGCCTCTTCGTGCAGCTGGCGCTTGGCCTCGGCCAGCAGGGGGGCGATCTCCAGGCCTTTGGGGAGCACGCCCGACAGGTTGAGCAGGGCTGTGACGTTGTCGAGGTCGGCGTCGATGCTGCGCGCCACGCCCGGGTACTGGATCTTGACGGCCAGGGTCTCGCCCTCGTGGGTGGCGGCCCGGTGTACCTGGCCGATCGAGGCGGCGGCCATGGGCTCGATGTCGAAGCGGGCCAGCCGGTCACGCCAGTCGCGGCCCCAGCGGCGGTTCAGCGCCGCCTCCAGCTGGGCCGGCGGCATGGGCCGGGCCTCGGCGCGCAGCCGGGCGAGAATCTGCGCCAGCTCCGGCGGCAGCATCTCGCCGGCGTCCATCGACAGCAGCTGGCCCATCTTCATCGCCGCGCCCCGCAGCCGCGCCAGCTCGTCGGTGACGCGCAGGGCCGTGGCCGGGGTCAGCAGCACGTCGGACAGGGACGGGCGCTTGCCGCCGGCCATCTGCCGCGCGCCCTCGCCGAGCGCGGTGCCGGCGACCCCTGCCGCCAGCCCGCCGAAGCGCAGCATCCGGTTGAGGCGGCCGGACGGCACGGCGCGGCCTGAGCCGAGGGAGGAGGGCGGGCGCATGCGAAGCTCCTACGCTTCGCGGTGCCTTGGGGCGATGCGGCCGATCAGCCGCGCGTGGCCAGCCTCAGCACGGACAGATAGCCGGGAGCGACCACCATACGAACGCCCTCGGGCTTGCTGCTTATCAGGCGGTGGAGGCGCGGCAGCTTCCAGCAGGGCACGTGCATGAACAGGTGGTGCTCGGCGTGGAAATTGACCCAGTAGGGGGCGATGAAGGCGCGCTCCCACCACGATGCCCGCGTGGTGCGGGCAGCGCGGAAGGCGTCGTCCGCCGAGCCCTCGACGCAGGCGTGCTCGGCGATGTTGCGGATGCGGGTGACGAACGGGAACGAGGTCGCCATCGGCAGCAGCCAAAGGACCCAGAACGCCCACCCCGCCCCGACGAGCGCGAGCCCCGTGGCCAGGGCCGCGTTGACCGCGAGAAAGGCGATGATCGACCGGCTGACCACCGCCGCGTCATAGGCGTGGTTCGCGCCCTCAACTCTGGCTCTGCGCAGGATCGCAAGCGGCAGCAGGATGCGCTGCTTGAAGAAGGTCTGGCCGGTCAGGTCGCGGATCACCTTGCGGCGCAGGGAGGCGGGACTGACGGGGAAGGGGTCGGAGAGCCCCTTGTCCGGATCCTCCGACTGCTGGGCGAACCGGTGATGGGCGAGGTGGTAGGGGCGGTAGGCGGTCAGCGACGCGCCAACCGGCACGGCGCACAGCCAGTGGCCGACGGCATCGTTGAGCTTCAGGCTTTGCGACAGCGCGCCATGCGCCGCCTCGTGCATCAGGATGGCGAGCCCCAGCTGCCGCGTGCCGATGATCATCACCGCCAACGGGATCAGCACCGGCCACATGACGGCGGCCGCCATGGCCAGACCGATCACGCCCCAGCAGTGCGCCACCAGCAGCAGGCCCGCGAAGGGCGACCGGCGCTGGAATGGCACCCACTCCTCGGGGGTGAACACGGCGGCGGGCGAGACGCGCGGAGCGGCGGGCATCGCGCGAGGATACGCCTGCCGCCTCCTGCCGCAAGGCCGCCTCGAAAAGTTATGCGATCCTGACCAAAAGTCATGTTGACATGACATTTTGTCGATGTCATGTTACCCTTACACTAAGTCAGGAGCACCTGTCATGACGATCCTCCCCGGCAACTTCGGCACCCCTGCCGACCGCCGCTACGTCCTCCGCACCATGGCCTTCATGGGCGGCTATGTGGCGGTCAATGTCGCCGCCATCTACGGCGCCTTCGACGAGATCATCGGCAAGCCTGCGGGCTGGCTGCTGGGCCTCGTCGTCGCGGCCCCGGTGGCCGGGCAGATCTGGGCCACCCTGCGGCTGATGGTCGAGAGCGACGAGTTCGTCCGCATCCTTACCGCCAAGCGCTTCATCGTCGCCGCGGGGCTCGCCATGGCCGCCTTCTGCGGCTGGGGCTTCGCCGAGACCTACGGCGGGGCGCCGCACGCTGCCGGCTGGATGATCTATCCGCTGTTCTGGGCCCTCTACGGCGTCGTCACCCCCTTCATTCGGAGCACCCAATGAAGAACCGGCTGAAGCTGCTGCGGGTCGAGCGCAACTGGACCCAGGCCGAGCTGGGCGAGCGGCTGGGCGTCTCGCGTCAGGCGGTCATCGCCCTGGAGACCGAACGCCACGACCCCTCGCTGGATCTCGCCTACCGCATCGCCGCCCTGTTCGGGCGTCCGGTGGAGGAGATCTTCGAGAACCCCCATGCCCTTCCGCCCGCCTGAGGCAGGCGTCCAACCCCCCAACCGATTTCCAGGGAGACTGTCATGTTCAACGCCCAAGTCCGGGCGCGTGCGACCTCGCGCGCCCTGTCCACGCCCGCCGTTCGTTCCGCCGCCCGCTGGCGCAACGCCCTGATCGGCCTCGCCGCCTGCCTGCCGTCGCTGGCCGTGGCCATCGACGCCTTCGCCGCCCCGACGACTGCGGCCGCCGTCGTGCAGACCGTCGACTACCGCTCCGACCGCCTGTCTGTGGAGGTGCTGGGCGCCGGGCCGGATGTCATCCTGATCCCGGGCTACGCCTCCTCCCGGGAGGTCTGGCGGGCCGAGGCGACCCGCCTGAGCGCCACGCACCGGGTGCACATGGTGCAACTGGCGGGCTTCGCCGGCGAGCCCTGGAGCCACGGCGCCGACGGCCCGTTCGTGGCGCCGGTCGTCGAGGCGCTGGACGCCTATATCCGTGAGCGCGGCCTGACCCGCCCCTCGGTGATCGGCCACTCCATGGGGGCGCTCATCGGTCTTCGCCTGGCCCAGACCCATCCCGGCAGCATCGGGCGTCTGCTCAGTGTCGATAGCCTGCCGTTCTTCCCGGCCCTCTTCGGCCCGGCCATGACGGCGGACAGCGCCCGTCCGTTCGCCGAACAGGCCGCCGCCGGCATTCTCTCCACGCCCGAGGCCGCCTTCCGCGCCGGCCAGAGCCAGACCGCCATCGGCCTCGCCCGGGATCCGATCGTCCGCACGGCCATGGTCGAGTGGGCGATGGCCGGCGACCGTCAGGCCCTCGCCGCTGCGATCCGCGATGTCATGACCCACGACGCCCGGCCGCAGCTGGCCGCCATGACCACGCCGGTCACCGCCCTCTACGCCGCCGACGCAGATGGCGGGGCTCCCGCCGCCATGGCCGACGCCCTGTGGGCCCGCGAGTATGCCGCCTTGCCGAACGTCAAGCTGGTCCGCATCGACGGCAGCCGCCACTTCATCATGTCCGACCAGCCGGCGCGTTTTGCCGAGGCGGTCGACGCCTTCCTGGCCGACTGACAGCGGGTCAGCCTTGCCTCAACGCCCTTCGCCGGCCGCCTTGACGGGCGCGCTGGCGAACTCATCGACATAGGCCGGGGCCAGCAGCTCGCGGAACGCCGCCTGCGGCACCTGTACCTGATAGCTGCCCTCGGCCCAGGGGCCGACCGTGTAGGGGGCGATCAGGAAGGTCAGGCCGCCGGCCTTGCCCGGCCGGTCCGAGGCGGCCAGCATGAACGGCGTCTCCCCCGCCCGGGGGCATCCGAAGTCGTCGCTCGCGCCCAGTGAGACCGGGGAAATGCTGGCGTCACGCGCCTTCCTGGCGAGGTTGATCGCCTCGCACAGGTTCCGATCCAGCACGGTCAGGTCGGCCCCGGGCCGGAACAGGTCGGCCGGATCGACAACCCGTTTGAGCGCCTTGTCCCAGAGCACGGCGGAATAGGCGAGACTGTCGTGCGCCCCGCCAGTGTACTCTGTCACCTCGCGGCCGAGCGACAACAGCTTGCCGGTCTCGGCCCCGGAGCTCCAGCTGATGGTGCGGCTGTAGCCGCGCATGCCGCCGCCGCCGAATTCGCTCAGGTCGGCCTGGGCACCCTCGGCGAACTGACGCAGGTCGCGCACGTCGGCAGCGTAGAGGCGGGCGTGCAGGTCCGGCTGGCGCGCCACGGCCTCGGGCAGGCGGAGCGCCACCTCGGCGTAGGGGGTGCGCGAATCGAAGTTGAGTGGTGCCGCGGCGTCCGCGGGCGTCACGGTGGCACCGGCGACAGGGGCCTCGGCGGGGGTCTCCGGCTCTGCTTCCCGGCGCTGGCAGCCGGCGAGGGCGGCCACGCCGAGCGTCAGCAGCAGGACGGCGCGCAGCGACCTGGCGGGGCGACGGACGGGGGCGGAGGTCATCGGCGGCTCCGAAACTCAGGAAAGGGACACAGCGCCCAGCATAAGGCTGATCAGCGACAAAATCCCGGCCTCGCGATTCGCGCGGAACAGGGCGAGGGCGCGGCCCGGGTCGTCAGGTCGCAGGCTCAGCGTCTGCCAGCCCAGGTGCACGGCCACGGCGGCCACGCCGACCCAGGCGAGCGGGCTCAGCCCGGCCACGACGACGGCCGCGGCGAGAGCGGCGACGGCGACGCCATAGAACAGGCCGACACCGCGGCGCACATCGGCTCCCAGCCGGCCGGCGGAGGACTTTACCCCCGCAAGGGCGTCGTCCTCAAGGTCCTGCAGGGCGTAGATGGTGTCGTAGCCGAGGGTCCAGAACACGCCGGCGGCATAGAGCAGCAGGGCCGCCGGCCAGAGATCAGGTGCGCCGCCGGCCGCGGAGAAGCCCATCAGCGCCCCCCAGTTGAAGGTCAGGCCCAGCCAGGCCTGGGGCCACCAGGTGATGCGCTTCATGAAGGGGTAGGCGGCCACCAGCCCGAGCGAGGCGAAGCCCAGGCCGATGGCCAGCGGCGGCAGGGTCAGCAGGATCACGAAGGCGGCGAGGCAGCAGCCGATGACGAAGCCCCAGGCCTGGCGCACGCTGATGCGCCCCGCCGGTATCGGCCGCGCGGCGGTGCGCGCCACCTTCGCATCAATGTCGCGGTCGACGATGTCGTTGTAGGCGCACCCTGCGGCCCGCATCAGGCAGGCACCCAGGGCGAATCCGAACAGCAGCCAGAGAGCGTAAAGGCCCGGCGCGCGCCCTTCCGCTGCGAGCGCCAGCGCTATCCCCTGCCAGCCCGGCAGGAGCAGCAGCCATATGCCGACCGGCCGGTCGAAGCGGCCCAGCTTGAGCCAGGGCTTGAGCCCTTCTGGCGCATGGGCGTCGACCCAGTTGCGGCCGGCGTCGGGGAGGGGGGCGCTGCTCATGCGGCGCGGATACCACGGTCGGGCGATGTCATGCAGCCGCGACCACGACGCCGGAACCTGTGACTGGACGCCGCTTCAAAACCGGCCATCATTCCCTATCTCCGTTTCCGAATGCCCTGATAACCGGACGACGAATGCCCAACAGGAGACTAGGTGAACAGCCCGGCGGCGGCACCGCAACGGTCACCGAAACGCGACCGAAGCTGCAGAAGCCTTCGCTTTATCGGGTGCTCATCCTGAACGACGACTACACGCCGATGGAATTCGTCGTCTATGTGCTGGAGCGGTTCTTCCAGAAAAGCCGCGAGGACGCGACCCGCATCATGCTGCATGTGCATCAGCATGGTGTCGGAGTTTGCGGGGTCTATACCTACGAGGTGGCCGAAACCAAGGTCGCCCAGGTCGTGGAGACCGCCCGCCGTCACCAGCATCCCCTGCAATGCACGATGGAAAAGGACTGAGTTCCCTTGCCCTCCTTCTCGCGCCCCCTCGAAGAGACCCTGCATCGCGCAGTCGCCTACGCCAATGCGCGTCGGCATGAGTATGCGACCCTCGAGCACCTGCTGCTGGCGCTGATCGATGATCCGGACGCCGCCGGCGTCATGCAGGCCTGCAACGTCGACCTCGCGGCGCTCCGCGGGGCCCTCACGCTCTATGTCGACACCGACCTGTCGGCGCTGGCCACCTCCGACGGGGACGACGCCAAGCCCACTGCGGGCTTTCAGCGCGTGATCCAGCGCGCCGTCATCCACGTCCAGTCCTCGGGGCGTGAGGAGGTCACCGGTGCCAATGTGCTGGTCGCCATCTTCAGCGAGCGCGAGAGCCACGCCGCCTATTTCCTGCAGGAGCAGGACATGACGCGGTACGACGCGGTCAACTACATCGCCCACGGCATCGCCAAGAAGCCGGGGGCGGCGGAAACCCGACCGGCCCGCGCCGCCGGCGGCTCGCGCGAGGACGCCGAGGACGCCCAGGCCGTCAAGTCCGGCGGCGAGGCGCTGGAGGCCTATTGCGTCGACCTCAACGAGAAGTCGCGCCAGGGCAAGGTCGATCCGCTGATCGGCCGCCAGGCCGAGGTCGAGCGCTCGATCCAGATCCTGTGCCGCCGTACCAAGAACAACCCGCTGCTGGTCGGCGATCCCGGGGTCGGCAAGACCGCCATCGCTGAGGGGCTGGCGCGCAAGATCGTCAATGGCGAAGTGCCGGACGTCCTCAAGGACGCCACCATCTACAGCCTCGATATGGGTGCCCTGCTGGCCGGCACCCGCTACCGCGGCGACTTTGAGGAGCGCCTCAAGCAGGTCGTCAAGGAACTCGAGAACCACGACAACGCGATCCTGTTCATCGACGAGATTCACACGGTGATCGGGGCCGGGGCGACCTCCGGCGGGGCCATGGATGCCTCGAATCTTCTCAAGCCGGCGCTCGCATCGGGCAACCTGCGCTGCATGGGCTCTACGACCTACAAGGAGTATCGCCAGCACTTCGAGAAGGACCGCGCCCTGGTCCGCCGCTTCCAGAAGATCGACGTCAACGAGCCGACGGTCGAGGACTCGGTGAAGATCCTGCGCGGCCTGAAGAGCTACTATGAGGACCATCACAAGGTCCGCTACACCGACTCGGCGGTGCGCACAGCGGTCGAGCTGTCGGCGCGCTACATGTCGGACCGCAAACTGCCGGACAAGGCGATCGACGTGATCGACGAGGCCGGGGCCAGCCAGAAGCTGCTGCCCGAGTCGCGGCGCAAGAAGGTGATCGGCCAGAAGGAGGTCGAGGCCGTCATCGCCAAGATGGCCCGCATCCCGCCGAAGTCGGTGTCCAAGTCCGACACCGAGGCCCTGCGCGAGCTGAACTCGGACCTGAACCGGGTCGTCTTCGGCCAGGGGCAGGCGATCGAGCAGGTCACCTCCGCCATGAAGCTGGCCCGCGCCGGCCTGCGGGATCCGCAGAAGCCGATCGGTTGCTTCCTGTTCTCGGGCCCGACCGGCGTCGGCAAGACCGAGGTTGCCAAGCAGCTGGCCTCGACTCTCGGCATCGAGATGCTGCGCTTCGACATGTCCGAGTACATGGAGCGGCACACCGTCAGCCGCCTGATCGGTGCCCCTCCTGGCTATGTCGGCCATGACCAGGGAGGCCTGCTGACCGACGCCGTCGATCAGCATCCGCATGCCGTCGTGCTGCTCGACGAGATCGAGAAGGCCCACCCGGACGTCTACAACATCCTGCTGCAGGTGATGGACAACGGCATGCTGACCGACGCCGTCGGCAAGAAGGTCGACTTCCGCAACGTGGTCCTGATCATGACCACCAATGCAGGGGCCGCCGACAATGCCCGGGCCGCCATCGGCTTCGGCCGCGGCAAGGTCGAGGGCGAGGACGAAAAGGCCATCCAGCGCCTGTTCGCCCCGGAGTTCCGCAACCGTCTCGACGCCATTGTCGCCTTCAAGGCCCTCGACGCCGAGACGATCAAGTCGGTGGTGACCAAGTTCATCCTGCAGCTGGAAGCCCAGCTTGCGGACCGCAACATCACCATCCAGCTGACCGACGAGGCCACCGACTGGCTGGCCAAGAACGGCTTTGACGAGCTCTATGGTGCCAGGCCGCTTGCCCGGGTCATTCAGGAACACATCAAGAAGCCGCTGGCGGACGACATCCTGTTCGGCCGCCTGACCAAGGGCGGGCACGTCAAGGTCGTGCTGAAGGACGGCAAGATCGCCTTCGACATCACCGCCGACGCCGGTGCCGCGGCCGCGGAAGCGGCCGACGCCGACGCGACGGCCTGATCACTGGCCGGCGTCATCCCCGTGTCACGCGGGGATGACGTCGGCACGCGCCCGGCCTATGAACGGCCTCCGCTGAGAGGAGGCCTCCCCATGTTCAATCTTTCCGGCAAGACCGCGCTGGTGACCGGCGCCACCGGCGGCATCGGCGGGGCGATCGCCCGCGCCTTGCATGCCCAGGGCGCCACGGTGGTGCTGTCGGGCACCCGCGAATCCGTGCTGGCCGGGCTGGCCGCTGACCTTGGCGAGCGCGCCGTCACCGCGCCGGCCAACCTGTCGGACCCCGAATCGGTCGACGGCCTGGTCGGCGCGGCCGAGGCGGCCGCGGGGGCCCCGCTGGACGTGCTGGTAGCCAACGCCGGCATCACCCGCGACGGCCTGATCCTGCGCATGAAGGACGAGGATTTCGAGCAGGTGCTCAAGGTCAATCTCGAAAGCTACTTCCGCCTGTCGCGCGCTGCGGTGAAGGGCATGATGAAGCGCCGTTCGGGCCGCATCATAGGCATCACCTCGGTGGTCGGCGTCACCGGCAATCCGGGGCAGACCAACTACGCCGCCTCCAAGGCCGGCATGATCGGCTTCTCGAAGTCGCTGGCGCAGGAGGTGGGCTCGCGGGGCATCACCGTGAACTGCATCGCCCCGGGCTTTATCGCCTCGCCCATGACCGACGTGCTGAACGAGCAGCAGCGCGACGCCATCCTCGGCCGCATCCCGTTGGGGCGTCTGGGGACGGGAGACGAGATCGCCGCCGCGGCGGTCTACCTGGCCTCGGAGGAGGCTGCCTACGTCACCGGCCAGACCCTGCACGTCAACGGCGGCATGGCGATGCTGTGATGCCGGGGGCTTTCCTCCCCACATCGTGGGGAGGGGGAGGAGAGGGCTGGTCCTGCCCCGATCACAACCTGCAACAGACTATTTCCCGCCGCGTTGCCTGTGGTAAAGCCCGCAGGCGTCCCGGCGCGGAGGCTCCGGGGGCTTGCCTCCATCGTTCCGACGTGAGACGGCAGGCACAAGACCAACGAAGCGCTCCCGGGCGCAAACTGAAGGCAGAGACATGTCCGACACGCTTGAACGCGTCCGCAAGATCGTCATCGAACACCTGGACGCCGATCCGGACAAGGTGACCGAGAAGGCCAGCTTCATCGACGACCTCGGTGCCGACTCGCTCGACAACGTCGAGCTGGTGATGGCCTTTGAGGAAGAGTTCGACATCGAGATCCCGGACGACGCCGCGGAGCACATCCAGACCGTCGGTGATGCGGTGAAGTTCATCAACGAGAAGACCGCGGGCTGAGGCCCGTCCTTTTCGCACGGCATTCGTGGCCGCCCGGCGCGCCCTAGCGGGCGACGCGGGCGGCCATTAATGATTCAGGGCTGACCAAGCTGAAGATTCGAAGGAGCGGGGCATGCGCCGCGTCGTCGTCACGGGCCTCGGGCTGATCACGCCGCTCGGCCACGGGGTTGAGCACAGCTGGAAGGGGATCCTGGAGGGTCGCTCGGGCATCCGGTCGATCACCCTGTTCGACACCGAGGGCTATGGCTGCACCATCGCCGGCGAGGTCCCGAGCGTGGATGGCCGCGGCGGCGGGGCTCCCGGCGTGGCTGGCGTCTTCGATCCCGACCAGATCATGTCGGCCAAGGAGCGCAAGCGGGTCGACGACTTCATCCTGTTCGCCATCGCCGCCGCCGACGAGGCCCTAGCCGACGCCGGCTGGAAGCCCGAGAGCGACGAAGACAAGGAGCGCACCGGGGTCATGGTCGGCTCCGGCATCGGCGGGCTCGGCCCCATCGCCGACACGGCCATCGTCCTGAAGGAACAGGGCGTCCGCCGCGTCAGCCCGTTCTTCATCCCGTCGGCCCTGATCAACCTGGCCTCGGGTCAGATATCTATCCGGCATGGCCTGAAGGGCCCGAACCACTCGGTCGTCACCGCCTGCGCCACCGGGGCCCACGCCATCGGCGACGCGGCCCGGCTGATCGCGCTGGGCGACGCCGACGTCATGGTGGCGGGCGGGGCCGAGAGCTCCATCGTGCCGATCGGCATCGCGGGTTTCCTCGCCTGCCGGGCCTTGTGCACCAGCTTCAACGACACGCCGGAGCAGGCCAGCCGGCCGTATGATCGCCGCCACGACGGTTTCGTCATGGGCGAGGGTGCCGGGGTGGTGGTGCTGGAGGCGTACGAGCACGCCGTGGCCCGCGGCGCGACCATCTACGCTGAGGTGGCGGGCTACGGCCTCTCGGGCGACGCCTGGCACATCACCGCGCCGTCCGAGGACGGGGAGGGCGGCTACCGCGCCATGGTGGCGGCCCTGAAGCGCGCCGGCCTGCAGCCGTCGGACCTGGACTACGTCAACGCCCATGGCACCTCGACCATGGCCGACTGGATCGAGGCGAAGGCGGTGGAGCGTCTCGCGGGCGACCATGCCGCCAACCTGTCCATGTCCTCGACCAAATCGATGACGGGCCACCTGCTGGGGGCCGCCGGGGCCATAGAGTCTATCTTCTCAATCCTCGCGATCCGCGACCAGATCGCGCCGCCCACGATCAACCTGGACGATCCAGAGCACGAGACGCCGATGGACCTGATCCCGCACACGGCGCGGCCGCGCAAGATCGACGTGGCCATGTCCAACAGCTTCGGCTTCGGCGGCACCAATGCCGCCGTGATCTTCCGGAAGGTGGGCTGAGGTGGCGTCCTGGAGGGGACGGGCGCAGCAGGCGGCCCAGCGCCGTCCCGGGCTGTTCGCCGGGCTGCTGGCGGCTTCCGCCACCGTCAGCCTGTTTCTGATCGCCGGCCTGATCTGGGCCTGGAGCGTCTACTATGGTCCCGGCCCGGGTGCTCGCCAGGGCGAGACAACGATCGTCACCCTGGCGTCCGGCTCCAATGTCGACGCCATCGGTGCCTCGCTGCGTCGTGCCGGCGTGATCCGCTCGACCGACATGTTCAAGGCGGCCGTCAGCCTGACGGGCGCCGACCGCCGGCTGCGGGCCGGGGAGTATGAGATCCCCTCGCGCGCCTCGCTGTCGACGGTCATCCGTACCCTGACCGAGGGCCGCGTCGTCCGTCATTTCGTCACCCTGCCCGAGGGTTGGTCCTCGGCCCAGGCTATCGACATCCTGATGGCCGAGGAGCTGCTGAGCGGCGAGGTGCCGGCGGTCCCGGCCGAGGGCTCCCTGTGGCCCGAGACCTACGAGATCAGCCGCGGCGAAACCCGCCAGTCGGTGATCCGACGCATGCAGCTGGCGGCCGACGAGAACCTCGCCCGCCTGTGGACCCAGCGCGCCGGTAATCTGCCGGTCCGCACGCCGGAGGAGGCGGTGATCCTCGCCTCGATCGTCGAGAAGGAGACCGGGCTCGCCGCTGAACGGCCCCGCGTGGCTGCCGTCTTCACCAACCGGCTGCGTCAAAGCATGCGGCTCGAAAGCGACCCGACCATCGTCTACGGCATCACCCAGGGCCGTCCGCTGGGCCGCGGCATTCGCCTGTCCGAGCTGCGCGCGCCAACGCCCTGGAACACCTATGTCATCGACGGCCTGCCGCCGACCCCGATCGCCAACCCCGGGCGGGATGCGCTTCGCGCGGTGCTGAACCCCCCGGTCACGGACGAGCTCTTCTTCGTTGCGGACGGCAGCGGGGGCCACGCCTTCGCCCGAACCTATGACGAGCATCTTCGCAATGTGGCCCGCTGGCGGGCCCTCGAGCGCGGAGAGGCCGCGCCGCCGGGCGAGGCCGGGACTGCGGAGGGCGCTGCCCTCCCGGCCGGTGAGGCCGTCATTACGCTTGAGCCCGAGGGCGGTGCCGCGCTACGCCCCGCCCAGCCCTGATCCCTGTTCCTCCGACCCGCGAGTCCGCGTCTTCATGTCCAACGAACGCAGGCCCCGCCGGGGCGTCCTCCTGATTGTCGCCAGCCCCTCGGGAGCGGGGAAGACGTCCCTGTGCCGGCGGCTTATGGCGGACCATGGTGGGCTGGAGTTGTCGATCTCCATGACCACCCGCGGCATCCGCCCCGGCGAGGTGGACGGTCGCGACTATCATTTCGTCGACCGCGCCCTGTTCCAACGACTGATCGGCGAGGATGCCTTCCTTGAGTGGGCCGATGTGCACGGCAATCTCTACGGCTCGCCGCGCGCGCCGATCGAGCGGGCCCTCGCCGAGGGCCGCGATGTGCTGTTCGATATCGACTGGCAGGGGGCCAGGGAGGTCGCCCGCAAATGCCCGGAAGACGCCGTGCGGGTGTTCATCCTGCCGCCCAGCCTGGCCGAGTTGAAGCGCCGCCTGATCACCCGCTCTCAGGACACTGCCGAGGTGATCGAGCAGCGCATCGACAACGCCAAGGGCGAGATCGAGCACGCGGACGAGTTCGACTACGTCTTCGTCAACGAAGACTTCGACCGTTCCTATGCCGAGCTGGCGCACATCTATCACGCGGAGCGTAGCCGCCGGTTCCGGAACCTGTGGGTCGACGGCTACCGCCAGGCGCTGCTGCACGAGGTCGTTTGACGCGAAAAGGACCCGACCGGCAGGTCGGGCCCTTCGACGTTTCAGGCCAGGCCGGTTTACTGGACGCGGGCAGCGCGGACGCCGCGGTCCTCCAGGATCTCCTGCACGCTGTCATCCCCGGCGAGGTGGGCCGCGCCAACGGCGATGAAGGTGTCGCCCGATGCGGCCAGCATCGTCTGGATCTGGTCGGCCCAGTCGCGGTTGCGATTGGCCAAGATCAGATCGTACAGCTCCTGTGACTGGTTGCGCATCTCTTCAACGCCGATCCTGTCGATCGCTTCCACATCACCGGTGGCCCAGGCTTGGACCAGCTCGTCCAGAATGGTGCTCGCCCGCTCGTAGTCGCGCAGGGCCGAGCGCAGGAAGGCCAGCTGGGTCTCCTCGGACATGCTCGCCAGCATGCGGACCTGGGCCTCTGCGCCTTCCAGCTCACCGACCGGCTTGCCGGCGGCAAGCGCTTGGGCACGCAGCACGGTGTCGACGCCCGACGTCGGGTCGAAACCCGCCGCGATTATTGGCGCGACCGCAATTGTCAGGCCGGCGAGCCACGGCCGCAGCGGATCGAGGGCGGCGGCATTGGCACCCAGCGCGCTCGCGGCGGCGTTCAACTCAGCCAGTTCCTCGGGCGTTAGCAGGCTGGATAGCGGCCGGTCCGGAGAAACGCCGAACTGCTGGATCAGCGGCGCGACGGCGGCCTGGTCGTTCGGGTCCTTGATCTCGAGGATGAGGGTGTCAGCCTCGGCCAGGGCGGCCTCGACCTTGGCGGTGCCCCAGGGGGTGTTGGGGCGCAGCACATGGACGGTGCCGAACAGCCAGATGCGCGAGTCTGCATCCTCGATCAGCCACAGCGCCGGGCCCTGGCCGGTGGCCGGGGTGATGGTCGGGGCGGCGGGGGCCTGGGCGAAGGCGCTGTCGACGGCGACGAAGGTCAGGGCGAGGCCGGCGGCGACGCCAACGGCGCTGCGGGCGGCGGTCTTGAGCAGTTGGGTCAGGGACATATGGGAACTCCTTTCCGGAAGGGTGAAGGCAGGGGTCAGGATAGGCCGCGTTGGGCTGCGACAATGCCCGAGGCGAGGATGTAGAGAGCCATCATCACGCCGATCAGGCTCCAGGCGTTGACCTCGGGTGTGAGGCCTAGCCGCTCGGCGGCGGCGTAGAGGAACAGGACGCCCTGGCTGAGCCAGAAGGTCAGGGCACCGGCCTCCACGGTGATCCGCCGGAGCAGCTCATCGGCGCGGCGCCAGAGCAGGAGGTTGGCGAAGGTCTGGATCGCGAGCAGGGCGGCGATGCCGAAGAACGTCACGTCCGGGGCCAGGCCGAGCGGCGTGATCGGCGCGAGCAGCATGACGCCCGCGAGGGCGGTGACGATGATCTGCAGGACGCCGCAGCCTCTTGGTACGGAGGCCGGGCGGCGCGCCATGACGAAAACGCTGCCCACGGTCATGGCGAGCAGAGCGATCGCCACCAGCCCGGCCACCGTGTCGGGCAGGTTGGTGTCGCCGAGGAAGGTGAACTGGACCGCGGCGGCACCGATGACGGCACCGGCGATGGTGAGGAGGGTGCCGACCATGAGGCGGCGGGCCAAGGGTACGGGACGTTCGTCGTCAGCTACCATGGGAACGCTCCTGTTCCGAGAAGATCGACTCGATCGGCTGTTCGAAGACGCGCGCGATCTTGAAGGCGAGGGGAAGGGACGGGTCGTAACGGCCGGTCTCGAGGGCGTTGACGGTCTGGCGGGATACCCCCAGCCGTTCGGCCAGCTCGGCCTGGCTCCAGTTGAGCTCCGCGCGCAGGACCTTGAGGCGATTGTTCATGGGATCACCGCCGCTGCAGCCACCAGACGGCCCAGGCGATGCCGTGGCCGACCAGCTGGCACGCGATCAGCGCAAGGGCACCGTTGTAGAAGGCCTCGGCCGGGGTCCAGCTGGCCAGCATCGGAGAGCTGGCGATCTGTCCAAGGCGAGTGGCGGCGGCGACAGCGAGGAAGCCCAGCGCTGCGCCGCACGAGCCGCCCCAGTACCAGGCCCATTTGTGAGCCTCGCGCGCGGCCTCATCGAGGCGCGACCACCAGCGCAGGCCCAGCCACACCGCTGCGGCGAAGGCTGTAACGAGGGCCGCGAGAATCCCGAGCCGGGAGACTGGGTTGCCGACTTGGTCCAGAACCACGTCCGCGAGGCCGATAGTCAAGCCGAGGAGCAGGCTGCCGCCGAAGAACACGGCGAAACTCCGCAGGCCCGGCGGTTTGGTGGACATGACAAGCGCCCTGGTCGTTGTGACAAAGAGGCTTTACGATCCGCTGGCCGAATTGTCAAGCGTCATTGTCATTCTGCCAAGGGACAATGACAGGTGAGCTCAACCTAAGGCGGCCATGCGCGCCATGTCGATGACGAAGCGGTAGCGCACGTCGGACTTCTCCAGCCGCGCATAGGCGTCGTTGATCTGGTCCGGGGCGATGGTCTCGATCTCGCAGGTGATGCCGTGCTCGGCGCAGAAGTCGAGCATCTCCTGGGTCTCGCGGATGCCGCCGATCAGCGAGCCGGCGACGCTGCGGCGACGCCACAGCAGCGGCAGGGCGAAGACCGGCAGGCCCTCGGTGGTCAGGCCCAGCATAACCATGGTCCCGTCGCGCGCCAGCAGCTGCAGGTGGCTGGCGATCTCGTGGGTGGCCGAGACCGTGTTGATGATCAGGTTGAACCTCTCCGCCGCCGCCTGCATGGCCGCGGCGTCCGAATTGATCAGGAAGTGCTTCGCCCCCATGCGTTCGGCGTCGGCGCGCTTGCGGTCCGAGGTCGACAGCACCGTCACCTCGGCGCCCATGGCCACCGCCAGCTTGACGGCCATGTGGCCGAGGCCGCCGAGGCCGACCACGGCCACCTTCGATCCCGGCCCGACCTTCCAGTGCTTCAGCGGCGAGAAGGTAGTGATGCCGGCGCACAGCAGCGGCGCTGCGGCGTCGAGCGGCAGGGCGTCGGGGATGAGCAGGACATAGTTCTGGTCGACCGTGATGCGGTCCGAGTAGCCACCCTGGGTGATCCGCTGGTTCACTGGTCCGCCCTTCGGATCCCGGGAGCCATAGGTCTGGGTCATGCCGGGGACGCAGTACTGCTCCTCGCCGGCGCGGCAGGGCTCGCAGGCGCGGCAGCTGTCGACCATGCAGCCGACGCCGACCCGGTCCCCGACCTTGAAGCGACTGACATTGGCCCCGACCGCCGTCACCACCCCCGCGATCTCGTGCCCCGGTACGATCGGATAGCGAGCGTTGCCGAGGTCATTCTTCGCCATGTGGAGATCGGAGTGGCAGACGCCGCAGTACCTGATCTCGATCGCCACATCGTCCGGGCCGGGGTCGCGCCGTTCGAAGCGGTATGGTTCCAGCGGCCTGTCGGCGGCGACGGCGGCGAAGGCGCGGGTGGCGATGGGCATGGGCGGGTCTCTATCCTGGAAAACCACGCGGCCGACTGGGTATTGTCGGCCTTTTGACAACTACCGCAGCCGCGCGATCAGCGCTTCGGCGGCTGCCGGATTGCGCACCTTGGCCCCGGCGATGAAATAGGCGAACACCTCGCCGCGATCGGCCCAGCCGCGGGTCCGGGCGGCGACGGCGTCGAGCTCGTCGGTCTTCATCCCGGTCGACTCGTCCTCGCGGCTCGACATCAGCCGTGCGTAAGTGAAGTCGGCGGTCTGCTGGTCGATGCGCGGCCACTCCGGGGCCTCGTCGTCCTCGGCGTAGACGATGGCGCAGCCATACCTCGCCGCCAACTCGTAGAAATGCGGGGTCTCGAACGAGCCGTGGCGCACCTCCAGCGCATGGCGCAGCCGCACGCCCTCGCGCTCGGCCGGCAGCAACTTCAGGAAACCGTCGAAGTCGACCGGGTCGAACTTCTTGGTGGCCATGAACTGCCAGTTGATCGGCCCCAGCCGGTCGCCAAGCGCCGTCAGCCCCTGACCGAGGAAGCGGTCCATCGACTCGCCCATGTCCGACAGCACCTTGCGGTTGGTGCAGTAACGGCTGGCCTTGACCGAGAAGACGAAGCCGTCAGGCGTCTCGTCCCGCCACTTCAACCAGCTGTCGGGCTTGAAGGTCGAATAGTAGGTACCGTTGATCTCGATCGAGGTCAGACGCCGGCTGGCGAACTCCAGCTCGCGCTTCTGCGTCAGGCCCTCGGGATAGAACACCCCGCGCCAGGGCTCATAGGTCCAGCCGCCGACGCCGATGTGGATTGGGTGGGTCATGGAGTGTCCTCCGAAGCCTCTGGCATGTGCTCCTGCCAGTCCTCCTGCGCATGACGGAAGCGCAGGATGAGCACGCCAGTCTCGTCGACGGTGTAGAGGATGATGTGGGCACGGAACACTCGGGCGCGCACGGGCGGCTCGATAACCGGCCGCAGAGGCGCCGCCAGCGGATAGTCCGCAATGAGTTGCACAGCTCCGCGGAGGCCGGCGGCGTAAGCCTCTGCCGCACGTCGACCAAAGGTGCTCTCGCCGTAGAGATAGATTGCTTTCAGGTCCGCCTGCGCCGCGCCGCTATAGCGGACCCGCACGGTCAGGCGGCCTGCGTGGCCGCCCGGGCGTCGGCCTCGGCCCGGGCCTCGCCGATGATCTCCTCAAAGCTCTTGTCGCTGACGCCTGAGGCGTAAGCCTCGTCGACCAGCCTCTGCATGTGCGCGATCTTCTCCGCCCGCTCCTGGTCACGACGGATCAGGTCGCGGACGTAGTCGCTGGCGTTGGCGTAGCGCCCGTCAGCGGATCGGGACTCGACCCAGGCCTTCAGCTGGGCCGGCAGGGAGATGTTCATGGTCGCCATGGGGCGAGGGTTCGCCCGATGGCAAACCTTGTCAACCCTTGCGCTGTCGCTGGCGCAGTAACTCCAGCTCGCGCGCCACCGCCCGGTCGTGGGCGCCGGACAGGGCGTAGCTGACGCTGACGAAATGGGCCACGAGGCCGATGCCCCAGCCCAGCATCGGCCACCAGGCCCAGTCGAACTGGCGGTCCGTCAGATAATCCAGCGCCAGCAGGCCGCCGTTGACCAGCACATAGACAAAGGCGTGCACGCGAACGCCCATCCGCGCCTGGGCCCGCCGCTCGGCCTCCTCGCGCAGACCCGCTTCCGTGTCGCTCATGATGATCTCCCTCCACCCGGGCTGAGGATGCCGCAGGCCGCGTCGGAGGAAAAGATCAGTAGGCGAAGTCGCGGTAGACCCGGCTGAGGTCGCCGCCCCAGGCACCGTGATAGAGATCCAGCAGGCGCTCCGCCGGAGTCACGCCGGAGTCGGCGATGTCTTCCAGCTCGGCCAGATAACCGCGCTCGTCGACCATGCCGCCGGAGAAGGCGGCCCGGTTCTTCAGGCCCTGCTTGGCGATCGCCACCATGTCCACGGCCACGTCCCGCAGCATCCGGCCGCCGACCTCGGCGCGCAGGCCCAGGCGGGTCACGTCGCGCCGCAGCCGCTCGTGGTCCTCAACCGCCCAGCCCTTGCACAGGTCCCAGGCCGCCGCCTGCGACGGGGCGTCATAGAGGATGCCGGCCCAGAGGGCGGGCAGGGCGCAGATCCGGCTCCACGGCCCGCCATCGGCGCCGCGCATCTCCAGATAGGACTTGAGCCGCACCTCGGGGAACAGGGTCGTCAGATGGTCGCCCCAGTCCTTCAGCGTCGGCCGGTCGCCGGGCAGCTCCGGCAGGCGGCCGTCGAGGAAGTCCCGGAAGGAGCGCCCCGCCACGTCCACATAGCGCCCGTCGCGTTTGACGAAGTACATCGGCACATCGAGCGCGTAGTCGGCGTAGCGCTCGAAGCCGAAGCCGTCCTCGAACACGAAGTTGAGCATACCCGTGCGGTCGGCGTCGGTGTCCGTCCAGACGTTGGCCCGCGCCGACACGAAGCCGTTGGGCCGGCCCTCCGTGAAGGGGCTGTTGGCGAACAGGGCCGTGGCCACCGGCTGCAGCGCCAGGCTGACGCGGAACTTCTCGACCATGTCGACCTCGGACTCGAAGTCGAGGTTGGCCTGGATTGTGGAGGTGCGCAGCATCATGTCGAGGCCCAGCGAGCCGACCTTGGGCATGTAGGCGCGCATGATGTCGTAGCGGCCCTTGGGCATCACCGGGATGTCCTCGCGGGTCCACATCGGATCGAAGCCGAGGCCCAGGAAGCCGAGGTCCAGCTGGTCGGCGACCTGCTTGACCTCCATCAGGTGCTGGCCGGTCTCGTTGCAGATGTCATGGATGGTCTTCAGCGGTGCGCCGGACAGCTCAAACTGGCCGCCAGGCTCCAGGCTGACGGAGGCCATGTAGCCCTCGGCATTCGCCCGCTCGAGGGCGATGACATGCTCACCCTCGTAGACCGGTGCCCAGCCGAAGCGGGTCAGGCCGTCCAGCATGGCGCGGATGCCGTTCGGGCCGCCATAGGCCGGTCTCTTCAGGCTCATCCGGTTGAATCCGAACTTTTCGTGCTCGGCCCCGATCCGCCACTGATCGCGCGGCTTGATGCCCCTCGCCATGACGCCGACGAGATCGTCGGTTGAGAGCGGCGGCTGGTCGGTCATGCGTGTTCCCCGCGTATCGCGCCTAGATGGGAGAGGGCAGGGCCCCGCTCAAGAGGCGGCGTCATGTAACGGACGGCGTCAGCGCTTCCAGTCGCCCAGCGTTGCCTGCCAGAGCGAGAGCGCCGTCACGGCGGCCGTGTCGGCGCGCAGGATTCGCGGCCCCAGCGAGAGGGGCACGGCGCAGTCCATCGCGCGCAGACGGTCCCGCTCCTCCGGGGCGAAGCCGCCCTCGGGGCCGATGAGGATGGCCCAGGGCCCTGGGCCCGCGTCGGTCAGGGCGGCGATCGCCGGCGGCCCGCCAGTCTCGTCGCACAACATGATCCGTCGCGCCGGATCCCAGCGATCGAGCAGGGCAGTCAGCTTGACCGGATCGTCCACCGCCGGCACGTCCAGTCGCCCGGTCTGCTCGGCGCTTTCCTCGGCGATGGCGTCCAGCCGGTCCAGCCGCAGGTGCTGCGGCTGGGTCCGGGCGGTGGTGATCAGCCGGATCCGCGCGGCGCCCAGCTCCGTGGCCTTCTCGACCGCGAACTCCAGCGCCGACTTCTTCACCGTGGCGAGCAGCAGCTCCACGTCCGGTGGCGCGATCTGGTCGCGCACCCGCACCTCGGCGCGCAGCACGACGCCCTTCTTCAGCACCTCGGCGACGGTCGCGCGCCACTCGCCGTCGCGCCCGTTGAAAAGCCGCAGGGCGTCCCCCGCGCCCAGCCGCATCACCTGGGTCAGGTAGCGCGACTGGTCAGGCGTCGGCGCCACGGCCGCGCCGGCGGACAGGTCTGCGGTGACGTGGAGGCGGATCATGGATCCGACCTATCGTCCGGCGCGGCGGGGGTCCAGAGCGGGGGCTAGAGCGTCCGCGCGATCAGCACCTTCATGATCTCGTTAGTGCCGCCGTAGATCCGCTGCACTCGGGCGTCCTTGTACAGCTGGGCGATCGGGTACTCGTTCATGTAGCCGTAGCCGCCGTGGAGCTGGAGCATCTCGTCGATGGTCTCGCCCTGAATGTCGGTGACCCAGTATTTGGCCATAGAGGCGGTGACGGCGTCCAGCTGACCCTTCAGGTGCAGGCCGATGCAGTGGTCGACGAAGACGCGGGCGACGGTCAGCTTGGTCTTGACCTCGGCCAGCTTGAACTGGGTGTTCTGGAAGTCGAGGATGCGTTTCCCGAACGCCTTCCGGCCCTTCACGTACTCCACCGTTTCCGCCAGGCCGCGCTCGGCCGCCGCCACGCCCTGAACGGCGATGTTCAGGCGCTCCTGCGGCAGCTGTTGCATCAGCTGGATGAAGCCCAGGCCCTCGGCGCCGCCGATGATGTTCTCGCCGGGCACCTTCACGTCGTTGAAGAATAGCTCGGAGGTGTCGTTGCCCTCCATGCCGATCTTGTGGAGGTTGCGCCCGCGCTCGAAGCCCTCGGCCCCGTCGGTCTCGACCACGATCAGGCTGGTGCCCTTGGCGCCCTCGGCCGGGTCGGTCTTGGCCACCACGATGATGAAGTTGGCCAGCTGGCCGTTGGTGATGAAGGTCTTGGAGCCGTTCACCACATACTGGTTGCCGGACTTGATGGCGGTGGTCTTGACGCCCTGCAGGTCGCTTCCCGCGCCGGGCTCGGTCATGGCGATCGCGCCGACCAGTTCGCCGGTCAGCAGGCGCGGGAGCCAGCGCTCTTTCTGCTCCGGCGTGCCATAGTGCCAGATGTAGGGGGCGACGATGGCGTTGTGCAGCGAGATGCCGAAGTGGTCCGCGCCCTTCCAGCCCAGCTGGCGCATCAGCACGACCTCGTGGCGATAGTCGCCGCCCATGCCGCCGTCTTCCTCGGGCATGGACAGGCCCAAGAGGCCCGCCTCGCCGGCCTTGTTCCACAGCGCGCGCGGCACGGTGGAGTTGGCGATCCAGGACTGGACGGCCTCGGGCGGGGCGTGCTCGTCGATCCATTTGGCGACGGAGTCGGAGAAGAGGACGATCTCCTCGTCCTGCATGAAGTCGGGTTCGGGGACGTTGAGGACGTTCATCGGGCTTCCGGGGCTAGGGTCCAGCGCCAAACCTCGCCAACCTCGTCATCCTGGGCGACGCCCGAGCGAATGAAGCCCAGTTTGCGAAGATGCGGGTGGAGGCGTTTTCTTCAGGCAGGGTGTGCGCGATGGGGCGGGCGCCATTCTCGAGGGCCATGAGGGTTAGCGCCGCGGCCATGGCGGTCGCGTGGCCGCGACCTTCCCCGCCGGGGAAGGTGAAATAGGCGATCTCGACCTCCCCGTCTCTCGGCGGAGATACGAAGCTGCAACTGCCCACGGCGGAGTTGCCGTCCCAGGCGAGGTAGGAGATCCACGGGGCATAGGATCCGCTTGGCTCGTAGAGCGCGATGGTGGACGCCATTACGCTGCTGACAAGGTCCGCGATCCGGTCGGCGTTCGAGCACAACTCCAAGGCCGAGGCCGGGTCGCGAGCGAGCGCCGCGACGCGATCATGATCCAGGGACTCAAATCGCAGGCCTGTCGCCTCAGAAGGCATCAGCCGGCACGCTCATCAGCACGTCGGCGCCGGTCTTCAGCTTCCTCAGGTGGGCACCGACGTCGGGCAGCATGCGCTCGACGAAGTAGCGACCGGTGGCGATCTTGCCGGCGTAGAACGGATCGGTCGAGCCGGCGTCGATCTGCTTCTGCGCCGCGACGGCCATCTGGGCCCAGACATAGGCGAGGGCGGTCAGGCCGAAGATGTGCAGATAGTCGGTCGAGGCCGCGCCGGCGTTGTCCGGGTTCTGCATGCCGTTCTGCATCAGCCACATGGTGCCCTCCTGCAGCGCCTTCCTGGACTCGGCGAGGCCGTCGATGAACGGCCTGATCGCCTCGTTGCCGCCGTGCTCGGCGACATAGGCGTCGATGTCGGCGAACCAGCTCATGATGGCGCGGCCGCCGTTGGCCGGCAGCTTGCGGCCGACCAGGTCCAGCGCCTGAATGCCGTTGGCACCCTCGTAGATCATGGTGATGCGTGCGTCGCGCAGGTACTGGCTGGCCGGGAAGTGCTCGGTGTAGCCCGACCCGCCATGCACCTGCATCGCCAGCGACGCGGCGTGGAAACCACGGTCGGTCAGATATGCCTTCAGCACCGGGGTAATCAACCCCATGTAATCTCGGGCCTTGGTCGCCACCGCCTCGTCCTCGGCGCGCTGCAGGTCGGCCTGGAGCGCGGTCCAGAGCACGAAGGCCTGACCGCCCTCGACGATGGCCTTGGCCTCCAGCAGCATGCGGCGCACGTCCGGGTGGACGATGATCGGGTCGGCGGGGCCGTCGGCGTTCTTCGGTCCGGTCAGGCTGCGGCCCTGCAGGCGGTCCCTGGCGAACTCGGCGGCGGCCTGGTAGGCGGCGGTGGCGATAGCCAGCCCCTGCAGGCCAGTGCCGAGGCGGGCCTCGTTCATCATCACGAACATGGCGGCCATGCCCTTGTTCTCCTGACCGACCAGCCAGCCCCTGGCATCATCGTACTGCATGACGCAGGTGGCATTCCCGTGGATGCCCATCTTGTGCTCAAGGCCCACGCACTTGAGGCTGTTTCGCTCGCCGAGGGAGCCGTCGTCGTTGACCATGAACTTCGGCACGACGAACAGGCTGATGCCCTTTATGCCCGCTGGCGCGCCCTCGATGCGGGCCAGCACCAGGTGGATGATGTTGTCGGTGAAGTCGTGCTCGCCCGAGCTGATCCAGATCTTCTGGCCGGTGATGGCGTAGCTCCCGTCTCCGTTCGGCACGGCCTTGGACCGGATCAGACCAAGATCGGTACCGCACTGGGGCTCGGTCAGGTTCATGGTGCCGCCCCACTCGCCCGAGGCCAGCTTGGGCAGATACTTCGCCTTCTGCTCGGGGTTGCCGTTGGCGTGCAGCGCCTCGTAACAGCCGTGCGTCAGTCCGGGGTACATGGAGAAGGCCGGGGAGGCGGCGGCGGTGAACTGCCCGAACGCCATACCGACGATGGCCGGCATGCCCTGGCCGCCGTACTCGGGATCACAGGTCAGGCTCGGCCAGCCCGCCTCGACCATCTGCAGATAGGCTTCCTTCCAGCCGGTGGGGCCGGTGACCTTGCCGTCATCCCACTTGCAGCCTTCCTGGTCGCCGACGCGGTTCAGCGGGGCGATGACCTCCTCGGCGAACTTCGCCCCTTCCTCGAGGATCTGGCCCACCAGATCGGACGAGACGTCCGAGAAGCCCGCCTGATTTGTGTAGCGGTCGATCTCCAGGACCTCGTTGAGGAAGAAGGTCAGGTCGCGGACAGGGGCCTTGTAGGGCATGGTCAAGCTCTCGCTTTGAAGGCGTGGACGATGGGTTCAGGGTTCAGCCGCTCGCCAAGCAGGCTGGCGTACTCCTCGGCGCCGGGCAGCAGGTCGGGCCGGAACTGGCCCAGCTTCTGCTCCATCACCCGGCAAGCTTCTTCGGCGGTGGAGATCGCCTCATCCAGATCGTCGCGCTGGCGGCGCAGCTGCTCGATCTGGGCGCGATGGCGGCGCAGGGCCACGGCCATCTGATGGGAGTTGTGATCCTTGTGGTCATACAGGTCCAGCATCTGCTGGATTTCCCGCAAGGTGAAGCCGATGCGGCGCCCTCGCAGAATCAGCTTCAGGCGGGCGCGGTCGCGGGAGTCATAAACGCGCGTCTGACCCTTGCGGGCCGGGTTGAGCAGGCCCTTGTCCTCGTAGAACCTCAGCGCTCGCGCTGTCGCTCCGGACTCGCGGCACAACTGGCGGATCGTGTAGGTACGATGTTCGTCGGCGATTGCCATGACTCTAATCTTATCTTGACGCGCACGTAAAGGGAAGGTTGTTTGCTCCGGCTGCGACCTCGCAGCGCGGCGTGACAAAAGAACCGCTGGCGGGTTCCCCTGCCGGTTGACCCGTCGCCGCACCTTCTCCATCACCAGACAGAAGACATCAGCAGGGAGGCTGCTCAACGATGGGGCTGATCGCGAATGTCCGGCGCGACCTGAAGTTCGTGTCGGGACTCAGGCGGCTGCTGAATCGTATGGCGCCGATCGCCATGGACAGCGCGGACCTGCTCTGTGATGACATCGAGGCCGTCGTCGATCAGTTCCCGGACCTTGTTGCCCTTGAGGACGAACGGCGGCGCCTGACCTATCGCGATCTCGACGCCCTGGCCAACCGTTACGGCCACTGGGCCCGCAGCCGTGGCCTGCGACGGTCGGATGTCGTCGCCCTGATGATGAACAACCGGGTGGACTACATCGCCGCCTGGCTCGGCCTGTCCAAGGTTGGCGTGCCCTGCGCCCTGATCAACACCAACCTCATCGGCGCACCCCTTGCCCACTGCCTCAATCTCGTCGCCGCCTCCCAGGTAATCTGCGACACCGAGTCTCTCGAGGCGCTCGAGAGCGCCCGTCCGATGGCCGATAAGTCGCTGTCGCTGTGGGTGCTCGGGCTGCAGCTGGCGGAGGAGAGCGGCGACCGTCGGAGCCTCGAGGCCGGCGTGCGAGGTGCCTCCTCCGTGCGTCCGGCCCGGTCGCTGCGGGAGGGTCTGACCAACCGCGACGTGGCCATGTACATGTACACCTCGGGCACCACAGGGTTGCCCAAGGCCGCCAAGATCATCCATGCTCGAGCGCGCACCTACATGCGGGCCTTTGCCGGCGCGACCAGGTCGACTCATAAGGACCGCGTCTACAACTGCCTGCCGCTGTACCACGCGACTGGGGGTCTCGCCGGCGTGGGATCGACGCTGCTGAACGGCGGTGCGGTCATCATCCGGCGCAGGTTCTCGGCCGGGGGCTTCTGGGCCGACGTTGTCGCCAGCGGTGCCACCACCTTCGTCTATATCGGCGAGCTCTGCCGCTACCTCGTCAACAGTCCCGAGCATCCGGAGGAGCGGGCGCACAAGCTGCGACTTGCCTTCGGCAACGGCTTGCGGCCAGAGGTGTGGAGCGACTTCAAGGGGCGCTTCCGGATCCCGGACATCCTGGAGTTCTACGGCTCGACGGAAGGCAATGTCTCGTTGTTCAACTTCGACGGCAAGCCGGGTGCCATCGGTCGCGTGCCGTGGTTCCTGAAGAAGCAGATCAACATCCGGCTGATCGCATTCGACGTCGAGACAGAAGAGCCCGCGCGGAGCATCAATGGCCTGTGCCTTCCCGTGGCCGTGGGCGAGATCGGCGAGGCGATCGGGCGGATCGGGGACGAACTGCGCCAGAGCTACTCGGGCTATGCCGATGCGGCCGCCTCGAAGAAGAAGGTGCTCGAGGATGTGTTCGAGCGCGGAGACCGCTGGTTCCGCACGGGCGACCTGATGCGTCAGGACTCAGAGGGCTACTACTATTTCATCGACCGCATAGGCGACACCTTCCGCTGGAAGGGCGAGAACGTCTCGACCAACGAGGTGCAGGAGCGGCTGTCCGCAGCCCCCGGCGTGGCCGAGGCTATCGTCTACGGCGTGCCGGTGCCCGGCCAGGACGGCAAGGCCGGAATGGCGGCGCTGATCATGGACGGGGCTTTTTCGGCCAGGGCGTTCGGCGAGTGGGTGACGGCCGAGCTTCCCGCCTACGCCCAGCCGGTGTTCGTGCGGCTGCTCAAGGCTGCGGACACCACCGGGACGTTCAAGTACCGCAAGATAGACCTCGTGACCGAGGGCTTCGATCCGGCGCTGGCCGGGCCGAACCTGTACTTCCGTGGCGGCAGGAACGGGTATCAGAAGCTGTCACCGACAGTGTACGCCAATATCCTGGCCGGGACGGCTCGCTTCTAGGGAGGCGTGGAGCGGGATGCGCCGCGTCCGGCCGTGATCGTCGCGCGCCTGCTTTGCGGGTGCGCACGTCTGCCTGTCCGTCTTCCACCAGCGTCTCCCGACGGTGTTCAGCGGCCTTCGACAAGGTCCCCAAACACAAAACGGCCGGGCTTGCGCCCGGCCGTTCCGTTGTCCGGAGGGAAAACCCGATCAGTAGCTCAGGCGCAGCGTGACGCCCCAGGTGCGTGGCGCGCCGAGGAAGGCGCTGTAGCCCTGGGTGTCGGTCGCCGGGTTGTAGAAGGTGCCGTTCGGCTGCACCGTCGTGGCGAAGGCCGAGCCCTGCAGAGTCGAGTTGAACGCCACCTGGTAGTACTTCTCATTCGTCAGGTTCTGGGCCCACAGGTCCACGGTCCAGCGCTCGCTTTCAGCACCGACGGAGATCCGACCGTTGAAGAGGCCGAAGCCCTCTTGCACCTTGAAGGGAAGCAGATCGGAAGCGGTGTTGTATTCGGTATTGTACTTGCCCGACAGGCTCAGGCCCAGTTGCAGGCCGTTACCTAGCGATCGCTCGTAGGCCACCGAGCCCGAAACCGACCACTCCGGCGCGAACGAGGTTGTCGATCCCGGGAGCAGCGAAAGAGCCGGGAAGGTCGACGGCACCGAGAGATCGGCGGCGGTGAAGCGACCGTACTGGGTGCGCGCGTAGGTCAGGCCGCCCTGAAGGGTGAGACCTTCTACCGGCGTGAACCACAGCAGATCGAGGTCGACGCCCTCGGTCGTCAACTCGGGGATTGACTCCACCACAAAGGAGGTGCCGAGGAAGGTGTTGAGCTGGAAGTCACTGAAAGTCTGATTGAAATAGGTCGCATTCAGCAGCAGGGAATTGTCGAGCAGGGTCGACTTGAAACCCAGTTCGTAGCTATCGACCACTTCCGACGGGAAGAACTGGGACGTCGAAGGCGTGACGCCGAGTTGCACCCGGTCCATGTTGAAGCCGTAGCTCTTGTAGCCGCGAGCATACGACCCGTAGACCATCAAATCGTCGTTGAACCGGTAGGTGGCCTTCGCCGTGCCGGACACTTCACTGTCGTCGAAATCCTCGCTGGCCGAGCGGTTGTCGAAAAACGCATTGGCCCAGGGCAGACAGACCACGCCGATGGCGCGAGACGCGGCGGCACCCAGCACGGCACCAATAGCGGCCTGGTTGGCGAGGGTCGCGGCACAAGCCTGACCGTTCGTCCCCACATTGTCCTGACGCACCTTCAGTTCCTTGGAGTCCTGCGTAAAGCGCAAGCCAAAGGTGACGTCGAACTGGTCGGTCAGTCGCAAGGTGTTGTTTGTGAACACCGCGAACGACGTGGTGTCCTGCGTGTAGCGGTCTGCTAGCGATCTGCCGGTACCGAAGCCGGGCCCACCCCCGCTCACCGCGCCGCCCGAAGCTGCGCAGGCCCCGAAGGTTGCCGGGGTCTGGCCGGGCCGGGTCAGACAGCCGACAAAGGCCGGGCTGGCCCCATTGGTCAGCAGGAACGATATGAAGGGCGTGTAGTCCGCGCCGAGGGAGAAGGAATCGTCGCGCTCGATGGTCTCGGACGTAGCGAACACGCCAACCAGCCAGTCCAACCGGTCGGTGGTGCCGGCGAGGCGCAGTTCCTGTGTCAGGTTCTCCACCGCGTAGCCATTGGCGTCCTGTTCGCGATAGAAGATGTCCGCGCCGGTAAAATCGGTGTCCTGACCATTGCGGGTCGACCAGTCACGGTACGAGGTGATCGAGGTCAGGCGAGCATTCATCGACGGAATATCGATGTTAACCTCGGCGGAAACGCCCCGATCCTCCATCTCCTGACCCGTATCGCGGTTGGCGAAGGCCTGGCGCGAGAACGGCAGCAATCCGAAGCCGGTAGCCGGCGGACGGGTGCCGGTACCGTTCGACAGTCCGTCGATGAGGCTAAAGGTCGGACCGGTACGGATCGACACCCCGACGCAGCAGTACTCGTCCCGCCTCGAGTAATCGGCGATGAGGCGGATCGAGGTGTTGTCATTAGGCAGGTACAGGAGCTGGGCGCGCGTGGTCCAGTAGTCCTGGTTGTTGTCGTCCCGAAGCGTGCGCGGGCCATCGCCGGTATCTACGCTGTAGAAGCCGTCGCGCACCCTGCGGGCGACAAACAGGCGCATCGCGAGGGTTTCTGTGATCGGGCCGGTGACCGAGCCGGCCGCCCCGAATGCGCCGTAGTTGCCGGCGGTCAGTTCGAGGTTGTACTCGGGCGAGAAGCTCGGCAATTGCGTGATGACGTTGATCACGCCGGCAGACGTATTCTTGCCGAACAGGGTGCCCTGCGGCCCCTTTAGCACCTCGATCCGCTCCAGTTCACCGAGGTCGCCGAAACCGACGCCGTTGCGCGAGCGGTAAACGCCGTCGATGACGATGCCGACCGAGCTTTCCAGACCCGGGTTGTCGCCGACGGTACCAACGCCGCGGATACGAGCGGTCGTTGAGGCTTCGGTCGCGGTCGATGTCACGGTCAGGCCCGGCGTCAGGACTTGCACATCCTTGATGTCGCGCACGCCTGCATTGGCGAGGAGCTCTTCCGACAGGGTAGTGACCACGACGGGCACCTCCTGAAGGCTCTGTTCCCGCAGCTGGGCCGTGACAATGATCTCGTCAACGGTGGTGGCCTGACCCTCCTGGGCCATGGCGGCTCCGCCGCCTAGCAGCGCCGCGCCGAGCACGGCACCAGAGGCGGTCGTACGAAGAGTCCGGTTGAGTCGCATGTGCGTCCCCGCTCCTGAAGGGGCCGTAGCCCCGGTCATTTCCTGTCCCTCGGGTCGCGTCTTCTTTGGATCACGAACGCGAACCCTCGAACCTTTCGCGTAATCCAGGTTCAACCGACCGACAAGCGTGCTCGCCTGTCTTGTGTCGCGATTTCGTCACCGCTGACGCGGGTGTGATGCGAAAACGACAAAAAAGATGACGTGGCGTCAAGATCCGGGGGTGGTTTCGACCTTTGGCCGCTGCGAGCGGAGCAAGACGAAGGCACCGACCACGCCCGAAAGCAACGATCCGCCCAGGACACCGAGCTTCACCTGCACCTGTTCCGGCGAGTCGATCGCGCCCGGGAAGGCGAGGGCGCCGATGAACAGACTCATGGTGAAGCCGACGCCGCACAGGAGACTGACGCCATAGACCTGCGGCCAGGTCGCGCCGCGGGGCTTGGCCCCGACCTTCAGCGCCGTCGCCAGCCAGGCGAAGCCGAACACGCCGATCTGCTTGCCGACGAACAGGCCCAGGGCGATCCCGAGGACCAGCGGGGTGAACAGGGCTTCCAGACTGATGCCGGCGAAGGAGACGCCCGCCTTGGAGAAGGCGAAGATCGGCAGGACGACATAGGCGACGTACGGATGAAGTTCGTGCATCGCCTGCTTCAGCGGGCTGTCATGGCCGGTCTTGCGCGCGCTGACCGGCACGATGACGGCGAAGGCCACGGCGGCGAGGGAGGTCGACAGCTCGGCCTGTACCGTGAACCACCAGACGGCGGCGAAGGCCAGCACCCAGAAGGGCGGGGTGATGCGCATGCGCGACAGGATGCCCATGGCCAGGATGATGCCCACCGCCACGAGCAGGGGGGCGATCTGGACGCCGCCGCTGAACAGGATGGCTATGAGGGCGATGGCACCGAGGTCATCGACGATCGCGAGGGTCAGCAGGAACACCCGCAGCGACGTGGGCAGGCCGCGCGCCACCAGCGCGAACACGGCCAGGGCGAAGGCGATGTCCGTCGCCAGCGGGATCGGCCAGCCTTGGGCAGGCCCCCCGAGGGTCTGGGTGATGCCGAGGTAGACAAGCGCCGGCCCAACCATGCCGCCTAGAGCGGCCAGCACCGGTGTGGCCAGACGCCGCGGATCGGACAGCTCGCCCTTCAGGATCTCGTATTTGATCTCCAGCCCGACCACGAGGAAGAAGATGCTCATCAGGCCCTCCTTGACCCAGTCGGAAAGGGCCATGGTCAGGACGAGCGGACCCAACTGCAGGGTCTGGTCAGCCTTCAGGAAGGTGAAGTACTGAACGGCCAAGGCGGAGTTGGCGACGATCAGCGCCGCCAGCGCCGCGAGGCCGAGAAAGGCCCCGGATGCGGCCTCGGTCTTGAGAAAATCGAGCGTGATCTTGCGCGCCAAACCGGCCTCCAGGTCATACAGGTCGATATTCGTGGTGGCCGGTTATCGACGGCCGCCTGACCGAAACCGGCCCGCCTTGAAGGATCGGGGGCCGATCGGCCGGGCCCGCCTGCGCCCGCAGCGGGGCGGGGCAGGGCCCGATCTCTGCGGCGCACCATAACGCGCCCGTCCTGGTGTTCAACGGAAACTGAAACTTGCGATGCGCTTCCGTCCGCCGCATGTGCCGCTGATGCCCGTGTCGCCCGCCTACCGACCCGCCCCGCAGTTTGCCCACCTCGGACCGGACCATGGCGACCCGGTCGCGCCGGCGGCCTTCCCGGCGACCCGTCTGCGCTTTCGCAATAACCGGGCCGCGGCGACCGTCGGGCTCGACGGGCTGACGGAGGCGGAGTGGTTGACCCATTTCGGGCGGCTGCAGGCTCTGCCGGGCCAGCCGGGCCCTATCGCCATGCGCTACCATGGCCACCAGTTCCGCACCTACAATCCCGATCTTGGCGATGGCCGCGGTTTCCTCGCGGCACAGCTGCGGGCCGATGACGGCAGGCTGCTGGATCTGGGGACCAAGGGCAGTGGCCAGACCCCCTGGTCGCGCGGTGCCGATGGCCGGCTGACGTTGAAGGGCGGCGTGCGCGAGGTGCTCGCGGCGGAGATGCTGGAAGCGCTTGGGGTTCCGACAAGCCGCGCCTTCAGCCTGATCGAGACGGGCGAGGCGCTTCAGCGCGGCGACGAGCCGTCGCCGACGCGGTCGGCCGTGCTCGTGCGCCTGTCTCACAGCCACATCCGCTTCGGCACCTTCCAGCGGGCCGCCTGGCTGCAGCGCACGGACATGCTGGCGGTCCTCGTCGAGCATGTGCGCAGCTTCTATCATCCGCAGGTCGCCGAGGGGGACGTGCCGGGGTTGCTGGCGGCGGTGCGCGACGCCGCGGCGTATCTCGCCGCCACCTGGGTCGCCGCCGGATTCGTCCACGGCGTGCTCAACACGGACAACCTGAATGTCACGGGGGAGAGTTTCGACTATGGCCCCTGGCGCTTCCTGCCGCGCTACGAGCCGGGCTTCACCGCCGCCTATTTCGATCAGTTCGGGCTTTACGCCTTCGCTCGCCAGCCCGAGGCTGTGTTCTGGGCCCTGACCCAGTTGGCCGGGGCTCTGCGCCCGCTGGCTCCGGTGGAGGCGTTGATGGAAACGCTGAACGGATTCGGGCCGGCCTATATTGCGGCGCTGCGCGGGGCTGTACTGAGCCGCCTCGGCGTCCTCTCGGCCGGGGCGGAGGCCGATCAGGCCCTCGTCGACGCCGCGCTGGCGCTGCTTCGGCAGGGCGGTGACGCCTTGCGCTGGGAGCCCCTGTTCTTCGACTGGTTCTGCGGCTTCTCGAGCGCCGGCCGCGCCCTCGCCGGACCCCGCGGTCGACTGTACCAGGGCCGGACGTTCGACGCGTTCCGGGCCTCCCTGTTCGACCATGCGCCCGACCGTCCGGAGCGGCTGGAGGCCCCGGCCTTCCGGGCGGACACGCCCGAGGAAATGCTGATCGACGAGGTGGAGGCCATCTGGGCGGCGATCGACCGCGAGGACGACTGGGGGCTGTTCGAGGCGAAGCTCTTGAGGCTCGGTGCCGCGCGGGACGCCTATGTCCTCGCGCCCGATGCGCGGCACCGGTCGGAGCAGTAGCGGACGTTCTCCCAGTCGCGGGCCCACTTCCTGCGCCAGCTGAATGGGCGATTGCAGACGGCGCAGACTTTCTGCGGCAGATCGGCCTTGGCCGCGGTCCGGCCCTGGTTGACGTGCTTGCGGGCCATCAGGCCGCATCCGGCTGCGGCGGGGCACGGACCTCCCAGCCGGTCTGGCCCGCATCGAAGGTCTGGCGCGCGGCGGTGATCGCGATCCGGTGCGCCTCCGCCCGGGCCACAAGCCCGCGTACCGGGGCCAGCACCTCACGCACAGCGAGGCAGTCCTCCGGGGCCGCAGATAAGCGTGGTGGTAACATTTCTGTGCCTTCTTGTCGGATCAACGGCACCTCCCGACCTAGGAGCGGATAACCTCTCCCGCCAGTCCCGACCCCCTCTGAACCATGACGACCCTTGACGCTGCCTCCCGTCCCAACAGCCCCCGCGAACGGCTTCGCGCCACGCGGCGAAACCTGTTACTCTGGACCTTCCAGGGATGGCTGGCGATGTTCTTCGTAGCCAGCGGCTACGCCAAGCTGACCGCGCCGGTCGACCATCTCGCGCTGCTGTTCGGCTGGGCGGGTTCGATGTCGACCGGATTCGTGAGGGGCGTGGGCCTGGTCGAGGTCCTCTCCGGACTGGCCCTGCTGGCTCCGTTGATCTCCTGGCAGCTCGGCCGCGCCCCGCTGCTTGGTGCCGCCGCCCTGCTGGCCGCCATGTCCATGATCATGGTCGTTGTGCATGGGCTGCGCCTCGAGGCCGGGCCCGCTCTCACCAGCCTCGCCCTGTTCTCCCTCGCTGCGACCCTGGTGCGAGGCCGCTCGCGCTGATGTGACGCAACCGCCGGCGGCGGCCGACGTTTCTTCGGCATGCGCCTGCACGTCCTCCAGATTGCCGCCAGCCTCGCAGGGCTGAGACTGCTCGTCATCGCCTTCCTCGCCGCGGGGGTCGCCGCCGGTGCCTGGCTGGCGGCTGCGGCGCTCGTTGCAGGAGCCCTTTGGCTTGCTGCTGGTCTGGCGAGGTGCCGCTCTTCGCGGCCGCGAAACACTGCTTGAACATGACGGATGGCCACCCTATCCTCTTTCCCCGGCCGCGCACGCCCAGCGGTCCGGGGCCTTGTGCTCCCGCGTTCCACCTGCAGTTCGGGCGTCAGACGGAAACCCACGTCACAATGGAAAAAGTGCCGATGACGGCCGAGGGCTACCGTGTCCTCGACATCCAGTTGAAGCAGCTGAAGTCTGTCGAACGCCCGAGCGTTATCGCGGCGATCGCGGAGGCGCGCGCTCATGGGGACCTGTCCGAGAATGCCGAGTACCACGCCGCCAAGGAGCGTCAGGGCTGGATCGAGGGCCAGATCGCCGAGATCGAGGACAGGATCAGCCGTGCCCAGATAATCGACGTCTCGAAGCTGTCGGGGGCACAGGTCAAGTTCGGTGCCACAGTCACGGTCGTCGATGAGGACACCGGGGATGAGCACCGCTACCAGATCGTCGGCGAGCACGAAGCCGACGTGAAGCTGGGCCGCATCTCGATCGCCAGCCCGATCGCGCGCGCCCTCATTTCCAAGGAGGTCGGGGACGTGGTCGAGGTCAACACGCCCGGCGGCGTCAAGGCGTACGAAATCCTCAAGGTCGAGTGGATCTGACGGCCGAGGCCGCCCGGCTGCGCCTGCGCGTCGTCACCGACGGTCGCGCCGGCATCGAGAACCAGGCGCTCGGCCTTGCGGAGGCCATCTCCCGACTCGCTCCGGCGACGATCGAAGTCGTACGCGTGGTGTGGCAGACGCCGTTCGATCCGCTCCCTGCCGACTGGAAGGTGCCGGCCATGCTGGCGCAGGGGCATGAGGCCCTCGCCCCCGGCGTCGACGTCTGGATCGGCTGCGGCCGCGCCAGCCTGCCGCTGGCGCTGGCCGTCCGTCGCCAGCCTTGCGCACCCTTCGTCGTCCAGGTGCAGGATCCCCGCCTGCCGCCGCGCCGCTTCGATTTTGTTGTCGCCCCGGCCCACGACGGGCTCAAGGGCGGCAACGTCTTCGAGATTCTCGGCGCGCCGCACCGGGTGACACCGGCGCGGCTGGCGGAGGCCGCCCCGGCCTTTGCGGACCGCCTTGCATCGCTGCCGCAGCCGCGCGTCGCGGCGATGATCGGCGGACGCTCAAAGGTCTTCGACCTGACGCCGGCGCATGCCGCCGACCTCGGTCGCCAGATCGCCGACGCCGTGGTCGCGGCCGGTGGCGCGCTGCTGCTGACCTTCTCGCGCCGGACGCCGCCCGAGGCCGAGGCGGCCATGCGGGCAGCCCTGTCGGACACGCCCGGCTGGATCTGGGACGGGCAGGGGGCGAACCCGCTGTTCGCCTTCCTCAAGGCGGCCGACCATGTGCTGGTTACCGAGGATAGCGCCAACATGGCCACCGAGGCAGCCTCGACCGGCCGGCCGGTGCACCTTCTGCCCATGGTCCCGCGCCGGCCGTCGCCCAAGTTTGCGCGGCTGCGAGAGGCGCTCGAGGCAAGCGGTGCGGCGCGCCCCTTCGATCCCGCCCTGCCGGTCTGGACCTACACGCCGCTGGACGAGACCCGGCGGGCCGCTTCGGCCGTGCTCGAGGCCTTCGCCGCGCGCGGCTAGACCGCTTCAGTCGCCGCCGCCGCCGCCATCCCCGCCGCCGTCGCCGGCGTCGTCCATCCCGCCCTTGCCCTTGCCGCCGCCATCGCCGGACATCAGGACAGGCGAGGTGCCGCCGTCTCCCCCGCTGTCGCCCTCGCGCTTCGGCGACGGCGCGGACCGGGCCCGGGCGTCCAACGCCGCCCCCACGCCGACGCCGATCGCCACGCCCAGCGCCAGCCACAGGGCGAGGTCGCCGGTCGTCAGGCCGACAGCCGAGCCGATCGCGGCACCCAGGGCTATGCCTATGCCCAGCCGGGTGGTGGTGGGCGGATTTTCGGCTGCGGCCACGTCGCCTCTCCGTCGCATCTGATCTCGAAGGCCCCTAGATTAGCGCCATGTCGATTCCTGCAGAACCCCGCTCCGTGCGCGTCGCCATCATCGGCTCCGGCCCCGCCGGCTGGACCGCCGCCATCTATGCCGCCCGCGCCCTGCTCAAGCCCGTGGTCATCGCCGGCCTGCAGCCCGGCGGCCAGCTGACCATCACCACAGACGTGGAGAACTATCCCGGGTTTGCCGACGTCATCCAGGGGCCGTGGCTGATGGAGCAGATGCGGAAGCAGGCCGAGCACGTCGGGACCGAGGTGATCCAAGACATCGTCACCCGCGCCGACCTGTCGCAGCGGCCGTTCCGCCTGACGCTGGATTCCGGTCCCGAAATCCTTGCCGAGACGGTGATCATCTCCACGGGGGCCCAGGCCAAGTGGCTCGGAATCGAGTCGGAGCAGGCCTACCGGGGCTTTGGCGTCTCCGCCTGCGCCACCTGCGACGGCTTCTTCTATCGTGGCAAGAACGTGATCGTGGTTGGCGGCGGCAACACGGCCGTCGAGGAGGCGCTGTTCCTCACCAACTTTGCGGCGAAGGTGACGCTGGTGCACCGCCGCGACGAGCTTCGCGCCGAGCGCATCCTGCAGGACCGGCTGCTGTCGAACCCGAAGGTCGAGGTGATCTGGGATTCTGCCATCGATGAGGTGCTGGGGGTCAGGGACGGGGTCTCGGCCAATGTCACGGGCGTGCGCCTGAAGCATGTGCGCACCGGCGCGACGACCGACCTCGCCTGCGACGGCGTGTTTATCGCCATCGGCCACGCGCCGGCGTCGGAGCTGTTTGCGGAGGTTCTGGAAACCAATGAGAGCGGCTATCTGCGCGTAAAGCCCGGCACTGCCTCGACGGCCATCGAGGGCGTCTATGCCGCGGGCGATGTGACCGATGACATCTACCGCCAGGCGGTGACCGCGGCCGGCATGGGCTGCATGGCGGCGCTCGAGGCGGTGCGCTTCCTCGCCGAACAGGATCACAAGGCCGAAGGCCACCCGATCAGCCACCGCGAGGCCGAGAAGATCGGTCAGTGGGACTGAGGGGCGTCAGCCCGGGCGGGCGTGGCGCCTCCCCGGCGTGATGACGCTCTCGCGCTGCGCGGGAGCCCGAATCCCTGCGCCTGCGGTTTGCGCGGATGGTGTGCCTCAAGCGATCCGGCCGATCGGCTGGAGTTAATCCGCGCCGCGCCGGCCGACTTCCTCGACGGCGAGCTCGGTCACGCCGGGCGGGGGCGGGGCGGCCGGAGACGACATCGTCGCGCCGCCCTCGAAACGGGCGAGACGGGCGTTGATCGCGGCGATTTCCTCGCGGGTCGCCGGCCGGCGACCACCGAGGCTGGCTACGCCGACCACCCGGGTCTGCCCGGCGATCTCGACGGCGCGCAGTGGGCCGGCGAGCCCGGGCTGCGGAGTCGCGGCCGGTGCTTCGCCGGCGGCCTGTTGCAGGTCGGGCTGCGGGGACATGAGCCGCGGACGGGCGAAGCGCGACTCATCGATGACCGGTTCGACCCCGGTGTAGGCCTGGCTGAAGGCGGCGGTCTCGCCGGCCCAGCCTTTCCAGCGGTAGAAGATATGGGTCCCGATCTGCGTCAGTTTGCTGAGCGTCGGGCGCCACCAGGGATCGACATAGTCCGCGTGGTAGTGGGTCGCCGTGCCCACGGCGCTCGCAACCGCACCGGCGAGGGCGCGGTCGGCCACGATCGCTGCACGCCGCCACGCCCAGTCGACCGGAGCCTGGGCCAGCGAGCCGTCGCAGGTGAAACTGAACTGGCACCCTGTCGTTCGGGCGGCACCTTGGAACACCACGCCGCAGATGCTCGACGGATAGTTAGGGTCCCGGACGCGATTGAGAATGACCTGGGCGACGGCCTCCTGACCCCCGGTACTCTCGAGGGCGGCCTCATAATAGATGGCCTGGGTCAGGCAGCGCCGTGCCCGGCGGGCGTCCTCGGCGCTTCGGGGATGGAAGGCGAACGGCCGCGCGGCCCGCATTGCGCCGCTGTCCGCGGCGATCTCGGCGTTGCGACGGCGGGCCTCAAGCCCGGCCCCCTGCACCTCTATCGGCCGCCCGATCAGCGACAGAGTCTCCCAGCCGGGCGTCAGCCCCAGCGCGGTCGCCGAGGGGGAAGCGGGATCGAGTCGCGCCGCCACCTTCATCTGCGCGGGGTCCAGCTGCGCCGTCAGACGTGCGAAGCCCGCGGGGCCGAGGTCGCCGCCGGTGGCGCGGGCCACCGCCTCGGCTGTACGGTCAAGATCCGGTCGCGGGGCCGAGCCGGCGGACAGGGCGACGCCGAGCCCCGCAGCAACCGCTGGGGCAGCGGCGGCCAGACGTCGAAAGACGCGTCGCGTGTGGGCTTCAATCAGGTGCATGCCGCGTTGGACTAGCCGCGCAAACGGGCGACTTCGTGGCGAACTCAGATGCCGCCGGGACTCGCGCGCGGCATCCAGGCGAGCTTCTCGCGCGCCGCCAGCCGTTGGGTCATCAGGTCGACGGTGGCCTCGTCGCCGGTCGCCAGCGCCTTGCGAACGCGGGCGATGATGGTCTCGTGGTCGCGCACCAGCGCCTTCAGCATGGCCTGGGGGTCCTGCTCCGGATTGTCCTCCCTGATGTCGGTCGGGTTGGCGAGGGCCTGGGCGGCCCTGCAGCTGCTCGCTCTCGCCTCGGATCATGTGACCCTCGCGGTCGATGAGCCGGAGCCTGCGACCGATCTGGTCGCAGCCGGCCGGGTGCTGCTGATCGAAGACGACGCGGCGTTGGTGACGGTGGACGGGGAGCTGCTGGAGGGACCCGGCGACGCGGTCCAGGTCGGCGGCAGCGGCGAGGGGGCTCTCACTGCGCTCACCGCCCGCGCTTTCGACCCGATGCTTACCGATGTCTTCGTACGGGCGGGATGAACGGCGCGGAACTGCCCGGCTGCGTGCCGGCCCGGTATCCACACATGCGTATGGTGCTCACGTCGGGCTACGTCGGGGAAGATTGGCCGCTACCCTGGCAGAAGCCCCCTGGCCCCTCCTGCGCGGGCCCTGTTCCGAAGCCGAGCTCCCGCGCGCGCGCTGGTCGGCCGTCTCGTCACGTCAGGAGCCCTTGCGCGCCGCGGGCGAACCTTTATCTTGCAGTCGCTTATACTACATATGAGCATAAGGCGGCGGGCGGGGCCCGCTTTTCTCGGGCACCTGTTATGCTCAATGCGAGCATAACAGGGACAGGAGGCGATCATGGCCTACGGCGAAGCTCCTCCTCTGGACGAGGCGACGGCGCTGGAGACTGCGCACCTTTGGCCGCGCCTGAAGGATCATGTCACGCCGCTGGAGTGGTCACTGCAGGCCCCGCTGATCGCCGAGATCAACCGGCTGAAGCGCGAGCGCGACGCGGTGATCCTGGCGCACAACTACATGACGCCGGAGATCTTCCACGGCGTCGGCGACTATGTCGGTGACAGTCTCGGCCTGGCCCGCGAGGCGGCGCGATCGCCGGCACGGGTGATCGTCCAGGCGGGCGTGCACTTCATGGCCGAGACCTCCAAGATCCTGTCTCCGGGCAAGACCGTCCTGATCCCCGACCTGCGCGCCGGCTGCTCGCTCGCCGCTTCGATCACCGGCGCGGACGTGCGCCTGATCAAGGCCCGCTACCCGGGCCTGCCGGTGGTCACCTATGTCAACACCACGGCGGAAGTGAAGGCCGAGACCGACATCTGCTGCACCTCGGCCAACGCCGTCCAGGTCGTGGAATGGGCCGCGCGCGAGTGGGGCGTCGATCGGGTCATCCTGATCCCCGACGAGTTTCTCGCGCGCAATGTGGCCGCTCAGACGTCGATCGGCATCATCGCGTGGAAGGGCCGCTGCGAGGTGCACGAGCGCTTTACCGCCGCGGACATCGCCGACATGCGCGCAGCCTATCCGGGGGCCGAGATCCTCGCCCACCCCGAGTGCCCCGAGGAGGTCCTCGCCGCCGCCGACTTCGCGGGCTCGACCGCCGCGATGAACGACTATGTGATGCAGCGCCGGCCGCGCGAGGTGGTGCTGATCACCGAATGCTCGATGGCCGCCAATGTCGCCGCCGAGGCTCCGGACACGCGATTCATCGGGCCGTGCAACCTCTGCCCCCACATGAAGCGGATCACGCTGGAGAACATCCGCGACTGCCTGACGGAGATGAAGCACGAAGTGACGGTGCCGGACGACGTCTCCGCCCGTGGCCGGCTGGCGGTGCAGCGCATGATCGACCTGCCGCCGCCGGCCGTGCCGGCGCGCTACGATCTGATCCGCGCGCGCCACCATGTCGCCGTCGAGCTGATCTGATGATCGCGGCAGCCTTGCCGGGGGCGACTGCCGGGGCCACGTCCCGGTCATGAGCGACATCAAGACCTCCGGCCCCTGGGGCCGCCGCGACGGTCGCGGGCCGCCTCCTGCCCCGGCCGCCGCCGCGCCGCCGCCGCCTTCGCCGTCGACGGGCATCGCGCCGCCGCTGGTTCGCGGCCAGAATCCGGTCTGGGCGCTGGTCTCGACTCTCTTGCTGGGCGGCTTCATCTGGTGGGTGACCCAGAGCTGGGTCATCGCCGTGGCGGCCGTGTTCGGTCTGTTCGTCCATGAGTACGGTCACGTACTGGCGATGAACCGCTTCGGCATGGGCCCGGCGCGTATCTACATCATCCCCTTCCTCGGCGGCGTGGCGCGCAGCCAGCGCCTGCCGGCCAGCGAGTGGGACGGGGTCAAGGTCTCACTGGCGGGGCCGGCCTTCGGCCTGCTGGCGGCGATCCCCTTCCTCGCCCTGTACGCCGCGACCGGTCAGAGCCTGTGGCTGCAGGGCGTGGCGGCCATCGCCTTTCTCAATCTCGTCAACCTCGCCCCGGCCCCACCGCTCGACGGCTCGAAGGCGCTTGGCCCGGTGCTGGCGCGCATCCACCCGTCGCTGGAAATGGGGGCCATGATCGCCGTCGGCGCGGCGGCCATCTGGTGGGGCTTCACCAATGGGGCCTGGATTTTCGCCGCCTTCCTCGCCCTCGCCCTTTTCGCCCATATCCGCCGCGGCTCCTGGCGGCCCGAGGGACGCCGCCTGACCTGGGGCGAGGCGGGCAAGAGCGTGGCCCTGTTCCTGCTGACCGCCGCCGCCTGCGTCGGGGTCGGCGCGCTCGGGGCCGGGCAGGCGCTGATGGGGGCCGGCGCGTTGCCCGGCGTCGAGGTCATGTGATGCGTCCGGTCCGCGATCGCCAGGTCCATAACGGACCGCTGGTCATCGGCGGCGGTCTGGCCGGCCTTTCGGCCGCGCTGGAGGCCGCGCCACGGCAGACCCTGCTGTTGACGCCGGCCCCGCTGCTGCAGGCTTGCGCCTCGGCCTGGGCCCAGGGCGGCCTGGCCGCGGCCCTGACAGCGGCCGACTCTCCCGGCCTGCACGCCAGGGACACCGAGGCGGCGGGCGCAGGCCTCGTGGTTCCGGTTGCCGCACGCACCCTGACCAATGAGGGCCGCGCCACGGTCGAGTGGCTGGCCGGGCTCGGCGCACCGTTCGACCGCGACACCGCCGGCGGCTTCAGCGTCAGCCTAGAGGCGGCGCATAGCGTGGCCCGCGTCGCGCGGGTCGGCGGGGACGGTGCCGGACGCGCCATCCTGTCGGCCCTGGTCGCCGCCGTGCGCGCGGCACCCCATGTCCGCACCGTCGAGAATGCCCGCCTGCGCGGCCTGCTGCAGGACGCCGGCGGGCGGGTCTGCGGGGTGGTGGTCGAGCGCGATGGCCGGCTGACCGAGCTCCTCGCCTCTTCCGTGATCCTCGCCACGGGCGGCGTCGGCGGTCTCTACGCCATGACCACGACCCCGGCCGCGCTCAAGGGCGAGGGGCTGGCGCTGGCGGCGCTGGCAGGGGCCGAGATCCTCGACCCCGAGTTCGTCCAGTTCCACCCGACCGCTATCGATGTGGGGCTTGACCCGGCACCTCTGGCCACCGAGGCGCTGCGCGGCGAGGGGGCCCGGCTGATCGACGGGACAGGCGACTTCCTGCTGGGCGAGATGTCGGATGCGGACCTCGCGCCGCGCGACGTGGTGGCTCGCGCCGTCCATGTCGCGCGCCAGTCCGGCTGCGGTGCCTTCCTCGACGCCCGGACCGCCATTGGCGCGGCCTTCCCCGAGCACTTCCCCGCCGTGTTCGCGGCCTGCATGGGGGCCGGCCTGGACCCGCGTGAGGCACCGATCCCGGTGGCGGCGGCGGCCCATTATCACATGGGCGGCATCGCCGCCGATGCCGACGGGCGGACTGGACTGGAAGGTTTGTTCGCCGTCGGCGAATGCGCCGCGACCGGCGTGCACGGGGCCAACAGGCTGGCCTCCAACTCCCTGCTGGAAGCCGCCACCTTCGGTCGCCGCGCCGGACGCCTGGCGGCGGCGGGACAGGACGAGATGTCGGGCCGTGGCGCGATCGTGGGCGGCGAGGTTCCGCCGGACCTGGCACCCGAGGCGCTGCGTGAGCTTCGACAGGCCATGACCGCCGAGGCCGGCGTGATTCGCGACGGTGCCGGCCTGACCCGGCTGCTGGACCTGATCGCGCGGCTGGAGTGCAGCGCGCCGGCCGCGCCGCCGCTGGTTGCCGCCGGCCTCATCGCCCGAGCGGCGCTGGAGCGGCGCGAGAGCCGCGGCGGCCATTACCGCGCCGACTTTCCGCATTCTGACGCCGCAGCGCGCCACAGTCGCCTGCGTTGTCCGCCCATCCCGAGGACCGCCGCAGCATGACGCCGCCGCCCGACCTGCTACTCGAGCCGGTGGTTCGGCTGGCGCTTGCCGAGGATCTGGGTCGCGCCGGTGATCTGACCGCGACCGCCTGTGTTCCGCCGGGCACGCGGATGCGCGGGGTGATCGCCGCGCGAGCGCCCGGCGTGGCCGCCGGCCTGGGCCTCGCGCCCCTGACCGTGCGCCTGCTCGATCCGGACGCCCGGGTGGAGCTGCTGGCGACGGACGGACAGGCAATCGAGGGCGGAGTCGCCCTGGTGCGGCTGGAGGGCGACGCCTGCGCCTTGCTGGCGGCCGAGCGCACCCTGCTCAACCTGATCGGCCGGCTGTGCGGCGTGGCAACCCTGACCCGCTGCTACGTGGACGCCGTGGCCGGAACCGCGGCGCGGATAGCCGATACACGCAAGACCACCCCCGGGCTCCGGGCGCTGGAAAAGCACGCCGTGCGCTGCGGTGGCGGCATGAACCACCGCTTCGGCCTCGATGACGCGATCCTGATCAAGGACAACCACATTGCCGTCTGCGGAGGGGTGGCGGCGGCGATCCGCGCGGCGCGGGCATCGGCCGGCCATCTGGTACGGGTCGAGGTGGAGGTCGACACCCTCGGCCAGTTCGACGTCGCGCTGGGCGAGCGCCCTGACGTGATCATGCTGGACAACTTCGACCTGGCGCAGCTGCGGGAGGCGGTGGCGCGGGCTGCCCGGCTTCCGGCGCGGCCGGTTCTGGAGGCCTCGGGCGGCGTGTCTCTTGATACGGTGCGCGATATCGCCGCAACCGGCGTGGACGTGATTTCGGTCGGGGCCCTGACCCATTCGGCAGCGGCGCTCGACATCGGGCTGGACGTGATCTGACAGGAACCGGAGCGGGTCGGGGGCCGGTTCAGAACTGCCTGTTCGCCTCCTCGACCCGGAACCTCGCCATGTCCTCCATGCCGCGCCCCCGAATCGCAGCTGACGCCTGAGGCGCTCACGGACGAAGATCAGCGCCCCCGCCGAAACTGACGAGCCTCGCGCCGCAGACACGGCAGGAAGGGCTGCGGCGGGAGGTTCGCGCCCCGACGGCAATCTGGCGGAAAACCTGGCGACCCGCTGGTAATGTGGTGTGGCGCTCGGGCCTCAGCTGCGCGGCGCTGCGGAGGGGTCACCGAGGGTGGCCGAGCCGGGGGCGGCGGCCTCCGTCGTCTTCGCGGTAACCGCTTCCGGGTCGGCCCGGGGCGCGGTCGTAGCCGGTCCCGCGGCCGCCAGGCCTTCCTGTGCGAGGATCAGCGAGTAGGCCATGGCCTGGCCAGCCTGACGCACTGGCTGGCTCGGATCCAGGCTGGCCAGCACCGGCGTTTCGGTCTGCGCTGATGACGGGGCCGGCGCATAGGCGAAGGCGGCGCTGGCACCAGCGCGACCGCCGAAGCGATAGAAGACGTGATCACCAACCTGGGCCACCTGCAGCAGGCTGTGCCGCCAGCGCGGGCTGACCGCCGTGGTGTGGAAGTGGGTCGCGGTGCCGACGAGGGCGAACACCTCACCCGACAGCGCGCGGGCCGCCACGTCGCGAGCGCGCGTCCATGCCGTCTGGCTCACCGCGCCCCGCATGGCTCCGTTGCAGGTGAAGCTGAACTGGCAGCCGGTCTGGCGCGAAGCACCCTGGAACACCACGCCGCAGATGGTCTTGGGGAAGGCGGGATGGCGGGCCCGGTTCAAAACGACCTGGGCGACGGCCTGCATGCCGGCGCGGCCCTCGCCGCGCGCCTCATAGTAGACCGCCTGGGTTAGGCACTCGAGGTCGCGGGACGCGTCAAGCGCGCCGGAGAACCGGAACGGGCGCGCCGGTGTGGTCAGGCTGATGCGGCGCAGGCCAGCCTCGCCGCTCGAACGCGCCCGCAGATCTTCCAGGCGGGCGGTCATGAGTTCGGCGTGGCGGTCGCGCTGGGTCGGACCAGCGACGCTATAGGGATCATGGCGGCGAGCGATTGCCAGGGCGCTCGCGTCAAGCCCGCCCGCAGCGGCGGCCAGGGCCTCTTCCGTGAAGCCTGCCGACGAGGCACCTTCGATCCGCTCCACCTGAGCCCTAACGGTCGTCGCCTTGGCAGCCATGCCGCCGGCATAGGCGCAACCGATCGCCAGCCCGGCCAGCACACCAACCGCGACGGCGGCATGGGCGGCCTTCACTCGGACCATGGAGGCGGCGCGCAGCGGCGGTCGCGGTGAGAGAGTCGACAAGCAAGGCGTCCTGTTCGGCAGGGCGGGAAACGTCGCCCCCGGGTCGTCTCGGGTGTCCGACAGCCATCGGGTCCCGGCAGGCCAGTGGTCTTTGCAACCCACTGCACACCACGTCTCTATAGCCGTTAATATGGCCGCAATGTGTTCGATTCGCAAGTCAGGTTGCCCCGGCAGCACCCGGTGTCCGCGTCACGTTGACCCGAAGACCAAAAAAGCCAACTCCGCCAAGGAGATCTCTGTAGAACTCTTAAGCACTGTGCGCGGTAGCTTATTTATTCTGAAACACACTCCGAAACGTGGTCTTCGCGAAAGATGAACATGTATATGTCGCGGCCAGTTTCTTGTTTGGATACCGTGTTAAGGGTGGACGTTACTGTGATCCGCTGACAGGAGAGGCCCGATGCGCTTGTCCCTTCACCCCGCTCCAGCTGTCGCCGGTCTGCCGGCCGCCTTCGGCACTGCCATTGAAGGGAAGGCGGCGACCGTTGCCGTGGCCGGCGCTGTCATCGCGGGCCCCGTCGGAACGGCGGTGGACGGCGCGGCGGGCGCGGCTGTGAACCGGGCGCAGAAGCCGGATTGAGGCAAGGTCCGCGATAATCCGGCCATTTCAGCTTGCGAACAGTGGTCGGGCGGCCTATTTGCCAGAGGTCGACGCCGGTAGGCGTCCGCGCTGCGCGAGGTGCCGCGACCGGTGCGTCGCGTGGCGCTTTCCAACCGAAAGCGACGTAAGCGGCCCGGTTTCGCGACCGGCCCCGGCGTCCTGATGTCCAGGGAATGATACTCCGCGCATGCGCGACCTGAAACAGACCGGCTTCACCGATCGCCTTTCCGCTCAGGCTGAAGCTCGCAAGGCCCTGCTGGCCAAGTTCAAGCCCAAGCCGCACGTTCCGGCTGCGGACTTCGAGGCCGTGCGCGCCCAGCGCGAGGCCGAGCGCGAGGAACAGCGCCGCCAGCGGGAGCTGGAAAAGGCCGAGCAGCGCCGTCTGAAGGCCGAGGCCGAAGCCGCCCGCATCGACCAGGCCCGCGCTGCCGAGGAAGACGAGCTCGCCGCCAAGCGCGCGGAGCGCAAGGCGCGCAAGCAGCTCACCAAGGAAGAGCAGAAGGCCCGGCGCGACCAGCGCTACGCCGCCCGCAAGGCGCGCCAGCGCTGACTTCCGGGCTGCAGGTGCCGGCGGCGTGTCTGCGCTGGAGTCCGAAAACCGCGAGACGGCGGCGGAGATCGCGGGCAGGGTAGGCGCATGGACATCCCTGCCGCCCCCCTCGACCCCGAGGCCTGCTATCGTGCCCTGAAGGCGCGTGACCCCCGCTTCGACGGGCGCTTCTTCACTTGTGTCCTGACGACCGGCATCTACTGCCGTCCCGTCTGCCCGGCGCGAACGCCCAAGCGCGAGAATGTTCGCTTCGCCGAGAGCGCCGCCGCGGCCGAGGCGCGCGGCTTCCGTCCCTGTCTGCGCTGCCGTCCGGAGACGGCCCCGGACATGGGCGCCTGGCGCGGCTCCTCCAGTACCGTCAGCCGGGCGCTGGCCCTGATCGAGGACGGTGCGCTGGACGAGGGAGATGTCGAGCGCCTCGCCGGACGGCTCGGTGTCGGCGGGCGCCATCTGCGCCGGCTATTCCGCCAGCACCTCGGCGCGTCGCCGGTGGCGGTGGCCCAGACCCGTCGGGTGCTGCTGGCCCGGGCGTTGCTGCATGACAGCGACCTGTCGATGGCGTGTGTCGCCCTCGCCGCCGGCTTCGGCAGCGTCCGCCGGTTCAACGAGACCTTTCTCGCCCTCCATGGCCGTCCGCCGTCTGAGCTGCGGCGTCGGCGCGTCACGACCGGGGCCGCAGCGGGCGGCGTCCGGCTCGGTCTGCCGCTGCGCGAGCCCTACGACGCGGCGCAGGTGCTTTCCGATCTCGCCATCGCCGGCGAGACGGTCGAGCGAGGAGTCTGGCATCGGGCGCTGGTCCCTGACGATGGGGCCGAGGGGTGGCTGGAGGCGCGCCTCGCGCCCGGTCGTCTCGACCTGCGGGCGTCGGTGTCCGACCTGCGGGTCCTGCCCCGGCTTCTGGCCCGGGTGCGTCGCCTTTTCGACCTGTCGGCCGATCCCGACATCATCAGCCGCGACCTGTCGGCTGACCCGCGGCTGCGCGATCTGGTGGCCCGGTGCCCCGGCCTGCGCGTCGTGGGCCGCTGGGTCGGGGTTCCGGCCGCACCGCTGATCGCGCCGGAGTCCCGGATCCCGGACTCCTGGCGACCGTGGGAAGCCTACGCCCTGCGTCACCTGCGTGAGGCGTCCGGAGAAGACACCATGCCTTTGAAGGCTGGAGCTGCGTCATGCTGACCCTGACGTCTCGCCTTGTCCTGTCCCGGGTCGGGACGCCGCTCGCGCCCCTGCGCCTCGTCGCGGACGGGAAGGGGGCTGTACTGGCCCTCGACTTCGAGGATTTCGAAGACCGGATGCGCCGCCTCCTGACGCGCTATCACGGCCATGTGGAGCTGGTGGCCGGAGATCCGCCCCGCCCGGTCGTGGAGGCCTTCGTGCGGTACTTCGACGGAGACCTGACGGCGCTGGACCGGCTGCCGTTGCGCATGGGCGGCACCACTTTCCAGAAGGACGTCTGGACCGCTCTGCGCGACATCCCGGCCGGCGAGACGCGTAGCTACGGTGCACTGGCGACCGCGCTTGGCAAGCCCAAGGCGGTGCGGGCGGTGGGGTTGGCCAACGGGGCCAATCCTGTGGCGCTTATCGTGCCCTGCCATCGTGTGATTGGGGCTAACGGAGCCCTGACCGGCTACGCCGGCGGCGTGGCGCGCAAAGCCTGGCTGTTGCGGCACGAGGGCGTGCTCGCGGCCTGACGCGAAAAGGGCCCCCGGGTCGCCCCGGAGGCCCCTGATCATCTTCGGCTATCCGCGAACCTAGCGGGCGGCCTGGAAACGCTCGACCGAGGCGGTCACGCGCTCGTTGATCGGCTTGAAGCTGTCTTTCATCGAGGCCGTCAGAGTGTCGGTCATCTTGGTGACTTCCGACAGGTAGGTCTCGATCGCCGACCTGGCGAAGGTGGTCTGCAGTTCGACCAGTTCCTGCACCGAACGGGCCGAGGCCAGCGACTGGGCGGCGGACAGGTTCTGCTCAAGGGTCTTCTTCGAGTAGGCCATCGCCTGCTGCGAGAGGGCCTCGGCACCACGCTGGGCGGCCGTGGCGGACTCGACCATGGCCTCAAGGTTTTTCTTGCCATGCGATGAGATTTCCGTGAGGCCGGCGACCGAACGGTCGATGGTCTCGCGGAACGCCTGGGCACCGGCGGCCTGGGCCTTCTCGGCGGTCGCCTTGGCGGCGGTGGTGGCTTGTTCGACGGTCTTCTTCACGGTTTCAGCACTGTCAGCCATTTGGGGGAGCTCCTGAAGCTTGCGCGTTGACGCTGTTATTCTCGCATCGGGCGAGCCCGAGCACGCGTCCTTATGCTGCAACTGCGAAGGAACGTCAAGGCGTATTGTGCAGTGCGCAATTCGATCGCTATTCAGCTGATCAATCAGCAGGCGTTTGGCCTTCACAAGTCTGTTCAGGGTGCGTTAACCCAGCCGCAAGTCGACTCCGGCATGGTATGGGGCTTGCTTCCGTCCCGTGTCGGGGCTGTCGTCGTCGCCCAGCCGCTGTAGAGGCCGCACGTTCGAAGATGAGTCCGCTTCGCCGAGCCGTACCCCTTGCCGCCGTTCTGGCTCTGGTCGCGTCTGTGGCCCCCTCGTCGCCGCCGTTGGTGGCGCAGTCCGGCGAGAATGTGCGCTATGCTGCCATCGTGGTCGATGCCGCCTCCGGCGAGGTACTGTTCGCCCGTCACGCCGACGCGCGGCGCTACCCGGCCTCCATCACCAAGGTGATGACGCTCTACATGGTGTTCGAGGCCCTCGCCGAAGGTCGCATCGAGTTGACCGATCAGGTGACCGTTTCGCCCCGTGCGGCGTCGCAGCCCCCGTCCAAGCTCGGGCTGCCAGCGGGGGCAACCATCACGGTGGACGACGCCATCCGCTCTCTGGCGGTGCGCTCGGCCAACGATATGGCCGTCGCCCTCGCCGAGCATGTCGCTGGCTCGGAAGCCCGGTTCTCGGCTCAGATGACGCTGAAGGCGCAGCAGCTGGACATGAGCCAGACGCGCTTCGTCAATCCACACGGTCTGCCGGATGCACGGCAACTGACCACGGCGCGCGACCTCGCGGTGTTGACCCGCGCCATCATGCGCGATTTCCCCCAGTACTATCACTACTTCGGCCAGCACCATTGGGTGTACAATGGCAGGGAGTACGCCAATACAAACGGGCTGCTGCACAATGGCCCAGGATACGACGGTATAAAGACCGGATACACCAACGCCTCCGGCTATAATCTCGCGGCCTCGGCGGTGCGTGACGGACGGCGGGTCAACACCATCGTACTGGGCGGCCGCTCAACCGCGTCGCGCAACGCCCACGTCGCCGACCTGATGAACACCGCCTTCGAGTTCGAGGCCCTGCGCCGTGGCGAAGCCCCCGTGCAGATGGCCCAGGTCTTCTTCGAGCAGCGCGGTTTCGGCATCGGCGGCGATATCCGCCTGGGTGACGGGCCGGTGGCCTATGCTGCGCTCGATCGCGCCCCGGCCGAGGGACCCACGGCTGCGGGCAGCGAGTCTGATGCCGTCGGCACGGCGCTGGTGGCGCTTGCCTCGAGGCCGGCGGCGGACACCGCGAACCTGAGCCTGACCGACCGGCTCAACGGCGGGCGGGTGCCGGCGGCTATGGTGCCGCCGGCACCCGCGCGCGCCGCCGGCCCGGCCCCGACGCCCGCGCGGCCTGAGCCGGCTGGCCGTTGGGCCGTGCAGGTGGGGGCCTTCCGCGACCGCGAGGTGGCGCAGGGTTGGCTGACCGAGGTCAATCGCCGCTTCCGCAGCCAGTTTCGCGGTACTGAGCAGACGGTGCAGACTGCCGGCGAATGGTACCGCTCGCGCTTTGTCGGTCTGACCGAGGAGGCGGCGCGCGAGGCCTGTGAGGCTTTGGGGGCCCGCCGCGTCACCTGCGCCGTGATCCGGCCGGAGTAGGAGTCAGGGGGCAGCGTCGAGCCGGGCCGCAACTTCCAGCAGATCGGCCCACACCGCCCCCTTGGCCTGCGGCTGCCGCAGCAGGAAGGCCGGGTGCAGGGTGGTCATCACCGGTGCCTCGATGGCGCTTTCGAGTGGCCGCCAGTGGTGCCAGTGTCCCCGCAGCTTCATCACACCCTCCTCGACGCGCAGCACCGAGCGGGCTGCGGCCGCGCCCAGAAGCAGGACAGCCCGCGGCCGGACCAGGGCGAAAGCCCGCTCCACGAACGGGGCGCAGACGCGCTGCTCGTCCGGGCCGGGGGTACGATTGCCCGGCGGCCGCCAGAAGACGGTGTTGGAGATGAACACCTGATCGGCCAGTCCCGCCGCCGCCAACATGCGGTCCAGCAACCGGCCGGAGCGGCCGACGAACGGCTGGCCGAGCGTGTCTTCCTCGGCACCCGGACCCTCGCCGATGATCATCAGCGGCGCGTCGGGCCGCCCCCGGCTGAACACGGCCTGACGCGCGCCCATGCCCTTCAGTGGGCAGCCGTCGAAGATTGCGATGGCGGCGGCCAGCGCGCCAAGGTCAGCGCAGGCAGCGGCAAGGGCGCGGGCTTCGGCGACGGCGACCGCAGGGTCGGCAGCGCCCGCCTTGGCGAGGGCTACCGGCGCGGTCGGGCGTGAGGGGGCGGGCCGCGGGGGCACCGGGACCGCCAGCCGGTCCACCGGCGCATCATCATAGGCGGTCTCCACGCCCGCATCTGCCCAGAAGGCCATGATGGCCTCCAGCGCGAGGCCGTCCTGAGGCGAAATGTCGGTGGGCGCGTTCATGACCAGACCCGGGATAATCCTTGACCGCCCCCGCGTCACCTACGGATAAGCGGTCAAGAGACCCTTCAACGCACGAGGATACGCCGACCTTGGCCGAGCAAGCGATCGAAGGCGGGGCCGCCAGCGCCCGCCAGGAAGCCATCCTGGACAATCTGCCGCCGCTGGAGGCGCTGCAGGGCGTCGAGCGCGAGGTGATGGAGTACGACGTCGTGATCGTCGGCGGTGGGCCTGCGGGCCTCGCCGCGGCCATCCGGCTGAAGCAGCGCGCCGAGAAGGACGGGGCGGAGATCTCCGTCGCCGTGCTGGAGAAGAGCGCCGAGATCGGCGGCCACATCCTGTCCGGCGCGGTGATCGATCCGAAGGCGCTGGGCGAGCTGTTTCCGGACTGGAAGGCGCGTGGGGCCCCGCTCGAGACGCCGGTGACGCAGGACCAGTTCCTGCTGCTGGGGCCGCAGGGCGAACTGCCCCTGCCGATGTCCTTGCTGCCCCCGTTCATGCACAATGACGGCTGCTACATCGCGTCGCTCGGCAATGTCGCCCGCTGGCTGGGCGAGCAGGCTGAGGCGCTGGGCGTCGAGGTCTATCCCGGCATGGCCGCCAGCCATGTGGTTTGGGAAGAGGGGACCGGCCGGGTCAAGGGCGTGGTCGCCGGGGTGTTCGGCATCGATCGCGAGGGCAAGCCGACCGGCGACTTTCAGCCCGGTCTGGAGCTGCACGGCAAGTATGTCTTCATCGCCGAGGGGGTGCGCGGCTCTCTGGCCAAGACCATCATCTCGCGCCACCGGCTGCAGGACGGCAGGTCGCCCCAGAAGTACGGCATCGGCCTGAAGGAACTCTGGCAGGTGCCCGCCGAAAAGCACCGGCCGGGCCTTGCCCAGCACACGACCGGCTGGCCACTGGACGACAAGACCGGCGGCGGCAGCTTCATGTACCATTTCGGCGACCGCTACGTGGCCGTCGGCTATGTGGTGCACCTGAACTACCGCAATCCGTGGCTGTCGCCGTTCGACGAGTTCCAGCGGTTCAAGCACCATCCGGCCATCGCCGAGCATCTGGACGGCGGTACGCGCATCTCCTACGGCGCGCGGGCCATCGTCGAGGGCGGGCTGCAGTCGATCCCGAAGCTCACCTTCCCGGGCGGCGTGCTGATCGGCTGCTCGGCCGGCTTCGTCAACGTGCCCCGCATCAAGGGCAGCCACAACGCCATGAAGACCGGCATGCTGGCCGCCGACGCCGCCTATGAGGCAGTCAGGGTCGGGCGGTCGGGCGATGAGCTGGTCGAGTACCAGACCGCCTTCGAGGGCAGCTGGGTCTGCAAGGAACTGGCGCTGGTCCGGAACGCCAAGCCGCTGCTGTCGAAGTTCGGCACGACGCTGGGCGGCGCGCTGGGCATGTTCGACATGTGGTGCCGCACCCTGCTGGGCGGCTGGTCGCCGATCCCGACGCTGAAGCACGACAAGACCGACGCCGCCTCGACGGGTCTGGCGAAGGACCACAAGCCGATCGCCTATCCGAAGCCGGACGGAAAGCTGAGCTTCGACAAGCTCTCGTCGGTGTTCATCTCCAACACCAACCATGCGGAGGAGCAGCCGGCGCACCTCAAGCTGATCGACCCGTCCGTGCCGATCCAGGTGAACCTGCCGAAGTACGGCGAGCCGGCGCGCCTCTACTGCCCGGCGGGCGTCTATGAGGTGGTCTATGGCGACGAGGCGGCGAGGGCCGATCCCCGCTTCGTCATCAACGCCCAGAACTGCGTCCACTGCAAAACCTGCGACATCAAGGATCCGTCGCAGAATATCGTCTGGACCACCCCCGAGGGCGGCGGCGGCCCGAACTACCCCAACATGTGACCCCCGGAGCGGCGCCTCCGGGCGCCGCTGCCTTGCCGCGGCCACGCAAAACGGGGAGGCTGTCGGCTCCCCGAACGGACGCGACCATGACCGAACGCCTCAAGCCCTCCCTTTTCGCCGCCCTGGCGACCAGCCTCGCCATGGGCCTCGTCCCCGGGGCCGGAGCCAGCGCCGCCGAGGCGCGTCCGGTGGTGCGCCTCGGCCCCGACCTGAGCGGCCGGTTGATCGATCCGGAGGGAAGGTCCGCCTATGGCCTGTTCCTCGCCGGGCGCGCGGCCTTCGCCAAGGGGCGCGCCGGGACTGCGGCCGACTATCTGGCGGCAGCGCGTGACCTCGCCGGGGATCAGTCCCGTCTGGCGGACCAGGCATTCACGGCAGCGCTGTTGGCCGGCGACCTGACCCTCGCGGCCGAGACGGCCCCGACTCCCGGGACCGCCCCGGCGGTGTTGGTCGAGGCCGGTCGGCTGGCCCGCGTGGTCGAGGCGCTGCGCGGCGGCCGGGCGCGCGCCGGGCATCAGGCGCTGGTCGAGGCCCCGATCGGGGCCCCGCACGCCCGGGCCGGGGCCCTGCTGGTGCCTTGGGCGGCCGCCATGGCCGGCGACTGGACCGCCGCGGTCGCCGAACCCGCGGCCGCGGATCCGCGCACCCTCGTCTTCCTGCGCTACAGCCGCGCCCAGTTGCTGGAGCGCCGCGGCCGTCATGCCGAGGCGGAGGCGGCCTGGGCCGCACTGGTGCGCGACACTCCCAACGCCGCCCTGTTCCGTGCCGACTACGGGGCATTCCTCGAACGCCGTGGCCGGCGCGAGGAGGCGCGCGCCGTCTACGCCGCCGCCGGTGCCCCTGCCGGCCGGGCACCTGAAGGGCTGGTGCGCCTCGATGCGGGCGGTCGCCCGCCGGCGCTGGTGAGCCTGCGCGCTGGTGCCGCGGCAGCGCTGATGGCCGCCGCCACCGCCGCAGCTGCCGATCAGGCCGGCGAGTTCGCTGTCGCCTATCTGCAGATGGCGCTGGCGCTCGATGATGACGACGCCCTCCGGCTGCGTCTCGGCCAGGCCCTCGCCCAGGTCGACCGCAGGGCCGCGGCACGCGAGGTGCTCGACCGGATCCGGCCGGGCCGTCCGGCCCTCTTCGCCTCCGCGCGGCTGAGCATCGCCTTCGGCCTTGAGACCGACGGCGATATCGACGGGGGGGTGCGTGAGGCCCGTGTGGCCTTCGCCGCCGCCCCCGATGACGCCGGGGTCGCCTATGCCCTCGCGGCCCTGCTGCTGCAGGCCGGGGAGCCGCAGGAGGCGCTCGATCTCCTTGCGGGGCCGCTGCTGAACACTGCAGGCCAGGGGCCGGAGGTGCAGTTCCTGCGCGGTGTCGCCTATGAGTCGCTCGACCGCATCCCCGAGGCCGAGGCCGAGCTGTGGGCCGCCCACCAGGTCACCCCGGACGACGCGACCATCCTGAACTACCTCGGCTACATGTGGGTCGATCGTGGCCTGCGCGTCGAACAGGGGGCCGAGATGATCGCCCGCGCCTTCGCCGCCGAGCCGGAGAATGGGAACATCCAGGACTCTCTGGGCTGGGCCCAGTATCGTAGGGGACTCTACGACGCGGCGGTCGAGACGCTGGAGGAGGCCGTGGCCAAGGAGCCGGCCAATCCCGAGATCAACGGCCATCTCGGCGACGCCTACTGGAAGGTGGGGCGCCGCCGCGAGGCCGGCTTCCAGTGGGCCCGGGTGCTGACCCTTGACCCGGATGCGGACGAGCGCGCTGCCGCCGAAGCCAAGCTGGCCATCGGGCTGGAGGCATTCGAGGCCGCGCAGGCTGCCCCGGCCGGGCCGGCCGCGGCGACTGCCGCCGACGCGCTGGAGCGCTGAGCCCGGCATGGCCGACGCCGCGACGGCCCTGGCTCCGGCCAAGGTCAATCTGTTCCTGCACGTCGGCCTGCCGTCCGCTGATGGCTATCACCCGCTGGCCAGCCTCGTGGCTTTCGCCGACGTCGGTGATTGGGTGGGTCTGAAGATCGCTGACGCCCCGACGTTTGCCGTCGAGGGGCCGTTCGCCGGGGCGCTGGCCGGCGAGACGGACAATCTGGTGACGCGGGCGCTGGCGCATTTCGCCGTCGCGGCGCAGCGGCCCGGCCTCGCTTTCGCCGCCGCACTCGACAAGCGCCTGCCGGTCGCCGCCGGACTGGGCGGCGGCTCGTCGGACGCTGGCGCGGCCCTCAGGCTGGCCAACGGCCTGACCGGCCGCCCGCTCGATGAGCCCGCTCTGGAAGCTGTGGCGGGGACCCTCGGGGCCGATGGCCCCATGTGCCTGCGCGCGGAGACGGCCTGGGCCACCGGCCGGGGCGATGTGCTGCAGCCAGAGCCGCGCCTGCCGGCGCTGGGCGCTGTGCTGGTCAATCCGGGCGCGCCCTCGCCGACCGGGGCGGTCTATCGCGCCTACGACGCCGCGGTGACGGGTACGGCGGATCAACCGCCGCCGCCCGCCGACTGGTCGCCGGCCGGGGTGATCGCCTGGCTGACGAAGCTGCGCAATGATCTGGAGGCACCGGCGGTGCGGCTGGAGCCGCGCATCGGCGAGGCGCTCGCCGCTGTCCGAGCCGACCCGGGCGTGGCGCTAGCCCGGATGTCCGGATCCGGGGCGACAGTGTTCGGCCTCTGCCTGGACGTCGCGGCGGCCGAGGCGGCTGCGGCGCGGCTGCAGGCGGCCTATCCCGACTGGTGGGTCGCGGCCTGCCGGCTCGGGGGTCGCGCTTAAGCCTTCGCACACGCGCCTGTGGCAGGATGCCGCGTATGGACATGCTCGCGCCCGATCACGCCGCCGCCTTCCGCGCCGTTCTCGCCCGCCTGTCGCCCGACGACGCGGCCGCCGTGGAGGCGCTCGCCCCCTTCGCCGCCCGGGACGCCGCCGCCGCGGCCCCGCACTGGAACTTCGACCTGCCCTCCCACGCCGTAGAGGCGGCGCTGGCGGCGCACTTCGGTGATCGCCTGACCGACGCCCACCGGCGCGCCCTGGTGGCGCTCTGGGCGCTGGAGCTGCCGCAGCGCGCCGCCGCCGAGCAGCTGCCGCCGGAGGTGCACGCCCTCTATCCGGAATGGGTGGGGCGCATGGCCGACTTCCTGACCGCGGCCGAGGATCCCTACGACCTCGACTTCTGGGCCAAGGACGTGCGCCTGTCGCTGGCACTCAGCGTGCCCGGATCCCGGACCCAGATCATCGATCTCTCCTCGCCATTGGGGCCAGGTCAGGTCGTGCGCCACGTTCGTGACGGTCATGGCTGGCGTTCTGCGGTCGCCTACCTGGAGGCGGCTGCCTGGCGGCCTTGGCTTGAGACGCATACCGAAAGTCGCGAACTGGCTGACTTCAATGAGGCTGGCTGGGATCGGCTCTGGGCCACCGGCGCGGAAATCCTGAAACGCCGCCCGCACATCGCCGGGATGCTGGGCTCGAGCTGGTTCTACGATCCGCCGCTGGAGACGATCAGCCCGCGGCTGGCCTATCTGCGGCTTAACCCGCTGCAGCACGGGGCCTTCATGGTCCACCAGGGACCGGACGAAATCCACACCCAGCGGGCGGCGGCCTCCTCGCCGACGCGCCGGGCGATGATCGAGGCCGGCGAATACACCGCGCGCTCGTGGATCGTCGCCTGGCCCCGCGCCGCCCTGATCCGCTGGGCCGACGCCCGCAAGCAGGCGGCGGCGTGAGCACTCCTCCCCCGTGAAACGGGGGAGGGGGACCGCGAAGCGGTGGAGGGGGCGACCGCGGGCGCCACGCCCTGCAAACTCCGCACTTCGTCCCTCGCCCCCTCCACCACGCTGCGCGTGGTCCCCCTCCCCCTCTTCGAGGAGGAGGAGATCAGTCCAGAAACTCCCTGACCACTTCCACCGCGTCCGCCAGCCCCATGCGGCGCACCTCGGCGCCCGGGGGCAGGGCGGCGAACAGGCGGGTCGGGGTGGCGGCGTCCAGCATGACGAACACGCCGCGGTCGTCGGCGCGGCGGATCAGCCGGCCGAAGGCCTGGGCGATGCGGCCGCGGGCCAGCGCGTCGTCCCAGGCGCGGCCGGCTGCGCCCTCGCCGCCGAAGCGCTGGCGCCGCGCCCGGTGCAGCAGGTCGGGCCGGGGCCAGGGCGCGCGGTCGAAGGCCAGCAGCCGCAGCGAGCGCCCCGGCACATCGACCCCGTCCCGCACCGCATCCGTGCCCAGCAGGCAGCTGTCGCGTTCGGCTCGGAACACATCGACCAGCGCCCCGACCTCCAGCGGATCGACGTGCTGGGCGTAGAGGGGGATGCCCGCCTTCGCCAGCTCCGGCCCCAGCCGCTCATAGACCGCCTTGAGCCGGCGGATGGCGGTGAACAAGCCCAGCGCCCCGCCTCCGGCGGCGAGGAACAGCTCGCGCATGGCCGCCGCGGTCTGGCGGGGGTCGTCCTTGCCGACGTCGGTGACCACCAGCACCCGGCTGTTGGCGGCGTAGTCGAACGGGCTCTCGACCTTCAGGGTGCGCGCCGGCTCGATCAGCCGCGCCGCCCCGGTGCGCACCCGCGCCGCGTCGAACGGGTCGCCGCCGTCCTCGACTGCGCCCGGATCGGTCAGGGTGGCCGAGGTCACCAGTACCCCGTGGGCCGGCATGATGACGGCGGCTTCCAGCGGCACGGTCGGATCAATCCAGTGGCGACACAGGGCCACGTCCTGGATGCGGCCGAAGGCGGCCTCGGCCGACAGCCAGTCGACGAAGTCGGGGTCGGGCTCGTCGGAGGCTTCCTCCAGCGCCGCCAGCATGGCGCGCCAGCCGGGCAGGGTCATGCGCGCGCGCCGGTCCAGCCCGCGCAGCGCCCCCTCGATGCGGGCGCGCACGCCGCTGTCGAGCTCCGCCGCCTCGTCGTCGAGGATGTCCTCCAAGTGGCGCGACAGGGCCAGCAGCGGGGCCTCGACCGCCGCGAGGGCCTGGGCGGCGGCGCGGGCGGCTTCCAGCACCGGCTCGGTCACCGGCCGCACGGCGCACTCCAGACCGAACTCGTTGGCGCTCGTTCCCTCGGTCGCGCGGGCACGCAGCTGATCAAGGGCGGCGGCGAGGAAACGCTCGATCGGCCCGACCGGATTGATCTCGCCCGAGGCCGGGGCGATGCGGCCGGATACCCCTTCGCCGGGCAGGGCGGCGGCGGCGCGGATCGCGTCGTTCAGGGCCTTCGCCGCGGGCTCATTGTCCGCGCACAGCTCGCCGAGCCGTTGCTCCAGTCCCCTCCCGCGTCGGCCCCGGCCTTCTGGCCCGCGGATCCAGCGGCGCAGCTCGGCCGCCTCCTGCCCCGACAGGCAGGCGGAGAACGCACTGTCCGCCGCCTCGAACAGGTGGTGGCCCTCGTCGAAGACGATGCGCTTCAGCGCCGCCGTCTCCCCGTCCTGCTTCAGGCCGCGGGCAGTCCGGGCCCCGTCGAAGGCCGCTTGGGTCACGACGAGGGCGTGGTTGGCGATGACGAGGTCCGCCTTGCGGCTGGCGCGGATGGTCTTCTCGACGAAGCAGGTGCGGTAGTGGGGGCAGGCGGCGTGGACGCACTCACCGCGCCGGTCGACGAGGTTGGCGGCCGAGGCCTGCCCGCCCGGCGCGATCGCGAACAGGCCCGGCAGCCAGCCGGGGAAGTCGCCGCCGGTCATGTCGCCGTCGCGGCTGTGCAGGGCCCAGCGCGCCACCAGCGCGGCCCCGATCAGGTCGCCGTTCCCCAGCTGGGCCGCCTGCACCATGTCCTGCAGATTCAGCAGGCAGAGGTAGTTCTCGCGTCCCTTGCGGACGACGGCCTTGCGCCGGCGCACCTCCGGGTCGGGCCACAGGCCGGCGCTCTCGCGGTCGATCTGGCGCTGCAGGGCGCGGGTGTAGGTTGAGACCCAGGCCGCGCCCGCATTGCGCTCGGCCCACAGGCTGGCGGGGGCCAGATAGCCCAGGGTCTTGCCGGTGCCGGTCCCGGCCTCGGCCAGCAGCACCCGCGGCCGGCCCTCCTCATCGCGGGGCGAGAAAGCGAAGGCGGCCTCGGCGGCATAGTCCGACTGGGTCGGGCGCGCCTCGTCGAGGCCTGCCGCCTCCAGCAGTTTCTCCAGCCGGATGCGCGCGCTCTCGCTGTCGACGGGGGAACACCCGGCCTCGCCGCGCGGGGCCTCGTCCTCCCACTCCGGCAGGCGCGACCAGACATCGAGCCCCGAGCTCCGCTCCCGCCGCTCGCGCAGCGGCCGGGCCGACAGGGCGGCGCGGACATGATCGGCCCAGGGCCAGCCGGCGCGGGCCAGCGTCTCGTTCAGGGTGAAGGCCGCCTCGCGGGCCGGATAATCCGGCCCTGCCAGCTCGTCCAGCAGCAGCCCCACGGCCTCGCGCAGGGCCAGCGCCTGGGCCTCGGGCCCCGCCGGCTCCGCCAGACCGACCGCCAGCGCGAGGCCGGTGGGGGAGGGGGCGCAGAAGGTCGCCGGCCGCACGAAGGCGAACAGCTCCAGCGCGTCGAACAGGCCCGGCCCGCGCGGGGGCGGGGCCAGCCCCAGCCGGCGCGCCGTCAGTCCCGCGTGGGCGACGATCACCGCCGGCCCGGTGAACAGCCCCTCCGCCTCGCCGCGCTTGATCCGCCGCGCGCCGGCGTCATCCGCCATTGCCCCGGCCCCCGGCGGCGTCGCCAGGGCGGGGGGCAGGGGGGGCGGGCTGGCGGCGACCTTGCGGGTCGCAGGCGCGGCGGTGGTCGGGGCTGGCGGACTCACTCCGGACAGATAGCCGCTCGGGGGCTGAAACGGAACGGGAACATGCTATCAGGGCGTCGTGAGCGCGTCGTCCGCCCTTCCCCCCCTGTTCGCCGACTGGTTCGCGCGGCGCGGCTGGGCACCGCGGCGGCACCAGCTGGAGATGGTTGCGGCGGCGCAGGCGGGCGCGCACGCCCTGCTGGTCGCCCCCACCGGGGGCGGCAAGACGCTGGCCGGCTTCCTGCCGACCCTGATGGAGCTGGCGGAGCGTGGGCCGCGGCCGGAGAGCGGGCCGGGCTCGGGGGTGCACACCCTCTATCTGTCACCGCTCAAGGCCCTGACGGTCGACGTCGAGCGCAACCTGATGACGCCGATCCGCGAGATCGGGCTGAACATCCATGTCGAGAGCCGCACCGGCGATACCGGCGTCTCCAGGCGCCAGCGGCAGCGCGAGTCCCCGCCGGACATCCTGCTGACCACGCCCGAGCAGCTGGCCCTTTTCCTCGCGTGGGAGGGGGCGCGCAGTTTCTTCGCCGACCTGCACTGCATCATCCTCGACGAGGTCCACGCCATCTGGAACGGCAAGCGCGGCGACCTGCTGAACCTCGGCCTCGCCCGCCTGCAGACCTTCGCCCCGGCGATGCGGCGCGTGGCGCTCAGCGCCACGGTCGATGACCCGGACAAGATCGCGGCGTGGCTGGGGCCTTGCATTCCTCCCCCGCAGGGGGAGGGGGTCCGCGAAGCGGTGGAGGGGGGGCGGGGCGCTACCCCCCCTCACCATGCTTCGCATGGTCCCCTCCCCCCTGTGGGGGGAGAATGGGATGGAGTTCGAGTGGTCACCGGCGACCCGGGCGCGCCGCCGGTGGTGGAGGTGCTGGTGTCCCAAGGGCGGGTGCCCTGGGCCGGGCATACCGGCCAGCACGCCATGCCCGAGGTCTATGAGGCGATCGTTCGGGCCGGGCTGACGCTGGTGTTCGTCAACACCCGCTGGCAGGCGGAGTTCGTGTTCCAGCAGCTGTGGGCGATCAACGACCGGGACCTGGCCATCGCCCTGCACCATGGCTCGCTGGCGGCGGAGCAGCGGCGCAAGGTCGAGGCGGCCATGGCGCGCGGCGACCTGCGCGCGGTGGTCTGCACCTCGACGCTGGACCTCGGCATCGACTGGGGCGACGTCGATCTGGTGATCCAGCTGGCCGCGCCGAAGGGTGCCAGCCGGCTGGTCCAGCGCATCGGCCGGGCCAACCACCGGCTCGACGAGCCCAGCCGCGCCCTGCTGGTGCCCGCCAGCCGTTTCGAGCTGCTGGAGTGCCAGGCCGCACGCGAGGCGGTCGAGGCCAACGCCTTCGACCGCGACCCGGGGCAGGTCGGGGCGCTGGACGCCCTGGCCCAGCACATCATGGGCTGTGCCTGCTCCGAACCCTTCACGCTGGAGGCGCTGTATGCCGAGATCACTACGGCCGCCCCCTATCGCGACCTGGCGTACGCCGCCTTCGAGGAAGTGGTCGATCTGGTCGCCACCGGCGGCTACGCCCTGCGCACCTACGACCGCTTCGCCCGCATCGTGCGCGACCGGGAGGGCAATTGGCGGGTGCGCGACGCGAAGACCGCCCAGCGCCACCGCATGAATGTCGGGGCCATCGTCACCGCCGCGACCCTGAACGTCCGCGTCGCCTCGCGCCGGGCCGGGGGCAAGGCCCTGATGGGCGGCCGAAAGGTGGGCGAGGCCGAGGAGCACTATTTCGAACAGATGTCGCCCGGCGACACCTTCGTCTTCGCCGGCCAGGTCTGGGCCTTCCAGGGCATCGTCGGCCTCGACGCCCTCGTCAGCCCCGCGCAGGATAAAGAGCCCAAGATTCCCAGCTGGGGCGGTGCCAAGTTCCCGCTCTCGACCTCGCTGGCCGACCGCGTACGCGAGATGATCGAGGATCGCGACCACTGGCGCGTGCTGCCGCCGGACGTGCAGGAATGGCTGGAGGCCCAGGAGCAGCGCTCGCGCATCCCCGGGCGCGAGGCCCTGCTGGTCGAGACCTTCGATCGCGGCAGCCGCCACTTCCTCGTGGCCTATCCGTTCGAGGGGCGCATCGCGCACCAGACCCTGGCCATGCTGCTGACGCGGCGGCTGGACCGGGCCGGGGTCGGGCCGCTGGGATTTGTGGTCACCGACTACGCCCTCGCCATCTGGTCGGTGCGGTCGATGGCCGATCTCGACCTCGACGCCCTGTTCGAGCCGGACATGCTGGGCGACGATCTGGAGAGCTGGCTCGACGAGAGCTTCATGATGAAGCGCACCTTCAAGGCCTGCGCGCTCATTTCGGGCCTGATCGAGCGGCGCCAGCCGGGGGCGGAGAAGACCGGGCGGCAGGTGACCTTCTCGACCGATCTGATCTACGACGTGCTGCGTCGGCACCAGCCGGATCACCTGCTGTTGCGCATCGCCCGGGCCGACGCGGCGGCGGGCCTGCTGGACGTGGCGCGGCTGGGTCAACTGTTGACGCGAATCCGCGGGCGGATCGATCATGCGGCGCTGGAGCAGCCGTCACCCTTCTCGGTGCCGGTGCTTGTGCAAATCGGCCGCGAGCGGGTCGACGGCGGCGGGGCGGCGGAGATGATCCTCGAGGCCTCCGGCCTGATGTTCGACGAGGAGGCGCTGGTGGCCGAGGTGATGGGATGAGGGTCAGATGTTTCCTTCTCCCCTCGGGGGAGAAGGTGGGCGCCGGAGGCGCCCGGATGAGGGGGCGTGGGCAGCCTGCTCCACGTCTGACGGTGAGCCGGGGACAGACCTCCCCCTCATCCATCATGCTCCGCATGCCACCTTCTCTCCCGAGGGGAGAAGGGACGTGAACGCCGCCCTCCGGCAGAGACTCGCGCCCGCCCGGCGCGGGTGCGGCGGCCTGACCGTCCGGGTCGCCAGCGAGCCATGCGTCCTGCGCTGTTCGGGCGCGCTCTGGATTCCCGCTCACCGGACCCTGATCGCCTCGGACCTGCATCTGGAGAAGGGCTCGGCCTTCGCCGCCCGCGGCCAGATGCTGCCCCCCTACGACAGCCCGGCGACCCTGGCCAAGCTGGAAGCCGAGGTCGAGGCTCTGGACCCGGCCACCGTGGTGCTGCTCGGCGACAGCTTCCACGACCGGCGCGCGGTCGAGCGGCTGGGCGAGACGGAGCACGCCCGGCTGACGCGTCTGGCCGAGGGGCGCCGCTGGGTCTGGCTGGAGGGCAACCACGATCTGGAGGCGCTCGCCGGGGCGCTGGACCGGCTCACCGGCGAGGTGGTGACGACGCTCGAGGTCGGGGCGCTGCGCCTGATCCACGAACCGCAGCCAGGCGCCCCGCCCGGCGAGGTGGCCGGTCACCTGCACCCGGCGGCGCGGGTCGCCGCCCACGGCCGCGGCGTACGCCGGCCCTGCTTCGTCACCGACGGCCAGAGGATCGTGTTGCCCGCCTTCGGCGTCTTCACCGGGGGGCTGGACGTCCGCGATCCGGCCATTGCGGGGCTGTTTTCAGGCCCGCCGCTCGTCGCCGCGCTGGGACGGGACAAGGTCCATGCGCTGGATTGGGGCAACATCCGATAGCCCTCCCCCTCGATGGGGGAGGGTTGGGAGGGGGTGGCCCTGCCCGGTATCCGGATGTGGGCTCAAGGCGGCGTCGTGTCGCCTCAATCGCTCCTCCGGCAGCGTTGTGCTCCCACACCCATCCCCGACCCTTCCCCCATCGAGGGGGAAGGGGGAGCTGCGATTCCTGCGCTCAAACAGCGCGCGCCCGCGGTGCGAGCGGTAGCGCGCTCAGATATGAATCGCGTGCCCGAGCGCCCGCAGCGACGCCTCGTGGAAGGCCTCGCCCAGCGTCGGGTGCACGTGGATGGTGCCGGCGACGTCCTCCAGCAGGGCTCCCATCTCCAGCATCTGGGCGAAGCTGTTGGACAGTTCCGAAACGTGCTGGCCGACGGCTTGGATCCCGAGGATGCGGTGGTCGGTCTTCGAGGCGATGACCCGGACGAAGCCGCCGTCCTCGCCCGCCTCGATGGCCAGGGCGCGGCCGATGGCGGCGAAGGGGAAGATCGCGGTGATGACGTCGTCGCGCCCTTCGACATCGGCCGGGCCGAGGCCGGCGGAGACGATCTCCGGCTCGGTGAAGCACACCGCCGCAATCGAAACCGGATCAAACCGGCGTTCATGTGCGCTACCGCTCGCGCCGCGGGCGCTCGCTGCATGAGCGCGGCCGGCGATGATCTCCGCGACCATCTCGCCCTGGGCTGAGCCCTTGTGCGCCAGCATCGGCTCGCCGGTCAGGTCGCCGACGGCCCAGACATTCTTCATGCTGGTCGCGCAGCGGTCGTCGATCTTCACGAACGGACCGTCCATGGCCAGGCCCATGTTTTCCAGACCCCAGCCGCGGGTGCGGGGCTTGCGGCCCACGGTGACCAGCACCTTGTCGGCCGGGATCGACAGGGGCTCGCCGTCCTTCGTGGTGACCGACAGGGCACCATCCCCGAAACCGCCGGCGCGGGCCCCGAGGAACAGCTGCACCCCGTGCCGCTCCAGCCATTTGTGCACCGGGTCGGTCAAGGCCTTGTCGTAGAGCGGCAGGATGCGGTCGGCCATCTCGACGATGGCCACCTCGGCCCCGAGCTTGCGGTAGGCGATGCCCAGCTCCAGCCCGATATAGCCGCCGCCGACGACCACCAGCCTGCCGGGCACGGCGTTCAGCGACAGGGCCTCGGTCGAGGAGATGACGTCGCCGCCGAACGGCAGGAAGGGCAGCTCGACCGGCTCGGACCCCGTGGCCAGAATGACGTGCTCGGCGGTGATGCGGATGTCGCCGCCCCCCTCCGATTCTGGCGTCCTCACCGTGCAGGTCTTGGCGTCGGCGAACTCGGCCCAGCCCCTGATGACCTTGACCTTGGCCTTCTTCAGCAGGGCCGCCACGCCGGCGTTGAGCTTTTTGACGATGCCGTCCTTCCATTCGACGGTCTTTGACAGGTCCACGGCTGGGGCCGCGGCGGTGATGCCCAGCGTGCCGCCCTCGGCCGCCGCCTTCGCCACGGTCTCGTACTTGCCCGCCGCGTGGATGATGGCCTTCGACGGGATGCAGCCGACGTTCAGGCAGGTGCCCCCCAATCCTCCGTTTCCTTGGCCGTCGCCGCCGTCCACCAGCACGGTCTCCAGCCCCAGCTGGCCGCAGCGGATGCCCGCGACATAGCCGCCGGTGCCGGCGCCGACGATGAGGACTTTGGTTTTGATCTGCTGGGTCTGAGTCATTTTTTCGTGGGGAAGCGATCTTCCCATTCGCTCCGGATTTTTGCTTGATAGGCGAGGCCGTCCATCTCGGCCCAAAGCGGCAGCTCGTCGTGTTCTTCGGGGCCGAAGAGCACCAGTCGCAAGTCATCAGTGCGCACTGAGCGCAGCGATGGCGCAGTCTCCCTCCGGGCCTCTCCGACCAGCTCAAGGACCGCTCGCCTGGCATCAGGCGAAGACAGACTCGCGCCATGTCGTTCAAGACGGCCAAGGCAAGCAATGACGCGAGGCGAGCCATAAAGGCAGATGCGGCTCTTGGCGTTTGCCAAGGCAGTGACGGCCTTCTCGTTTCGTCCGGTGACCGCGAGGTCCGACACGGCCTGGAAGTAATCGGCGTATGCGGAGGCGCGCTGTCCTGTCAGGTGCTTTGACCGCTCAAGCGTTTTGCTCGCCAGAAACTGCAGCGCTGCACCAATGCAAACACCTAGTAACGGCAGGACAGCAAGCGTCCAGCCGGTCATTGCCCGCGCCATATCCACAGCGTCGCCGGCTGTTCCAGCAGGCCCTTGATCCGCTGCACGAACACTCCCGAGTCTTGGCCGTCGACGATGCGGGCGCTCACGCGGCCTTCGTCGCCAGGGCCTGGTGCAATAACTCGCCGAGATAGTCCGCGAGCGGCTTGTCGGCAGCGGCCGCCTCGCGCACCGCCGTGGAAACGTCTTCCGAGGGCAGGTTCACCGACAGACGATCAAAGCCCTCCGGAACCTGCAACACCAGGCGCACGCGCTTCCCGACCGAGAAATCGTACTCGGACAGGTCCGCTTCATCGATAAAGCGCTCAGCCTCTTCGTCACTCGTCAGCGTCGGCCACGGTTTGCTCATAACGGGCGATCTCCTTGTCATGCATATACCGCGCGCTGATCGGTCTGGCGAGGCGGCGACCTTCGCGGGACCTCAGGGTGAAGACGACCATCGCCGGGCGTCCGTTCGGCAGGCGGTCCACCGCCTTGAGCCGGACCTCTTCGGACGAGTGGTCAAGATCGTCGATCAGGATCGGCGATCCCAGCAGCAGTGTCTGGATTTCGAAGAGCGACATCCCGTGCTTGATACACTTCGCCCGGTTGCCCTCGTTCCAGTCGAACCCCTCGAACGCGACCTCGTCCAACGTTCACATCCACAGCGTCGCGGGCTGTTCGAGCAGCCCCTTGATCCGCTGCACGAAGACCGCCGCGTCGTGGCCGTCAACGATGCGGTGATCGAAGGACGAGGACAGGTTCATCATCTTGCGCGCGACCATCTGGCCGTCCTTCACCACCACCCGCTCCTGGATCTTGTTGGGGCCGACGATGGCCACCTCTGGGTGGTTGATGATCGGGGTGTGGACCACGCCGCCCAGCGTGCCCAGCGAGGTGATGGTGATGGTCGAGCCGGACAGCTCGTCCTTCGCCGCCTTGCCGGACTTGGCCGCGCCTGACACCCGGGCGATCTCGTTGGCGGTGTCATAGACGTCCCGCGCCTCGGCGTGGCGCACCACGGGCACCATCAACCCGTTCGGCGTCTGGGCGGCGATGCCCAGGTGCACAGGCGCGTGTTGCGTCAGGACACCGGCCTCGTCGTCATAGTGGCTGTTGATCTGCGGCTGGTCGCGCAGGGCCACGATGATGGCCCGGGCGAGGAAGGGCAGCAGGTTCAGCTTGGGCCGATCCGTCCCCTTGTTTTGCGCGTTCAGATGGGCGCGCAGCTCCTCAAGGGCGGTGACGTCGATCTCCTCGACATAGGTGATGTGCGGGATGCGCCGCACGCTTTCGGCCATCTTCTCCGCGATCTTGCGGCGCAGGCCGATGATCTTGACCTCTGTCGTTCCATCGGCGCGGGCGAAGGCCAGCGAACCGCCCGCGGCCGGGGCCGTGCGCGAGCCGCCGGCGAGGAAGGCGTCGAGGTCGCCGTGCTCGATGCGGCCGGCCGGGCCCGAGCCCGTCACGAACTGCAGCTCGACGCCCAGCTCCCGCGCCCGACGGCGCACGGCCGGGGAGGCGAGGGGCTTCTGGTTAGGGTCGCGCGCGATGGCGGGGGCGGCATCCGAGCCCCTGCCCCTTGAGGGGGGAGGGGTTGGGGTGGGGGTTACCCCGGCGGCGGGCTGAGGCGCGGGTCTGGCGGTTTCGACAGGCGCAGCTTCCGCGGGCGCGGACTCCTTGGAGACAGTGTCTCCCTCACCCCCGGCCCCTCTCCCATCAAGGGAGAGGGAAAAGGGTTCTGCATTCCCCTCGCCCTCGACCACGAACTCGACCAGAGGACTGCGGACGGCCAGCATCTGGCCGGGCGCGCCGTGCAGCTCCGCGATCACGCCGGCGACCGGCGCGGTGATCTCCACCGTGGCCTTGTCGGTCATGATCTCGGCGACGATCTGGTCCTCGACCACCCGGTCGCCGACCTTGACGTGCCAGGCGGCCAGTTCTGCCTCGGCGGTGCCTTCGCCCACGTCGGGCAGCTTGAAGACGAAACGACCCATCACCGACCTCCCGACATCACTGCCCTCAGCGCTCCGGCCACCCGTTCGGGGCCGGGGAAGTACTCCCACTCAAAGGCGTGGGGGTAGGGCGTGTCCCAGCCGGTCACGCGCATTACCGGGGCCTCGAGGTGGTAGAAGCAGCGCTCTTGCACCAGGGCGCTCAACTCGGCGCCGAAGCCCGAGGTTTTCGGGGCCTCATGGACCACGACGCAGCGGCCGGTCTTCTTCACCGAGGCCTCGATCGCCTCGATGTCCAGCGGCACGAGGCTGCGCAGGTCGATCACCTCGGCGTCGACGCCGGCGTGCTCGGCCCCGGCCAGTGACACCCAGACCATGGTGCCATAGGCTAGGATGGTGACGTCATTGCCCTCGCGCATCACGCGCGCCTTGCCGATCGGCTCGACCACCTGGCCGGTCGGGACCTGGGCCAGCGGCTGGGCCTTCCAGGGCGACACGGGCTTCTCGTGCCAGCCGTCGAACGGGCCGTTGTAGAGGCGCTTGGGCTCGAAAAAGATGACCGGGTCGTCGTCCTCGATCGCCGCCGTCAGCAGGGCCTTGGCGTCATAGGGGTTTGAGGGGATCACCACCTTCAGCCCGGCGATGTGGGTGAACAGGCTTTCGGGGCTCTGGCTGTGCGTCTGGCCGCCGAAGATGCCGCCGCCGTAGGGGCTGCGGACCACGATCGGGGCGGTGAACTGGCCGGCCGAGCGGTAGCGCAGTTTGGCGGCTTCCGAGACGATCTGATCGTAGGCCGGATAGATGTAGTCGGCGAACTGGATCTCGACGACCGGGCGCAGGCCGTAGGCCGCCATGCCGATGGCGGCGGCGACGATGCCGCACTCGCTGATCGGGGCGTCGAAGCTTCGGGTCAGGCCGTGCTTCTGCTGCAGCTTGTCGGTGACGCGGAAGACGCCGCCGAAGTAGCCGGCGTCCTCGCCGAACGACAGCACGTTCGGGTCCTCGGTCATCTTCACGTCCAGCGCCGAGTTCAGCGCCTGGATCATGTTCATGGGCGCGACGGCGGGGGTGTCGGTGGTCATGGCGGGCGCACTCATCCTCAGATCCCGACCTCGCGGCGCTGTTCGACCAGGCGCCAGTCCTCGGTGGCGTAGACGTCCTCGAACATGGTCTTCACGCTGGGGCGCGACTGGCCGAGGGTGCCGACGGCCTCGGCCTCCTTGCCGGCGGCGCGGACCCTGTCCTCGGCGGCCTTGAGCTCGACCTCGTGCTGCTCCTCGGACCATTCATCGAGCGTAATCAGGTGCTGCTTCAGCCGCGCCACTGGATCGCCCAGTGGCCACTTCTCGAACTCGTCGCCCGGGCGGTAGCGGCTGGGGTCGTCCGAGGTCGAGTGCGGCGCTGCGCGGTAGGTGAACAGCTCGATCACGGTCGCGCCGAGGTTGGCGCGGGCGCGCTCCTCGGCCCAGCGGGTCGCGGCCCAGACGGCGAGGAAGTCATTACCGTCAACGCGCAGGGCTGGCAGGCCATAGCCGATGGCCTTGGAAGCGAAGGTTGTCTCCAGCCCGCCGGCGATGCCCTGGAAGGAGCTGATGGCCCACTGGTTGTTGACGATGTTGAGGATCACCGGTGCCCGGTAGACGGCCGCGAAGGTCAGGGCGTTGTGGAAGTCACCCTCGGCCGTGGCCCCGTCGCCGATCCAGGTGACGGCCAGCTTGTCGTCGCCCTTATAGGCGCTTGCCATGGCCCAGCCGACCGCCTGCGGTACCTGGGTGCCGAGGTTGCCCGAGATGGTGAAGAAGCCGAACGCCTTCGAGGCATACAGGATCGGCAGCTGGCGGCCCTTGATCGGGTCCGCCGCGTTCGAATAGATCTGGTGCATCATTTCGACCAGCGGATAGTCGCGGGCGATCAGCAGCCCCTGCTGGCGATAGGTCGGGAAGCCCATGTCCTCGCGGCTCAGGATCATGCCCTGGGCCACGGCTATCGCCTCCTCGCCGGTGCACTTCATATAGAAGCTGGTCTTGCCTTGGCGGTGGGCGCGATGCATCCGGTCGTCGAAGGCGCGCGTCAGGATCATCGCCTTCAGGCCGCGGCGCAGGGTTTCCGGGTCGAGCCGCGGGTCCCACGGGCCGACGGCGCGGCCCTCGTCATCGAGGACGCGCACCAGCCGGAAGGCCATGTCGCGCAGACTGGCAGGCGTGGTGTCCGTCTCCGGCCGCGCCACGGCCCCCGCGGCGTCGAGGCTGATGTGGCTGAAGTCCGGCGTATCCCCCGGGCGACCGGAAGGCTCCGGAATCCGAAGGGAAAGCGGTTGGCTGTTTTTCATCATAGGGTCCTGCCCTCGGTTGATCCGACCGGCGTTTCTCTCCATAGGCGGCAATAGCATGACCCCATTGGGAAGGCTCGCTCAAATCCGCCTTGCAAAATGCCGATTTGAGGTATTTTGTTCCACGAAACAGAACTTGGAGGAATGATGCTCGCGGAAGAGCTTGACGCCATTGACGCGCGGATCCTCGACATCCTGCAGAATGACGCCGGATTGTCGGTCGCCGAAGTCGCCGACAGGGTCGGTCTGTCTGCCTCGCCCTGCTGGCGCCGCATCAAGCGGCTGGAGGACCAGGGGCTGATCCGCAAGCGGGTGACGCTGCTCGACGCGGGCAAGCTCGGTCTCGACTTCGAGGTCTACGCCATCGTCAAGTTGAGCCTCCCGTCGACCGACAATCTCAACGCCTTCGACGAGGCGGTCCAGGGCTGGCCCGAGGTGGTGCAGTGCGCCACCATCACCGGCCGCGAGGACTATGTGCTGCGCATCGTCACCTCGGACATGCACGCCTTCGACAAGTTCCTGCGCGAGAAGCTGCTGGCCTTGGCCGTGGTTTCCGACTGTGAGAGCCACATCGTCACGCGCGGGGTGAAGAACGTCACCACCCTGCCGCTCGGCATCGTCACCCCGCATCTGACATGATCTGCGGATCGACCTGCAGGAGCCGAACATGATCGAGATGGTGATCAATGCCCGCCGCAAGGATCTCGGCGGGTTCGAGGTCGGGCGGGTTCTGCCCTTCCACAAGCGTCGGATGGTCGGGCCCTTCATCTTCCTTGACCAGATGGGCCCCGCCGAGTTCGCGCCGGGGGCCGAGGCCATCAATGTGCGGCCACACCCGCACATCGGCCTGTCGACCCTGACCTATCTGTTCGAGGGCGAGATCATGCACCGGGACAATACCGGCGCGACCCAGGCCATCCGGCCCGGAGAGGTCAACTGGATGACCGCCGGCAAGGGCGTGGTGCACTCCGAACGCACGGACCCTCTCAAGCGCAGCCGGGGCGGCCCGATGCACGGCATGCAGGCGTGGATCGCCCTGCCACTGGAGACCGAAGAGGCGGATCCGGCTTTCCACCACCATCCAGAGGACGACCAGCCGAGCTACGAGAACGGCGGCCTGTTTGCCCGTCTGGTGGCAGGCGAGGCCTATGGAGCCCGCGCCGGCGTGCCGGTCTCGTCGCCCCTGTTCTACGTCCATTGGGAGCTGGCCGAGGGAGTGCGTACCACGCCGCCGCCGGGGCGCGGCACCGGCGGCTATTCCGAGCGCGCCCTCTATGTGGTGCGCGGCGAGATCGAGGTGGGCGACCAGCGCTTCGGCGAGGGCCAGATGATCGTGCTGGAACCGCACGGCGAGCCGACCGTCACGGCGCTGCAGCCTTCGACGGTGATGGCGCTGGGCGGCGAGCCGGTCGGCGAGCGGATCATCTGGTGGAACTTCGTGGCCTCGACCCAGGCCCGCATCGACGCGGCCAGGGCTGACTGGCAGGCCGGCCGCATGAAGCTGCCGAGCGAGGATGATCTCGAATTCATCCCGCTGCCCGACGTCCCGTCCACGCCCGAGCCGGCACCGCCCGGCGCATAGCGCCGGAGCCCTGCCTGGCTCAGGCCCGGTCGCGCTCCAGCTCCAGCCGCAGCAGTTCCAGCCGCAGCTGCCGGATGTGCAAGACCGGGTACATCGCGACCTTGATGACGAGGGCGGCGAGCACAGCCACGGCGGCGGGCAGCCCCCAGCGCAGCGCCTCCAGCGCGTCCGTGGCCTGGACGAAGCGCCATGCCGCCCAGACGCCGGCGATGAACAGGGCGGACTGCGCCAGCATCATCACCAGGTGCACCCAGCCCATCCGCCCCCGGAACAGGCCGATCATCTGGGGGATGGCACCGGGCTCCTCGCCGATGCGGCGGAGCAGGTCCCGTTCCTCGGCCGTGACGGCCGCGTCGAGCTGGCGGTCGAAGTCAGTCATTTCGGTGTCCTTCCAGAGCGGCCTTCAGCTTGCGCCGCGCATGCATGAGGCGGGTCTTCACCGTGCCCGCCGGGACGTCGAGCGCGACCGCAGTCTCGGCCACGGACAAGCCTTCAAAGTGGAAAAGGGCGATGGGCGCGCGCTGGTCTGGCGGCAGGGTCCGCACCGCCGCGCGCAGGCGTGCGTGATCGTCAACCGGCTCCGGCCCGGGGGGCGGCTCCGGCATGAGGTCAGCCTCGCGCGTCAGGCCGGCGGCGAGCGCCCGGTCGCGACGGCGCCCGCCGATGGTCGCCGCGCAGCGCCGGGTGACGATGCGATACGCCCACGCCGGAAAGGCGGCGGGATCGCGCAGTCGGTCGAGGCCGCGCACGATCTCCACCCAGGCGGACTGCACTGCGTCGCGGGCCGGCTCGGCCTCCCCGAGCAGGCGGCGGGCGTGCGCCGTCAGACGCGGCTGCCAGCGGCGCACCAGACGCTCCAGCGCCGCCCGGTCGCCCAGCCGGGCTGACAGTACCAGCCGGGCGTCCAGCGCGCGATCATCTTTGGGAGCGGCGTCATCGGTCATGCGGTCAAGGTGCGCGCGTCCCGCGGAACGGTTCACCCGGTGCCGTCGATTTCCGCTAGGAAGGCCAGCAGGCGCGCGTTGACCTCGTCGGCGCGCTCCTGCGGTAGCCAGTGGCCGGCACCGGGTATCACGTGCTGGCCGCGGAGATCGGTCAGCCACGCGGACTGGCCGGCTTCATGCGCGCCGGCGTAGTGCCGCACCGGGTCCCGCTCCCCGACGAGGAACAGCGAGGGCTGATGGATCCGCTTATCCTGAACGAAGGCGGTCAGGGCCCAGTTCAGGTCAAGGCAGCGGTACCAGTCGACGGGGCCGCGAAAGCCGCTGGCCTCGAAGGTGGCCACGTACTGGCTGAAGTGCGCCTCATCGAGCCAGGGGGGCAGGGGGACATCGTCGCGGATGGTCGACAGGAAGGCCTCGCCCGGGGGCAGGAAGCCGGTCGACTGGTTGGCGTCCGGGGTCGCGCCGTCATAGCTGTAGAATGCCTTGCGCAGGGCCGTCGCGACGTCCGCCTCGAACGGCAGGTGGGCATCGTCGGCCTGGAAGCGGGCGATGTAGAGGTCGCCACGCCCGGTGCGGGCGGAGATCGCCTTCATCGCCGCGATGGGCGGGCCTCCCGGGCGGCGCGCCTGGAACGGCACCGCAAGGCCGGCGACGGCGCGGAACATGTCGGGCCGCAGCAGGGCGCAGTGCCAGGCGACCGGCGCGCCCCAGTCATGGCCGACCACCACCGCCGAGGTCTCGCCCAGGGCCCGGACAAGGTCCACCACGTCGCCGACGAGGTGCAGGATGGTGTGTTGGTCGCGGCCCCCCGGCCGGTCCGTGCCGCCATAGCCGCGCATGTCCGGGGCCACGGCGCGATAGCCGGCGGCGGCGAGGGCGGCGACCTGGGCGCGCCAGCCGATGGCGAGGTCTGGGAAGCCGTGCAGCAGCACCACCAGCGGACCCTCGCCGGCTTCCAGCACCTGCTGGGTCAACCCGTCCGTCTTCACCCGACGCGTCTGCATGGCACGATCCTTCCAGCGGCGACGCCGCATCCGCACACTGTTCATTGTTCACCCCGACGGGAAAGCCTATTCTGTGCCCATGACCGCCCGCTGGACCCCCGAAAGCTGGAGATCCCGTCCCGTCACCCAGATGCCGACGGACTATCCTGACGCCCGCGCTCTCGAGGCCGTGGAGGACCGCCTGCGCGGCATGCCGCCGCTGGTGTTCGCCGGCGAGGCGCGTCGCCTGACCGAGCGTCTGGCCCAGGTCGAGGCGGGCGAGGCCTTTCTGCTGCAGGGCGGCGACTGCGCCGAGAGCTTCAAGGAGTTCTCGACGGACAACATCCGCGACACCTTCCGTCTGATCCTGCAGATGGCGGTCGTGCTGACCTTCGCCGGCAAGAAGCCGGTGGTGAAGGTCGGGCGCATCGCCGGTCAGTTCGCCAAGCCCCGCTCCTCGCCGGTCGAGAAGGTCGGCGATGTCGAGCTGCCAAGCTACCGCGGCGACATCATCAACGGCATGGCCTTCACGCCGGACGAGCGGACGCCCGATCCGGAGCGGCTGATCCGCGCCTATAACCAGTCGACGGCGACCCTGAACATGCTGCGGGCCCTCGCCGAGGGCGGCTTCGCCGACCTGCACAACGTACATCGCTGGACGCTGGAGTTCGCGGCCCAGAACCCGTCGCAGGCGCGTTACCGCGAAGTGGCCGAGAAGATCGCCGATGCGCTGGAGTTCATGGACACCCTGGGCCTGACCCAGGAGAGCCATCCGATCCTCGCCCGGGTCGAGATGTTCACCAGCCACGAGGCGCTGCTGCTCAACCTCGAGAGCGCCCTGACGCGGCAGGACGGGGCCACCGGCGAGTGGTTCGACACCTCGGCGCACATGCTGTGGATCGGCGAGCGCACCCGCCAGCCGGACGGCGCCCACGTCGAGTTCATGCGCGGCATCCGCAATCCGATCGGCCTGAAGTGCGGCCCGACCATGGAGCCGGATGACCTGCTGCCGCTGATCGACCTCCTCAACCCGGACAATACCCCGGGCCGGCTGACGTTGATCGGCCGCTTCGGGGCCGAGAAGGCCGCCGAGCGCCTGCCGCGGCTGATGAAGGCGGTGAAGGCCTACGGCAAGCGGGTGGTCTGGTCGATTGACCCGATGCACGGCAACACGCTGAAGGCCGGCAATGGCTACAAGACCCGGCCTTTCGAACGCATCCTCGGCGAGGTGCGCACCTTCATCGATGTGGCCGAGGCCGAGGGCGTCCACCCCGGTGGCGTGCATCTGGAGATGACCGGCCAGAACGTCACCGAGTGCCTGGGCGGGGCCCATGCGGTAACCGAGGACGATCTGTCGAGCCGCTACCACACCCACTGCGATCCGCGCCTCAACGCCGACCAGGCGCTGGAGCTGGCCTTCCTCGTCGCCGAACGCCTCAGCGCCGGCCGGGTGAACCGGTCGCAGGCGGCCTGAGGATGGCATCCGCTGCGCCCTCGGGCGGCGGCCGCGTCGCCTACCAGGGTGCGCGCGGGGCCTTCAGCCACGAGGCCTGTCTGGCGCTGCGCCCTTGGGACACGCCGGTGCCGTTCGCGACCTTCGCCGAGGCGCTCGAGGCCGTCGCCAACGGGGACTGCGATTGCGCGCTCATTCCTGTCGAGAACACCACCATCGGCGTGGTCGAGCCGGCGGCCTCGCTCGTCGCCGCCAGCGGGCTGGAGGTCGCGGCGGACGTCTGGCGGCCGATCCGGTTGGCCCTGATGGCGGTCCCCGGCGCGCGGTTGTCCGATCTGAAGACCGCGGAGAGCCATCCGGCGGCGCTGGGTCAGTGCGCGGCGTCCCTCGCCGCGCTCGGCCTGACGCCGGTGGAGGTGTTCGACACCGCAGGCGCGGCGCAGGCGGTGGCCGAGGCCGGGGATTCCAGCCGGGCCGCCATCGCCCCGTCAGCGGCGGCCGAGATCTATGGCCTGTCGATTCTGCGCAACGATCTGCAGGATTCGGCTGACAATCGGACCCGTTTTCTCCTGTTGACGCGCGCCGGCGCTTGACGGCGCACGAAGTTTGCGTGTTCTGGCGGGAGCGGGACGGCGTCCGTCCCTGCTACGGAACCGGACCATGTCCTCGCTGTGCGCCGACAATCTGTCGCTTTCGACCCGCTCGCGCGCGGCCGGTTTCTATTTCGGCTATCGCTTTTACGGCTTTCGATACGCCGGCTGAGGCGTCGGGCTTGCTTCGTCCCTGACCGCCTCGCCGGCGACCGCTCCTCCGGAGCGGCCCCGCGCCAACGCGCCGCGACCCCCCTCGAAATCCGTATCTGATCGAAAGTCCATCCCATGTCCCCCGTGTCTCCCCTCAAGCAGATCTGGCCCGAAGCCGCCGAGATGACCCCCGAGCAGATGGCGCTGGCCGCGCTGCGTCAGGAAATCGACGCCCTCGATGACGCCCTGCTGGACCTGTTCCAGCAGCGACTGGCGCTCGCCTCCCGCGTCGGCCTGGCCAAGGATGCCCCCGCCGGCCCCCACACCAAGCTGCGCCCGGACCGGGAGCAGGCGGTTCTGGCCCGCATGCTGGCCCGGGCTGCGCCTGACACCGCCGAGGCGGTGGAGGCCCTGTGGCGCGAGATCGTCGGCTGGGGCCTGAACCGTCAGGGCCGGCTGCAGGTCCAGGTCTGGGCTCCGACCGACCCGACGAAGGCGTGGGACGGAGCGCGCCTGCGTTTCGGCCGCGCCGCTGAGCTGCGACTCGTTCACGATCCGGAAGCGGCGCTGCGCTTCGCCGCGGAGGGCCACGGGGTGGCGGTGCTCGGCCTGAACGGCGACTCCGCCTGGTGGACCGCCCTGCGACGCGAGTGGTCCAGTCTGTCGGTATTCGACGGGTTCGGCGGCGACATACCGACCTCGCTGGCGGTGGCCAAGATCGATCCGGCGGCGCTGCCGAAGGGGCGGCGCGTGGTGGTCTCGGCCGGCGGCGACGCGGGCGTCGGCTCCAGCGCCCGGCGCTGGGGCCTCGCCACCCACCACGGCTGGAGCCTGTCTCTCACCGACGCCGACCTGGCACCTGGTGAAATCGAGGGGTGCGTTGGCGCGATCGGCTGACGCCGCCGGTGCCTCAGACTGCCAGGTTGTCGATCAGCCGCGTCCGTCCCAGCCAGGCGGCGGCAAGAATGCGCGCCGGGGCGTCGATGCGGTCTTCGTCGAAGGTCGCGAGATCCTCGGCCCGGCGGATCGCCACATAGTCGACCGGGTTGAAGCCTGCGGCCTCCAGAGCGTGGACGGCTTCCAGCTCGGCCGCGGCCACGGACCCGACCCGAGCGGCCTCGCCAGCCTGGCGCAGCACGATATTCAGCCGTCGTGCAACATCCAGCTCTTCGGCAGAAAGGTAGGCGTTTCGGCTGGACAGGGCGAGGCCGTGGGCGTCGCGCACCGTCGGGCTGCAGATGATCTCCGTCGGGATATCGAGGTCGCGGGCCAGCCGCCGGACGACCAGTAGCTGCTGGTAGTCCTTCTCGCCGAACAGGGCGACGTCGGCCCGGACCTGGTTCAGCAGCTTAACCACCACCACGGCCACCCCGCCGAAGAAGTGCGGCCGGAAGTCCGCCTCAAGTCCGGCGGCCGGTTCGCCCACCTCGACTCGCGTGGCGAAGCCCTCGGGGTACATGACCGCCGCGGTCGGCGCGAACAGCAGGTGGCAGCCCGCGTCGGCCAGCAGTTCGGCGTCTCGCGCTTCCTGCCGTGGATAGCTGTCGAGATCCTCGTGCGGCGCGAATTGGGTCGGATTGACGAAGACGCTCGCGACGACCCGGTCGGCCCTGATCAGTGCGTCGCGCACCAGCCCCAGATGTCCCTCGTGCAGCGCGCCCATGGTCGCTACGAAGCCCACCCGCAGGCCGGCGTCGCGCCAGGCGCGGACCTGCTGGCGCAACGGGGCCACGGACCGGGCGATCGGCAGGGGGGCGGATGTCTCGACCTCGGACATGGTGAACCCGTTAACCGTGCGACTTAAGCGTGTTCCTCAACGGGACCCTAAAGGCCTCGTGCCAGGATCGCGCTTATGACCCCAGGCGTTCGACTTCGTAAAGCGGTGATCGTCCTCCCTCTGCTGGCGCTCGCCGGCTGTGGCGGCATGGAGCCCGAACAGGGACGGTTCGAGAGGCTGGCGGACATGGTCGCGGCAGTCGAGGTGCCGGCGCGTGACGGGGCCATCGCCCCCGTTCGGACCAGCGCCGCAGCCGGTCTGCGGCCGGCCGTGCGGGTCGAGGTGATGGAGCCGCATGAGCTCTGGGACGCCCGCGACGCCGGCCTGCGCGGCGCGATCGACGCGGTCGCCCCGGCGGTCGTCGAGGCGGCGGTGCCTGTAGTCCAGGCGGCCGCGACCGGGGCCATGCAACAGGCGGTCGACCAGACCCTCGGCCGGTCGCGCGAGACGTCTCCGGTTTTGGCCTCCGCTGCCCCCGCGCGCGCCACGCCGAGCCTCGCCACCATTCAGCTCGGCGCCTTCTCCAGCGCCGCGGCGGCCCGGGCCGCCTGGGCCGAGGTCGCGCGCGGCCCGGCCGCGAGCCTGACGGCCGGGCTGGAGCCGATCTATTCAAGCGTCCAGGTCAACGACCGCACCTTCACCCGCCTGCGGGTCCGCCTGCCGGGCGATCAGGCCGCGCGGCTGTGCCGGCTGGCGGAGGTGTCCGACCCCTGGTGCCGCAGCGCGGCCTGAGGTCGCCGGCCGAGCCGCTTAACCCCTCGTTGACGAACGGCGGCCGCTCCCCGAGTTTGCTCTCCCATGCGCGTCGCTGAGTCGGTGTGCGTCCTGTTCGGAGAGGTTCATGGCCGAGCCCCTTGTCATCGTCATAGGCAACGAGAAGGGCGGGGCGGGCAAGTCCACCCTGGCCATCCACGTCGCCACCGGCTTCCTGCACTCCGGCCGGCGTGTGGCGATCATCGACCTGGACCTGCGCCAGCGCTCCCTGTCGCGCTTCTTCGCCAACCGCGCCGCCTGGACGGCGGCCAATGGCGTGCGCCTGCCCATGCCGTTCGAGGCTGATATCGGCGACGGGGAGGCCCTCGCCAAGGCCTCGCCCGAAGTGCAGCTGGCGGCGTTCGAGGCGGCGCTGAAAGCCTCACGCAGCGCGGAGGTGATCCTGATCGACACCCCTGGTGGTGACACCCCGAACTCGCGCGCCGCCCACGCCCTGGCCGACCAGATCATTACCCCGATGAATGACAGCTTCGTCGACTTCGATCTGCTGGGCCAGGTTGATCCGGTGACGCTCGATCTCAAGGCCCCCTCGATCTACGCCCTGAGTGTCTGGGAGGCGCGCAAGGAGCGGGCGCTCAAGGCCGGCCGCCACGCCACCATCGACTGGCTGGTGGTGACCAACCGCCTCGCCGTGGCCGAGGCCCGCAACCGGCGGCGTCTGGAGGCCCGCATGGAGCAGCTGGCCAAGCGCGTCGGCTTCCGCATCGGCCCGGGCCTGCGCGACCGGGTGATCTATCGCGAACTGTTCCCATTCGGCCTGACCGTGGCCGACCTGTCGGCCGAGGTACGGCCGGTGGCGGTGTCGCTGGCCCACGTCGCCGCGCGCCAGGAGCTGCGGAATCTGATGCAGGCCATGGGCGTGGACGGGCTGGACCTCGACAAGGCGGCGTGAGCCCGATCCTCCTCCTGCTGCCGCTGGCGGCGCTGGCGATCTGGGCGCTGGTCCGTCTCGGTCGGCAGACCGAGGGGACGGGGCGCGGCCAGTGGCGTGTCACCGCCACCCTGCTGGCGGCGGTGCTCATTGGCGGCGGGGTTATCGCTCTTGCGCGCGGCGGCTTTGTGCTGGGCCCAGTGCTGATCGCCGTCGGCCTCTATCTGACCGTGCAGTCGCGCGACCGGCCGGCGGGGCCGCGCGAGCCCGGCATGTCGGCGGAGGAGGCGAGAGCGGTGCTGGGCGTCTCCGCCGAAGCCGACGCCGCCGCGATCCAGGCCGCCTGGCGTCGGCTCATGGCCCGTGCCCACCCGGACCAGGGCGGTACCGAGGGCCTGGCCGCCCGCCTCAATGCCGCCCGCGACCGGCTGTTGCGGAAGTAGTCAGCGCGATTCGAACACGCCGCAGGCGATGCGCGGACCGGCCCCGCCGATCGGTTGGCTGACGTGGTCGTCGGGATTGGCGTGGACGACGAAGGAGAAGCCGTCCTCGTCCAGCAGGTTCTGTCCGCGCGCGCTGGTCTGTGCGCCGGAAGCATAGACCTCGGCCATCGCCGTCCCGTCCGCCGCGGCGTAGACGTTCTGCAGGTCGCCGAGCTCCGGGCCGCCATTCATGTTCAACAGGCCGTGCGCCCGGTCCATCGAGGCGTGATCAACGTGACCGCCGGCCGAGGTGAAGCCGGGGCCCTCGCAGACGCCGGTAGTGTGCAGGTGGACCCCATGCCAGCCCGCTGGCCAGTTCCGCCCCTCGACCCGGAAGAGCAGGCCGAGCGGGCCGCGCCAGGCCGTCACCGTACCGGCGTCCGTTCCGTCGGCGGTGCGCAGCCGGGCCACCGCGGCCGGGGCCGGGGGCGAGGCCGTATCCTGCGCGGCCACCCAGGCGGGCAGACCAGGAGCGAGGGTCGAGAGAGTGACGACGAAGGCGATCAGGGCCATGGCAAAACTCCTTGTCCTGACGGGGTTCTGAGGGCGGCGGCGCTTTGCGCGCCGGGGCCCCGAATGCTAGAAAAACTGTCCACGGGCCCCGTTCCGATTCCAGGCGCAGAAAAGCCGAAGTTCTCTTGACCGACAACACCCAGAATCCCGCCGGCGCCGGCGCTGACGGCGGCGTTTCCGTCATCGCCATCGAAGATGAGCTGCGACGCTCCTACCTCGACTACGCCATGAGCGTGATCGTCAGTCGCGCCCTGCCGGACGCGCGCGACGGTCTCAAGCCGGTGCATCGTCGCATCCTGTATTCCATGCACGATCTGAACATGACGCCGGAGCGCGCCTATTCGAAGTGTGCGCGCGTGGTCGGTGACGTGCTGGGGCGGTTCCACCCGCACGGCGACGCCTCAGTCTACATGGCGCTGGTGCGCATGGCCCAGCCCTTCTCCATGGGGCTCATGCTGGTCGATGGCCAGGGCAACTTCGGCTCGGTCGACGGCGATATGCCGGCCTCGATGCGGTACACCGAGGCGCGCATGGCGACCGCGGCCGTGGCGCTGCTGGCCGACATCGACAAGGACACGGTCGACTTCCAGCCCAACTACGACGGCAAGGAGCTGGAGCCGGTTGTCCTTCCCAGCCGGATCCCGAACCTCCTGGTCAACGGCGCCGGCGGCATCGCCGTCGGCATGGCCACCAACATTCCGCCCCACAATCTGGGCGAGGTAATTGACGGCTGCGTGGCCCTGCTGGACGACCCGGACATCGCCGAGGACGCCCTGCTCGAGCTGGTGCCCGGACCGGACTTCCCGACCGGCGGCGAGATCATGGGCCGCACCGGGGCGCGCAACGCGCTGCGCGACGGTCGCGGCTCGGTCATCGTGCGCGGCATGGCGGCGATCGAGGAGATCCGCAAGGACCGCGACGCCATCGTTATCTCCGAGCTGCCCTACCAGGTGAACAAGCAGCAGCTGATCGAGCGCATCGCCGAAATGGTGCGCGAGAAGCGGCTGGAGGGCATCGCCGACGTCCGCGACGAGTCCGACCGTCAGGGTATGCGCATGGTCATCGAGCTGAAGCGCGAGGCCTCCGGCGACGTCATCCTCAACCAGCTGTACCGCTTTACCGCCCTGCAGAGCTCGTTCGGCGTCAACATGCTGGCGCTGGACCGCGGCCGCCCGGAGCAGATGGGCCTGCGCCGGCTGCTCGAGGTGTTCCTGGAACACCGCGAGGAGGTGGTGGTCCGCCGCATCAAGTTCGAGCTGAACAAGGCGCGCGACCGCGGCCATGTGCTGGTCGGCCTCGCCGTGGCCGTGGCCAATATCGACGAGGTCATCCACATCATCCGCTCCTCGGCCGATCCCGCCGAGGCGCGCGAGCGCCTGCAGGCCAAGCCCTGGCCCGTCGGCGACATGATGCCCCTCGTCAACCTGATCGCCGACCCGCGCAGCGTGGTTGTCGACGGGGACAAGATCCGCCTGACCGACGAGCAGGCCCGCGCCATCCTCGCCCTGACCCTGAGCCGCCTGACCGGCCTGGGCCGCGAGGAGATCATGGGCGAGGCCCGCGATCTGGCCGGGGTGATCCAGGGCCACCTGACCCTGCTGTCCGACCGCGCCAACATCCTGTCGGTGATCCGCGAGGACCTGCTGGCGGTGAAGGCCGAGTTCGCCGTGGCGCGCCGGACCATCATCGGCGAGGGCGACGCCGAGATGGAGGACGAGGACCTGATCCCGCGTGAAGACATGGTGGTCACCGTCACCCACTCCGGCTACGTCAAACGCACGGCGCTGGCCGCCTACCGGACCCAGCACCGCGGCGGCAAGGGCAAGTCCGGCATGTCGATGAAGGACGAGGACGCCATCGTCGGGGTGTTCTCGGCCTCCACCCACACGCCGGTGCTGTTCTTTGCCACCAACGGCAAGGCCTACAAGCTCAAGACCTGGCGCCTGCCGCTGGGCGCGCCGACCTCGCGCGGCAAGGCCTTCGTCAACCTGCTGCCGATCGAGCCGGGCGACTCGATCATGAACGTCCTGCCGCTGCCGGAGGACGAGGCGGCGTGGGGCGACTACGACATCATGTTCGCCACTCGCTCCGGCGACGTACGCCGCAACAAGCTGAGCGACTTCGCCACGGTCAACCGGGCCGGCAAGATCGCCATGAAGCTGGAGGACGGCGACACCATGGTTGGCGTCGCCCTGTGCACCGGCGATGACGATATCCTGCTGACCACCGCGCTGGGCCGGGCGATCCGCTTCAAGGCCGACGACGTGCGCGTGTTCAAGGGCCGCGACTCCACCGGCGTGCGCGGCATCCGCCTGCAGGACGGGGACGAGGTCATCTCCATGGCCGTGCTCGGCCGGGTCGATGCGACGCCGGACGAGCGGGCCGCCTATGTCCGCCACGCCAACGCCATGCGCCGCGCCGCCGGCGACGAGACCGACGAGACGCCGGTCGAGGTCGACGACGAGGCGACCGGCGACGCCTTCCTGTCGGTCGAGCGCATCGCCGAGCTGGGGGCGGCGGAGCAGTTCATCCTGACCGTGACCGAGACCGGTTTTGGCAAGCGCTCCTCGGCCTATGAGTACCGCCGCACTGGCCGCGGCGGGCAGGGGCTGACGGCCCACGGCCTCGGCGGCCGCGCCGGCACGCGCCTCGCCGCCGCCTTCCCGGTGGCGGACTCCGACGACCTGCTGCTGGTCACCTCGGGCGGACAGATGATCCGCACGCCGGTCGATCAGGTCCGCGTCGTGGGGCGCGCCAGCCAGGGCGTGACCATCTTCCGCACCGCCGACGGCGAGAAGGTGGTCTCGGTCGAGCGCCTGCCCGAGAGCGGCGGCGAGGATGAGGCTCCGCCGGAGGGCGACTTCAGCTGACCGGCAGGGGCCTGATATGCCGACCCAGGTCGACCTGCAGTGCTCTTCGGACAAGCCTTTCATCGATCGTCACGAGCGTGGCTCGACGCGCTTCGGCTATACTCAGGTAGGTGGCGTCACAAGCCGAGAACCGGAAGCGGTGCGCGAATTCATAGGCTCTCGACAGTTGAGCTTCCGTGAGCCGCACGAGCCTGACCAGCGTCGGAAGCTTGGCCAAGGCTTCGGTGCCGACATCGGAAGTTGCCAGGCCGCGCCAGACTTTCTTGGCGCAAATGCTCGCAATCTCGATTGAAGCGAGATCGGGAGCGACGAAGTGATGCTCGCTGAGCATGAAGGCGCGGGCGTCGCGCGTGCGCTCTTCCTCGAAGAACGCCGCGCCGAGCACCGACGCATCCACGATCACTTCATCGGGCATCCCGGTCCTCTCGAACGAGCTCGGCGCTCGACACTTCGGAGAAGGCGGATTTGCCGGCGAACCAGTCCAGTGTCGCCTGCCTGCGCCGTCGAGCCATCTGATTGAGAAGCTCGGCCGCGGCGAGCTCGACAGAGGTCCCTGTCTCCTCCGCCACATCCTGGAGCATGCGTTCGGCCGCCGGTTCGAATCCGGCCAATACCGATTCTGCCGCTGGCGTACGGATCGTCCTTGAGTCCCCATCGCGAATGAATGTGACCCGGTCGCGCTCCACATCGAGCTTCGCTCTTCGTCCCGCGCGGAGCCACGCGAGGGCCTGACTATGGGTTTCGGTGTTTGCCCACCATTGTCGCTTGGCGGATCCGTAGGCAGTGTTCGGCAAGCGGCGGCCGATCAGCTCCTCGATCTCTTGATAGGACAACACCACTGACGGCTGCGGGTTGGCGGTGAGGAAGGACTGCAAAGGCGAGTATCGACTCACAATGCATCTCCACAAAAGCTCTATAAAGGTACGAAAAGTTACATGTCCGAATGGTCAAGCGCGATGTTCATCGACGGCCTGCCCGCGACGTTGGAGGATCTCGCTCACCAGGCCTTGGTCAACTACGGTGCCTACACCTCCTTTCGGGTGGAGAACGGCGCGGTCCGGGGACTCGACCTGCACCTGCAGCGGCTGGACGAGGCCGCCGTCGACCTGTTTGGCGAAAGCCCTGGCCAGGTCGAGTTCCGGCGGCTGATGGCGCTTTCTGCCGGAGGACGTGACAAGGCCTGGATGCGTGTCAGCCTGTTCTCGCCCGAGATCAGCCATCGTAACCCCTCCTTCGTGGGCCGGCCCAGGGTGATGACCGTCGTCTCGCCGGCACCGCCGCCGCTGGCTGCCCGCATGCGGGTGACGGCTGTGCCTCATGGCCGCGAAACGCCGCATCTGAAACACGTCGCCACCTTCGGTCAGACCCGGGTCCGCCGGGCCGCCCGCGCGGCGGGGTTCGACGACGCCCTGTTCGTCGATGACAAGGGCTACGTGTCGGAAGGCGTGACCTGGAACATCGGTTTCCTGTCCGGCGACACGGTGATCTGGCCGCAGGCGCCCATGCTCGCCGGCGTGGCTCAGGCGCTGGTCGATGGCGGACTCCCGGCCGTCGGCCTGTCGTCGGAGCGCCGGCCGGTTCGCCTTGCCGACCTCCACAGCTTCGACGGCGCCTTCATTTGCAACAGCGCGACCCCGGTCTGCCCGGTGAGCGCGATCGACTCGACGGTCTATGCGATTGACGTCGAACGGATCGACCGCCTGGCGGCGGCCTACGCTGCCGCCGCCCCGCAGCCGATCCAGGCCCCCGGCTAGGCCCGCCGGGCCCCGGATGCTAAGCCGGACGGCAGACGGGGAGGTCGTCGTGACACGTATCGGACTGTACCCGGGCACCTTTGACCCGGTCACCAACGGCCACATGGACATCATCGGCCGGGCGGTGAAGCTGGTCGACCGGCTGGTCATCGGGGTGGCGGAGAACGACGCCAAGGGGCCGCTGTTCACCACCGCCGAGAGAGTGGAGATGCTGCAGGCCGAGCTGGCCGGGATCAACGCCGACATCGTGGTGCGGCCGTTTGATACCCTGCTGATGCACTTCGCCGAATCCCTCGACGCCAATGTGATCGTGCGCGGGCTGCGCGCCGTGGCGGACTTCGAGTACGAGTTCCAGATGACGGCGATGAACCAGCGACTCAACGACCGGATCGAGACCGTCTTCCTGATGGCTGATCCGCGGCATCAAGCCATCGCCAGCCGGCTGGTCAAGGAGATCGCCCGGCTGGACGGGAGGATCGACAGTTTCGTCAGCCCGACGATCGCGGCGCGGGTGCGTGAAAAGGTGGGGGTGACTCAATGAAGCCTGAGGCGCTTGCGGGAATCATGGCGGCTGCCGCGACGAGTCTGGCGGCCGGCGGCGCGATGGCCCAGGACGCCTGGCGCGCGCTGGCACCCGAGAACGTCTGGGTGCTGGACACCAGCAAGGGCCGGGTCGTCGTGGCGTTGGCCCCCGAAGTCGCGCCGCGCCACGTCGAGCGCATCCGCACCCTGACCGCCCGCGGCTTCTATGACGGCCTCGGCTTCCACCGCGTCATCCCCGGCTTCATGGCCCAGGGCGGCGATCCGGAGGGCACCGGGGCCGGCGGCAGTGACCTGCCGGACGTGCCGGGCGAGTTCAGCTTCCGGCGCGGCAGGGAAGCCGGCTTCACGCCGATGGAGCCGCGGCCGGGCCAGCCCCTGTCGGGCATCGTCGGGGTCATGCCGGTGGTCACCCAGCCGGACGCCCAGATGATGGTCACCGCCGACTTCCGGGTGCCCGCAACGGCGCGCTTCTGTCCCGGCGTGCTGGGCATGGCGCGCAGCACCGACCCGAACAGCGCCAACAGCCAGTTCTTCCTGATGACCGCCGCCAATCCCGGCCTCGATGGCGACTACACTGCCCTCGGCCGCGTGGTTCAGGGCCTCGAGGTGGTGAACGCGCTCAAGCCGGGCGATCCCGCCGAGGACGGTGCCGTCACTGCCGATCCGGATCGCATCGTCCGAGCCCGCATGGCCTCTGACCTGCCCGCGGTCGAGCGGCCGATCCTGCGCATCGCGGCACCGGGCACCCCGGCCCTGGTCGCGGCCGTGGCGGCGACCCGAGACGTCTGCAGCGTCATCGTGCCGGTCGAGATCTCAGGAGGGCCCCAATGAGCCTGTCGGCGCTCCTGCTGGCGGCGGCGCTGGGGCTACAGACCCCGGACCCCGCGATGCCGCCCGCGACGGCCGTGGAGTGGCGCACGGTCAGTCCCGACAACCTGCTTGTCATCGACACCTCGCGCGGGCGGATCCTCGTCGAGCTGGCCCCGGCCATCGCCCCCCTGCACGTCGAGCGCATCCGCCTCCTGGCCGGGCGCGGGTTCTATGACGGCATCAGCTTTCACCGGGTGATCGAGGGCTTCATGGCCCAGACCGGCGACCCGCTCGGCACAGGCGACGGCCAGAGCCCCTTCCCGGACCTGACCGCCGAGTTCACCTTCCGACGCGGCCCCGAAATGGACTTTGTGGTGGTCAGCGCGCCGCAGGGCCAGCAGTATGGTTTTATCGGCAGCCTGCCGGTGGCGACCCAGCCGGACGCCCTGATGGGCCGCACCGCCGATGGCCGCGTGCATGGCTGGGGTGTCTACTGTCCCGGCGTGGCCGGCATGGCGCGCGGCGAGGCCAATGACAGCGCCAACAGTCAGTTCTTCCTGATGCGTGACGCCTATCCCTCACTGGAGAAGCGCTACACGGTCTGGGGTCGGGTGGTGTCAGGTCTTGAGGTTGTGCGCCAGATCAAGGTCGGGGAAGGGGCCGGCGGCATGGTCCCGGCACCCGCCGACCAGATGCGGCGAGTCCGCGTGGCGGCCGACCTGCCCGAGAGCGAGCGTCCGACCGTTCGGGTGGCGGACCCCCGCACGCCCGCCTTCCGGGCCCGTCTGAACCAGGCGCGCGCGGCCCGGGGCGCCGACTTCTCGATCTGCGACCTTGAGCTGCCGGTTCAGGTCGAGGGCTGAGCCCGTCGACGGCGACGGCGCGTGCGGCGCGGTCGTTTCATCGCTTCCAGCAGCAGGCCCTCGCGCAGGCCGCGGTCGGCGACACGCACCCGCTCGCTGGGCCAGCCGCGCTGCACTGCATCGAGGATGGCCGCCCCGGCCAGCACCAGATCGGCCCGGTCGGGGCCGATGCAGGGATCGGCGGCGCGGCCGGCGCGGCCCATCTCCCGCAGCTTGAGCGTCGCCGCGTCGCACTCGGCCCGTGTCATCCACAGGCCGTCGACCCGGTCGCGGTTGTAGCGGGGCAGGCGCAGGTGGATGCCGGCCAGGCTGGTGATGGCGCCCGAGGTGCCGACCAGATGGGCGGCCCCGCGCTCGAACAGCGGTCGCAGCGCGGCGGCTTCGGGCGGGGCGGTCAGGGCCGCCGCCATCTCGTCGACCATGGCGGCGTACCAGGCGGCGGCGTCGCCCTCATCCGGCTCGGGCAGCCGCTCGGCGAGGCTGACCACGCCGAGCGGGGCCGAGATCCAGGCCACGGTGGTAAAGCCCTGCGGCTCACGCTTCAGCCACGACACCTCGGTCGAGCCGCCGCCGACGTCGATCACCACTACCGCCTCGGCCATCGGGTCGAAAAGGGTGGCGCAGCCGGTCACCGACAGCCGGGCTTCCTCGGCCGGATCGATGACGCGCAACTTCAGGCCCGTGCCGGCGGCGACGCGGGCGACGAACTCCGGTCCGTTCTCGGCCGCGCGGCAGGCCTGGGTGGCGACGGCGCTGAGCCGTTCTGCCGGGATCTGCCGCCGCGCCAGCCGCTCGGCGCAGATGGCGAGGGCGTCGTAGGCCCGGTCCATGGCGGCGGTGTCGAGGCGACCGGTGCGCGACAGCCCTTCGCCCAGCCGGACGATGCGGCTGAACGAATCGACCACGCGGAACCCGTCGCGGGCCGGTCGGGCCACCAGCAGGCGGCAGTTGTTGGTCCCCAGGTCGAGCGCGGCGTGCAGCGGCGGCGGCTCGCGGCCGGACGGGGACCTGACGTCGCGCCCGGCGGGCGCGCCGGGGCACTCCGGCATTCGATGGTCTTTCTCGGGGGCGACCGTCGCGGCCGCCGTTCTCCCTCAGCCTAGAGCCCTCCCGGCGAGGTTCAAGCCCGTCCGGCGTCCCTTGATCGGACCGGCGCGCGCCAGCGCAGCCCGAACAGCGGCCGAAGCGGGGCAACCCGGCGGATGATCTCGTAGCCGAGAAAGGCGCCTCCAAACGTCACGGCCACCAGCACGAGCGCCTCCACGCCCAGCGGCAGGCCAAGGCCCGGCAGGTAGTAGCCGGCCACCACGGTGATGGTCTGATGCAGGATGTAGAGCGGGAAAACGGCGGGGGTGAGATAGCGCAGGACCGGGTGGTCGAAGGCCAGATGGCGGGCGCCGAAGCCGAGGATCGCGGCCATGGCGCCCCACTGTACGGCGCCATAGGCGAAGCGCATGGCGACGCGGAGCGGGGCCGGGGGAGTTGCCTCAAGCAGAGGCCATGAGGTCAGGCCCCACGGCAGACCGTCCCAGGCGGCCAGATAGCCGCGCCATGCCAGCCACGCGCCAAGTGCGATGGCCAGCGCGGCCCAGCGGTAGCGGATAAGGGCGCGGCGGATGCTGTCGGACTGCGCCGTCAGGAAGCCGAACAGGAACAGCGGGACGTAGACGCTGTGCAGGTACCAGTCATCGACGAGCGCATGGGAGCGGTCGAACACCGGGTAGAGCTGGCGCGCGAGCCCCAGTCCCACGATCGGGGCGATCAGCACAAGCGGCGTCGACAGGGGCCGCTCGAGCGCCCGGCCGAGCGCTTCGAGGGGTCGCCGCCCCCCGGCCAGCAGGACCGCCAGCAGCAGGCTGTAGACCCAGAGGTAGGCGACGAACCACAGGTGATTCCAGGTCGGGGTGATGATGTCCCAGGCATGCTCGCCGGACAGGTACAGGGCGTAGAACCGCGGCAGGCTCTCGGCCAGCTCGGGCGTGTAGTAGAGGACCTGGTAGAAGGTCTGCGGCGGGATGATCACCAGCATGCCGAACACCAGCGGCACGAACAGCCGCAGGGTCCGGCTGGCGGCGAACCTGCCGGCGCTGACCAGGCCCGGCGGGTCGCGGTCGACGAGAAACCGCGTGGCGCAGCCGGCGATCAGGAACAGCAGTCCCAGCCGCCAGGGGCTGGACAGGCTCATCACCAGCTCGATCCCTTCGATCGGGCGGGGGCTGGAGGTGTGCCAGTCGTCGGCCTCGTAGAAGACCCCGACATGATAGAAGATCAGCAGGAAGAAGGCCCCGACGCGGATCCAGTCGAGGTCGTGGCGGCGGGGCGGACGGGCGGCCGTCGCGGTTTCGGGCAGCGGGGTCGGAAGCATGGCGGACCAGGGTGTCGACAGGGAGACCTCCCCGCTGCCGTATCGTCGGCAGGGTCGCCCAGTCCTGTGGGGCAGGCGGCGTGATCCCGGGGACGAGCGGCCCGGCTACATGCCGGGCAACCGCCTCGAATGGGCGCGGCTGGTCTGTTGGGTCGCGCTCGGCGTCTGCCTCTTCGCCGCGGTCGGCGCCCTGACGACCCTATCCGATCGGCCGGAGGTGGAGCCGTGGAAGGCGTGGACCTGGGCCCTGACCAGCGCCGCCACCGCGCTGCCCTGCACCTTCATCTGTCTGTATGCGGTGCGCCACGCCTCGCCGGCGGAATGGGGCTGGCCGCGCGCCGCGGGCCTGCATGCCATGGCCGCGCTCGTCTACACCCTGTTGCATGTCGGCGGCTTCGTCCTGCTGCGAAAGCTCGTCTACGCCGCCATGGGCGACAGCTACGGGGCCGGGCCGCTGCTGGAGGAGTTCCCCTACGAGCTGCGCAAGGACCTGCTGACCTACGGCGCCCTCGTCATTCTGTTCTGGCTGGCGGGGGAACGGCAGCGGCGCGTCCGGGAGCCTGCGCCGCCGGCGACGTTCGAGATTCGCGATGGGGCCCGCCGGCTCCGGGTGCCCGTCCGCGACATCGTCGCTGTGAGTTCGGCGGGCAACTACGTGGAGTTCCGGCTGGAGGACGGGCGGCGGCCGCTGATGCGCGCCACCCTCGCCAGTATCGAAGCGGCTCTTGGCGCGCAGGGCCTGATCCGGGTGCACCGCGCCTGGGTGATCCATCCGGCCCGGGTGACCGCGTTGGCGCCGGACGGCTCCGGCGACTGGACGGTGCAGCTCGGCGATCTGGCCGTTCCCTTGTCGCGGCGCTTCCCGCAGGCGCTGGCAGCCCTTCGCGCCGGCTCCGTTCCGGAAGCAACCTGACCCGGAGCTGAACGCCGCAGGCGCCGTCCGCTTCAGGCGCAGCGACGTAGCTTGCAGCATGACCCAGACCCGTTCCGCCCGCTTTGCGCTCGGCCAGGTCGTGCGGGCGCGCGACGAGGCCTTTATCGGCGTCGTCCTCGACGTTGACCCCCGCTACGACGGCCCGTCGATCGAGACCGGCGCTGTGCGCGCCGACCAGCCCTTCTATCGCGTCCTGACGGTCGGTCCGGATGGCAGCTTCATCGTCTATGCCGCCGAGGAGGCGCTCGAGGGCCATGCGGCCGGAGCCCTGTCGGCGGACGACGAGGCGCGCTGGTTCACGATCGACGCCGCCGGCCGGCACGCGCCGCGCGACCAGGTGATCCACTAGCTGCGCTTGGCCCCGGCCCTGCGGCTGCCTAGGATAGGGCGACAGGAGCAGGCCATGTCTGATTTCGAGCACGTCTTCGACAGCCCCCCGCCCGGCGCGGCGGCCGACTGGACCATTCCGCAGGACTGGCGGCTGTACACCGAGGTGGAGCACCGCACCTGGGACACCCTCTATGCGCGTCAGATGGCGATCCTGCCCGGTCGCGCCTGCGACGCCTACATGCGCGGCCTCGACGCATTGCCGCTGGACGGGGGCATCCCCGACCTCGCCCTGCTCAACGAGAAGCTTCACGCCCTGACCGGCTGGACGGTGGTGTGCGTTCCGGGCCTGGTGCCGGACGAGGTCTTCTTCGACCACCTGGCGAACCGCCGCTTCCCGTCGGGTCAGTTCATCCGCAAGCCGGATCAGCTGGACTACCTGCAGGAGCCGGATATCTTCCACGATGTGTTCGGCCATGTGCCGATGCTCACCGATCCGGACTTCGCCGCCTATATGGAGGCCTATGGCAAGGGCGGGCAGCGGGCGGCGGCGCTGGGCATGCTGCCCAACCTCGCCCGTCTCTACTGGTACACGGTCGAGTTCGGTCTGATGCAGGAGGCGGGGGGGCTTCGCATCTACGGCGCCGGCATCCTGTCATCCGCGACCGAAAGCGTGTTCTGCCTGGGGGACCCGTCGCCGAACCGGCTGGGCTTCGATCTCGAGCGGGTGATGAAGACCCTCTACCGCATCGACGATTTCCAGCAGGTCTATTTCGTCATCGACTCGCTGGAGCAGCTGAAGCGCGAGACGCTGCAGGACTTCGGGCCGATCTATGACCGGCTGAAGGGCGCGGAGGCCATCGCCATCGACACCATCCTGCCGCAGGACCGGGTCTTCACCCGCGGCACCCAGGCCTATGCGCTGAAGGGCGGCCGGCACGCGGCCTGAGGCGCGGCGGCCCGACCGTCCAACCGACATTCCGCCAACGAAAACGGGCGCGACCCTGAAGGTCGCGCCCGACGTCATTCCAGCCGGTCGGCCGTTTACTTCAGGAGGTCGTAGCGGTCGAGGTTCATGACCTTGGTCCAGGCCTTGGCGAAGTCGCGGACGAACTTCTTCTGGGCGTCAGCGCAGGCATAGACCTCCGCCAGGGCGCGCAGCTGCGAGTTGGAGCCGAAGATCAGGTCCACGCGCGTGCCGGTCCACTTCAGCGCGCCCGTGACGCGGTCATGGGCCTCGAACACCTCCTCGGTCTGGTCCGTCGCCTTCCAGACCGTGTCCATGTCCAGCAGGTTGACGAAGAAGTCGTTCGTCAGCTTGCCGGGGGTGGTGGTGAACACGCCGTGCTTGCTGCCGCCGTGGTTGGCGCCGAGGGCGCGCAGGCCGCCGACCAGCACCGTCATTTCCGGCGCGGTCAGGGTCAGCAGCTGGGCGCGATCGACCAGCAGCTCTTCCGGCGTCATCTTGAAGCGCTTGCCCTGGTAGTTGCGGAAGCCGTCAACCTGCGGCTCCAGCACGGCGAAGCTCTCGACGTCGGTCTGGGCCTGGCTGGCGTCGGTGCGGCCCGGGGTAAACTCGACCTCGACCGGGTGCCCGGCGTCGATGGCCGCCTTCTCGACTGCGGCGGTGCCGCCGAGCACGACGAGGTCGGCGATCGAGACCTTCTTGCCGCCGGTGGCCGAGGCGTTGAACCCGGTCTGGATGCCTTCCAGCACCTTCAGGACCCTGGCCAGCACCTGCGGCTCATGCGCCGCCCAGTCCTTCTGCGGAGCCAGGCGGATTCGGCCGCCGTTGGTGCCGCCGCGCTTGTCCGAGCCGCGGAAGGTCGAGGCCGCCGACCAAGCCGCGCTGACCAGCTCGGCCACGCTCAGGCCCGAGGCGAGGATCTTGCCCTTGAGGGCGTCGATGTCGCCGGCGTCGATGGTGGCGTAGTCGGCCGCCGGGATCGGGTCCTGCCACAGCAGGACCTCGCTCGGGACCTCTTCACCGAGGTAGCGGCTGACCGGGCCGAGGTCGCGGTGGGTCAGCTTGAACCAGGCGCGGGCGAAGGCATCGGCGAACTGGTCCGGGTTCTGGTGGAAGCGACGCGAGATCGCCTCGTACGCCGGGTCCATGCGCAGCGCCATGTCGGCGGTGGTCATGATCGGGGCGCTGGCCTTGCCGCCCTCGTGGCTCGGCGGCACCAGCGTCTGGGCCGCCGGGTCCTTCGGCTGCCACTGGTGAGCGCCGGCGGGGCTCTTCACCAGCTCCCACTCGTGACCGAGCAGCATGTCGAAGTAGCCCATGTCCCACCTGGTCGGGGTCGGGGTCCAGGCGCCCTCGATGCCGGAGGTGATGGTGTGGGCGCCCATGCCGGTCTCGTGGGTCGAGTGCCAGCCGAGGCCCTGGGCGGCGATGTCCGCGCCTTCCGGCTCCGCGCCGATCAGGCGGGCGTCGCCTGCACCGTGGCACTTGCCGAAGGTGTGGCCGCCGGCGACGAGGGCGACGGTCTCCTCGTCGTTCATCGCCATGCGGGCGAAGGTGTCGCGGATGTCGCGCGCCGAAGCGAGCGGATCCGGCACCCCGTCCGGGCCTTCCGGGTTGACGTAGATCAGGCCCATCTGCACCGCGGCCAGCGGGTTCTCGAGATCGCGCTCACCCGAGTAGCGGCTGGAGGCGTGCTTGCTGTCGGCCAGCCAGGCGTCCTCGGCGCCCCAGTAGATGTCCTCTTCCGGCTCCCACACGTCCTCACGGCCGCCGGCGAAGCCGAAGGTCTTGAAGCCCATCGACTCGAGGGCGACATTGCCCGTCAGGATCATCAGGTCGGCCCACGAGATGCGGTTGCCGCACTTCTGCTTGATCGGCCACAGCAGGCGGCGGGCCTTGTCGAGGTTGGTGTTGTCCGGCCAGCTGTTCAGCGGGGCGAAGCGCAGCGTGCCCGACTCCGAGCCGCCGCGGCCGTCGGCGGTGCGGTAGGTGCCGGCGCTGTGCCAGGCCATGCGAATGAAAAACCCGCCGTAGTGGCCCCAGTCGGCAGGCCACCACGGCTTGCTGTCGGTCATCAGAGCGGTCAGGTCGGCCTTCAGCGCCTTGAGGTCCAGTTTGCGGAACTCGTCGCGGTAGTTGAAGTCCTTGCCCATCGGATTGGCGGGCTCGACGTTCTGGTGCAGCACCTTGATGTTGAGCGCGTTGGGCCACCAGTCGCGGTTCGTCCGCGCGCGCCTGAAGGGGGGCCTGGTCGGCGCACCCGCGCCGGTCACCGGGCATCCGCCGCCCGTCTTGCTGTCGCTTCCGTCCATCTCGCTCTCCTGTGGGTTTCTGGCGAGGGGCGAGCGCGAACGTGCTGCCCCTGGAGGTATTGAAGGCACCCTAGCAGGGCAGTGTGATAGGGTAAAACTCAGAATTCAAGTTTTTCCCATAAGTTTGTTCTATATTTCATGGGTTCTCGGAAGTCCGCTGGAAGGGGTAGAAGCCCCTGCCGAGTCCCAGAATGCCGGTCAGGGCGTCCAAGGCCGAGCGGGTCTCGTCCAGCAGGGCCGGATCGGCCAGATCGACGGCCGTCAGGTTGTCGCGATAGTGCTGCTCCGCCCAGGCGTCGAGGCGGCCGTGCAGCTCAGGCGTCAGCCGCATGGACGGGTTGGCCGCCGCCAGCTCAGCCTCGGTCATGACCACCCGCAGCCGCAGGCAGGCCGGGCCGCCGCCGTTGCGCATCGACTGGCGCACATCGACGAACTCGACCCGGCCGATCGGGCCGTTGGAGGCGACCAGTCGTTCGGTGACGGCGTGGCTACGCGGGTTCTCCTGGGTCTCCATCGGGCAGATCAGGGTCAGGCGCGACTCACCCGGGATCTGGATCAGCATGGAGTTGAACAGATAGCTGGAGATAGCGTCGGCCAGCGGCAGGTCGTCGGCCGACACCTCGACGAAAAGCGGCTCGAGCAGCCCGTCGGCGGCGGCGCGGATGTCTGCCTTGACCGCGTCGGTATCCTCGAACGCCAGCTCATGGAAGAACAGGGTGTCGAGCGCGCCAACGCAGACCACATCGTTATGGAAGGTGCCGCCGGCGATCGCCGCCTTGCCTTGGCGGGCCAGAACCGGTCGACCCGCGCCGTGGCGACGGACAATGGCTGCACAAGCCTCGCGTGTCTGGCGGGCGGGGAAGGGGCCATCCCACGGCTCCCAAGCCTCTCTGCCCCAGACCAGCAGGTTGACGCCGGGCTCGCCGTGCGCGGCGCAGAGTCGGACGTGATTGGCGGCACCCTCGTCAGCCAGATGGGCGACCGGGCTCAGCGCCTCGTGCACCGCGAACCGCTGCGGGTCGGGGAAAAGGGCCTGAAGCGCCCGCCGTGTCTGACCGTGCTCCAGCGATCTGTGCAGGTTGGTCACCAGATTGGCCGGCGTGAAGTGCAGCCGGCCGTCTGCAGCGTCGACCGACGGCGTCACGGTCGCGGCGTTTGCGGCCCACATCGCCGACGCCGAACAGGCGGCGGCGGCGAACGACGGTGCGTTCTTCCAGGCCCGTTCCAGCACCTCGGCGTCCGTTCCGCCGAAGCCCAGCGACCGCAGAAAGGGGATGTTCGGCCGCTCGTGCGGCGGCAGGATGAACTGTGGCAGGCCGAGGTCGTGCAGCCGGCGCATCTTCTGCAGCCCCTGCTTTACCGCAGCCCGCGGGTTCGACGCCTCGCCCTTGTTCAGGCTGGACGCGAGATTGCCTGGGCTGAGGCCGGCGTACGAGTGCGTCGGCCCGATCAGGCCGTCGGCATTGGCTTCGATGGCCATCATGTCCGGAGCCCCTTGATCTCGCTCTCGATGTTTCGGACGGCATCAGCCTCGAAGCTGGCGACCGGATAGGCGCAGTAGTCGGCGGCGTAGTAGGCGCTCGGCCGGTGGTTGCCGCTTGCGCCCAGGCCACCGAAGGGCATATCGCCAGCGGCTCCGGTGGTCGGGCGGTTGAAGTTGACTACCCCCGCCCGGATGCGGCGGACGAAGCGCTCCCAGTGCGCCGGATCGTCGCTGACCAGTCCCGCCGACAGGCCGTAGCGCGTGGCGTTGGCGGCGGCGATGGCGGCCTCGAAGCCGGGGACCCGTGTGACCTGCAGGAACGGTGCGAACATCTCCTCGTCCGGGACCTCGACCCCGGTGACATCGATGATCGCCGGCCGGACGAACGCGCCGGGCAGGTTGCTGACCGGCCCCGAGGCGCGGATCACGCGGGCACCTGCGTCGATGCGCTGCTGCAGCGCCGCCAGGGCGGCGGCCGCGGCCTTCTCCGAGATCAGCGGCCCCGCGTAGGGCTCCGGGGCCGAGGTCCAGGGCGCGAAGACCAGACGGTCTGCCAGAGCCGCGATCGCCTCGACGATGGCGTCGCCCTGCGGCCCCTCCGGCACGATCAGGCGACGGGCGCAGGAGCAGCGCTGGCCGGTGGTGATGAAGGCCGACTGTACCGCGATGCCGGCGACGGCCTCGGCGTCGGCGGCGTCCCAGACCACCAGCGGATTGCTTCCGCCAAGCTCCAGCGCCAGAATGACGTGCGGGTCGTCGGCGAACTTGCGTCGGAAATGAGCGCCCGCCGCGCCGGAGCCTGTGAACATCAGGGCGTCGATCGGCAGGTCCAGAAGGGCGGCGCCGACCTCGCGGCCGCCCTGTACGAGATTGACCACCCCGGCGGGGAGGTCGGCCTCGGCGAAGGCCTCCGCCATCAGGGCGCCGACCGCCGGCGTCTCCTCGGACGGCTTGAATACCACCGTGTCGCCGGCCAGCAGGGCCGGTACGATATGGCCGTTCGGCAGGTGTCCGGGGAAGTTGAACGGGCCCAGAACCGTGGCGACCCCGTGCGGCCGGTGGCGCAGCACGGCGCGGCCAAAGCCCGTCTCCGTCGTGCGCCCACCGGTGCGCTCATCATAGGCGCGGATCGAGATGTCGACCTTGCCGACCATGGCGGCAACCTCGGTCTTCGCCTCCCACAAGGGCTTGCCGGTCTCGTTGGCAATGGTCTCGGCGAGACCGTCGGCGTGGGCCTTGAGCACCGCCTGGTAGCGCTTCACCGCATCAACGCGGTCCTGCCGCGGCCGGTCGGCCCAGTCCGGGAAGGCGACGCGCGCGGCGGCGACGGCGGCGGCGACCTCGACCGGCGTCGCTTCGGGGCCGGTCCAGACGACGTCGCCGGTAGCGGGATTGGTGGAGGTCAGTTGGGTCATGGAGCAACTCCCCTTCTCCCCTCGGGGGAGAAGGTGTCATGCGGAGCAAGACGGATGAGGGGCACTGCGGTGATGATCAAGGCGGCACCCCGCGCGCGCGGGGCGAACGGCCCTCTCCTCAGGGCCGCGCTGCGGCCCAACTTCTCCCCCCAGGGGAGAAGGACAGAGAGAACCGAACTCATGCCTTCACCCGCACCCGATCGCCGGCGCGCACCTTGAGCGCCTCGGCAGTCTCGCGGGTCAGGATGGCGGTGGTGTCGGTCAGCTCGGCCTTCTGGCGCACGGCGCGGAAGCCGGCCACGGTGGCGGTCGACATCAGCGAGGGCAGTTCGGCCTCGACCCCGTCGCGGATCTCGACGGTCAGGACCCGGGCGTCGCGCACGGTGCGGATATTGTCGCGTTCGCAGGTCACGGTCGGCCCGGCGTCGAAAATGTCTACCAGGCCGTTGGGGCGAAAACCCTCGCTCTCCAGCAGCGCCATGGCCGGGACGCCCTGGGGATGGACCTTGCCGATCACCGCCCTCGCAGGCTCGGGCAGCAGCTGGACATAGATCGGGTGACGCGGGGCGAGGTCGAGGATGAACTGCTTGTCCGTCGACCCCGTCATGCGGTCCGCGTCGTCGAACTCCATCGGGAAGAACTTGTGCGCCACATGATCCCAGAAGGGGCAGGCGCCGTCGGGGGTAAAGACGCCGCGCAACTCGGCCAGCACGGTATCGCCAAAAAGGTCCGGCTCGGCCCCGATCAGCATGTAGCGCGACTGGCTGAGCAGGCGGCCCGCCCCGCCCTTGCGCCGGTCGGCCTTTAGGAACAGCGAGCCGACCTCGCTCCAGCCAGTACACTCGTTGACCAGCACGAGGGTCTGGTGATCCAGCCGCAGGTTCAGGGACGGCGAGAGCTGGGTCGCATTCACCACCCGGAACGAGAAGAAGGGCCGGTCCAGCCCGACCGCCGCCTTGACCCCGCCGACGCCGTCGACGTCGCCGGTGTCGCTCTCCTCGAGCATCAGGGTGTACCAGCGGGCCGTCGGGTCGATGGTCCCGCGGAAGCTGTCGCGGCTGAGGTCGAGCCGCTGGATCAGCTGGTCGGGGTCCTCGGGCAGGCTGGTGAAGCCGGGGCCGGACAGGATGGCCAACTCCAGAAGGGAGTCCAGATCGTCGGGTCCGGCCGGACGCACCACCAGCATCAGAGGCCCTCCAGCCGCAGCTGCTTCAGCTTCATGGCGTCGATCTCGCCCGAGGCCGCCTTGCACAGGATCAGGGTCGACAGTTGGGTCCGCTCCACGAAGCTGTCGGGCCAGGCGAACTCCTGCTCCGAATGGATCAGGCCGCCGCGCACCCCCAGGGTGTCTACGTTAGGTAGGCCGGCGGCATGCAGATTGTTGCCCTCGCAGACCCCACCCGACGGCGACCAGGCGATGGTCTGGCCCAGCAGGGCACCAGTCTCGCGCACCGCCTCGAAAAGGGCCGACTGGGCCGCGTCCATGGGCTTGGGTGGTCGGGTGAATCCGCCATGCAGGGCGACGGTCAGGCCCTCGAACGGGGGCGCGGCAACAACCTCGGCTATAGCCGCGGAGATCCAGTCTGCCGCGGCGCGGTCGGGCACGCGCACGTTGAAGCGCACGACAGCGCTGTCGGCGACGACGTTCAGCGCCCCGCCGCCGGAAATGCGCGCGACATTGACGGTCACTTCGTCGCGCTGGCCGTTCAGGGCGTGCAGGACGGCGGCGAGCATGGCCGCGCCGGCCACGGCGTTGCGGCCTTCGGCGAAGGCGCGGCCGGCATGTGCGGCCCTGCCGCTGACTACGACATGGAAGTTGCCGCTACCCTTGCGCGCACCGGCCAGTCGCCCGTCGGCCAGCGCGGGCTCATAGGTCAGGCCCAGGTGCCCCCGGGCCCCCAGCTCCGCCAGCAGCGGTGCGGAGGCCGGCGAGCCGATCTCCTCGTCGGGCGACAGCAGGGCCGTCCAGCCCAGGCGTTCGCGGTCGGGGTGGGTCTCGAAGGCCTCGAGCGCGCCCAGCAGGACGGAGATACCGCCCTTCATGTCGGCGATGCCGGGACCGTTCAGCGCCCCGTCGTGACGCGACACTACCGTTTGGAAGACGCTGTCGCGCGGATAGACGGTATCGTAGTGCCCGGTCAGCACGATCTGGATCGGGGCCTCGGGCCGCGCGCTGATCCTCAGCGCGTCCGGGCTGCGGCGGGCGATCAGGCTGCCGTCGTCGGCGACGGTGGAGAAGCCCTGCGTCGGCACGCGGCTGACCTCGGCCGGCAAGCGCGCCGCCTCGGTCTCCAGCAGGTCGAGGATGGCCTCAAGGCCTTCCACATGGTCGCTGCCGGAATTCACGTTCGACCAGCGCACGGCGCGGTCGATGAGGACCTCCGCCCCCCGCCCGACCAAGTCGAGGGCGGCATGATCCTGTTCGAGAATCCGCATGTTCTGGTTCTACCTCCGCCCGCGGCGAAGGTGAACCCCGGGACCCGCGGGATCGCCTAGCGGGGGGGGCTTGTGTAAGGGTTCCTTGTCATGTAAAGGACGTTTGTCATTCTCAAGGAGGTTGATGACATGTCCGGTCTGATCGCGGGGCTGAGCCCCGCCGCCAAACTCACCAACGAGGCCGAGGCCAGGGCGTCCGCCCGCGCCAGCGCCGTTTCGATCGTGCTGGGCGTCATCTGGGGCGGGGTGAATCTCGCCTGGATGACCAGCCCCGAGGGCGCGGCCATCATGCAGCAGGCCATGGCGGCGTCGGCCACGCCGGAGACGGCGGCGATGATGGAGGGGGCCATGGGGGCCATGATTGGCCTGATGGCCTTCTTCATCGGCCTGCAGCTGATCTTCGCCGGCATCCAGTGGTTCAAGCCGAACATGATCGTGCCGATCCTGTTCCTGCTGCTGGTCGTCTATGGCTTGCTGACCAGTGTGATGGGCCTCGTTATGGCGGACCAGATGGCCGCGATGATGGGCCCGCAGCCGCAGCTGGCTCCGTGGCTGACTTATGGCTCGCTCGCCGTGCTCGTCATCCAGCTGATGTTGCACATCTCGGGCATCCGCGGTGCCTCGGCCCTGTCGAAGTTCCGCCGCGACGCCGCGGCCTGAAATCCGACGGCGTAAGCCTCAGTCGCGCCGGTTCGGGCGCCGGTCCGTGCGATCGGCCCTGGTCGGGCGCGACTCTCGCCGCCAGCGGATCGACAGGCTGGCCTGGCCCTGTCCGCCGACGCTGGAAGTCAACGCCAGATTGCGCTGTACCTGCCACTCGACATTGACCCCGGCACCACCCTCGCCACCGCCGATAATCTCCAGATAGACATCATCGGAAATGTAACGCCCGCCGGCAACGGTCAGGGCCGAGGCCTCGCCGCCGAACGACAGCCGGTCCAGCCCCGCCAGCTCGCGCAGGTTGCCGATGATGTCGAAACCGCTACCGCCGGCCAGCGACGCCACCCCTGACGCCAGCTGCGCCGCCTCGAAGGCCGACAGCTGCGACGCCGACCGCCCGAACAGCACCTGAGCCAGCACCTCGTCCTGGGGCAGGGCGGGGGAAGATGTGAGGGCGATATCCGGCCGCGCCGCCGTGCCCGTCACCCGGATCGTCGCCGTCAGGGCCGGATCCTCGCGTAACGCCGACAGGTTCAGCCGGATGTTCTCCGGATTGGTCGACAGGGTCACCGAGCCGGTATCGTCGAACACGAAGCGCTTGCCGCCGAACTCGTAGTCGCCACGCACCACCCGCGCCGTGCCGCTCAGGTTCGGGGCTGTCAGGGCACCGGTCACCCGCGCATTCAGGCTGAGGAAGACATTGAGCCCGCGACCGGTCACCTTCACCGCCGGGCCCGGGGCGCGCACGGTCATGTCGAGGCCGATGGTCGGGCCGCGCGGCCCGCGCACCACGTCAGCGGGCGGGTCGCCGCCGGGGCGGTTGATCTCCACGACCTCCAGCGGAACAATGCCGCTGGAGCCCGGCAGGTTGGGCCGCACTACCGCGTCGTCGATCTCGATCCGCCCGACGAGGGCGATGTCGCCGTCCGCCCCGCGCGTGGCGTTCACTGGCCCGGAAGCCTTGGCGGTGGCCAGGTCGTTGTCGATGATGGTGAAGCCGTCGAGGTTGAGCGTGAAGGTCGAGCCCCCACCCTGCCGCAGATTCAGCCGTCCTGATCCCTCGACGCGGCCGTCGCCCTCGTCCCGGGCGCTGAAACTCTGGATCACCGCCGCCTCGTCGTCGAAGCGGCTGTCCAGCGTCAACCGGCGCAACACGAGGCCCGAAGCGCTGTCGCTGAAGCTGCCGTCGGCAAGCGTCAAAACCCCATTGAGACGGGGATCAGCGATCGAGCCGGCGACCGTGGCCCGACCGTTGACGGTCCCCGCGAGCACGCGGCCGCCGCCGATGAACAGGTCCCAGAGCGGCTGGACCTGCCCACGGGCGAACACCTCGCCGGCCATCGGCCGCGTCCGGGCCACTGCCAGCCCCAGGGGTGCCGCCGACGCCTCGACCGGCAGGGTCAGGTCGACGCCCGCCTGAACCACCCCCTCATCCACGACAGACGCCTCCACCCGCAGACGATCGTCGAGCAGCCGGGCGTCGAGCCGGCCGTTGACCGACACGCCGCCATCTGCGCTGCGCACCTGGTTGAGGGTGACATTGGCGGCACCGGTCAGGTCGTCGCCGGCCCCGCGCAGGGTCACCCGGCCACTCACCCGGCCTGCCAGATCCTCGAACAGGGACGCCAGCTCGACACTGGTCAGATCGGCCTGCAGGAGGGTCGCGTTGGCGTCGGTGCGCAACTCGCCCAACAGGATGCCTCCGCCGACCGTCAGGTCGAGGCGCGCCACGCGGCCGTCGCCGCTGATCGCCAGCACCGCCGGCGTGCGTGTGGTGAATGGCACCTCGCGCATCTGGCCGCCGCCGGAGAGAGTCAGGGTCTGGGCCGTATCCGTGCGGGCGTAGACTCCGGATCCGTACAGCGCCAGTGGTGTCGGACCAGCAACGCGGGCGTCGATCGTGAACGGCAGTCGCTCAAGGCTGCCCTGGCCGTCAAGCTCGAGCGACTGGATTACATAGCTGGCCCCGGCGAAGCGCACGTTGCGGCCCGACACGTCGAGCACGGCGACCCCTGCTGCGGCGGTTTCGGTCAAGCGCACGCGGCCTTCGGCGCGGCCGGCGCTAAGGAAGGCGCCGGGACCGGCCGTAAACGACAGATCCGCCGAGGCCGGGGTGCTGCCGGTCAGCGCAATCGCCCCCTGGGCCCGCAGGCCGCCAGCGTCCAGCGCGACGTTGGACATCTGCACGCCCCCCCTGGCGAGGCGGAAGACGCCGGAGGCGCGCGCGGGGCCGTAGTTCGAGCCGCTGACCAGGGCGATGCGACCGTCCGAGGCGTCGGCACCGCGGCGGAAGCTGAGGGTGAGGTCGGCATTGGTCAGGGTCAGCGGGCCGGCGGCGACCCGGGCGAAGTCGGCGGTCAGGTCGAGACGCGGCCGGGCCAGAGGACCGGTCAGGGCCCCTTCACCGGTGGCGGCTCCCTCGATCTCCAGCGGGCCGATCCCGAATGGACCCTCGGCCTGCCAGTCGAGGGCGAGGGCCAGCTCGCCTGCCTCGCGGATCAGGCCGCGCGCCCCGCCCGTGATGTGCTCGCCGGTCAGGGTCAGTCGGTCGACGGTGACCGGACCGGTCCCGAGACTCCCGCCCAGCTTCAGCGCGGGTTGGTCGCCAAGCAGGCGATCCAGTTCGGCGAAACCGGTGCGGAGGTTCCTGCCCCGTCCTTCAATGCCGACCTGCCAGGTCGCGCCCGGGCGCGCGGCGGTGGCCCGCAGCCGGCCGCGGAACTCGCCGGTCGCGCCGGGACGAAGGTCCGCCAGCCGGGTAAGGGCGATGTCCCCGCCAAACGTCAGGCCGCCGGTCAGGGCCCGTCCGCCGCGTCCGTCGATCTGCAGGCTCCGGCTCGCCAAAGCGACCCGGTCGAGGGCGATCACCCCCTCGCGGCTGCGCCAGACGGTGAAGCGGAGGCTAGGGCGTGGTCCCAGCAGGCCGCCGACAGGCCCGTCCGCACCGCCGGCGGCCTGCAGCTCGCCGCTCAGTTCGAGCCTGCCATCGTGAGCGGAAAGCGCGAGCGGCCCGGAGAGCCCTCGCGCCCGCCAGCCGGCCGCGTCGACTCCCTCGACGTCGACTTCGCCCTGAAGCCGCCAGCGCTCAGCGTCGCCGCGGAACACCCCCACGTAGCGCGTTGCGCCGGCCAGCGGCCGACCGGCGAGCCGGGACAGGGACGGCGAGATGAGCGTGAAGTCCAGCCCGTCCGGCACGCTACGGTCGGACATGCGGACCACGCCCCTCGCGGTGGACTGCACGTTTTCGGCCAGCAGCCGCCACGCCATGCCCTGGTCCTCGCTGTCGCGCACCGGCACGGCTGCAAAGCCGAACCGCGCCGTGCGTCCGATCCGGTCCACGAACGGGGCCAGCAGGTCCGAGCCGCTGAAGTCGGCGAACCCTGAAACCCGCGCTCCGTCAGGTCCATAGGCACCCTGCACCACCAGGGGCGTGAAGCGGCCGGTGCGTACCCGGGCGAGGATGTCGCGGCCATTCACGAGGGCGCGGGCCATGAAGGGCTGATCGGTCGGGTAGCCCAGTGCGCCGGCGATTGGTCCGCCCTGCGACTCCTCCGCTCTGAGGTCGAGCCGCAGATCCGCGGGGTCGTCGCTCAGACGCGCGTTCAGATGCAGGAAGTCGCCCGCGCGCGACAGGCTGTCGGCCTCCAGCCGCACCTGCCGCTCGCCACGGCGGGGCAGGGCGGCGTCGCCCGAAAGGCTCCAGCGGCCGTAGGTGCGGCTGAAACCCTCCAGCAGCTCCACCTCGGCGGCGAAATGGTCGATATCGATCGACAGGGGCTGTCTGGCCGAGGGCTCGTCGGACGGCGGGAGGTTGGGCCGACGAATGACGCGGATGAGACCGGCCTCGATGCGATCCGCATGAAAGCGCCGGGTCAGCAGGGGCCAGTAGGACCAGTCGACCCGAACGTCGCGCAGTTCCAGCCAGACACCCTCGTCGTCTTCCACCGTGACCCGGCTGAGGCCGAAGTTGTCGAACAGGTCGCCCGTCAGCCCCTCGACACCAAGACGGCCGAAACGGCCAAGACTCTGGCCGGCGACGAAGCTGGTGACGAGCTCACGACCCGGCCCGGTCGCCAGATACAAGCGACCGCCGACCATCAGCATGATCACGAGCGCCAGCAGGCCGCCGAGCACACCGCCGGCGATCAGGGCGGCGAGCCGACGGCGCGACCTGCGCCGGCGTGGTGCCGCTGTCGCTGTTTCGACTTCCGTCTCGGTGTCCGGGGGCAGTTCGGTCAAAACGCCTGCCCGAAGCTGACATAGACTTGGAAACTGGCGTCGGAGTCGCGCCTGCTCAGTGGCACGGCGAGGTCAGCCCGGATCGGGCCGAAGCCGAGATTGTACCGGACACCGACGCCGGCCGCGTAGCGCACTTCATCTAGCGTCGGCGTTTCGCTGAAGCCAACCGAGCCGGCTTCGAGAAACACGACCCCGGCAAAGTTGCGCGGTAGCTGCTGCCGCAGCTCGATCGAGGCCTCGACCAGTGACAGACCGCCGCGTGGTGTGTCGTCTGGCAGTCGAGGATTGACGCCCTGGAAGCTGTAGCCGCGTACCGAGCCGCCGCCGCCGGAATAGAACAGTCGGTCCGAGGGGACCGTCAGCTCCGAACCGCCCGAAATGGAGCCGAACCGCGCCCGGCCGGCCACGACTGTCCGCGCGTCCGGGTCGAGCGGCAGATAGGCCGAGCCGGTCGCCTCGGTGCGGAGGAACAGTACCGTGTCCTCGCCTGTCACGGCGGTTGGCTGGACCGAGACCGACATGCGCCAGCCGCGGGTCGGGTCGAGCGGGTCGTTGGACCGGTCGATGTAGGCGCTACTGCGCCCGGTCAGGATCGCCAGATCCCGGTCAAAACGCACCGGCTGCGGCGGGGTCACCGAGATATCGAAGCGGCTCCCCTCATAGCGCCCTGCGTCGAGGCCCAATCCGTAGCTGAACCAGGAGGTGCGCGCCAGACGCTGGGTGACGTCAGCGGCCAGAACCACCGTCTGACGGCGGTAGGCGTCGGTGTCCTCGGCCACGAAGGCGGACTCTATCCTCAACGTGCGGCCCGGACTGCGCCAGTGAGGCAGGCTGAGCAGCGCGCCAATCCGGCTGTCGATCGTCGCCAGTCGCGCCCCGAACCTCAGGGTGTCGGCGCGCCCGAATTGGTTGCGAAGGGTCCACGCGCCCTCGACGCCCGTGCCTTCCGCTGTGGAGTAGCTCAGGCCGGCTTCCTGCACCCGGCGGGGGCTGTCGGTCAGGGTGACAATGACCGGCCGGTTGCCATCCGCGAGCGTCTGCTCCCGCGGCGCGAGCGCGACCGCGACCCCGTCGTAGACGCCCGTCTCGGTGAGGCGTCGCTCAAGTTCGGCCACGGCCTCGGGCTGGTAGCGGGCACCGGGCCTCCATGGCGCAAGGCGCTCGACCCAGGCTGGACTGGTGTCCCCCCGGGTCTCGACGCGGACCCCGTCGAGCGTCACCAGGGCTCCGGCGTCGACACGAAAGGTCGGGGTCATGGTGCGCGTTTCATGGTCCACGACTACGCGTCGCGGGACTGCTGACGCGTCCGGATAGCCCTCGCGGGCCAGCCCGGCGATCACCCGGCCCTCCGCGGCGAGCACATCTGCGGCGCGGGCCGGGGTGCCGGCCAACATGCCGATGTCGGTTAGAACGACCGCTGCACTCTCCGGCGTCGGCGGCGCGTCGACCCATTCGATCACTGGATCCTGAAGGAGAAACCGCGGTCCGGGCTCGATGCGCACCACGGGCTCGGGCCGGGTGTCGCCTTCGACTTCAGCAGAGATCGTCGGCTGGTAGTAGCCTTCCGAGCGCAGCAGCGCCTCGGCGGCCTCGGCGGCCCCGCGTGCGCGCCGGCGCGCCTCGAAGCGGTTGCCGGCCGGCTCCGCCGCCGTGCCGACGGCGCGTTCGATCTGGGCGCGAAGCTCCGGCGTCAGGTCCCCGAGAATCGTCACGCGCGGGTCCGCGGCGCTCGCCGAAGGGGCGAAGGCCAGGGGCGCCAGGGCGGCCGCCGCGATCAGCGCTCTGCAGGGTCGGATCAAGGGGCAGTCGGGTCCACAGGCTGGGCCGCGCGGGCGGCGGGTAGGAGACCATGACATCATGGCCGGTAGGAGGCGCGATGGCCTCAGTAGAACAGGGTCTCACTTTCAGGCTGGACGCTGTCTGCAGCGTCCGGATCGGAGAGCGCGGGGCCGGGGGGCGCATCATCGGCTTCGGGGGTGTCCGGCTCGACCTCGGCCACCGCGTCTGATGCGACCGCCTCGGCCGGTTCGGCCGGGGGCGCCTCGTCCTCAAAGGCGGCGGTCCCGCCCAACGGGGCCTCGCAGGCCGCCAGACCAAGGGCCAACGCCAGACCGGCGGCCATGGAGGCCCGCCGGCGACCGCCCTGCGGTAAATGTCCCATGTGCTGTCATCCTACGCCGCACGACGGCTGCTCAACGCCCCCGGCGCGCCACCATTCCGGCGGGGCAAGGCGCGGCAACCAATCCTTACGTCTTCTCCTGTAGCCTAAGGGACAGGAGGGACAAGGCCATGACCCAGTCCGATTACGGCGTCGTTATTCATTGCCGCCGACGAGAGCTGAAGACCCGCGTCGGGATGGCGATCATCCTGGCGGCGATCGCTTTCTTCCTCGCGCCCGGCTGGACGCCAGTTCTCTGGTTCGTTGCCGTGCTGGCGACCCAGGCCCTCGATCTCACCCTGGTCCGCCCGGTGCTCAGGTCAGACAATGACTGGCAGCCGACGCCGACCTTCCGTGCCCTTTCGATATGCAACGCCTTTCTGGCCGCGTTGGTCTACTCCGTCATTGGTGCCTACATGTGGTTGTACGGAGGCGAAGCGGGGCGCCTGTTCGGCTTCATGCAGTTCGCCGGCAGCCTGTTGCACGTGAGCATGTACATGCATCAGGCGCGCGTCCTCCTCGGCGCAGCCATGTGCGCCCACGGTGCCTACATGGTGGGCATGCCCCTCCATAGCGTTGTGGTGAAAGGCGAGCCAGCCATGACGGCCGTGGTCGTCGCGGGCGTGCTGTATCTGATTAACCTCTCCCTCTCGGCGCGCCAGGCCAATGACCGCTATCAGGCTCTGTGTCGAGCCGAGTCCGCGAGCCGCGAGGCGGCGGCCGAGGCCATGCGCGCCAGCGCCGCCAAGTCGGAATTCCTCGCCGTGGTCAGCCACGAGATCCGGACGCCTCTGAACGCGGTGGTGACGGCCGCCGGTCTTCTGCGCGGCAGCCGGCTGAGCCGCGCCCAGACAGAGCAGGTCGATATGCTGGGCGACGCCAGCGAGGTCCTGCTCGGCCTGCTCAATGATGTGCTGGACTTCTCGAAGATCGAGGCGGGCAGGCTGACGCTGGAGCGCATCGCCTTCGATCCTCGCGAGAAGCTGGATTCCCTGATCCGCATGTGGCGTCCGCACGCCGAGGCCAAGGGGTTGACCCTGACCCTGGAGTTCCGCGGCCGGCTGCCGGCCATGATCGCCGGCGACTCGCTCCGCTTTCAGCAGGTGCTCTTCAACCTGCTGTCCAATGCCGTGAAGTTCACCGACCAGGGCAGCGTCATGGTACGCGTGATCTGGCGCGACAGCCGTCTCCTCGTCGAGGTCGAGGACACCGGCTGCGGTATCCCGCAGGATCGCATCGGCCAGGTCTTCGACAGCTTCGAACAGGCTGATGCCGGCACCACCCGCCGGTATGGGGGCACCGGTCTCGGCCTGGCCATCAGCCGCCAGCTCGCCGTCCTCATGGAAGGCGGCCTCGAGGTCGAGAGCGTCCCCGGGCGCGGCTCCGTGTTCCGTTTCGAGGGGCGTTTCCCGGCGGTCGCCGCTGCGCTCCCGCGTCCGGAGGCTGCCGCCGCCGAGGTCGGTGGCCTGGAAGGGCTGGAGGTGCTGGCCGCCGAGGACCATCCGGTCAACCGCCGCATCCTCGCCCTGCTGCTGGAGCCGCTCGGCTGTCGTCTGACGGTGGTCGAGAATGGTGCCGAGGCGGTGGCGGCGGCCGCCGAGCGCCCGTTCGACGTGATCCTGCTCGACATGCAGATGCCGGTCATGGATGGTCTGGACGCCGCCCGTGCGATCCGCGGGGGGACGGGGCCGTGCCGCGAAACCCCGATCGTCGCCCTGACGGCCAACGCCCTCGAAGTGCATCGTCAGGCGTGGCTGGCGGTTGGAGCCGCGGGCTTCCTGACCAAGCCCATCGATGCCGCGGCCCTCACTGCGACCCTCGCCGGGGCGGCGCGCGGGGCTCCGGCGCTGGCGGCTGCAGGCTAGCGGTCCGTCCAGCGCGCGACGGCCTCCGGGAGACTGATTACGCTGGCGGGCTGCGGATCCGCCCCCTCACCGTCGAAGCGCGGGGCCGGTGCCGGCGCACCTTCAGGCATGAAGGCCTGGCGCTCCGTCGCCTGGGGATGATCGCGGGCCTCGGCGAAGGTCAGCACCGGCGTGACGCAAGCCTCCGTCCCCCCGAAATGCGCGGCCCAGGCGTCCCTGTCGCGCGCGGCGAACAGGCGCTCGAAGCGCGCCTGCAACGCCGGCCAGCGGTCCCGGTCGTACTGGTTCACCTCCGCCGCATCGATCCCCAGTCCGGCCAGCAGGGCGGCGAAGAACCTCGGCTCCAGCGCCGCCACCGCGACGAAACCGCCGTCGGCGCAGGCATAGCAGCGATAGAAGGGGGCGCCGCCATCAAGCAGGTTACTCTCCCGCGCCGGCGACCACAGGCCGCGCGCCGCGAGCGCGTGGAACAGGGACGACAGCACGCCGATCCCGTCGGTCATGGCCGCATCGACGACCCGGCCCTCGCCCGAGCTGCGGGCCCCGATCACGGCCGCCAGCACGCCGCTGACCAGCAACATGGCCCCTCCGCCGTAGTCGGCGACAAGGTTGAGCGGCGGTGACGGCGGCCGGTCGGCCGATCCCATGGCGTGCAGGGCCCCGGTCAAGCCGAGATAGTTCAGGTCATGGCCCACCTGGTCCGCCAGCGGCCCCGTCTGGCCCCAGCCGGTGATCCGGCCATAGACCAGCCGGCGGTTCAGCGCGCGGCAGACGTCGGGCCCCAGACCCAGCCGCTCCATCACGCCGGGGCGAAAGCCCTCGATCAGGGCGTCGGCCCCGGCGATCAGACCGCGGACCGTCTCAAGATCCGCCGCCGACTTGAGGTCCACCTCCACCGCCGTCCGGCCCCGGTGCAGGATCGTGCCGCCGACCTCCTCGAACGCGACCGCCGCCCCGGCCGGCCGCTTCAGCCGCAGCACCTCGGCTCCCATGTCGGCCAGCATCATCCCGGCCAGGGTGACCGGCCCGAGCCCGTCGAACTCGACAATCCGTACGCCCGCAAGGGGTCCCGCCATCGCTGTGCTCTCCTCCCGTCGCGCCCGCTTGCCCCGGCGCGTTCGCCTCCGTATGGTCCGCGCCGCTTCGCAAGGCGAGCCCCTAGCTCAGTCGGTTAGAGCATCTGACTTTTAATCAGAGGGTCCTGGGTTCGAGTCCCAGGGGGCTCACCATCCGCCCGGTACGGCGGGCGGACGATCACGGGGACGGAGCGTCAGGCGGCCATGACCCATTTCCGACACGCGTTCACCCTCGTTCAGGCTGGTCTCCTGGCCCTTGGTCTGTCCTGCTGCACCGCCATGCGCTCCGTCGGGGAGGGGGTCGGGACGGTGACCTCGGGATTTGGCGACGCCGCCGCAGCGCCGCTGGAGGATCTGAACCTCCGGCGCGACGAGATCCCGACCGTGCTGCTGCAGGCGCAGGCGGCTCCCTATGACACCCGGAACCTGACCCGCTGCCGGGCCATCGCGGCCGAGGTGCGGCGTCTGGACGAGGCTCTTGGCCCCGATGTCGACGAGCCGCCGGCCCCCGACGGTCGGCTGATGAGCGAGCGCGCTTCCGACGCCGCCGCCGACGCCACGCTGGACGCGATCCGTGACACGGCAACGGACTTCATCCCCCTGCGCAGCTGGGTGCGGCGTCTGTCGGGCGCGGAGCAACGTAGCCGCGAGGTGCTGGCGGCGATCCAGGCCGGCCGGCTGCGGCGCGCCTATCTCAAGGGTGTCGGCATGCAGCGCAACTGCGCTCCACCCGCGGCACCCAGCTGGTTCCAGCCGAGCCGCGAGCGTCGTTAGCCGCCGAGGTGGCGGGCGCGGAAGTCGCGCCGGAACGCCTCGAACCGCCCCCCGGCAATGGCCGCGCGCATCGCCGCCGTCAGCGCCTGGTAGAAGGCGATGTTGTGCCAGGTCAGCAGGATCTTGCCGAGGATCTCGTCGGCCCGGACCAGGTGGTGCAGGTAGGCCCGCGAATAGTCCTGGCTGGTCGGGCAGGGGACATCGGGGTCCAGCGGGGCCTCATCCTCGGCGAAGCGGGCGTTCTTCAGATTGATCGGGCCGTGCCAGGTCCAGGCCTGACCATGTCGTCCGGCCCGCGTGGGCAGGACGCAGTCGAACATGTCGACGCCGCGCCAGACCGCCTCGACCAGGTCGACCGGCTTGCCGACGCCCATCAGATAGCGCGGCCGGTCCGCCGGCAGCAGGGCGGGGGCGTAGTCCAGCACCTCGCACATGGCCTCATGGCCCTCGCCGACCGCCAGGCCGCCGATGGCGTAGCCGTCGAAGCCGATCTCGATCAGCCGTTCTGCCGACTCGCGGCGCAGGTCCTCGACGGTCGAGCCCTGCTGGATGCCGAAAAGGGCCTGGCTATCGCGCGTCCCGAACGCCGCCTTCGAGCGCGCGGCCCAGCGGGCGCTGAGCTGCATGGCCGCCTGCGCCCGGTCGCGCCCGGCGGGCCACGACACGCACTCGTCCAGCTGCATGATGATGTCCGAGCCCAGCCGGTCAGCCTGGATCTCGATCGAGCGCTCCGGCGTGAGGACGTGCCTGGAGCCGTCGATATGGCTGGCGAAGGTCACCGCCTCCTCGCTCACCTTCGAGATGCCCGACAGGCTCATCACCTGGAAGCCGCCGGAGTCGGTCAGGATCGGCCTGTCCCAGCGCATGAAGCGATGCAGGCCGCCGAGCCGCTGCATCCGCTCCGGGCCTGGGCGCAACATCAGGTGGTAGGTGTTGCCCAGCAGGATGTCGGCGCCGGTCTGGGCCACCTGATCGACGGTCAGGGCCTTGACCGTGGCGGCGGTGCCGACCGGCATGAAGGCCGGGGTGCGGATGTCGCCGCGGGCGGTCCTGAGCACACCCGTGCGGGCGCGGCCATCGGTGGCGGCGAGCTCGAAGGCGAGGGCCATCAGGCGCTCCGGAACAGCAGGCTGCCGTCCCCGTAGGAGTAGAAGCGGTAGCCGTCCGCCACGGCGTGAGCGTAGGCCATCCGCATGGTCTCCAGCCCGCAGAAGGCGCTGACCAGCATGAACAGGGTCGACTTCGGCAGGTGGAAATTGGTCATCAGCACATCGGCGGCCCGGAAGCGGTACCCCGGCGTGATGAAGATGGCCGTGTCGCCGTGGAAGGGGCGCACCATGCCGTCCTCGCCGGTCGCACTCTCCAGCAGGCGCAGCGAGGTGGTGCCGACGCAGACGATGCGGCCGCCGGCGGCACGGGCGGCGTTGAGCGCGTCGGCGGTTTCCTGCGAGACCTCGCCCCACTCGGCATGCATGCGGTGGTCGACGACGTTGTCGGCCTTGACCGGCAGGAAGGTGCCGGCACCGACATGCAGCGTCACCCCGTGGGTCGAGACGCCACGCGCGGCCAGAGCCGCCAGCAACTCCGGCGTGAAGTGCAGGCCGGCGGTAGGCGCGGCGACCGAGCCGTCGTGAGTGGCGAAGACGGTCTGGTAGTCGGCCCGGTCGCGCTCGTCCCCGGGGCGTCGCGCGGCGATGTAGGGCGGCAGGGGCATATGACCCGCCGCGTGGATGGCATGGTCGAGCGCGGGGCCCTCGTGGTCAAAGTCGAGGTCGATCAGCCCGTCCTGATGCTTCGCCGCCACGCGCGCAGTCAGACCGTTGAAGCGCACCTTGTCCCCGACGCGCAGCCGCTTGCCGGGCTTCATGAAGGCCGACCAGCCGCCCGGTCCGCGCCGCTGGTGCAGGGTCGCCTCGACGGCGACCTCCAGCCCTTCACGCACCCGGATGCCGTCCAGCCGTGCCGGGATCACCCGCGTGTCGTTGAACACCAGCGCGTCGCCGGGCTGCAGCAGGCCGGGCAGGTCGCGCACGACATGGTCCGCCAGCGCGCCCTCGCGCACGATCAGCAGGCGCGCCGCGTCGCGGGGCTCGACCGGTCGCAGGGCGATCCGGTCCTCGGGCAGGTCGAAGTCGAAATCGGCGGTCTTCATCGGCGGCGGCAATGGTCATGCTCGCCCCGGGCCGTCAAGCGCCGGTCAGCCGCATGAAAGTGCGGCGCTGTGACCTCCAGACAGGTTGACGGCCGCGCCCGGGGTCGGAGCGCGGCCGTCAGGGCCGGTCCCGGGGAGGGAGGTCAGGACCGGTAGTGCTGGATTCGGGTGGTGCGCAGACCCTGCATGCCCCACTTGTCGATCGCTTTCTGCCACGCGAGGAATTCCTCGGCGGTCAGGCGGTAGCGGGACAGGGCGTCCTCAAGCGGCATCAGCCCGCCACGCACGGCGGCCACGACCTCGGCCTTGCGCCGGATTACCCACCGATCAGTGTTGGGCGGCGGTAGATCCGCCAGGGTCAGGGGCGTGCCCGTAGGTCCGACCACGTACTGTTCGCCTTTGTTGTTCAGGCGCCGCTCTTGCAGCATGGGCTCTTGCCTCATTCACCACCACCAACTTGATCGTGAACATAGCGCCCGCCGACTAAAGGCCATTTAAACGTCGTGGTGAAGGAACGCCTAAGCCTGACGCCCTCACGACGCTTTGTCTTCATCAGTATTGAGCGAAAATTCATAGCGATGAACGAAGCGTTACTAACGGATCAACGTTTGATCCGGATCAACTCCTCCAGCATCTCATCAGCGGTGGTTATAATCTTGGATGAGGCCGAATAGGCTCGCTGGGTCGTGATCAGCCCCGTGAATTCAGACGACAGGTCGACCGTGGACGCCTCCAGCTGCGATGCGGCGATACTGCCGGCACCGCCGATACCCGGTGTTTTTAGGTTGAAGGTCCCCGAGTTCTCGCTCACCTGGTAGGCATTGCCGCTGACCTGCGCCAGGCTATCGACGCTCGGGAATGTAGCCAGGGCCACCTGGGCAATGCGGCGAGTCACGCCATTGTCAAAGATCGCGGTGACGAAGCCGTCATCGGCAATCTCGATTTCGCTCAGGTTGCCGAAAGCGGTTCCGTTGGTCAGCGTCGAACCGACGACAGAGGGACTATCGTACTGGGTCAGGCCGCCGACCGTCGAGTCGAGATCGAAGGAGATTGTCTGTTCGGCGAGGCCAAGGCCGACAGCCCAATTGACCGCCGGCGGGACCGGTGCCGCCGCCGAGGCGCGGATCTGGATAGTCGTGTTATCGTTCTGGTAATCGAATAGCCAGGGCCTGCCCCCCGCATTGTTGGCACTGGCCGCCATGGTCGTGACATCGAGACGGCCAGTGGGGGTGAACGCCAGCACGCCCGCCTTGATCATGCCGTTGGCCCCGGCGGGCACGATGTTTGTTGCGTCGGCGGCACCGATCTCGACGAACCATTGGTTCGGCAGGTCACCCCTGACGAACGACATGGTCAGGTTGCGCTGGCCACCCTTGGAGTCTGAAACAGGTACGGAGATCTCGAAATCCGGAGTGAAGGTGCCGGCGGCCATGGCCCCGGCCGTGTAGGTGGCGATGGGGGGGTTGTTTACATTGACCGCTTGGCTCGACTTCAGGTTTGCATTGACTTCGGCGCGCGTTGTCGCCTCGGCAGCGCCGCCAACCGAGCCGACGTTGATTGAGGCCAGGCGGCTCATGTCGGACGGGTCGTAGTCGATGTTTCCGTCGCTGTCGGCCGGCCAGCCCTGCAGATAAAGGCCCGCCGTGTTCTTCAGGTAGCCTTGGTCGTCGATCTGGAAGGCGCCGGCGCGGGTGAACAGGCGGCTATCTGTCCGGTCCGATCCCTCGGGGCGTTGCGTGACGACGAAGAAACCCTGGCCGTCGATGGCCAGGTCGGTGCCCGAGGTCGTGCGTTGAAGCTGGCCGAGTTGGCTGGTGTAGTGCCGAGCCGTGGCCATGACTCCGCCGGCGGAGTATCCTGAACCCCCCGTCTGGGCGTTGATCACGGTCTGGAACGCGGCAGAGCTGCGCTTGTAGCCGTAGGTGTTCACGTTGGCGATGTTCTGCGAGATCGCAGCGAGGGCGGAGGAGTTTGCGGTGAGGCCGGAGACTCCCGCCAGCATGGCGCTGTTGATGCTCATTGGATGATCTCCTGCGTCAGGAAGCGTTGGATTGGGTTTGGGTTTGCGTTTGTGTCTGGGACCCGGTTCCGGCGTCATCTTCGTTCTGCGCCATGGACAGTGCGAACACCGAGTTCAGGGGGAGGACCGAGCCGCCGACGACGAGATAGGGCTCGCCCTCATACATCTCGACGCCGGTCACCCGGCCGGTGATCAGGGGCTGCGCCTCGATGTCCTGACCGCCCGCGGTTTTTGCGGTGACCCTCAGGGTGTAGGTGCCGCCTTCGGCGACCTTTCCTCCGGCATTGGTCGTGCCGTCCCAGCTAAAGCTGTGAATTCCGGCACCCTTCTGGGGCGCAGGGCCGGACCAGACCGTGTTGCCTGCGCTGTTTACCACCTTCAGGGTGACTACATGGGCGTCGGCACCGAGCTCGTAGTTCCAGTCGGCCGCGCCGTCCTCGAAACGAGTGGCACCCCAGCTGGCGGTAATCTCCTTGCCGAGGTAGCCGGCCGCGGACCCGAGGCCGCCCTCGCCCTGTGCGAGCAGGCTGGTCAGCAGGTCGTTGGTCAGCAGCTGCTGCTCCACACCCGCCATCTGGGTCAGTTGTGCGGTGAAGTCGTTGGAATCGAGCGGCGACAGCGGATCCTGGTTTTCCACTTGGGCCGTCAGCAGCTGGAGGAAGGTCTCGAAGTTGGAGACGAGGCCGGTCCGGCCAGAGGAGATCTGGGCCGAGGCGGCCGTCGAGGTCACAGGGTCCATGCGTCAGATCCTCACATCAAGGCGGCCATCGGCCCGGGAAACGCGATAGGCGGCGACGTCCGCGTCGGCGTCGATCTCAAGTCGGGCGGCCCCGGCAAAGGCCTTCGCGCCGCGACGGTCGCTCCCGCCGTCGTCCCGGCGGGTGTCGCGCTCGGCGAACTGCAGGCCATCGCGAGCGACGTTGAGGCCGGCGGCCTCGAGTTCGCGGCGCAGCTGGTCGGCCTGGGCGCGCAGTTCCGCCGCCGCTGCCGGATTGTCGAAGGCGAGACGGGCGGTGACGCCACCGTCGCCGTCGATCTCCAGCATCACATCGACACGCCCGAGATCTTCCGGCGTCAGGGCAAGTTCGAAACGGGTCGTCTGACCTTCGAGGCGGCGCAGGATCTGCGCCGAGATCTGGGCCACGGCATTGAAGCGGCCATCATTGACCATCGGTTGCAGGACGATCGAAGCGGCGGCCGGCAGCGGTGCCTCCGGGGGCCGTGGCGCTTCATCGACGGACAGGTCCGTCTGGGCACCGTGCAGGGCCCGCTCCGCATCCATGTCGGCGAGGACCGCCGCCTGCATGGCTTCAGCTGTGGCCGGTGCCGCTTTGGTCGCTGTCCCCGGGGCTCCGGCCGCCCCGGCTGACGCAGGGGAGGGGCTGGCGGCCGCATTGGTCTGGTTGTTCGGGGCGGTGGTCCCGCCGGTGGCGCTTAGAGGGCCGGCTGTTTCGAACCCCGAAGCAAGGTCTGCGCTGTCGGCAGAGCCCCCCGGGACCGACACTTTCGTCGGCCGGGAAGCGTCGCCCGCGGCCGGACCATCCGCGCGGCGCGCCGCTGGCTTCGGGGCGGGAGCAGCTCCAGCGGCGGCCAACTGGGCGGGGACGACCCTCGTCTCGGCGGAGTTGCCGCCAGCGTCGACCGCAGCGGTACCCGCCGGGGCAGGCGAGACACTGCCCGCCTGAAGTTCGAGGTCCGCCCGGGCGGACGCCGACGGAACAGCGGCCTCGACGACTGCCACGGCAAGGTGACCGGCGACGATGACGCCACCAGACAGGGCAAGTTCGTCCTCGAGGGGAGTAGTGTCACCGGCCGGCCCCTGCGCCGGCTTCACCAGACCCTTTCCAGCTGAGGCGGTCACCAGCCCCGGGGCCGCGGCGGCGTAGAGCGTCTCGGACGCGCCCGTCGGAGTATGGTAAGCTACAGAGGCCTCGACCGGTTCTCCGCCGGCACCCGCGGCAGCCGCCAATGCGCCCGCGAAGCCGGCACCATCGGACGACGGCGGACGCACCGGATCGACCGGGGCGGCACCGACCAGGGGATTGAGCAGAAGGGCAGCGGACATGACGCGGAGGGAGCTCGCGGGCCGGGCAACGCCGGCTCTGGAGGGATCGGCGCGTGCTGCGCCTGGCCATTCGAAGCCTGCCCCGCAAACCTCGGGCCATCGGCATTCGAGGAGACACATCATTGAAAGAAAAGAGTTTTGATCCCGACAACAGAGTGGAACCTCTCGCGGCGGCGGCGTTTTCTGCCGGGCGCGCCAGCACCCTTTCTGCCCATCCGGCCGGCTGGCCCGCCGCTTGCTTTGCTGCTGGAAGCAGTTTGGAGGTTCGCCGCGATGCGTTGGAGAATCAAAAAGTTAGGTGAAACGCCCGCCCGGGTTGGTGGGCAAGAGGCTCCAGGTGGCGCGCAATCCTTGCCGATGCGGGGAGCTTCGCCGTGTCACTGAACCTGATCATGAATACCTCGACCTCAGGGCTTATGGCGGCCCAGACGCAGCTTCGCGTGGTCTCGGACAACGTCGCCAACGTCAACACGCCTGGATACGTCCGCAAGATCGCCGACCAGGTGGCGATGACCAGCCAGGGCGTAGGCTCCGGCGTCGATGTGGTCCGGGTGCGCCTCGCCACCGATCGTTTCCTCCAGGCGGCGGCGATGAGCGCCAGCTCCGAGGCCGCCCGGCAGGGCGTGCGCTACGACCTTTATGACCGGGTCCAGTCCCTGTTCGGCGACCCGGGCGGGACCTCAGGCTTCTTCGCCCAGGTCGATAGCGTCTTCGCCGGATTCACAGGCCTCGCCGAGCAGCCGACTTCGACCCCCCTCCGTCAGGACGCGCTCTACAAGGCGAAGGCGGTGTTCGACGAGGCAGCGCGGATCTCGACCCAGATCCAGCTGGTGCGGGCGGATGCCAATAGTCGAATTCGTGGCGGGGTCGATCAGGTCAATGACCTGCTGCGAGAGATCGAGGCCCTGAATGATGAGATCGCGCGCTCGAGGGCCACCGCCAGCGACGCGTCGGGGCCCGAGAGCGTCCAGGCGGCCCTGCTTGGCGAACTCGGCAAGTTGATGGACGTCCGCACCTCGGTCCGCGACCTCGGCGGCGTCACCGTGCGATCGGGCTCAGGCACCCTGCTGGCCGGGCGCGGCCATGCCGTTCTGGAGTACAGCTACTCTGGCGAGGTGCAGGCCGAGACCACTTTTGGCGATATCTTCGTCACGGAGCCGGGCGGGGCGAGGCGCTCGCTGATGGACGACCTGACGTCCGGCGAGCTGCGCGGTCTGGTGCAGGTGCGCGACACCGAGGCCCCGGCGGCCGCGGAGCGACTCGCCGAGCTGATGACGCGGGTCGCCGATGAACTCAACCGGGCCCATAACGCCAACTCGGCGGCACCTCCGCCCAATCGCCTGACCGGGCGCAACGTCGGCCAGGCCTTCGAGACGGCCATTGCCGGTTTCACCGGCAACAGCAACGTCGTGGTCACCAATGCCGCCGGTGTGGTTCAGGCTCGCGCCGCTATCGCCTTTTCCGGCGGGACGATGACGGTCAACGGCGTGCCGGCTACTCCGGCGACCTTCCTCGCGACGCTCAACGCCCAACTGGGCGGAGCGGCCACCGCCAGTTTCGCCAACGGGGTGCTCAGCCTGCAGGCGTCCACCGGTACCAACGGCGTTGCGGTGGCGGATGACCCGGTCGCCCCTTCCTCCAAGACGGGGCGCGGCTTCTCGCACTTCTTCGGGCTGAACGATCTGGTCACCAGCAGCGCACCGGCGGTCTACGAGACCGGCATGACGGCGGCATCCCAGCATGGCTTCGCCGCCGGCCAGACCTTGAGCTTCCGCTTCTTTGCAAGCCACGGCGGCGTCATGCGGGATATTCAGGTTGCCGTGCCGCCAGGCGGCGACATGGCCAGTCTGCTGGCCCAGCTCAACAGCCCCGTGAGCGGCGTCGGCCGTTTCGGCAGCTTCACGCTCGACAACAACGGAGCCTTGACCTTCGCCAATGTGCCCGGCGGGGACTGGCGCATGGCGATCGCCTCGGACCAGACAGTGCAGGCACCGTCCGGCGTTTCCCTGACCGCCCTGTTCGGCATCGGCGGCGGGGTCCGCGCCTCCCGCGCTGACAGCTTCTCGCTGCGTTCGGACGTGCAGGGCAACCCGGCCCTGCTGGCGCTGGGCCAGCTTGATCACGCCGCGGCCGTTGGCGCACTGGCGATCACGCCGGGCGACGGCCGGGGTGCCCAGCGCCTCTCGCTCGCCGGCCAGAACAATGTGCGCTTCGAGCCCGCCGGCGGGGGGATCGGGAGCGTACTCTCGGTGTCGCGCTACGCCTCCGAGTTTTCGGGCGAGATCGGCGGTCTCGCGGCGGCGATGAAGCGCCAGAAGGACGCGGCGGTCTCGGTATCCGCCGAGGCCACGGCGCGCCAGGTCGCCCAGGAAGGGGTCAACCTGGACGAGGAACTCGTGCTCCTGACCACCTATCAACAAGCCTTCAACGCTTCCGCCCGAATGATCCAGGCGGCGCGTGAAATGTACGACGCGCTTCTGGGGATGGTGTGATGAGCCGCATCTCGACCTACGGGAACTACCAGTCTGCCCTGCTGGACCTGATGCAGGCCCAGCAGCGTCAGCTCGACGCCAACCGGCGGGTCTCCAGCCAGAAGGTGGCGACGGATCTGCAGGGCTTCGGCCGCGGTGCCGAGACGCTGACGGCCATGAAGTCCGCCCAGGCCCGCGTGCAGGGCTTTATCGATACCGGGGAAGCCGTTTCGGCGCGGTTGACCACCCAGGATCTTGCCATGGAGCGCATGGGGGAGGGGGTGCAGGGTGCCCGCACCGCCATTGTCAACGCCATCGCCCTCGGGCGTCTCGACGGGCTGGTCCAGGAAGTCCAGACGTCTTTCCAGGTAGTCCAGGACGGGCTCAACAGCCGCCACCAGGGGCGATACCTATTCTCGGGCGGCCAGGTGAACACGGTCCCTGTCAACACCAACGCTCTGGCGGACCTTTCTGCCCTTCCCTCGGCGTCCGACGCCTTCGACAATGACGACCTTCTGACCGACACGCGGCTCGACGAAGGGACCGCGATCCGCACCAGCTTCCTCGCTCGGGACCTCGGGCTGGAGAGCTTCGAGATCTTCCGCGATATTCAGGTATTTCACGAGGCCACGCCCCTGACGGGTCAGCTCAATGCTGCGTCGGAGACTTTTCTCAAGACTGTCCTGACCCGGCTGGATCAAGCCTACAAGAACATCACCAACAACACCGCCCGCAACGGCAGCATGCAGAACCAGGTCGACAGCATCCTGACCTCCCAACGGACCCAGCGGGACTCGCTCGACGAGATTGTTGGCAAGCGCACCGACACCGACATGGCCGCCGCCGTGACCGATCTGGAGGCCGCGCAGATCGCCCTGCAGGCTTCAGCCCAGGTCATCTCCGGCCTGCGCGACACCTCCCTGCTCAACTTCCTGCGATAGAACGCGCGTCATTGCCGCACGGTTGCGGTCATGCCGGACGGAACCCGTTATCCGAAACATAACAAGAACATGGCGCGCCTTGACCTGCGAAAGAAGCTTTCGATCCTCGCCGCTGCGGCCAGGTACGACCCTTCCTGCGCCTCATCGGGAGGGGGCGCGCGCACCTCCGCCGGGGGCAAGGGTAACGGGTCTGCCGAGGGCATGGGCATCTGTCATGCTTGTATGCCGGACGCGCGCTGCAGCAGGTGCTCGCCGGGGCCGGGCTTGCCCTTGCCGATGTCTACGGCCCAAAAATTCGGTCGAGCACATCAAGCACGAGCCACGGGCAAGCGGCGGCTGCAAAGTTCGCCGGACGCCGACGAAGTCGAGGCCTGCGGGCACGGGCTGTCGAACCAACGGCGGCTGTCCCTCCTCAGGTGATCGTCGCGCTGGGCGCGAGCGCCGCCCTCGCGATCGCGGGGCGGCGGACGCCGGTGGGGGCCCCGCGCGGCCGGCCGCTGGCCGGCCCGGCTCGGACCACGCTCGTGGTGACCTGGCACCCCGGCTACATCGTCAGGACGACCGACTCCCGGGCGCAGGCGGCCGTCCGCACTGCGCTGGCCGACGATCTGCGGCTCGCCGCCGGCCTCGGTGGGTGAACCCGCGCCATGGTTGCGCTTTTTTTCTCCGGCGTCGCCGGTGAGCGATAGGCATTCGCTGTGGTGCCGCTAGACTGGTTTCATGATGCCAGCCGACTTCGACATCGCCGGGAAGGGGGACGCGGTCCGTTTGCGCCTGACCGGCGACTGGACGACCGGCGGGCTGGGCCGGGTCGCCGGCCGTCTCGACGCCGCCTTGGCGGGGGCAACGCGCGTCGATCTCGACATCGACGGCCTTGGTCATCTCGATACGGCCGGGGCCCTCGTGCTGGTCCGGGCCTCGCGCTGCAGCATCCCTGCCGAGGCTTGGACCTCCCGCCCAGAGGCCGGCCGCATCTATGCCATGGTGCAGCGTCTGGGATGCGAGGATCGCGCGCCGCCGCGAAAGAGCGACCCGATTACGCGCTCCTTCGCCCGTATTGGCCAAGGCGTTATCGACGCCGGGCGCGAGGCGATGCTCTCGCTGGCCTTCCTCGGCCGCCTGATCGTGGCGATCGGGGCCATGCTGCGGCGACCGGGTCGAATTCGCTGGCCCGCCTGGGTCAGCCAGACCGAGCGGGCCGGGCTGGACGCCCTGCCGATTGTGGCCTTGACCAGCTTCTTCATCGGCGCGGTGGTGGCCTTCATCGGCGCGGATCTGCTGGACAACTTCGGGGCTGCCGTCTTCACAGTCGAGCTTATTGTGATTTCGGTCCTGCGTGAATTCGCAGTGGTGATCACGGCTGTCCTGCTGGCAGGCCGCTCGGCCTCGGCCTTCGCCGCCGAGGTCGGGGCCATGCGCATGAATCAGGAAGTCGACGCCATGCGGGTCATGGGCGTCGACCCCTTCCAGGCCCTTGTCATCCCGCGTCTCGCCGCCCTCCTGTTGATGATGCCGCTGCTGACCTTCGCCGCCATGGTAGCCGGACTATTCGGCGGCTTGCTTGTCTGCTGGACCCAGCTGAACCTTGGCCCAGCCTTCTTCCTGGAGCGGATCGTGCTGACCTCGAATGTGGCCAACCATCTCGTGGTGGGCCTTTCGAAGGCCCCTGTCTTTGCTATCGTTGTCGCCGCCATCGGCTGCCGCCAGGGCATGGCCGTGGCCGGCGATGTCGAGAGTCTCGGCAGGCGGGTCACCGCGGCCGTGGTGCAGGCCATTTTCGCCATCATCCTGCTCGACGCCGTCTTCGCCCTGATGTTCCTGGAGCTGAACTATTGACCAGCCCCGGCACAACAGACCCTGCGCTGCCACCCCTGATCGAGGTGCGTGGCCTCGTCACGCGCTTCGGTGCCCGGACTGTGCACCAGGACCTCGACCTTGATGTACGCCGCGGCGAGGTGCTGGGCGTGGTGGGCGGCTCCGGGAGCGGCAAGACCGTGCTCCTGAACTCGATCATCGGGCTGAGGGATCCCGACGGCGGCAGTGTGCGCCTGCTCGGGAAGGACGTTGCCGATCTCACCGCAGCCGAGGCGGCCGAGCTTGAGCAGCGCACCGGCGTCCTGTTTCAGCAGGGGGCTCTGTTCTCATCGCTGACAGTACTGGAGAATGTGGCCTCACCTTTGGTTGAGCATACTCGCCTGCCGCGGCGCCTGATCCGTGAGATCGCCGAGATGAAGATCGCCATGGTCGGGCTTGAGCCGGGATCCCACTATCTCAAGCCGGCCGAACTCTCCGGAGGGATGCGCAAGCGGGTGGGGCTGGCGCGGGCTCTCGCACTCGACCCGGAGTTGTTGTTCCTGGACGAACCCACAGCTGGCCTCGACCCGATTGGCGCTGGAGCCTTTGACGCCCTTATCCGGTCACTGTCAGTTGATCTGGGCCTTACGATCTTCATGATTACCCACGACCTCGATAGTCTTTACGCTATTTGCCACAAGGTGGCCGTTCTGGCTGACCGTCGTGTCGTGGCCAAGGCGACGGTCGAGGAGCTTGAACATTCCGATCATCCGTGGATCCGGGAATACTTCCTCGGCCCCCGCGGGCGCGCGGCGCGCAAGACCAGCTGAAGGAGCGCGAGATGGAACGAGACGCCCACTACGCCGCCGTCGGTATCGCCACCGTGGCCCTTATCGCCGCACTGGCGGTGTTTGCGATCTGGCTGGCGCGGTTTCAGTTCGACCGAGACTACGATGTCTATGACATTGTCTTTTCTGGTCCCGTGGGCGGCCTGTCCGAGGGGGGCGAAGTGCACTTCAACGGCATCCGCGTCGGGGAGGTGACTGCGCTCAATCTCGACCCCGAGAAGGGCGACCAGGTGATCGCCCGTGTGCGGCTGGAGGGAGAGACCCCCGTGCGCGTGACCAGTCGGGCGCAGCTGGAGCCGCAAGGCATCACCGGCCTGAATTTCGTACAGATCACCGCTGGCAACCCTGACAGCGCGCTGCTGAAGGCCCAGTACCCGGCCAATGTGGTGCCGGTGATCCAGAGTCAGCCGGGTCCCCTGTCCGAACTGTTGAGCGGTTCCGGAACGCTGCTGGCCCAGGCGGTTGATGTGCTGAGTCGCGTCAACCGGGTGCTGTCCGATGACAACATCCGAAGCTTCTCGACCACCCTTGCCAATGTCGAGGCCATAACTGCCGAACTGAAGGCGCGCCGCGAGCTCCTCGCCGAGCTGGAGACCACGCTGGAGAGCGCCAACCGCGCGATCCAAGCCTATGAGCAAGTGGCCGTCACTGCCAACGACGTGATCAACACCGACGCCCGTCAGGCGATCGCCAGGATCAATGTGGCGTCTACCCAGGCTTCGGCGGCGATGGAATCCCTGAATCGGACTGTGAACGGACTTGAGCAGCCGGTCGGAGATTTCGCGGAGACTGGTCTGCCGGAGCTGACTGCCGCGATCCGCAGCCTTCGGACCGCGACCACGGCGCTGGAATCTCTTGTCGAGGAGGTGCGGTCGAGCCCGCGCGATTTCATCGGTCGTCCGCCCGCCCGTAAACTGGAGGTCCAGCCATGATCCGCCTGCTTCACGTCCTGCCTGCCCTCGGCCTTGCGGCGGCGGTGTCTGGCTGCGCCCTGCTGGCGACGCCGGAGCCGGTCCAGATGTACCGCTTCGGGGCCAGCGATCCGGTGACCGGCATTGCGCCGGACGGCGCGGTTCCGCTTGAGATGCGGCCTGTGCAGTTCAGTGCAGTGGCGGCCGATGATCTCATTCTCGCCGTCACCGGGACCGAGGCAGCCTACATCGGCGGTGCGCGCTGGGTCGAACGGGCCCAGGTTCTCTACCAGGAGTCTTTGGAGAACGTCTTTGCGGCCGAGGCCACCCGAGTCCGACTCGGCGGGCGCCGCGAGCTCTCGCATTCGCCCCGGGTGCTGGATCTCGACGTGCGCACCTTCGAGGCGCGCTATCCCGCGCCCGGCTCTGCGCCGACCGTGCGGGTGGCGGTGCGCGCGCGCATGATCAACCGAGACGACCAGCAGGTGGTGGCGGATGAGGTTTTCACAGTGGATCAGCCCGCTACTGGCAACAGGGTCTCGGCGATCGTGGCTGCCTTCGACACCGCCGTGCTCGAGGTGAACCGCGACATCGTGCGCTGGACCGAGGCGCGGCTGGACTGATAGGCCATCAGGGGGGGCCTCAGGCGACGCGCCGGATCTGCTCAACCACCCGGGTCATGCGACTTTCCGTCTCGCCGGCCCGAGTGCGGATCGCCGCCAGCTGTCGATCCGTCTGCGCCAGCGCCTCAAGGGCCGAGTCCCGCGTGCGGGCCAGGGCGACGGCATCCGGCCGGATCTGCCTCGGCTTGCGGCCGGCGAGGCCAAGTCCCTGACGCCAATCCTCGACCCAGGTCGAGAGCGCCGCCGCTGCGTCCGCCAGCCGGGCCGGGGCGGCATGCTCTGCGTTCTGGACGGCGCGGGCCAGCGGCAGCTGCGCGAGGCCTGCGGCGCGCGCCGCACGAAGGGCGGCGAGCTGAACCTCAAGGCGCGCCGTCGCACCTGCCGGATCATCGCCGGCGGGGACGGCATCTGCGATGGCCAGGGCATCCTCCGTGTCAAGCACTTCAATGCGTCCGGCCTCGGGTCCCGGCAGGGGTACCGCCGCAGCGTCCAACTCGACCGTGGCGGTCGCAGGATCTTCCACGTCCACAGCTCCGACGGTGGTGAAGTCCGCCCGGGTGACCGCCTCGGCGGCGTCGAGGGTCTCGCTGCGGCTCGCCTCGGGGCCGGGCAGGGGCTCCTCGTTCTCGACGGTCGCTTCGGCGGGGCCGGGGACCGGGGCAGCGACCTCGCGAAGCTTGGCCTCGCCCTCGGCGATGGCGGCATCGACCTCGGCGATGGCGCGAACGGCTTCGGCGTGGAGAGCGTCGAGGGCGGCGCTACGGCGCACCGCCGAGCGCCCCCGCTCGGCCAGGGCGGCGGCAGTGTCCCCGGCGCTGGCCGCGGCGGGCAGGTACTGGGCGCGGAACCGCTTCAGACGCGCGCCTCGACCGTCGAACAGGCCGGCAAGCCCCCGACGCGGCTCCAGCGCCGCAGGATCGAGGGTCTGCAGAAGGTGGGTGGCATGGCGAACCAGGTGCGTCGCCTCGATGAAGTCGCCATGGCGCGACTCGGCCAGCAGCCGCTCGACGGCATCCTTCAAGCTGATGTGGGCCCGCTCCAGCCGGTCGGGTCCGGCCGGGTCCGGTGCCTCAGGCGCGCGCGCGAGGTTGCTTTCAAGATCGACCGGCCCGGAGGCTGTCGGCTCGTACGATGTCGGTTCCATACTCCAACCTCCGTCCGGCGCTTTGCGGCCGGTTGGACAGCACTATGCCAGCGTCTTCAGATTTGGCGAAATGGCGAAGGTGGCCTCGGTCTTCGAGGCTACCTCATCGACGGTGATCCGGTCGGCCAGTTCGATGAGTTCAAGGCCTGATCCGTCGGCCTTGACGTCGAACACCGCCAAGTCGGTGATGATGCGGTCGACCACGCCCCGGCCGGTCAGGGGCAGGGTGCAGGCCTTCAGCACCTTCGACTGGCCGTGCTTGTTGGCGTGCTCCATCACCACCACCACGCGCTTGACGCCGGCGACCAGATCCATGGCCCCGCCCATGCCCTTCACCAGCTTTCCCGGGATCATCCAGTTGGCGATGTCGCCATCTTCAGAGACTTCCATGGCCCCGAGGATCGACAGGTCGATGTGGCCGCCCCGGATCATGGCGAAGCTGTCGGCCGAGGAGAAGAAGCTGGTTTCCGGCAGGGCCGTGATGGTCTGCTTGCCGGCGTTGATCAGATCGGCGTCGACCTCGTCCTCCTGCGGGAAGGGGCCCATGCCCAACATGCCGTTCTCGGACTGCAGGGTGACGTTCATGCCGTCCGGAATGTGGTTGGCCACAAGGGTCGGGATGCCGATCCCTAGGTTCACATAGAAGCCGTCCTGCAGCTCCAGGGCAGCGCGGGCGGCGAGATCGTGGCGGGTGCGGGGCATGGTCAGGGCTCCTTGGCGGGTACAGGGTCGGCCAGGGGGCTGACGCCGGCGACGGCGAACGCCTCCTTGGCGATAATCAGGGCGTTGAGGGCGTCGGGGAAGCTCGCATACAGGGCGACATGCATCAGGGCCTCGGTGATCTCGATCGGCGTCAGGCCGGCGTTCAGCGCGTGGCGGTTCTGGCACCGCAACTGCCTGGCGGCCGTGCCGAGCGTGGCCAGCGACGCCATCGTCACCCGCTCCCGCGGCTTCAGCTCCAGCCCCGGACGGGCGTAGACGTCGCCGAAGCCGAACTCGACCATGGAGCGGGCGGAGTCCGGCGCAATCTGCGCCAGCCCGACCTAGATGCCCCCCTCCAGCCGGGGGCCCAGCTGCGGGCGCGGCGGTCATCGGTCATGGTGCGGCGGGTGCGGCCTCTGGGGCGGGAGCCGGTGCCGCGGCCGGCGCGAGCTCCGTTGTGCCCCGATTGCGGATGGCGTCCTCGAGATCATCGCTAAGCGAGCAGGTGTTCAGCATGATGACGAACAGGAAGATCAAACCCCATGTCAGCTTGTCGCTGATGCTTTTGAGGTTCTGATTGTCGGAGCCTTCAGACATGGTCGTCCCCCTCGATCCGGTTCAGGCGCCCTCGCGCGACCGCACGGTACGCTGTTCGATGCGCTTCTCGAAGATACCCTCAATCAGGCGATCGACATAGATGCCCGGGGTGTGGATTTGGTCGGGGTCGAGCGTGCCGACCGGCACGATCTCCTCCACCTCTACGACGCAGACCTTGCCGGCCGTGGCCATCATCGGATTGAAGTTCCGCGCCGTCTTTCGATAGATCAGGTTGCCGGCCTCGTCGGCCTTCCAGGCCTTGACGATCGACAGGTCGGCGACCAGCCCGGTCTCCATCACATACTCCCGATCGCGGAACGTGCGGACCTCCTTGCCCTCGGCCACCAGGGTGCCGACGCCGGTGGCGGTGAAAAAGGCAGGGATGCCGGCACCGCCGGCGCGGATGCGTTCAGCCAGGGTGCCCTGCGGGTTGAACTCCAGCTCCAGTTCGCCGGCCAGATACTGGCGCTCGAACTCCTTGTTCTCGCCGACGTAGGACGAGATCATTTTCGAGATCTGCTTCGTCTCCAGCAACTGGCCGAGGCCGAACCCGTCCACGCCGGCATTGTTGGAGATGACCGTCAGTCCCTTGACCCGGCTGTCGCGCAGGGCGGCGATCAGGTTCTCGGGAATGCCGCACAGGCCGAAGCCGCCCGACATGACGGTCATGCCGTCGAACGTCAGGCCTTCCAGGGCGGAGCGGGCGTCGGGAAACAGCTTGCGCATGCGATCTCTTTTCATCGCCTGATGAATAACCGGGGCGATCCGCTGATTAGGCCGGCCCGCGTTCGGGGGCAAGGGTGCGTCGCGTCGCCGGGCCGTCATGGCCTGACCCTGATCTTCGCCTCCGGCGCGCTGCCGCTGGCGAGGGGCGGCGGGCGGGGTTAAAGGGCGTTATCCAAAGGGCGGGAGCGGACGAGCGTGCGGGCCTGGATCAACGGACTGACGGCGGCGCTGCTGGTCGGCGTGGTGATCGGCCTGATGCTGACGCCCGACGGGCGCGCCTGGCTGCGCCATCCGACCCTGCTGCTGGGCGGCGGGGCCAACGCCTCGGCTTCGCCGGTGCCGGAGGCGATGTCCGGGGTCGAGGCGGTCGCCCCTGCTACCGCTTCGGCGGCAGCCCCCGGGCCGGTGGGCGCGCCGGCGGGCCTTCGCGCCGCTGCTGCCGACGGAACCCTGCGCATCGGCGTGTTCGGCGACTCCATGGCTGATGGCCTGTGGACCGCCCTCTACCGCGACCTCGACGGCGAGGGGGGGGTCGAGGTGATCAAGTTCAGCGAGGTCTCCACGGGCCTGTCGCGCTACGACTATGTCGACATCCAGGCGAAGACGGCCGGGCAGATCACCGCACAGCCCATCGACGTCGCTATCATTCTGTTCGGCACCAACGACGCCCAGGGCATCGAGCTCGACGGCGCGGTGCATGCCTTCGGCACGCCGGGCTGGCGCGCCGCCTACGCCCGCCGGGTGGATGATCTGGTCAGCCTGCTGCGCGGCCGCGGGACCGCCGTCTACTGGGTCGGCCTTCCGAAGATGAAGCGCGAGTCCTTCGACGAAAAGATGAGACTGATCAACGAGGTGGTCGCCGGGCGAATGCGGGCGCTGAATGTGCCCTGGATAGAGACCACCAGCGTCACCGTCGGCGCGGACGGCGGCTATGAGGCCTATCTGCCGGAGGTGCCGGGGGGGCGACCGCGGCTGATGCGGGCCCACGACGGTATCCACATGACCATGGCCGGCTATCTGCGGATCGCCGCGCCGCTGGCGGACCGCCTGCGCGCCGACGCGGGGCTGGATCAACCTGCGTCGGGCCGCTGAGTGTGCTCGCTGCAGGGTTGATGGCGGCAGGGCTGCTCACGGTGCCTGCACAGGAGCGCCTGTGGACTCCCTTGCCGTCGCCGGTCAGCGCTATCTGCCCGGGGGGGACCTGCCAGCCAGACTCGCTGGGCCGCCTCGTGCAGGGCGAGGGCCCGCTGCGCATCGTCCAGTTCGGCGACAGCCACAGCGCGTCCGGCTGGCTGCCTGAGGCCTACCGTAACAGGCTCGAGGCCGGCCTTGGGCGACCGGTGGAGCTAAGGGTCATGGCCCGGGTCGGCGCGACCCTCGCCAGCCTCCCGCCGCAGTTGCCGACCGACGTCCCGGCACCGGATCTGATCGTTCTGGCTTATGGCACCAATGAAGGGTTCGACGACGCGCTGGACCTCCAGGCCTATGAGGCTCGGCTCCGGGCCGAGATCGCGCGCCTGCAGGCCGCTGCGCCCGACGCGGTCCTGCTGCTGCTGGGCCCGCCCGAAGCCATGCGCGGCGAGGGCGGCGGGACGTGTCCGGACGATCCGGAGGGGCGCTGGCGCGAGCCGGCCCTGTTGCCGCTGGTGCGGGACGTGCAGCAACGGGTGGCGGCGGCGAACGGCGTCGCCTACTGGGACTGGCGTGGACGGATGGGGGGAAGCTGCGCGGCGCACCGCCTGACGCTCGGGCCCGAGCCCCTGATGCGATCTGACCATGTCCACTTCAACGAAGCAGGTGCCGACTGGCTGGGGGGACTCCTGGCCGCCGATCTGCTGACCGCCGTGCGGGGGCGCTGAGATGCTGTTCCCGACGCTGGAGTTCGGCCTGTTCTTCGTCGCGGTCTTTATCGTGGCCTGGAGCCTCGAGCGCGAGAACGGCCGGCGCAAGATGTTCCTGCTGCTGGCCAGCTGGGTATTCTACGCCCAGTGGGACTGGCGCTTCGTCGGCCTGCTGATCTTCAGCGCCGTGCTGAACTGGGGCGTCGCCGTCCTGCTCTCGCGCGAGGACATGCCGCGCAAGAAGCTGCTCGTGGGGCTTGGCGTCGCCGCCAACCTGCTGCTGCTCGGGGTGTTCAAGTACTACGGCTTCTTCGTCGAGGAGGCCGGGGTGCTGCTGGCGCGGCTGGGCTGGGAGCGCGACCTGCCGCTGCTGGAGATCGTCCTGCCGGTGGGGATCAGCTTCTTCACCTTCCAGGGCATCAGCTATGTGGTCGACGTCTGGCGCGGCAAGACCCCTCCGGCCCGGTCGCTGCTGGACGTCATGCTGCTGATGTCCTTCTTCCCGCATCTGGTGGCCGGACCCATAGTCCGCGCCTCGGATCTGCTGCCGCAGTTCGAGCGCGTGCCGCGCCTGACCCGGGCCATGGCCACCCATGGCATGCTTCTGATCGCCTGGGGTCTGTTCAAGAAGACGGTCATCGCCTCGGAGCTGGCGGTGAACCTGGTCGATCCGGTGTTCTTCGCCCCCTCGGCCCACTCGACCTGGGACATCGCCGCGGCGACCTACGCCTACGCGGTGCAGATTTACTGCGACTTCTCGGCCTATTCCGACATGGCCATCGGGACGGCGGCCCTGCTGGGCTACTCCTTCCCCCGCAACTTCGACCAGCCGTACCGCGCCAACTCCCTGCAGAGCTTCTGGCGGCGCTGGCACATCAGCCTGTCCAGCTGGTTGCGCGACTACCTCTACCTGCCGCTGGGCGGCGGACGAGGCGGACTGTGGTCATCGTCGCGCAACGTCATGATCACCATGCTGCTGGGCGGGCTTTGGCACGGGGCGGCCTGGACCTTCGTGGCGTGGGGTGCGCTCCACGGGGCGGTTCAGGTGATCGAGCGAGTCTGGCGCCATTTCCTCGAGGGGCGCGCCAGCGTGCCCCACTGGCTGGGCGTGATCCTGACCTTCCACGTGGTCTGCCTCGGCTGGATCCTGTTCCGCGCCGAGAGCTTCCCGTTGGCCATGGAGATGCTGGCCGGTCTGGCGCGCCCCGGGCCGGTCGAGGTGCTGACGCCCTTCCTTTTGACCCTGATCGTCGGCGGTCTGGCCATGCACTGGCTGCCGCCGCGGGCGGTCGAGGGGCTCGCGGCGCGACTTCAGGCGGCGCCGTCCCTGACCCTCGGCGTGCTCGTCGGCCTCGCCATCCTGCTGGTCGAGGCGGTGCGTCCCGAGGGCGTTGCCCCTTTCATCTATTTCCAGTTCTGAGCGGGAGGAGGACCGGATGACCGACCCGCGTGACCCCGTCGACCCGCCCGCCGGCGCGTTCGCGCCACCCCCGCAGTCGTCGCCGTTTCCGCCCCTGGCGGGAGACGGCCCCGCGGATCCGCAGAGTGACTGGAACACCGGAGCGGACGCCCATGATCTGTCGGTCGGCTCCGGGCGGCTGGCGGCGCTGCGTCGCTTCGCCTTTCCGCCGGACGAACCGCCGGGGGAGGCCGAACTGGCCGCCCGCGACCTGCGCTGGACCGGTCGCGTCATCCTGACGGCGACGGTGGTGCTGCTGGTGTTCAACGCCGCTTCGCTGCAGAGCTGGGCGCGCCAGCAGCCGGTCGGCTGGGTGGCCGGCACGGTCCGGGCGGTCGGCGACGCCTGGGCGGAGCGGGTCGCGCTGCTCGGCACCGATCAGCCGCGCCGGGGCATCCGCGAGGCGTGGGAGGCTTTCCGGCAGGCCCGGTTCATCGCTCCGGCGCAAGGAGCCGACGGACGAGACTGAGAACGCGTTGCAATCCCGGGCGACTGTGGTAGGGAGAAGCATTCGCATCTGCCTCCGGGTCGCCTGTGTACGTCTGCAACTGCAATGGCATTCGCCAGCGTGAAGTGGCCGCCGCCATCGAGGCCGGTGCCCGTCGCCCGCGTGACGTCTTCCAGCGCCACGGCTGCAGCGCCCAGTGCGCCAAATGCGTTTGCGAGATGCGCGAGATGATCCAGGCCCAGACCTCGATCTGCGCCGTCGTCGCCGAATAGCTGCGTCCGATTTTCAGAAGCGCTTTCAATGTGTTGAAAAGTGTTCGCAACTGATCCGCGCGCGGAATCGCGTGGTATGCTGCGCGTCTTAATTGAGCGCCGCCCCCCGGCGCGCCATCTGATAGGACCATGGCCATGCGCGGCGACCCGGCGATTATCCGCACCCTCAACGGCATCCTCACCAACGAGCTGACGGCGGTGAACCAGTATTTCCTGCACGCCCGCATGTTCGAAAACTGGGGCCTGAAGCGACTGGGCGAGATCGTCTACAAGGAATCGATCGGCGAGATGAAGCACGCCGACCTGCTCATCAAGCGGGTGCTGTTTCTCGACGGCCTGCCCAACCTGCAGGACCTGCACAAGCTGAAGATCGGCGAGAGCTGCGTCGAGTGCCTCGAGGCCGACCTGCAGCTGGAGCTCGACGGCCGCACGGCCCAGGTGGCGGCCATCACCCAGTTCGAGCAGGCGAAGGACTATGTCAGCCGCCAGATCGTGCTCGACATCCTCTCCGACACCGAGGAGCACATCGACTTCCTCGAGACCCAGCTCCAGCTGGTCGCCCAGCTCGGCGAGCAGAACTACCTCCAGTCGGCCCTCGGCGAACTCACCGGCGAGACCTACTGAGGGGAACCTCCGCCGGGCGCACCCATTCCCCCTCCCGACATTGCGGGAGGTCAGCATGTGGGATCAGGTGGGTCGCAAGACCCGTTCGGCGCTGAATGCGGAGCACCGCGGCGCCGGCCATGTGGCGGCGGGCCTGGCGGTGGCCGCGGGGGCGACGCTGCTTCTGACCTGGGCGGCGACCCGGATCACGCCGCCGAAGGCCGGCCCGGCCATCACCGAGCGGCCGCGCGGCCCGGTGGCCCTGATCCTGCCGGCCGCCCTGTCGGCCGCCAGCCTGTCGCTGCTCAGGGTCTGGAACGCGCCAGCCTCGCCCGCCCGGGCCGGGGCGCTGCGCCTTTGGGGCGCGGCGCAGCTGGTCAACGCCGTATGGATTGCGATCCGCCCGCGGTCGCTGGGCGGCCAGATGCTGGCGGCGATGAGCACGGCGGGTGTCGCCGCCGCCTTCGCCAACCGCGCGCGCCATGTGGACGAGAGCGCCGGCAAGATGGCCGCGCCGCTGGCCGGCGAGGTGCGGGTCGGCAACCGGCTGGACGACGCCTTGCGCTCCTGAGCGGCTTCAGGTTTCGGACCAGACCGCCACTTCGCAGCCGGCCGGATCGCGGAAGTGGAACCGCCGGCCCCCGGGGAAGCTGAAGATCGGCTGCACAATGACGCCGCCCGCGGCCGTCACCCGCGCCAGCATCGCCTCGAGATCCCCGGCGAACAGCACCGGCAGGGGCGGCGCTGGCGGCGTATCGCCGTCAAACCCGCCGTCGAGTCCTTCGGCAAAGGCGGCGTAGGTCGGACCATAATCCTGGAAGCGCCAGCCGAAGGCCGCGCCATAGAAGGCCTTGAGCGCCGCCACGTCGCCCCCCCGGAACTCGAGGTAATCCAGCTTGCCGTCTTCGCGCATCATGTACTCCTTTTGTTCTTGCTAAGCGAACGGGCGCGCTCGTGCAAGCGCGCCCGCGAGCCCTAGTCGAGCTCGGTGATAAGAAGGGTGCCGGACGACAGGCCGCCGCTGTAGGTGCCGATCCAGATATCATACGTGCCGCTCCGCGGATTGCCGAAGCGGACCAGCGGGTTGGTGCCGTCACCGCCATCGTCGTCACAATACCACTGGCCGTCGGGACCATTGATCACGAGCGTCGTGTCAGCCGAGGCCTCGACCTTGATCAGAAGGGGCCAGTTGCCGGCGTTGTAGGTCAGCTCGAAGTCCGGGGCATTGCTGATGTAGCCGCGGCACGAGGAACTGACCGCGGACTGGGCTTCGATCGAGCCGCCCGGCGTGACCGAGATGCGGTAGGGGTCCGGGTCGAACCCGGCGTTCAGGGTGACGCTGCCGGAGATGGCGTTCAGCGAATAGTCCTGCGCAACGGCTGTCCCGGCGAGCGCGGCCAGGGCGAGCGCAACGGCGCCCGCAGCGTAACGGGTGATCGGCATGTGAGTGTGTCCCTCCAGGATCGGCCCCCCGGCCGACACCTCATCCAAGACCGCTGCGGCACCCGCGGTCAAGCTGGGCCCAACCGAATTCTAGGGACGCGACCGGCAACGGTCAGGTTTGCCGGGCCTGTTCCAGCTCCACGGCCATGGCGATGGCCTCGCCGCCGCCGATGCACAGGGAGGCCACGCCCTTCTTGCCGCCGCGCGCCTGCAGCGCAGCCAGCAGGGTGGCAAGGACCCGCGCGCCCGAGGCCCCGATCGGGTGGCCCAGCGCGCAGGCACCCCCGTTCACATTCAGCCGGGCGTGGTCGATCTCCATTTCGTGCATGGCGATCATCGGCACCACCGCGAAGGCCTCGTTGACCTCCCACAGGTCGATGTCGGTGACCGACCAGCCGGCCTTCCTCAGTGCCTTCTGCATGGCCGGGACCGGGGCGGTGGTGAACAGGCCCGGCTCGTGGGCGTGGGCAGCGTGGGCGGCGACGCGGGCCACGATCGGCAGGTTCAGGGCCCGGGCCACGCTCTCGCGCGCCATGACGAGGGCGGCGGCACCGTCCGAGATCGAGCTGGCGTTGGCGGCGGTGATGGTCCCGTCCTTGGCGAAGGCCGGCTTCAGGGTCGGGATCTTCGCCGGGTCGGCCTTCAGTGGCTGATCGTCCTTGCTGACCGTTTCGGTTCCCTTGCGGGTGGTCACCTCGACCGGGACGATCTCGGTGACGAAGGCCCCGCCTTCGGTGGCGGCGCGCGCGCGGCCGAGGCTCTCGATGGCGAAGGCGTCCTGGGCCTCCCGGGTGAATTGGTACTGGCGCGCCGTGTCCTCGGCGAAGGCTCCCATCAGCTTGCCGGGGGTGTAGGCGTCCTCGAGCCCGTCCAGATACATGCTGTCGCTGATCACATCGTGGCCGATGCGGGCCCCGCCGCGGTGCTTTGCCATCAGGTAGGGGGCACCGGTCATCGACTCCATGCCGCCGGCGACGATCACCTCGACCGAGCCGGCCGCGAGGGCGTCATGGGCCATGGCGGCGGCCTGAAGACCCGAGCCACACATCTTGTTGACGGTGGTGGCCTCGACATGGAGCCCCAGTCCGGCACCGACGGCCGCCTGGCGCGCCGGGGCCTGGCCCAGCCCGGCCGGCAGCACGCAGCCCATCAGGATCTGCCCGACCCGGTCCGGTTCCACCCCGGCCCGGTCGACCGCGGCCTTGACCGCCGTGGCACCGAGCTCGGTGGCCTTGACCCCCGACAGGGCCCCCTGGAAGCCGCCCATCGGGGTGCGCGCGAAGGAACAGATGACGACGGGATCGGACATGGAAACTCTCCAGCAGGTATGGCGGTGTTCATCGACCCGCACGCCGCACGGCGCAAGTCCGTCAGGACCGGGCGGGCAGGACCTTCCGTCGCTGCCGGGCGACGGCCAGCGGCTGGCCGTCGGCCCCCCAGCAGGCGGCTTCGTCTACCGCCCAGCCGCCGCCATGGTCCAGCAGGCGGAATTCGAAGAACGCCCAGCCGTCCGGAGCGATCTCCGGCGTGGGCTCGCCGAGCAGGTCGTAGCGCAGATCGACCGACGTCATCACAGGCGGCTCGCGGAACGCGGTCCAGGACGGCTGATAGATGGCGTCGAGCAGGTAGCAGAGCCCGTCCGCATCCAGCGGGCGATTGTCGCCCAGCCGCATCCACATCCGTTCGACCGGAGCCCGCCCGACATTTCCACCGAGGATGTGCGGTCCGGTTTCGAACCGGTACTCCACGTGCCGAGCGAAGCGCGGCAGCATCGGGCCGCCGAGCGTCCGCGCCGGATCCAGACTGTCGAGCGGCGGCGGCGGTGCCGAGGACGGCGCGAGGCGCTCGCCGGCGACGTCCGCGCCGAAGGTGGCCTGGCCATGGTGGGTGATCCGCTCGCCCTGCCATGCCTCGACCGTGGCGTAGGCGACAGACCGTCCGCCGCGCAGCAGCCTCGGCCTGAAGACCAGCGGCATGTCATAGGCCGCCATCGACAGATACTGGACCGACAGGGAGCGCAGGGGCCCGGTCAGGCCCAGCCCCTGCCGCATGGCCCGGGCGCATAGGGCCGCCAGCAGACCGCCGAATGGAAGTCCCGCCTCGGGCGGCTGCGAAACTGGCCCGTTGGAGAAGTCGCCGTCCAGCTGTGCGGCCAGGCCGGCCTCGCCGGCCGTCAGGCTCAAGGCTTTTTCGATCGCCGAACTCATGTGCCCCTCCGGACGAAAAGCGGGGCGGATGCCGGTGAGATCCGCCCCAGTCAACAGGAACGCGACGGTCGCGGGGACGCGGGTCCGTTGTCTAACAAGACTGACCAATTCCGTTCGCAATGGCAACCCACTTGCCAAATCGCTGACGCAGGGTCACTTTTCGGAGATGGGCCGCACCGCTGACTATTCGCGTCAATCCTGTTCCATCGCCGCCACGCTTGAGGTGATCGGCGACCCGTGGACGCTGCTGGTCATCCGGGACGCCTTCAACGGCGTGACCCGGTTCGAGCAGTGGCAGGAGAATCTGGGCGTCGCCCGCAATGTGCTCGCCGCCCGGCTGAAGAGCCTCGTGCAGCACGGGGTGCTGGAGCCGCGTCTCTACTCCGAGCGCCCACCGCGCAACGAGTATGTGCTGACGGCGAAAGGCAAGGATCTGTACGGCGTCCTGGTCACCCTGCACGCCTGGGGCGCCAGGCACGTCTATGGCGACGCCGACAGCGGCATCGACATGGTGCACAAGAGCTGCGGTCACACGCTGGAGCCGCGCATCGCCTGCGCCGCGTGCGGCGAGATCGTCAAGCCGCGCGACCTCGCCCTGACCCGCGCCGAGAACCGCCCCACCGTGGGCGACGTTCTGCCCCGGGAAGAGGCGGCCTGACAGCCGCCTCTTCCGGACCGCTCACCTGCGGACGTAGGTGTTCAGGAACTCGAGATAGGCCTCCTGGGCCGTGATGCGGTTGGCGCGGCGCAGGAACCCGTGGCCCTCGTCCGGGAACAGGACATACTCGACCGGCACATTGTTGGCGCGAACCGCGGCGACCAGCTCGTCGGACTCTACCTGCAGCACGCGCGGGTCGTTGGCGCCCTGGACCACCAGCATCGGCCGCCGGATGTTCGCGGCATGGAACAGCGGCGAGATCCGGCGATGGCGCTCGGCGTCGGTCGCCGGGTCGCCCATCTCGTCATAGAGCGCCGCGCGCTGGGCTCCCCACCACGGCGGGATCGACTGCAGGGTGCGGACCCAGTTGGTGACGCCGAAGATGTTGACCCCGGCTTCAAAGGCCTCGGGGTGGAAGGCGAGGGCCGCCGCCGTGATGTAGCCGCCGTAGGAGCCGCCCATGACGGCGACCTGGTCGTCGGCGACCCAGTCCTGGGCTCGCAGCCAGTCGCCGCCAGCCACGATGTCGCGCAGGTCCTCCTCGCCATGGCGGCGGTCGTCCATGTGGAAGAAGGTCTTGCCGTAGCCGCTTGAGCCCCGGTTGTTGGCGCCCAGCACGGCGTAGCCGTGGTTCACCAGATGCTGGATCATGGCCGAGTAGCCCCGCCGGGTCTGTCCGCCCGGGCCGCCGTGGACCAGCACGATGGCCGGAACCGGATTGTCGGCCGACGCTCCCTTCGGCCTGTACAGGACTGACGGGATCTCCAGCCCGTCGAAAGAGCGGTAGCGGACGATGGTCGCCTCGACGAGGTCGGCCTCATTGATCGCGGGGTTGAGCGCGGTGGTCAGCCGTCGCGTCTCGCCGGTCGAGAGATCGGCGACGAAGATGTCCGAGGGCGAGGTGTCCGAGGCGACCGTAAAGGCCATTCTCGACTCGTCCGGACTGAAACGGATGGCGCCGATGTCGCCGTCCGGGAGCCCGTGGAGCTCCACGGGTTCGCCGGAACGCATGTCGAGGAGAGTCAGCTCGGTCGAGGCGTCAGCGTTGATCGCCGAGACCCGGTAACGGCCGCTCGGCGAGAAGGTGACGGCCGATACGTCCCAGTCTGCAGCGAGGTACGGTGCACGCGCTCCCGTCGCGAGGTCGTACCGCCAGGCCTGGTTGAACTCGCCGTGCTCGTTGGTGGCGTAGATCAGACCGGAGCCGTCGGGGGTGAAGCCGTAGACGCCGTGGGCCACATCGCCGTCATGGGGGGTGATGAGCTGCGGCTGGCCGTCGCCCCGCAGGTCTACGAGGTAGACGTCCGAATTGGCGCTGGTGACCGGCTTTTCGAGCGCGATCCAGCGGCCGTCGGGTGACACGGCGGAGATGAACATGCCGGGGTTCTCGAACACCGGAGTCATCTCGTAGGTCGCGGGGTTCACGGCGTAGAGGTCGAAGACCGCCGGGTCACGGGCATTGGACGTGATCCAGAACACCGAGCGGTCCTGCGCCCAGCCGACGAGGTCCGCCTTGACGTTGTCGCCGGGTGTCAGGTCTCGCACGGTCCCGTCGAGTTCCCGGACATAGACGTGGGTGAGCTCACTGCCCCCGCCGCCGCTGTCAGCGGTCAACAGGACCCGGGCGTCCGTGGGAAAGTAGCTTTCGGCGAAGGTGGCGACCGTGCCGGAGCTGGTCAGCGGAACCGGTGCGCTACCGTCGATCGGCAGGGCGTAGGCGTTGAAGACGCCCGTGACGTCGGAGGAAATGAGCACCGATCGCCCGTCCGGCGACCAGGCGAGGCCGGCCGCGCTGGCCATGCCATAGCTGGTCGTCTCGAAGAACTGGGCGGCCGAGTACGCCGGGCGGGCTTGCGCTGCAGACGGGGTCTCGGCGAGAGCCGGCGTGACAGTCAGTGGCGCTGCAGCGGCAAGGGCCAGAGCGGAAACGAAGCCGGCGGTCAGCTTGTACATTTGGAGTCCCTCAAGGTGCGATGCCGTTGACCGGTAGAGGCGGCAGGAAAACATGCAGGATGCAGTCTGTCCCGAAAAAACGTCGGCGCTCAGGCGGCCGGGCCGCCGCGCACCGCGATCAGGGGGATGACGATCTCCTCCTCGTCGTCGAGGTGGCGGTCCAGCAGCGGGGCGGCAGCCTCCAGGACATCGGCCAGCCGCAGCAGAGCGTCCCGGGCGGCCGGTGCGCGGGCCTGCGCCGCCTGATGGAAGGCCAGTCCTGCGGCGTGCAGCTGCTCCAGCCGCGCGTGGACGACGTCATGGTCCTGATCGAGCAGGGCGAGGCCGGCCTCGATCCCGGGGGCGAGCGCGCGAAACTGCGGGAAGTAGTGGCCGCTCTCGATCCGGTGGTGGTGATCGAGGTGCTGCAGGAAGCCGCCCAGCAGGCCGATCAGGCGCGGATGCACGGCCAGCGGGTCGGCGCCGGCGGCGCGGCCAGCCTCGCCGAGACGGCGCATCTCGGCCTGCTGGATGCGGAAGCCATCGTGCATCTTCAGCCAGAACTGCGCGGTCGGGTGCAGGTCGGGCCGGGTCCAGCTCTCGCGCGGCCATTGCGCCAGCCACGGCCTCAGGGCGTCGGGCAGGCCCTGACGGGTTTCGAGCGACAGGGCGTCGTCAGACAAGGGAGCGTGTCGAGGCGATAAAGCCGCCCCCGAGCACCCGGTCCGGATCGACCGGATCGTACAGGACGCAGGCCTGGCCGGGAGCCACGCCCTCCTCGCCGGTGTCGAAGACCACGGCCGGTCCCTCGTCCATCAGCGCCAGTCGGGCGGGGGAGGGCTGACGGGTCGAGCGGACCCTCGCCCGCACGGACTGGCCCGCTACCGCCGCCGCGGCGAAGTCCGGGGCGTCCCCCAGCCAGTTGACCTCTTCCAACATCAGGGCTGAGGTCAGCAGCGCCTCGCGCGGGCCGACGATGACCCGACGGCCCTGCGGCTCCAGCCGGACGACGAACAGCGGCTCGCCCAGCGCCACGTTCAGCCCGCGCCGCTGGCCGATGGTGAAGTCTGTGATGCCGCCGTGCATCCCCAGCACCCTGCCGTCCAGGTGTACGATCTCGCCCGGCTCGCGCCCCTGCGGCCGCAGCCGGTCGATCAGGGTGCGGTAGTCGCCGCTCGGCACGAAGCAGATGTCCTGGCTGTCCGGCTTGGCCGCCAGCTTCAGGCCCAGCTGGGCCGCCACCCCGCGCACCTGCGGCTTTTCCAGATCCGCCAGCGGGAAGCGCAGATAGTCCAGCTGCGCCGCCGTCGTGGCGAACAGGAAGTAGGATTGGTCGCGCGCCGGGTCGATGGCGCGGCGCAGTTGCGGGCGGCCGTCCGGGCCGACCGCCCGGCGGACATAGTGGCCGGTAGCCATGGCCTCGGCCCCGAGATCGCGCGCCACGTCCAGAAGGTCGCGGAACTTCACCGTCTGATTGCAACGGATGCAGGGGACCGGCGTCTGGCCCTTCAGATAGCTGTCGGCGAACTGGTCGATGACCGCGTCGCGGAACCGGCTTTCATAATCCAGCACATAGTGCGGGATGCCGATGGCGTCCGCCGCCAGCCGGGCGTCGTGGATGTCCTGACCCGCGCAGCAGGCACCCTTCTTCTTGAGTGCCGCGCCGTGGTCGTAGAGCTGTAGCGTGACGCCGACCACATCATAGCCGGCGCGCGCCAGCAGGGCGGCCACGACCGTGGAGTCGACCCCGCCGGACATGGCGGCCACGATCCGCGTCCCGACCGGCAGTCCGACCGCCGCGCGCGCGGCCTCCACCGCCCCGTCGAGATCAGCGGGGGCGATGGCGGGGATCGGGCAGGCGGGCTCGACGAGCGACATGGCCGCCATTTAGTCGCGAACCGCGGCGATTTCGAGGGCTGGCCGCGTCAGCCGTAGTTGAAGCTGATCGAGATGCGTTCGGACTTCGCCGCATTGGTCGGCACCTCGTGACGTAGCCAGCTCTCCCACATCAGCACTGTGCCCGGCTGCGGCGTCAGATAGACGAACGGCTGCTCGGCGGTCGGCGCGTCGGGCCGCACCGTGGGGCGGGCCATCATCATGGATAGCCGCGGGTCCTCCAGCTTGAGGGCCGAGGCCCCCGGCGGGGTCTCGACATAGACGGTGCCGGACAGGAAGGCGTGGGGGTGGATGTGGCCGGTGTGGCCGCCGCCGGGCTTGAGGATATTGACCCAGAGATTGTCGAGCCGCGGCTTGCGCGCGAGGTCGAAGTTGAGGACCTTCGCGCAGGCGTCCGCATGCCGGTCCAGCCGGCGCTTCAGTTCGGTGAACTCGGGGAACCGCCGCGGCAGGTCGGTCAGCGAGCCGTAGGAGGTGTAGCCGCGGTAGGCGTGAGCCTTGCACCAGGCACGGCCGGCGCCGTCCTCCTCGGCCAGCTGGCGGCAGACATCGGCGAGGGCCCCGTTCAGGTCCTCGAAATCGGGCTCGGCGGCCAGCGAGGCTTCATAGACCTGGGTGACGAACAAGGGTCGCAGGAACATGGGCCGGACCTAGTCGAACACGAGCGCGAGGGCGAGACAGCCGACGACGGCGCCGGTCAGCTGCAGCCGCAGGGTGCCGTACCAGGCGGGGCTGCGGCCCTGCCGCACGGTCAGCAGGTCGTAGGCCAGCAGGCCGAGGAAGGCGACGAGGCACAGCAGTAGGCCCGTGTCGAGCGGCTGCAGCAGCGCCGTCCAGGCCAAAAGCGCCGGGATGACCGAGACCGCCAGTCTCTGTCCGCCGACCGGCGCCTCGCCGATTGCCAGCCCCCACTGGGCTCCGCCCATGAAGGACAGGATGGCGGCGGCATAGGCCAGCAGGATCGGCTCGGGCCGCAGGCCGGGCAGCCGCAGCTCCAGCGCCGTGGCGAAGGCGAACGCGGCGAAGGGGATGACGCCGGCCCAGCCCAGCAGCAGGGCGGGACGAGGGATGGCGGTCTCGGTCTCGGTCATGCGGTTTGCCCTCGCGTGCGGAAGCCTGTATAGCCGCGCGCTCGCGTTCCGGGCCACCCGTCCGGAGCGCGCAAATCCGTGGGAGGCCGCCATGCCGCACCACGGCTCACCGGCCCGGGCGTTCGCCCGGGTCCCATATGGAGAGAGCAATGGCCAAGAAAATTCTCGGCTACATCAAGCTGCAGGTGCCCGCGGGCTCCGCGACGCCCTCGCCGCCGATCGGCCCGGCCCTGGGTCAGCGCGGCGTCAACATCATGGGCTTCTGCAAGGAGTTCAATGCCCGGACCGAGAAGGAAGCCAAGGGGACGCCCCTGCCGACCGTGATCACGGTCTACCAGGACAAGAGCTTCACCTTCGTAACCAAGACCCCTCCGGCGACCTTCTTCCTGAAGCAGGCGGCCGGCATCAAGTCGGGCGCCAAGGCGACCGGCCGCGAGTTCGCCGGCAAGATCACCCGCACCCAGCTGCGCGAGATCGCCGAAAAGAAGATGAAGGACCTGAACGCGAACGATCTCGACGCCGCGTCGAAGATCATCGAGGGCTCGGCCCGCGCGATGGGCCTGCAAGTGGTGGAGGGCTAAGCACATGGCCAAGCAACCCAAGCGTATCCAGGCCTGGACCGGCGACCGCGAGTCGCTGCTGCCGTTCGGCGACGCCATCAAGCTGGTCAAGGACAACGCCAGGGCCAAGTTCGACGAGTCGATCGAGATCGCCGTCAACCTGGGCGTCGACCCGCGTCACGCCGACCAGCAGGTCCGCGGCGTCGTCAACCTGCCGTCGGGTACCGGCCGCGACGTGCGCGTCGCCGTCTTCGCCAAGGACGCCAAGGCCGATGAAGCCCGCGCCGCCGGCGCGGAACATGTCGGTGCCGAGGATCTGTTCGAGAAGATCAACGGCGGCTTCATGGACTTCGACCGCGTCATCGCCACCCCGGACATGATGGGTCTGGTCGGCCGTCTCGGTAAGGTGCTGGGCCCGCGCGGCCTGATGCCGAACCCGAAGGTCGGCACCGTCACCCCGAACGTCGGCCAGGCGGTCAAGGACGCCAAGGGCGGTGCCGTGGAGTTCCGCGTCGAGAAGGCCGGCATCGTGCACGGCGGCATCGGCAAGGCCAGCTTCACCCAGGACGCCCTGGAGGCCAACGTGAAGGCCTTCGTCGACGCCCTGACCCGCGCCAAGCCGTCGGGGGCCAAGGGCACCTACGTCAAGCGCATCAGCCTGTCCTCGACGATGGGCCCGGGCGTGAAGGTCGATCCGGCGTCGCTGAACGCCTGATCCGGTCTCGAGTCTGAACAAGGGGCGGCGGTCGTGAGATCGCCGCC